>JGI20195J14853_1000797_pt1 | contig 10678 bp, 10 predicted proteins | sample NGESurdeep092012_3_FD_14853 | JGI IMG/M metagenome (IMG submission 14853)
AGGTCGGCTTCCCGCTCCACGGACGGACCCCGGCGGAGTCAACCGGATAAGCATGATATGACAACGACAGAGAAGGAAACCGATGAGATTCGCACGACTCGGACCGGTCGGTCAGGAGATCCCCACCGTCGAGGTCGACGGAACCAGCTATGACCTGCGCTCGCTGACCAGTGACATTGACGGGGCGTTCCTGTCGTCGGACGGTGTGATGCGCACCCGAGATGCCCTCGCATCGGGCGGTCTGCCGGAGCTGGCCGATGCTCGATCGCTGCGGATCGGCGCACCCCTCGTGCCACCGGGCAAGATCGTCTGCATCGGGCTCAACTACCGTGACCACGCGGAGGAGACGCACGCGGACATCCCTACAGAGCCTGTCGTCTTCATGAAGGATCCGTCGACCATTGTCGGGCCGAACGACACGGTGTACATTCCGCGGGCCTCAGTGAAGCTAGGCGTGGTGATCGGCGCGACAGCCCGCTACCTCGAATCCCCGGCAGATGCGCGCGGGCACATTGCGGGCTTCGTTCTCTCGCACGATGTCTCCGAGCGTGAGTTCCAGATTGAGCGCGGCGGCCAGTGGGACAAGGGTAAGAGCTGCGAAACCTTCAATCCTCTCGGCCCCTGCCTCGTGACGGCCGATGAGATCGTGGATCCGCAGAACCTCGGCCTGCGTCTCTGGGTGAACGGAACGCAGCGTCAGAACGGCACGACGGCGAGCATGATCTTCGGGGTTGATCATGTGATCTGGTACCTGAGCCAGTTCATGGTGCTCCGCCCCGGTGACCTCATCAACACGGGTACGCCGGCCGGTGTCGCGCTTGGGCTGCCGGAACATCCCTATCTGCGCGCGGGCGACGTCGTCGAGCTCGAGATCGATCAGCTTGGTCGTGCCCGCCAGGAATTCGTACAGGCGTAAGGAGTCGGACATGGCAGAATTCACGGGACTCGTGGCAGCGGTCACGGGCGGGGCATCGGGCATAGGCCTTGCGACGGCGAAGCTTCTTGCAGAACGCGGTGCGCGAGTAGCCGTGCTCGACATTGCACCGAACGAGCTTCCGGACGGGATCGACGGCATCGTCTGCGATGTGACCAGCCGAGAGACGATCGCTGCTGCCATCCAGACCATCAGAGACCAGCTTGGCGGCCTCGACATTCTGGTCAACAACGCCGGGATCAGTGCGGTTGGCACGGTCGAGGACAACGACGATGCCGAGTGGGCGCGGGTGCTCGACGTGAACGTGATCGGGATGGCACGCGTCACGGCTGCTGCGCTACCGCTGTTGCGCGCTTCTGACGCGGCCGCGGTGGTGAATCTCTGTTCCATCGCGGCGCTCAACGGTTTGCCACAGCGCGCGGTCTATGGTGCGTCAAAAGGCGCGGTTCTTGCGCTCACCTTCGCGATGGCCACGGATCACGTGCGCGAAGGCATCCGAGTCAACTGCGTGAGCCCAGGCACGGTCGACACACCGTTCGTCAACAGGATGCTGCAGAAGTTCGACGATCCGATCGCCGAACGCGCCGCGCTGGATGCCCGGCAGGCGACCGGGCGAATGGTGACCCCGCAGGAGGTCGCTCGCGCGATCGCGTACCTGGCGAGTCCGCTCTCCGGCTCGACGACGGGCACCGCACTCGAGGTCGATGGCGGCGTGCACAATCTGCGCATGCGAGCGCAGTAGGCAGTCGCAGGAGTTGGACTAGCCTGTGGGGCCGCTAATCCTCCGATGACTGGGTGATAGCCTCACCCGCTCCGAGATCAGGCTGTGGGCTATGAGAGTGAGGGACGATCGATGGGACGACGACCGGCTGGGCGTCCGGGCGGTGGCGCGGACCGAGGGGGCCTTCGACTGGAGGGTGGTCGTCCGGCGAGGTCCGGGCTGAGCGTTACTGATGGCGCTATCTTGAAGATCAAGAGCCTGATCGTGGACGGCGAGCTGCTGCCCGGTGACCGGTTGCCCACCCAGGACCGGTTGGCGGCCCAGCTCGGCCTGTCCCGCAGTTCTCTGCGCGAGGCGGTGAGCGCGCTGACGCTGCTCGGGGTGCTGGACGCCCGCCAGGGTGACGGCACCTACGTCACCAGCCTGCGCCCCGACCTGCTGGTCGGCGTGATCGGCTATGCCGTTGATCTGCTTCAGGATCGCAGTTTGCTGGAGCTGTTCGAGGTGCGACGCGTGCTCGAGCCGGCAGCGACCGCGATGGCCGCGACCCGCATCACCGACGACGAGCTCGCCGGCGTGCGCGACTGCCTGATCCGGATGGAGACCCTGAGCGATCCGGAGGAGTTCGTCGCTGCCGACATGGAGTTCCACGACCGCATCGTGCAGGCGGCGGGCAACGCGACGCTCGCCTCCCTGGTCCGCGGGTTCTCCCAGCAGACGACCAGAGTTCGCGTCTGGCGGATGGCTGCAGTCGCCGGGGTGCCGGAGTGGACCAGGTCCCAGCACGAGGCGATCTTCCGGTCTCTGGTGGATCACGACGCGCAGATGGCGCTCGCGACCGAGACCGTCCACGTGGCCGAGAGCGAGCTGTGGCTGCGGCGNTACCTCGAGAGCGAGTGACCCTCGAGCCACCCGCTGTTCGGCGAATTACTCCGACGAATTCGTTGACACCCGCGAGTTTCACTGCCTAGTCTTCGTGAACGGCGGCATTCCTGGAATGTCGCGAATGTCACGAATGTGGCAGGGCGGCGACGCGCGGTCGCCGCCCCCAGCCTCGTACCGACGGGAGCCAACCGAGTGGCACAGCAGATCGAGAGCCGGTCGCCCCAGGACCCCACGGACGTCGTGGTCAGCGCGCCGGCTGCCACCTCCGGGCAGGTGCGGGCGGCCGTCGACCGGGCCCGGGTGGCCTCGCGCGAGTGGGGCACCGCCCCGGCCGTCCAGCGGGCCACCGCGCTGCACGCGGCTGCTGACGCGGTCGCGGGTGCGGCGACGGAGCTGGCCGCCCTCATCGTCCGAGAGGTGGGCAAGCCGGTCGGCGAGTCCCGTGGGGAGGTGGCCCGTGCGGTGGCCATCCTGCGCTACTTCGCGCAGCAGGCCCTCGACCCCGACGGGGAGACCTATCCCTCGGCAGACGGCCGCGCGCTGCTGCTGGCCAGACATCGTCCGCGCGGGACCGTGGGGCTCATCACGCCCTGGAACTTCCCGATCGCCATCCCGCTGTGGAAGGCGGCCCCGGCGTTGGCGTTCGGCAACGCGGTGGTGCTCAAGCCCGCCCCGGATGCCAGCGCCGTGGCGATCAGGCTGGAGGAGCTCGTGCGGACGGTGCTGCCCGACGGCGTGCTGCAGGTCGTCACCGGTTCGGCGGAGGCGGGGCGGGCCCTGGTGGAGTCCGTCGACGCGGTGTCGTTCACCGGGTCAGCCTCGGTCGGTCGCTTGGTGGCGGTGGCCGCCGCCGCCCGCGGGATCGCCGCGCAGTGCGAGATGGGTGGCCAGAACCCCTCGATCGTGCTGCCCGATGCGGACATCGAGCAGACTGCGGCCATCATCGCCAACGCCGCGATGGGCTATGCCGGGCAGAAGTGCACGGCCACCAGCCGAGTGATCGTCGTCGGCGACGCGGCACCATTCACGCAGGCGCTGGTGGCCGCGGTGGAGGGCCTCGCGAGCGGTGACCCGGCGGACGAGGCGACGGTGGTCGGACCGGTCATCACCGAGGCGGCCCGCGCCCGGGTGCTGGAAGCAGCCGAAGCGGCGGTCGGCAGCGGGGGCCGGGTTCTTACCGGCGCGCGGTCAGGGGACGGCGACGGGTGGTTCGTGCAGCCGACCCTCGTCGACCGAGTGGACGCCGGCTCGCCGATCGCCCAGGACGAGGTCTTCGGGCCTCTGTGCGCACTCCTGCCCGCAACCGACGTCGAGGACGCGCTGCGGATCGCGAACGGCGTCCCCTACGGCCTGGTGGCGTCGGTGTTCACCCGCGACCTGAACACCGCACTCGACCTGGCGCAGCGCCTGGACGTCGGCCTGGCCCGGATCAACGCACCGACGTCGGGCGTTGACTTCCACGCACCGTTCGGTGGCGAGAAGGACTCGAGCTACGGCCCGCGCGAGCAGGGCAAGGCGGCCAGGGACTTCTACACGTCCACGCGCACGATCACCATCGCGCCGGCAGCCTCGTGACCGCCCAGGCGCTGTGGCGGGTAGCCGTGGACGGTCGGGTGCGCCTTGCCCGCGGGCCGGTCGACCAGGGACCACAGGAGCTGCTCGAGTCGGCCGGCGACGTCGACGAGCTACTGGGCGAGGGGCCGCAGACCGTGGCCTCGGCGATCGAGGGCCACGCGGTGGGCGTGGTGCCCCCGGGCGCACGCACTCTCGTTCCGATAGCCGGCCAGGAGGTGTGGGCTAGCGGCGTCACGTACGAGCGCAGCCGCCAGGCGCGCAACGAGGAAGCCGGCTCGCCCGACTACTACGACCGCGTCTACGAGGCGGCTCGCCCGGAGCTGTTCGCGAAGGCGGGCGCCGGCCGCAGTCGCGGCCCCGGTGAGCCCATCGGGATCCGCGCCGACTCCGGCTGGGACGTCCCCGAGCCTGAGCTCGGCCTCGTCGTCGACAGCCGAGGCGAGATCGTGGCCTACGTCGTCGGCAACGACGTTTCGTCGCGGACCATCGAGGGCGAGAACCCGCTGTACCTCCCGCAGGCCAAGGTCTACCGGGGCAGCTGTGCTCTGGGCCCGTGTCTGGTCCCGACAACCACGGCGCCTGCGTTCAGCGAGCTCGAGATCTCGCTCAGCATCCGGCGCGACCACCGGGAGCTGTACGCCGAGACCGTTCCGGTGAGCCGGATGCGGCGCCGCCCCGAAGAGCTCGCCGACTGGCTCTTTCGCGGCATGGACTTCTCCGTGGGCGTCGTCCTGCTGACCGGTACCGCGATCGTGCCGCCGCCCGAGTTCACGCTGTGCGCCGGCGACGAGGTCGTCATCGCCATCCCCGGCATCGGCACGTTGACGAACCCCGTCGAGGTGGTCGACACGGGGGCTCGCGCCGGCGCGGAGAGGCGGCCCGGATGAGCACGAGGACCGGCACCGTGAAGGTTGGCGGCGTCTTCGTGGCGCTCTTGACACCGTTCGACGCACAGGGCGCGATCGACGTCCGCGCACTGACCGATCTGGTCGACGGACTGGTCGCGGCCGGCGTCGACGGGCTGGTCGCGCTCGGCACGACCGGCGAGTTCGCGGACCTCACCGGTGACGAGCGGCGGCTCGTCACCGACGTCACCGTCGCGGCCGCTCGTGGCCGCGTACCGGTGATGGTCGGGGTGGGTGCCCTCGGCACTGCGGACGCGTGCAGCTACGCCGAGCAGGCCGAGCACGCGGGTGCGGATGCGGTGCTGAGCCTGCCGCCGCTGTTCTGGAAGCTCGACGACGCGCGGCTGTTCGCGCACTTCGCGGCCGTTGCCGCGGCGACGGCGCTGCCGGTCTTGCTGTACGACATTCCGCTCTTCGCGGGGGCGAGCCTGTCCCCGCAGCTAGTCCGGCGAGTGGCAGCCGAGCTGCCGTCCGTGATCGGCATCAAGCTCACCGTCTCGGACTTCCGGTCGGTGTCAGAAGTGCTTGCCGCGGTGAAGCCGGTCCGGCCCGACTTCAGCGTCACGGTCGGCTTCGAGGACCTCGCCCTGTCCGCGATGCTCGCGGGCGGCGACGGCGTGATCAGCGGCATGGCCAACTTCTGCGCCCCCACTCTCCTGCAGCTCGTCGCTGCCGTACGCCGTGGCGACCTGCCGGACGCGGTCGCGGCACACCAGGAGGTGATGCGGCTGTTCCCGGTCTACTTCCAGTCCAACCCGCCGATCCTGGCGCTAAAGATGCTGTCCCGCGAGCTCGGTGTACGGATCGGGCCAGTGGTCCGCACTCCGGTCCACGAGGACCCCGATGTCCTGCAGCGGGTCGGCGCGTGGGTCGGTTCCCGTATCACCGAGGGCACCTTGTCGTAGGACCTGTCCCATCACTGTCAGTTGACCTGTGTACACACCAAGGAGCGAGATGCGCAAGAGAACAACAGCCAGAACGCTGGCGGCCAGCCTGACCGCTGTGCCGATCTTCCTCACGGTCTCGTGCGGTGGTGCCCCGGCGCTGACGACAGCGGGCGCCAAGGCTGGTGAGGGCCAGATCCAGAAGGACTCGTCCGGCAAGGTCACCTGCAAGGACGGCTCGCCGGGCGTTAGCGCCAAGGGGATCAGCTTCGGTGTCAACGCTGAGCTGACGGGCAAGGCGGCCCTGTCGGGTGCCATCGCCAAGCGCTCGCTCGACATGGCGGTCGACGATCTGAACAAGGCCGGCGGCATCTTGGGCAAGCAGGTCAAGGTCGTCTACGAGGACAACCAGTCGACCAACCCCGGCGCCGTCAACGCGATGAACAAGTCGCTGACGCAGGACAACATCTTCGCGCTGATCGGCCCGATCCGCTCCACCCAGGTCAAGGCGATGGAAGAGACGATCAAGTCAAAGAAGGTCCCCATGATGGTCGGTGGGACCAACGCCGATCTCACCAAGGACGGCGGTGGCCTGATCTTCCGCTTCCGCCCACCGGACTCGCTCACGGGCGTCGCGATCGTCGCGTACGCGCAGAAGGAGTACAAGCCCAAGAAGATCGCCGTCCTGTACGACTCCGATGCCTTCGGCTCGGGTGGCGCCGCCGTCGTGGAGAAGGCCGCGAAGGATGCGGGCATCACCGTCCAGAAGACCTCGTACACCACCGGGGACAAGGACTACACGGCGCAACTGTCCACGATCAAGCGCTTCGCCCCCGATGTCATCACCACCTATGCGACCAACTCCGAGGACGTCGCGATCTTCGCCCGGCAGATGCAGGAGCTGGGCATCAAGACCCCCCTCGTCGGTGGTCCGTCGATCACCTCGCAGGTGACCTACGACCTCGGCAAGCAGTTCATCCAGGGCTGGCGTGCCGTGGTCGACTTCCGCCTCGACTCCAACCCGGTGAACACGGCGTGGGCGAACGAGTACGAGCAGCGGTACGGTTCCAAGCCCGACCTCTACGGTGCCTGGCAGCGGGACGCTCTCTACTTCATGAAGGCCGCCTTGGAGAAGTCCGGCTGCGACACGGGGGCCTTCACCAAGGCGCTGCACGCGGTCGAGGCCGACGGGGTACAGGGTCACCTGAAGTCCAACGACATCGGCGACGCCAACCGGAACCTGCTCGTCGTCCAGGTCCAGGGCGACGGCACCAAGCTCGTCGAGGACGCCACCAAGCTGCTGCCCTCGTCATAGCAACCCGCTGGTGGTGGCCGGCCCGCCCGGCCACCACCAGCGACACCCTGTTCTTCTCTCCCCATGGCTTCGGAGGCGATTGGTCGGATGGACGTCATTATCCAGCTCGGTGCGGCCGGTCTCGCGATCGGGATGATCTACGCGTTGGTTGCCCTCGGCTTTGTCCTCATCTTCAACGCGGTCAACGTGGTGAACTTCTCGCAGGGCGAGTTCGCGATGTTCCCGGCGTTCGTCGTCTCGTTCCTGCTCACCTCGTCCCATCTGCCCATGTGGCTGGCGATCCTCGGGACGATCCTGTTCGCGGCCGTGTTCGGTCTGGTCTTCAACCGGCTGGTCTACTACCCGCTGCGCAAGCGCTCCTTCGTGCCGGTCATCATCGCCACCATCGGTGTTTCGGTGTTCCTCAAGAACATCGCCCTGGTGCTTTTCGGTGCCGACCCACGCAAGGTCGAGCCGCTGATCAGCGGGGTGGTCAGCATCTTCGGCACGAGGGTCAACGCGCAGTATCTCGTCATCATCGGGGTCACCGCCGTTCTCCTGGCCCTGCAGTACTTCGTGTTCGACCGCACGATGGTCGGCAAGCGTCTCCAGGCGACCGCTCAGAACCGTGAGATGGCGTCGCTGCTCGGTGTCAGGACCCATGTCATGATCGCCGCGACCTTCGCCTACAGCGCCGTTCTCGGCGCGGTGGCGGGCATCCTCGTCGCGCCCCTGTTCGGTGTGACGACCGAGATCGGCTCGCTCATCGCGCTCAAGGCGTTCGCGGCCACCGTCATCGGGGGGTTCGGGTCGGTGCCTGGAGCAGTCATGGGCGCGGTTTTCCTCGGCCTCGTCGAGATCTTCGGGGCCGAGTACATCAGCGCGGACTACAAGGACGCCTTCGCGTTCGTCATCCTCATCGCCGTACTCATCTTGCGTCCGCAGGGGTTTTTCGGCGAGAAGATCGGGCAGAAGGCCTAACCAGAGCAGAAGGAGGAGTCGTGTCCGCACTCGCTGACCAGTCACCGAGCGTCACGTCCGGGTCCACGTCGGCCGTGAGTCGCTTCATGGACAAGCCGTACGCGCTGATGGCGTTGCTCGTGCTCATGGCGTGCCTGCCGTTCCTGGTGAACCCGTATTACCTCGGCGTGGTGGTGCTCGGCGCCATCTACGCGATCGCCGTGCTGGGCCTGTACTTTGTCATGGGCCTGAGTGGTCAGCTCTCGCTGGCGCAGGGCGCTTTCTTCGGGGTCGGGGCGTACACAGCGGCGATCCTGTCCACCCGGTACGACTGGCCGTTCCCGGCAACGATGGCCGCGACGGTGGCGGCAGGCATCGTGCTCGGAGTGTCGCTCGGCTTCGCGACGCTGCGCCTCACGGGCCACTACCTGGCGCTGGCGACCATCGGCTTCGCCGTCATCGCGAACATCATCTTCCTGCACTGGAAGCCGGTGACCAACGGCCCGGATGGCATCTCGGGCACCAAGCCGCCACGGATCGGCAGTTTCATCCTCGACCAGAACTTCTACTACTACTACGTCGTACTGGCCTTCCTGGTCGTGCTGGCTCTGGTCGGGTGGAAGATCAAGCTCAGCAGGGTCGGCCGGGCCTTCCTCGCGATTCGCGAGGACCAGCTGGCCGCCTCGACGATCGGCATCAACACGCTGAACTTCAAGGTGCTCGCCTTCACCTTGTCAACGGTCTACGGCACGGTCGCCGGCGGCCTGTACGCACACGGCCTCACCCACTACATCAGTCCCGACAACTTCGTTTTCGAGCTGTCGGTGACCATGCTGGTGATGCTGCTGCTCGGCGGCCAGGCCACCGTGCCCGGGGCCATCATCGGGGCCATGCTCGTCACCGCCCTGCCGGAGACGCTGCGGTTCCTCAACCAGTACTACCTGGCGGTGTACGGCGTCGCCGTCATCCTGCTCGTTATCTTCCTCCCCCAGGGTCTGTGGGGGTGGCTGGAGTCGGTGGTAGCACGGCGCAGCTCCCGGGGACGCGCAGAGGTGTCCGAGCCGATGGAGACCGTCGCGGACCAGCCGATCGCGGCCGGGCCGGGATCGAAGGTGCGGCCATGACGCGGTCCCAGGACGGCTCGGCCACCCACTTGCGAGACGGCGATCGCGCCGCCGCGACCGACCGGACCGGCGCCGCGGTGCTCAAGCTGGAGGGACTGTCCAAGTACTTCGGCGGGGTGAGGGCTGTCGACGACGTCAGCCTCGACGTCACGTCGGGCCACATCCACTCACTGATCGGACCGAACGGGTCCGGCAAGTCGACCCTGATCAACGTGCTCACCGGGCTGTACGTCCCGACCCACGGCACGGTCACCCTGCTGGGCCACGAGATCACCCGGCGCAGGCCGGACGAGCGCGTCAAGCTGGGCCTGGCCCGGACGTTCCAGAACATTCGGCTCTTCAAGGACCTGCCGGTGCTGGACAACGTCATGACGGGGCAGCACTGCCGGACGTCGTCCGGGCTGTTGCGGGTCCTGCTCAGCCCGGGCGCTCGTCGCGAGGACGCGGCGACGCACGAGCGGGCCCGCCAGGAGCTGGAGTTTGTCGGCCTCTCCAACGCCGGCGACGTGCTGGCCGGCGGCCTGTCCTACGGACGGCAGCGTCTGGTCGAGATCGCCAGGGCACTGGCCAGCGATCCCACCATGCTCCTGCTCGACGAGCCGGCCGCGGGACTGAACCCGCACGAGACCGAGCTGCTGGACCAGATCCTGCGCCAGATCGTGGGGCGTGGGATCACGGTCCTGCTCGTCGAGCACGACATGAACCTCGTCATGGGGATCAGCGACTACATCACGGTGCTGAACTTCGGCAAGAAGATCGCCGAGGGCAGGCCGGACCAGGTACAGGCCGACCCCGACGTGATCGCTGCCTACCTGGGCACCGAGGATCAGGAGGAGATGGATGCTCAGCGTTAGAGATCTCGACGTCCGCTACGGCGAGATCCGCGCGTTGCGCGGCGTCTCCTTCGATGTCGCCGAGGGCGAGGTCGTGACGTTGCTGGGCGGGAACGGCGCCGGCAAGTCGACGACCCTGCGCAGCATCAGCGGCCTGATCGGTCCTGCCGGCGGCAGTATCACCCTCGACGGCGAGTCGATCGTCGGCAAGCCGCCGGAGCGCATCGCCCGGATGGGCATCGTCCACGTTCCCGAGGGCAGGCAGATCATCCCGGGCCTTAGCATTCTGGACAATCTGCGGCTCGGCTCGTCCAACGGGCGGATGAGCCGCAAGGACGTCTCCGCGGGCATCGAGCGCACCTTCGAGACCTTCCCCCGCTTGCGGGACCGGCAGAGCCAGCTCGGTTGGAGCCTGTCCGGCGGTGAGCAGCAGATGCTCGCCATCGGACGCGGACTGATGGCCAACCCTCGGTTGCTCATGCTCGACGAGCCGTCGCTCGGTCTCGCCCCCATCATCGTGCGCGAGGTCTTCCGGATCATCCGCCAGGTGCACCAGGCGGGCA
>JGI20195J14853_1000801_pt1 | contig 10662 bp, 10 predicted proteins | sample NGESurdeep092012_3_FD_14853 | JGI IMG/M metagenome (IMG submission 14853)
TTGGAGCCTGCGGCGCTATCAAAATGCGAAGACTGGCGGCTTTATGAAGCCGGGCAGAACCGCTGCCGTGGCGCCGAAGATCGACCGGCCGCCCATCTCCTCGCCGCTGCGGCGATACAGCATGGCGGTGGCGCCGGGCCCGGCGCCGAAAACGCAGAGCAGCCGCCCGCCATCCTTGAGCTGTCGGCAGAATGCCTGCGGTTCAATTTCCGTGGCGCCTTCGAGCAGAATGACGTCATAGGGCGCCCCTTGCGTCCAGCCGTCGATGAGCCGCCCGCTGACCACACTGACGTTCGGCAGCGAAGCCAGTGCCGCCCGCGCTGCGTTGGCAAGACTAGCGTCCTGTTCGAGCGCAACCACCTGCCCGGCGATGCGGGAGAGCACGGCTGCCGCGTAGCCGGTGGCGCAGCCGACATCCAGCACCCGGTCGGTCGGCTCCAGATCGGCGGCATTAATCAGCTTGGCGAGCACCATCGGCTTGAGCAGGCGGCGAGGCGTAACTGCCCCCTCGCCTACGGCCAAGTCGAGATCGAGATAAGCGAGTGAGGTGGCGGTCGGCGGCGCGAAGCGCTCGCGCGGAACCTCCAGCATGGCCGAAATCACCCGCAGGTCGGTGACGTGGTTGGGACGGACCTGGCCGTCCACCATATGGCGGCGCGCGGCGGCGAAGTCGGTCATCGCGATCCTCGCAAGGCTGAAGAAATGCGCAGCTTTTGTGCGGCAAGGCCGGGCAAAAGGCAAGCGAGCGGGCGACATTGTCGAGCCGCTTTCACTCCTATATAGGCTTGGGCTTGGCGGAGCGTGCGGCCTTACGCGTCGGGCGCGCCCGTTTATGGCCACGTGGCGGAGTGGTTACGCAGAGGACTGCAAATCCTTGCACCCCGGTTCGATTCCGGGCGTGGCCTCCACTTTGCCTTCGCCGCCTCGCGAAGGCTGGCCGTTCAAGCTTTGCAAAGCGTTTAGGCTTTGTTATAGGCCCGTTGCCTAAGGCTCCGGCCTGTTCCCTGGTAGCTCAGCGGTAGAGCGTTCGACTGTTAATCGAAATGTCGCTGGTTCGATCCCAGCCCAGGGAGCCACCATTTTTAAGCCGAAGCGCGATCAAACCCGCGCCAGGATCATCCTCTTGCGCAATCAATTCACAGGGTTGGGAAGCTGCGGGCTTTCCAAATCCAGGAATTTTCTATCACCCGCGATTCTCTCGGATATGGCTCTAAGAGCGCGGCGATTGACCAGGCGGATGCTATGGCGGCCACGCACTTCAATAAAACCGCCCTTCTTAAAATTCGTGAATATGCGCGAGACGGTTTCGCCTGTAAGACCGAGGTGATCGGCAATATCTCCGCGCAGCATCGGCAACGACACGAAATCGTTTTTGGCGCTCCGCGCCGCTGCGCAAACATCGATGTCGAGCAGAAAAGCCGCCACGCTTCCTTCAGCGTCGCGTTTTGCAATGCTCAGGACGAGATCGTGAGCGCGTGAAAGGTCCTCACAGACCACCTTGTAAAGCTTCAGGAGGAACTGCGGGTCGCCGCTCGCGGCAGCGTAAAAAGCCGCCGTTGGAACACTGCGCAACTCCGTGGCCGTAACTGCTTGCGCACTAAAGCGATGTTTGGAATCATATTCGAGAGCGACGAAATCGCCCGGCGATTTGAATCCGATGATCTGGCTCCGTCCATTGCTCAGCAATGTATATAAACGGATGAACCCGCTCGTCACCGAATATACGTACCTCTGCTCGTCTCCTTGGTGGAAAATATGCTGTCGAGGCGCAAACTTGCGCGGGCTCCACGGCAGGTCACTCGGCCGATGTTCGCCCAAGCAATCCAGCCCCAAGCACGCCTGACACGCGCGACCGGCACCGATATTGCGTATGGATCTGGGGAGTTCATTCACGGGCGGGCACAATCGTCCTGTTGACTGCAATTATTTCGCATATTTGGCGTGAAATGTTTTTGACATACATCATTGCTACAAACTCGCGGGGCAGTCATGTGTTAATGCATTGCCCCGACAGCTTATGGGCCGCACCGCGCGAACGAATTCCGCGCCACGAGCGGCGAGATACCGCATCTTGACCCGCTGTGCCCCGCCAGCCAATCTGCTGGCGAACCGTTGCTCGCCAATTCCGGCCCCGCGGAGACATTGTTTTTCCGTCATCGCGGCACTGCAAGACCCGGACCCGGCTCCTGCGACAATCCAACCCACCCCTCACGAGGCGCCATGACGCCCTCGACCAGTCCGCTGCTCACCGATCTTTACGAGCTCAACATGGTCCAGGCCTATCTGGACCGCGGCGAGGACAAAGAGGCCGTGTTCGAATTCTTCGTGCGGCGGCTGCCGCAGCGGCGCGGCTTCCTGTTCGCTGCCGGCTTAGCCGACGCGCTCGATTATCTCGAAACGCTACAATTCTCTAAAGCCGAAATCGACTGGCTGGCTGGCACCGGGCGGTTTCGCAACAACCTGCTCGATTATCTTGAGCGTTTCCGCTTCACCGGCGACGTGCATGCGATTGCGGAAGGCACCGTCTGCTTTCCCAATGAGCCGCTGCTGCGCGTCACCGCGCCGCTGCCGCAGGCGCAGCTGGTGGAAACGCGGCTGATCAACATTCTGAATTTCCAGACCCTCATCGCGTCCAAGGCCGCGCGCATGGTGCTGGCGGCGCCGGGCAAGTCGCTCGCCGATTTCGGCCTGCGCACCGCCCATGGCGCCGAAGCGGGACTCTATTCGGCGCGCGCCAGCTACATCGCGGGTTTTGCCGGCGCCGCCAATGTGCAGGCCGGCGAGCGCTATGGCATCCCGATCGTCGGCACCATGGCGCATTCCTTCGTGCAGGTGTACGGCGACGAGATGACCGCGTTCGAGAATTTCGCGCGGGCGCGGCCGGACGGCGTGATCCTGCTGATCGACACCTACGACACTGAGACCGGCGCCCGCAAAGTGGTCGAGCTGGCGCCGCGCCTGAAGGCCGAAGGCATCACGATCCGCGGCGTTCGCATCGACAGCGGCGACCTGACCGCAATGGCGCGCAAGGTGCGGCGCATTCTCGACGACGGTGGCTTGCGCGACCTCATCATTCTGGTTAGCGGCGGCGTCGACGAGGACGTGCTCGCGGGCATGATGAAAGCGGGCGCGCCGATCGACGGCTTCGGCGTCGGCGTCAGTCTCGCCACCTCGCTGGATGCGCCGGCCTTCGACTGCGCCTACAAGCTGCAGGAGTATGCCGGCCAGCCCAAGCGCAAGCTGTCAGAAGGCAAAGTCACCTGGCCCGGCCGCAAGCAGGTGTGGCGCGCTTATGACGCCGACGGCCGCATGCGCGGCGATATCCTGTCGGTCGAGAATGATAAGCAGCCGGGCGAGCCGCTGGTCGTGCCGGTGATGCGCGCCGGCAAACGCATCGCGCCGGCGCCGACCTTGGCGCAAATCCGCGAGCGCGCCGCGCGCGATCTCGCGCGCTTGCCGGCACCGCTCGCGCAATTGGAACCGGGCGCCGACTATCCAGTGATCGTAGCGGATGCGCTGACCGCGCTCGCAGCGCAGGCGGACGCCAAGACGCGCGGGTGAGGCTAGCTTCGGAACCGCGTCCCTGCCCTATTCCAGCCGCGCGCGCCCTCGCCGTATATATCGTGGCCGGCGTCGGTCACCACCACGGTGTCCTCGAGTTTGATGAAACCGCGGGTGGGATGCAGCAGCGTCGTCTCCACCGACACCACCATGCCAGCTTCGAGTGGGCGATCGGCATCGGGCGCGGGATAGGGCACCGGCCCATGGTCGGTGAGCCGTGGCGCCTCGTGGCTGACCATGCCCATGCCGTGGCCGAGGAAGTCGAGGTGATTGTGGTGCTTCGATTTTGAGCGTAGTGGCTCGGCGGCGGCGTAGATTTCGCGTCCCAGCACGCCGGCGCGCACCGGCTTCATCGCCGCGCGCTGAATCTGCTCGATCTCGGCAAGCAGATCCTCAAGCTCGGCATCGGGCTCGCCCTGAATCGCCATGCGACAGATATCGCCGATATAGCCTTGGAAATTTCCGCCGGAGTCGATCGACATGATGTCGCCCTTCTCCCATTTCTGGTCGGAGGGCGCGCGATTGAGGCTGGTGCCGCAGGTGATCAGACAATATTCGAAGGTGAGCCCGCGGTTGGTCTCCGCGCGCCGCAGCGCCTCGACGATCTCGTTCTTGGTCGCGCCTGGCCGGTGACTGGCGATCACTGCCTGCATCGATGCGAGCACTGCTTCCGACGCGACTTTTAGTTTCGCCAGTTCGTCGGCGGATTTCTTCGCGCGCTGGCGCTCGAGTACATAGAGCGCGTCCACCCAATCGGCATCGGGGAACGCACCGCGCAGCACGATCGACGCATCGTAGGGCAGAAATCCGAACTCGGCGGCGATGCGCTTCGGCTTCATGTCGGCCTTGCGCATGTAGTCGACCGCCTTCTGCATGGCGTCGACCGAGCCGGCGGTGGAGGTCTGCGTCTCCGGCGTCCACATCGGTTTGACGTCGCGTTGGAATTTTTCGAGGCGATGGCCGATATAGGCGGCCTTTTCCGGCACGCCCTTGGGATAGACCAGCACCGGTAGGTAGCGGGTGATGCCGGTGGCATCCATGTAATCGAAGAAATTGGCGCGGTGGCCGCCGAGCAGGTACTGCACGTTATGCTTGGAAGTTGCGATCACCACATCGACGCCGGCCTCGTCCATCAGGCGGTCGAGCCGCGTGTGGTCGAACGGGATCGCAAGGCCGCTGGAATGCTGCGCGCTGACGTTCATGGCGTGGCTCCCCGATCACCGGCTTCTATTGGCCAGTAACGAGAAGCCTATTTCCAGAGTTCTTTGCTCGCAAGCCGGGCGCCTGCGGCCAGCGCCTCCAGCTTCGCCCACATGATCGAGGGATGCACGCGGCGGTGAAACGGCCCCTGCGCGAAGCCGCAATCGGTGCCGGCGATGACGTTCTCGCGCCCGACGATTTGGGCGAGCCGCACGATGCGCTCGGCCACCAGTTCCGGATGTTCGACCACATTGGTGGCGTGGCTGATGACGCCAGGGATCAGCACCTGCCCCTCGCCCAGCTTGGCGTCCTTCCACACTTTCCATTCGTGCTCGTGGCGCGGATTGGCGCCCTCGATCACATAGGCGCCGACCTTCACCTGCAGGATCAGATCGACGATGTCCTTCAGCGGCACGTCGCTCACATGCGGGCCCGGCCAGCTGCCCCAGCACACATGATAGCGGATTCGATCCTGGGGCAGCCCTTCGATCGCGTGATTGATGATGTCGACTTGGGCAGCGAGCCAGCGCCGGTAATCGGCGAAACTTGCCGGCGGCACCATGCGGTCATAGGTGACCGCGTTGCGGGCATCGTCGAGCTGCACCACAAAGCCGGCGTCGATAATCATCTTGTATTCGGTGCGCATTGCCGCGGCGATCGCCGCCATGCATTCGTCGTCGCTCTTGTAGTATTCGTTCTTGCGATCGGGGATCACACTCGCCGGCGCCGCCACCGGCAGGAACGCCTCCTCCACCTTCGCGGCCTTGAGCGCCGCCTTGAAGTTGTCGATGTCGCGCTGTAACTCCGCGTGGCCGGTATATTTGATCGGGCCGACGCAAATCGCTTCAGTGGTGGTGGCAACACCCTCGCGGGCGTCGAGTTCGGCATAGAATTCCGCAAACCGCGTGCGGTCGGCGCCGCGCTTGAACGGATTGGCGGCGTCATGCTTGATCGGCCGGCGCTCGAAGCCGCTCAGGCGCTCCAGCGCATATTGCGACCAGCTGATCGATTTGCCGAACTCGCCGTCGCTCACCACGTCGACGCCCGCAGCCGCTTGCTGGCGCACCACTTCGGCCACCGCCTGCGTGAGACACGCGTCATAGGCCTTCTGGTCGTATGGCTTGCCGGCCTGCCTGGCGCGCAGGAATTCCTGCAAGGCGTCGGGGCGGATCAGGCTGCCGACATGGGTGGTGAGGATGCGATTGCTGCTGCGCTTCATTGGCCAAGGCTCGCTCGCTGTTTCAAGCGCTAGCCTATGCGAGCAGTCGCGACAGAATGCAATGGTGGGCAGCGCCCAACCGCGCCGATCGGTGTTTGGCTATTGCCGCACTTTTGTCGGCGTATGGGAGTTGCAGCCGCGGTCCGCGATCAAGCGGCGGTTTTGGCGGCGATGGCCGCCACCGACGTCGCCGAGGTCGCCGGCTCGTCGTTTTTGCGCTGGAGAAGCATGTCGAGGGATGCGACCTCGACCCGGTTACGCCCGCGTTCCTTGGCGAGATAAAGCGCCTGGTCGGCCTGCGCCAGCAGCTCTGGCACGTCGAGCACCGCCTCCTGGCAATGCACGATCCCGATGCTCACGCTCGCGCAGACCGGACGGCCGTCGACCTCCTGGGAAATCTGGGCGAAGCTTTCGCGAATTCGCTCGGCCGCCGCCACCGCCTTGTCGCGGCTGGTGTCGTACAGCACCGCGGCGAATTCCTCGCCGCCGAGCCGGCCGATCAGATCGGACGAGCGTATCGATTGACGCGCGGCATCGGTGAATATCTCAAGCACGCGGTCACCGAGCGCGTGACCGAAGCGGTCGTTGATCGACTTGAAGTGATCGAGATCGATCAGCAGTACGGCGGTCGGACGCGGATTGCCGCTGTGGCGTTTCGCCAGCAGCGCGGCGTCCTGCAGGAAGGCGCGGCGGTTGGCGATGCCGGTGAGCGGATCGACCATGGCCGCGGTGCGGTGGCGCAATTCCGTGCGCTCCTTGGCCATCGCCAGCAGAATGAAGGCGATCGAGATCGTGAACAGCAGCGCTTCGAAGCTGAGCACGGTCAGCCACACGCTGCCGAATATGTTGTTGTTCGGCGCCCACGGCAGCATCGCCACCAGTGGCGTGCGCAGCAGGAACAGCGCGCCGTGCGCGAACAGCATGAAGATCGCCGGCCAGCGCGACACCAGTTGTTCGCTGCGGCCGCGCCAGAATTCGTAAGCCGTGAGCCAAGTATAAGCAGTGATGATGCCGGAGGCGATTAGCGCGCGCACATCGACGGCATCCGAGAGCACCGGCAGGCGGCAGACCAGCAGCCAGAGCACGGCGCCGGTCACCAAATAGACCGGCTCGACCGGGCGGCCGTCGAACACGCGGGCGCCGGTCCACGTCACCGCGAACGCGGTGAACAGAAGTGCGTTGGCGAGATCGATGGTGATCAGGTCGGGCGCCGTGCCGTACATGCCGAACAGCACAATCGAGGCGGCGCGGATCAGATGAGCAAAGCCCCACCAGGCGACCGCGCGGATCGCCGTGTTCTGCGCCCACGCGAATAGCAATAGCAATCACGAGGATCGCCTCCACATAGATCGTCACCATGAAGAGGGTGTTGACGTCGAGATTCATCGGTCGCGATCGCCTATTTTCACCGGGACCTGGCTCGTTGGCTTTAAAGTCGCCACGGTCACGAATAGACCTGGCCAGCAAAGAAGTGGTGAATGTGCCCTGGTACCGGCGGCCCAATGCGCCGATATGGTTTCGAGGGCGTTTCCAAAGGCACCGGCAATTGAATTTTAGGTGAACGCCCGCTGGACGGGTTATTGCCGGTTAAATTGGTTGCGGAGCGGCTGAATCGGCCGAGATTTCAGAGCGCCCTGCCCGGCGGCATGGTCGGTCTTGTGGCCCCATCGGCGCTCTACTAGGTTCGATGATGTCCCCACGACTCCCGGAACCGGGCATGCAGATTCGCGACGGCATCGTTGAAGCCATCGGCCATACGCCCCTGATCAAGCTCAAACGCGCTTCTGAGCTGACCTCCTGCACCATTCTCGGCAAGGCTGAGTTCATGAACCCGGGCGGCTCGGTGAAGGATCGCGCCGGCCGGCAGATGATCCTGGAAGCCGAGGCGCGCGGCGAATTGCGCCCCGGCGGCCTGGTGGTGGAGAGCACCGCCGGCAACACCGGGATCGGCCTGGCGCTGGTCGCCAATGCGCGCGGCTATCGCACGCTGATCGTCATTCCGGCGACGCAGAGCCAGGAAAAGAAGGACATGCTGCGGCTGTGCGGGGCCGAGCTGGTCGAGGTGCCGGCGGTGGCCTTCAGCAATCCGAACAACTACCAGCATGTCGGCCGGCGATTAGCCGAGCAACTCAAGACGACCGAGAAGAACGGCGTCATCTTCGCCGACCAGTGGAATAATCTCGACAATCGCAAGGCCCATTACGTGTCGACCGGACCGGAAATCTGGGAACAGACCGGCGGCAAGCTGGACGGATTCATCTGCGCCGTCGGCACCGGCGGCACCATCGCGGGCGTATCCAGCTTCCTGCGCGAAAAGAAAAAGGACATCGTGATCGGCCTCGCCGATCCGCGCGGCGCCGGGATGTACAATCTGTTCGCCCACGGCGAAGCGAAAGCGACCGAAGGCGGATCGATCACCGAAGGCATCGGGCTCGGGCGCGTGACGCCGATCATCGCCGACATCAAGGTCGACAAGCCCTATCTCATCCCCGACGAGGAAGCCGTGCCGATCATCTTCGATCTGCTCGAACACGAGGGCTTGTGCCTCGGCGGCTCGTCCGGCATCAACGTGGCGGGTGCCATTCGGCTGGCGAAGGACCTCGGCCGCGGCCACACCATCGTGACGGTGCTGTGCGACCACGGCACGCGCTATCAGTCGAAATTGTTCAACCCGGAATTCCTGCGCTCGAAGAAGCTGCCGGTACCGGCCTGGCTCGAGCATAAATCGAACCTGCAGCCGCCGTTCGTGAAAACCTGAGCGCGCCATGCCGACCGACTGCCTGTTCCGCGACGACTCCTATCTGAAGCAATGCCAAGCGCGCGTGGTCGCCATCACCGACCAGGGCGGCGTGGTGCTCGACCGCACGGTGTTCTATGCCAGTTCGGGCGGCCAGCCCGGCGATAGCGGCGCGATCACCACGGCTAACGGCGTGCGCATTCCGATTGAGACCGCGGTCTACACCGACGCGGCGAAAGCTGAAATCGCGCATGTGCCGGGGCCAAGCTCCCCTGCCCTCAAGGCCGGCGACACGGTGACCGTAACAATCGACTGGGACAAACGCTATGCCCGCATGCGCATGCACACCGCGCTGCATCTGTTATCCGCGGCGCTGCCCTATCCGGTGACCGGCGGCTCGGTCGGCGAGAGTGAAGGCCGGCTCGATTTCGACATACCAGATGCAGGCCTCGACAAGGACGCGATCACCGCGAAAGTCGCCGAGATGATCGCCAGCAACGCTGCCGTCTCCAGCCGCTGGATCAGCGACGAGGAACTCGCAGCCAATCCGGGCCTGGTCAAGACCATGTCGGTGAAGCCGCCGATGGGCACCGGCCGCGTGCGGCTGATCGATATCGCCGGCCTCGATTTGCAGCCCTGCGGCGGCACTCATGTGCGCGCGACCGGCGAAATCGGCGCGGTGCGGGTGACGCAGATCGAAAAGAAGGGCAAGCAGAACCGGCGCGTGCGGCTTGCCTTTGTCTAGCATTCCCGGAACGATTAGGTGATGGTGCGCATTGACGCGGATGTAATTGAGAAACCAAACCCCATGAACACAGCAAATCCCGCGAGCCCAAAACCTGCCAGCAAATGGCTCAAATCCACCGAATGGCTCGCAGGCCAAGCCGGCAAGCCGAACGTCGTGGTCGTGGACGGCTCGTTTTATCTCGCCACGCAGAAGCGCGACGCAAGGAGCGAATATCTCGCCGGCCATATTCCGGGCGCGGTGTTCTTCGACATCAATGCCATCGCCGACGATTCAACGGACCTGCCGCACATGCTGCCCGGGCCATACCAGTTTGGCGAAGCGGTGGGCGCATTGGGCATCGGCGATACCGACACTATCGTCGTCTATGACGGCAGCGGGCTTTATTCGGCGTCGCGGGTGTGGTGGACGCTTCGCATCTTCGGCGCCAAAAACGTGTTCATCCTCGATGGCGGATTGCCGGCGTGGAAAGCGGAAGGCCGCGCGACCGAAGCCAGCGAGGTCAAACGGCCGGCAGGCAAATTCAGTGCCGTCATGGACACCGGCGCGGTGGCGATGATGTCGGATGTGCAAATGGCGCTTAATGACGAGAGCGTCCAGGTGGTCGATGCTCGCTCGGCCGGGCGCTTTGCCGGCCGCGAGCCGGAGCCGCGTGCCGGCTTGCGTTCTGGCCACATGCCGGGCGCGTTCAATGTCCCCTTCACCGAGATCGTCGAGAACGGCCGGCTGGTGTCGCCCGAGCGCATCGCCAAGGCGTTCGCCAAAGCCGGCGTCGATGTCGACAAGCCGGTGATCACCAGTTGCGGCTCCGGCGTCACCGCCGCAGTTCTCGCGCTCGGTCTCGAAGCGCTCGGCAAAAAGCCGGCCCGCATCTACGATGGCTCTTGGGCGGAATGGGGCGCGCGCCCGGATCTGCCGGTGGTAAAGGACTAGCAGGGGAATCGGGTGAAAAAATTATGCGGCGATGAGGCTTGCGAGGAAGTCATCGTCCCACGCGGCAACTTTGCGCTTTAGGCGGAGGGAATCCTTACCGGGTGCTAGTCGGATCAGGTTGTGGGCCATGTGCTTGAGCGTGGTGAAATTGGCGGGCGCGTTGTCGGCGGATACGGCATTCGTCATCGCGAAAGATCATGTCCATGACCCAGTGGAGGCTATTTTCGACCGCCCAGTGTCTGCGGATGATCGGCCCGAGCGCGGACG
>JGI20195J14853_1000803_pt1 | contig 10643 bp, 12 predicted proteins | sample NGESurdeep092012_3_FD_14853 | JGI IMG/M metagenome (IMG submission 14853)
GCTGGCCGTCACCGGCCCCAATGGATCAGGCAAGACCTCGCTGCTGCGGATGATCGCCGGGCTGCTGACGATGGCAGGCGGATCGATCGGGCTTGAGGGCGGCGAGACCGAGCTGACCCTGCCCGAACAGGCCCATTATCTCGGCCACCGCGACGCGCTGAAACCGGCGTTGAGCGTGATGGAAAACCTGTCGTTCTGGCGGGATTTTCTGGGCGGCGAGGCGTTCGATGCCAGGCAGAGCCTTGCCGCGGTCGGGCTCGATCATGCCGCGCAGCTGCCGGCGGCGTATCTGTCGGCCGGACAGCGGCGGCGGCTGTCGCTGGCGCGGCTGCTTGCTGCGCGACGGCCGGTCTGGCTGCTGGACGAACCGACCTCGGCGCTCGATGCCGCCGGGCAGACCATGTTTGCCGCCCTGATGGGCGATCATCTTTCGCGCGGCGGCCTGATCATCGCCGCCACCCACGCACCATTGGGACTTGCAACGCGCGAACTGCGGATTGGCGGCGCCGCATGACCGCGCTCGCTGCGCTGATTCGGAGAGACATCAAAATCGCACTGCGGGTCGGCGGCGGCGCGCTGATCGGCGTGCTGTTCTTTCTCACTGTGGTGGTGCTGATGCCGTTCGCGGTCGGCCCCGATCTCGCCTTGCTGACGCGGCTGGGACCTGCGATTCTCTGGCTCGGCGCGCTGCTCGCAAGCCTGCTCACCCTCGACCGGCTGTTCATGGCCGACCACGATGACGGTTCGCTGGATCTGATCGTGATGGGCCGGGTGCCGCTGGAACTGGCCTGCGCCGCCAAAGCGCTGGCGCACTGGCTGGCGGCCGGATTGCCGCTGATTATCGCCACCCCGGTGCTGGGGCTGTTGCTGAATCTCGATGCGGTATCGACTTCGGCGGTCGCCCTGACGCTGCTGGCGGGCACGCCGGCGCTGACATTCACCGGCATGATCGGCGCAGCACTGGCGGTGACGCTGCATCGCGGCGGACTGTTGCTGGCCGTGCTGGTGCTGCCGCTGTCGATCCCGGTGCTGATCTTCGGGGTGGCCGCCTCGCAGGCCGCGATATCAGGCTTGTCGTTCGGCGCGCCGTTTTCGATCCTGTGCGCGCTGTCGCTTGTCAGCTTCGTGATCGGACCGTTCGCTGCCGCCGCGAGCCTGCGGCACGGCCTGGACTAGGCACGATCCAGACCCGCGGGGCCGCGCTGGCGCAAAGTGGATTTTCGGTTTTCGGACAAGATCATGCCCAACTTGGCGCCGATCAACTCTCGCGGAGCGCCGTTATGCTGATTGCTTGTGACGGCTGCGACCTTTAACAGGATGCCAATGACGCTGATCGATCTCGCCAACCCCACCCGGTTCCTGACGCTGACCGCGCGCATATTGCCGTGGCTTGCGGCCTTAACCGCCATTCTGCTGCTGATCGGTCTCTATCAATCAGCCATGGCGCCCGACGATTACCAGCAGGGCGCCACCGTAAAGATTATGTTCATCCACGTGCCGAATGCGTGGCTGTCGATGTTCGTCTGGGGCGTGATGAGTCTGGCCGCGCTGGGCACGCTGGTGTGGCGGCATCCGCTGGCGGACGTCGCCGCCAAGGCCGCCGCCCCGATCGGCGCAGCCTTTACCTTTCTCGCGCTGGTAACGGGCTCGCTTTGGGGACGGCCAATGTGGGGCACCTATTGGGAATGGGATGCGCGGCTGACCTCGGTGCTGATCCTGTTCCTGATGTATCTCGGCCTGATCGCGCTGTGGCGAGCGGTTGAAGATCCGTCGCGTGCCGCGCGCGCCGCTGCGATCCTGACGCTGGTGGGCGCAATCAATCTTCCGATCATCAAATTCTCGGTGGACTGGTGGAATACGCTGCACCAGCCGGCGTCGGTGTTGCGGATGGGCGGGCCTTCGCTCGACCGCGCCTTCTTGATTCCGCTGCTGCTGATGGCGGTGGCGTTTTCGCTGTTGTTCCTCACCCTGCATCTGGCGGCGATGCGCAACGAGATCCTGCGCCGCCGGGTACGCTCCTTGCAGATGATGCAAGCCAGCCAACGTTCGGCGTGAACATCATGGCGCTCGGCCCCTACGCGTCCTTCATCGTGACATCCTATTTGCTGGTGACCGCCGTGGTGCTGGTCCTGATTGCCTGGATCGCGATCGACTATCGCCGCCAGAAGCAACGGCTGCGCGAGCTCGACGCGTCAGGCGTGGTCCGTCGCTCCGGGCGCAGCGCAGTGGAGATCCGATGAGCGAGCCTTCGACATCCGACGTATCGCCGCAACGCCGGTCCTGGCTGATGACGCTGCCGCTGCTCGCATTCGCCGCGCTGGCCGCGGTGTTCTGGTTCCGGCTGGGCAACAGCGATCCGTCGAGAATCCCCTCGGCCCTGATCGGCCATCCGGCGCCGCAAACCGCGCTGCCGCCGCTGCAGGGCCTCGTCAATAACGGCGCACAGGTGCCCGGGCTCGATCCCGCCATGTTCAAGGGCAAGGTCAGCGTCGTCAACGTCTGGGCCTCGTGGTGCGTGCCGTGCCATGACGAAGCGCCGCTCTTGATCGAGCTTGGCCGGGACAAGCGGCTGCAGCTGGTCGGCATCAACTACAAGGACGCGCCGGATAATGCGCGGCGCTTTCTCGGCCGCTATGGCAATCCGTACGGCATTGTCGGCGTCGACGGCAACGGCCGCGCCGCGATCGAATGGGGCGTCTACGGCGTGCCGGAGACCTTCATTGTCAGCCGCGAAGGCACCATCGTTTACAAGATGGTCGGCCCGGTGACGCCAGATAATATCGACACCGTGCTGAAGGCCGAGATCGACAAGGCGCTGAAGGCGGGGTCTTAGGTCCCCCGGCATTCCGGGGCATCGCGCAGCGATGAACCCGGAATCTCGAGATTCCGGGTTCGCTCGTTTTCCTTGCGCCCCGGAATGACATTTAACCTTCAAATAAATCTTCGCCCTTATCTGGCGTTCATTCGGCGGCCATGGCGCCGCCACGAATTCGAAGCTAGCTTGATGGCGTTACTTAAACCCGTCCTTGGAGGGACACCCAATGCGTCATTTCACGCTTGCTTCACTTGCTGCAACTGCACTCACTCTTGGTTTGCTGACGGCTACGCCGTTGATGGCCCAGACCCCGGCGCCGGCAACCGGCACCACGAAGATGGCTCCCGCGCCGAAAGCGCCGGCCACCGAACCGAAGATGGCGCCGGCTCCCAAAGTCGAACTGCTCGACATCAACTCGGCGACCGCCGAACAGCTCGACGCGCTGCCGGGGGTCGGCAAGGCCTATTCCGCGGCGATCATCAAGGGCCGCCCCTACAAGGGCAAGGACGATCTGGTGCAGAAGAGCATCGTCCCGCAGGCGACCTACGACAAGATCAAGGACAAGATCATCGCCAAGCAGAAGAGCTGAGCTTTTCGTCTCGCTGATCTGGGACTTCAAAAACGCACCGGCGCATCGCGTCGGTGCGTTTTCATTTCAGCCTTTGCTCACATCTCCACCTTCCGCCTCGCTCGCTTCCAGCGACACGGGCTCCAGATGGTAGCGCCTGGTCAGCGGCATCTGCGTGATCGCAAAACCCATCGTCAGCGGAATCACGCCGAACGCCTTGAACGCAACCCAGAAGTCGGTGGTCTGGGTACGCCAGATGATTTCGTTCAGGATCGCCATTCCGAAAAAGAACAGCGCCCAGCGCAGGGTCAGGATACGCCAGCCCTGCGGCGTGAGATTGAACATCTGATCGAACATGATGGCGATGAACGAGCGCCCGAACAGCAGGCCGCCGCCGAGAATCGCGGCGAACAGGCCGTAGATGATGGTGGGCTTGACCTTGATGAAGGTTTCATCGTGCAGCACCAGCGTCAGCGTGCCGAACACGATGACGATGACGCCGGTGACCAGCGCCATGATGGGTACGTGTCGCGTCACCACGTAAGACGCGATCATCGCTGCCACGATGGCCGCCATGAAGGCTCCGGTGGCGACGAATAGGTTGAACTTGGCGTTGGCAACGAAAAAGACCACCAGCGGACCGAGTTCGGTCGCAAGCTTGAACAGCGGATGCGGCGCGGTCTTGTCCATCACTCAATCCCTGCAATCGCCTGCGCAAACTCCCGCGCGGTGAACGGCGCAAGATCGTCGATGCCCTCGCCGACGCCGATGAAGTGCACCGGCAGCCTGTGCTTTTCGGCAAGCGCCACCAGGATGCCGCCGCGCGCCGTGCCGTCGAGCTTTGTCATTACCAGGCCCGTAACCCCTGCGGTACGATGAAACGCCTCGACCTGCGACAGCGCATTTTGTCCCACCGTGGCGTCGAGCACCAGCAGCACCGCATGCGGCGCCGACGTATCGACCTTTTTGATGACACGAACGACTTTTTCAAGCTCGTTCATCAGCTCGGCCTTGTTCTGCAGCCTTCCTGCGGTGTCGACCAGGAGCACGTCGAGCTTTCCCTCGCGCGCCGCGGTCAGCGCATTGAAGGCAAGGCTCGCGGAATCCGAGCCCTGCGCGCCCGCGATCACCGGCGATTTGGTGCGCTCGCCCCAGATCTTCAGCTGCTCGATCGCGGCCGCGCGAAAGGTGTCGCCGGCTGCCAGCATCACCTTGCGGCCTTCGGCGGAAAGCTTGGCCGCAAGCTTGCCGATGGTGGTGGTTTTGCCGGAGCCGTTGACGCCGACCACGAGAATGACGAACGGTTTTTGCGTCTCGTCGATCTCCAGCGGCTTCGCCACCGGCGCAAGAACCTTCTCGACTTCGGTTGCGACAACGGACTTCACGTCATCCGCCGAGATCGTCTTGTCGTAACGGCCGACGCCGACCGCGGCGGCGATGCGCGCCGCCACCTCGGTTCCCAAATCGGCGCGCAGCAGCACATCCTCGATATCGTCGAGCATCGCGCGGTCGAGCTTGCGCTTGGTGACGAGATCGGCCACGGCCGTCCCGAGCGAACTTGACGTGCGCTTCAGGCCGCTGGACAGCCGCCGCCACCAGCTCAATTTTGTCTTTTCCGGAGTGGTATCGTTCATGTTGGGGGTGTGTTAGCGGTTTCGCGCCATGAGCGAAAGTCACAACGAACGCGTCGATATACCGGAGCTGACCGCGGATGAAATTCAGGCGCGCGTGCTCCATCGCGACGGCCTGATGCTGGTGATCGACAAGCCCGCGGGGCTGCCGGTGCATCGCGGCCCCAAGGGCGGCGCCAATCTGGAGTCCTCCTTCGACGCGCTGCGGTTCGGGCTGCCGCGTTCGCCGGTTCTCGCCCATCGGCTCGACCGCGATACCTCCGGCTGCCTCGTGCTGGGACGCCATCGCAAGGCGACGGCGTCGCTGGGCCTGTTGTTCAAGCATGGCAGGATTTCCAAGACCTACTGGGCGGTGGTCGAAGGCGGCCCGGCCGAGGATGAGGGCACCATCGACATGCCGCTCGGCCGCCTCAACGCCGAGCGCGGCTGGTGGCAGAAGCCCGATCCGGAAGGGCAGACGGCGGTCACCAACTGGAAGGTGCTGGGACGCGGCGACGGCCTCACCTGGCTCGTGCTGGAACCCGTCACCGGCCGTACCCATCAATTGCGCGTTCACTCCGCCGCGATGGGCTGGCCGATTGTCGGCGACAATATCTACGGCAACGGTCCCCGCTTCGGCGAGCCGAGCCTGCATCTGCATTCCCGCGAGATCGTGATCCCGATCTCGAAGAACAAGGACCCGGTGCGCGTGATCGCACCGGCGCCGGCGCATTTGCACGAGCGGCTCAGGGCTTGCGGGTGGAACGGGGAGTGAAGGCGCGCGAGCGCAGCAGCTGCTTACCGTCATCATCCGCGAAAGCGGATGATCCAGTATTCCAGAGAGTTTCTTGTTGATCGAGAGGGCGCGGCGTACTGGGTCGCCCGGTCAAGCCGGGCGACGACGAAAATGGCGCACCTCACACCGTCAACCGCGCGCCATCATTCCCGGTGATCGTTAGCGTCCGCACCGCGCCGGGTACTTCGCCCGCAATCGCCACCGGCAAGAAATGCTCGGTGCGGCCCTGCGTGACGCTCTCGATCAACACCTGCCGCGTACTGCCCAACTCCGACACCAACCGCTTTTGCAAGGCGGCCTCGCCGGCCGCACGCAATCGCCTGGCGCGTTCCCTGATCTTTTCGCCCGATACCTGCGGCATCCGCGCCGCCGGCGTGCCCGGACGCGGTGAATAAGGAAACACATGCAGGAAAGTAAGATCGCACGCTTCCACCAGGTCCTGCGATCGCGTGAACATCTCCTCGGACTCGGTCGGAAAGCCCGCGATGATATCGGCGCCGAGCGCGATGTCCGGCCGCAGCCGCCGCAGCTGCGCGCAGAAATCAATCGCATCGGCGCGGGAATGCCGCCGCTTCATCCGCCTCAAAATCAGATCGTCGCCGGACTGTAGCGACAGATGCAGATGCGGCATCAAACGTTCATCGTCCGCGATCACGTCGAGCAGATCGCTGTCAACCTCGATCGAATCAACAGATGAAATCCGCAACCGCTTCAATTCCGGCACGTGCCGCAGGATCTGCTTGGTCAGCATGCCGAGCTTCGGCGCGCCCGGCAGGTTGGCGCCATAGCTGGTGAGATCGACACCGGTCAGCACGATTTCGGCGTGACCGCGCTCGATCAGCGCGCGGACCTGCTCAACCACCGCGCCCATCGGCACCGAGCGCGAATTGCCGCGGCCATAGGGGATAATGCAGAACGTGCAGCGATGATCGCAGCCGTTCTGCACCTGCACGAACACCCGCGGCAGGCCCTTCTGAAATCCTTCCACGAGATGCGGCGCCATTTCCCTGACCGCCATGATGTCGGCGACCGCGATCTTTTCACTCTGCGCAATGCCGAAACCTGTCCCGGCATCCAGCGCCGTGCGGGCGGCGCGCCACGCCTCGCCGCGCATCTTGTCGTCATTGCCGATAACGCGATCGACCTCGGCCATGCCTGCGAACATCAGGGGTTGGGTCTGCGCCGCGCAGCCGGTGACCACGATCCGCGCTTCCGGCCGCTCGCGCTTCAGCCGGCGGATCGATTGCCGCGCCTGCGCCACAGCCTCATTGGTGACCGCGCAACTATTGATGACGATGGCCTCAGTGAGCCCGGCGCTCTCCGCCTCGCGGGCGATCACTTCGGATTCGAAGGCGTTGAGGCGGCAGCCGAAGGTGACGATGTCGACGCTCATCTCACGCGACAGACGCAAACAGCGCCGGATCGAAGCGGCCTTCATACTCAAACGTCGCGGTCCCCGTCATCAGGACGTGGTCATCCCGCTCGCGCCATTCGATGGAGAGTTCGCCGCCGGGCAGCGATATCTGCACGATGCGATTGGCGCGCTTCAGCCGCGCCGCGGCCACCGCGGTGGCGCAGGCCGCCGAGCCGCAGGCCCTGGTCAGCCCCGCGCCGCGCTCCCAGGTGCGGATCGTGATGTGGTCGCGATCGACGATATGCGCCAGCGTGATGTTGGCGCGCTCCGGAAAGATCGGGTGGTTTTCCAGGAGCGGCCCGAAGCGGGCGAGGTCGTAGGCGTTGACGTCATCGACCCAGAAGATCGCATGCGGATTGCCGATGCTGACCACCGACGGCGTGTGCAGCACCGGCGCGTCAATCGGCCCGATCTGCAGCTCGATCGAGCGGGTGTCGCGAAACTCTTCCGCCAGCGGAATATCCTTCCAGCCGAATTTCGGCGGACCCATGTCGACGGTGTAGAGATCGGCAGACGGGCCCTGCCAGCAATTCAGCAGCCCGGCTTTGGTCTCGAAGGTGGCTTGGGATTGGCCGGTGTTCTCGAACAGCCGGCGCGCCACGCAGCGCATGCCGTTACCGCAGGCGGCGACTTCCGAGCCGTCATTGTTGTAGATGCGGATGAAGGCCTCGGTGCCCTGCAGACGCGGCGGTTGCAGCACCATCAACTGGTCGTAATGCACCCCCGCAGGCGAGGCTACCGCGCGCGCATCCTCTGGCGTGACCGCGGCGGGCTGGTCGCGCAGATCGACCACGACAATCTCGTTGCCGATGCCGTTCATCTTGGCAAATGCGTGGTTGGCGAGCGCGCTCATGGAATTTCCCGATTTATGCCCGTCTTATATGGCGAATGATGCCGGGTTGGCCAGTGCGGCAAATCTGTGTCGAGCCCCTCGCTGGAGCAGGGAGGCCCATGAAATATCTGTCATGGGACGAAAGCCCGGTCTGCATGTTAGAATGGCGTGGCCTTCGCTGACGTGAACCGGGACACTTAAGCAAGACGCGACCGCTTGATCCGGCCATGGAGAATACCGAATGAATTGTATCAGCTCTTTCCGCCTTGCCATGGTCGCGCTGATCCCGGCAGCGGCGATTTCGTTAGGCATCGCCGCCGCCCTGGCGCAATCGCCGCCACCTGCGGCGCCTCCCGCGGCGAGCACGCCGGCGACGCCGGCACCTGCCCCGTCGGCAACACCCGCCCCGGCGCCGGCAGCAACCCCGGCTCCGGCAGCCAGCCCGGCTCCCGCAGCCAGCCCTTCGGCCGCTCCTGCAACCCCGCCTGCGGCCGCGGAGACGCCAGCGACACCGCCCCCGGCTGCCGCGCCGGTTCAGACCGCAGACCCGTTCGGCGAGGAAATCACATTGACGCCGAAAGCGGTCGTCATCATCAAGGGCAACGCCAACTGGGATTCGGCGTTCGACACGTTGATCGATTCGTTCAAGTCGCTGTCAGCGCTGCTCGACAAGCAGGGCATCAAGCCGGCGGGCAATCCGATGATCGTCTATACGTCCACCGACGATACCGGCTTCACGTTCCTCGCGGAAATTCCGGTCGATCAGGATCCGAAGAACCTGACCAAGGCCATGAGCATGGGCAAATCGCCGGAGGGCAAGGCGCTGAAATTTGTCCATCGCGGCTCCTACGACAACATGGACAACACCTATGAGGCCATCACCAATCATCTCGACGACAAGAAGCTCGAGGCCAAGGACACCTTCATCGAGGAATACATCACCGACCCGCTGAAAACCGCGGAGGACAAGCTGGTGATCAATGTCTATGTGCCGCTGAAGTGAGACTTATAAAACATCGCACTGCTCTGGCCGCTGTCATCACGGCGGGCACGCTGCTGGCCGCGCCCGCGCTGGCGCAGACCGCGCCCCCGGCGATGATTTCCGTCACCGGCGAAGCCACCGTATCGGCGGCGCCCGAGCTGGCGCAGATCGATGCCGGCGTCACGTCGGAGGCCAAAACCGCGCGCGAGGCCTCCGAGGCCAACAACGCGGCGATGGGCAAGGTGCTGCAGGCGCTGAAGGGCGCCGGCATCGCCGAAAAGGATTTCCAGACCTCGCGGCTGTCGCTGCAGCCGCAAAGCGCGCCGAACCGTCCCGGCGGCCCCTCCGCCATCGCCGGCTACCGCGCCAGCAACCGGGTGACGATCCGGCTGCGCGACGTCACCAAGCTCGCAAACGTGATCGACACGCTGGTGGGCGCCGGCGCGAATGATATCGGCGGCATCAATTTCATGGTGTCTAACGCGTCGAAACTACTCGATGAGGCCCGCGAACAGGCTGTCGCCGACGCCCGCCGCAAGGCCGAGATTTATGCCAAGGCCGCCGGCGTCATGCTTGGCGCGCCGCTCAGCATTTCGGAGGAGGGCAATGCTGCCCCGGTACCCTATCGCAAGATGGCGGTCGGCATGGCCGTGGCAGCAGCGCCGGTGGCACAGGGCGAAGAGACACTGCAGGTAACTGTCAGCGTGTCCTGGGCGATCAAGCAGGCGCAATGATGCGTCGTCCCGGCGAACGCCGGGACGACGAGATCAAATCTCCACCACCTGCCCAGGCCGTAGCGCCACAAAACGCTCGCGCGTAATTTTTGCTTCATCAAGTGCTGCATGCAACGCGGTGACCGGCGCGCCTATGGCTTCATCGGTGAGCTGAAAAGTACCGTGATGATGCGCCAGCGCCTGCTCTGCGCCGCAATCGGCCAGTGCCTTCACGGCGTCGGACGGGTTCATGTGCTGGTCGCGCATGAACCAGCGCGGCTCATAGGCGCCAATCGGCAGAATCGCCAAACGAAGCGGCCCATGCGCTTCGGCGACACGGCGGAAATGTTTGCCCTCGCCGTAGCCGGAATCGCAGACGATGTAGATTTTGCCCGCCGGCGTCTCCATGACAAAACTTGCCCACAGCGCCCTGTTGCGATCGAACAATCCGCGCGCCGACCAATGCCGCGTCGGCACCAGCGTCACCGCGATGCCGTTGCCAAGTTCGACGCGGTCGTGCCAGTCGAACGCCTCGGCGCCACGCATGATCGCATCGTTGCCGAGCGGCGTGATCACGCGCGGCGAGAATTTCGCGGCGAGCTTCGACAGCGTCGCGAGGTCGAGATGATCGTAGTGGCCGTGCGATACCAGCGCGACATCGATCGGAGGCAGCGCGTCGAACGCAATGCCGGGATCGTTGCGTCGCTTCGGTCCGGCCCAGCTGACCGGCGACGCGCGCGCCGACCACATCGGATCAATCAGGATGTTCACACCGGCGGCCTGGATCAGCCAGCTGGCGTGACCGACCGACAAACGACAATCGCACCTTCCCGCCGCTGACGCGCGCCGGCGGCGTGTCGGCGTGGGGGCTCGGCGCCCACACGGGCCAGGCCTGCCGCTGCCGGCCGCGGCC
>JGI20195J14853_1000805_pt1 | contig 10631 bp, 11 predicted proteins | sample NGESurdeep092012_3_FD_14853 | JGI IMG/M metagenome (IMG submission 14853)
GGAAACGTCACTCACCACCGCCGAGGAAGGGTCCGCCACTCCTTCCGCTACGGCGTGTACCAGTGGCTGGTTGACCTGGACGCACCGCCCGAGCAGCCCTGGTACCTGAGGCCGTTCGCGGGCTTCAGCGCAGCCGACCATCTCGGCGACCCCGACCGCCCGATCAAGGCAAACGTCGAGCGCTTCCTGGACGGCAACGGCGTCAGGCTCGGTGAGTCGAGCAGGATTGTCATGCTGGCGAACGCCCGGGTCCTGGGCCACGTGTTCAACCCGCTGTCGGTCTTCTGGTGCTTCGACGGGGCCGGCGCGCTGGTCTGCATCGTGGCCGAGGTTCACAACACCTTCGGCGAGCGGCACGCCTATCTCCTGCGTCCCGACCAGTCCGGGGTCGCCACCGCGGACAAGGCGTTCCACGTCTCGCCCTTCTATGACGTGAGCGGCCGCTACGAGCTGGCCTTTGGGCTGTCGCCCCAGGTGGTGTCCGCCGCCGTCGTCCTGCGCAGGCAGGGATCCGTGGCCTTCACCGCGACGTTCCGCGGCCGTCCTACACGGGCAACACGCACAGCGCTGGTCGGTCAGCTCCTCCGCAAACCGTTGATGCCACAGCAGGTCTCAGCAATGATCCGGGTGCATGGGATCTTTCTCTGGCTGAGGCGCCTGCCCGTCCAGCGCCATCCGCACCATCGACCACAGGAAGGGGTCTGAGAATGACCGTCTCCACCGCCACCACGTGGCCCACCATCACCCATCCGCCCAGGGCTCCGCTGGCCGCCACCATCGCCCGGATCCTGCTCGAGCGCACCGTCCGCCGGCTCCCGGTCCGGGTCACCTATCCCGGCGGAGCGAGCATCGGCGCCGGCGACCACGATTCCCCCGAGCTCGAGCTCGTCCGCCCCAACGCCCTCTTCGCGCGACTCGCCCTGGACACCAAGATCGGCCTGGGCGAGTCGTACATGGCCGGCGACTGGAAGGCAGGTCCCGGAACAGACCTGGCCGACCTGCTCACCCCTTTTGCAGCCCAGCTCACCAGGCTGGTCCCCCAGCCGCTGCAGCGGCTGCGGACGATTATCGACAAACGGATCCCGCCCAGCCAGGAGAACACCGTGGCCGGGTCACGCGAGAACGTCCGCGCGCACTACGACCTGTCCAACGAGCTCTTCGAAGCCTTCCTGGATCCGACGATGAGCTACTCTGCGGCCTGGTTCGACGAGAGCGAGTCCGTTGTCACCGCAACCAGACTCGAAGAGGGACAGCTCCGTAAGATCGACGGGGTTCTGGACTACGCGGGGGTGAGGGCGGGGACGCGGCTGCTCGAGATCGGCACGGGATGGGGGGCACTGGCCGTCCGGGCCGCGCAGCGCGGCGCCCAGGTGACCACCGTGACGATCTCGGCCGAACAACTGGCCTTCGCAGCCGAGCGGGTCGCCGAAGCCGGCCTGTCCGAGCGGGTCGACCTTCGCCTGCAGGACTACCGGCAGGTCGAGGGGCGGTTCGACGCGATCGTCAGCGTCGAGATGATCGAGGCAGTCGGAGAGGCGTACTGGCCGACCTACTTCGCCACCATCGAGCAGCTCCTGGCCCCGGGCGGGAAGGTCAGCATCCAGGCCATCACCATGGCGCACGAGCGGGTCCTGGCGACCAGACGGTCGTTCAGCTGGATCCAGAAGTACATCTTCCCCGGCGGCATCATCCCCTCGTTGCAGTCCATCGACGAGACCCTGGCCGCCCACACCACGATGCACGTCAGCGCGAGGCGCGAGCTCGGCCCGCACTATGCGCGCACCCTGCACCTGTGGCGCGAGCGCTTCACCGAGCAGTGGCCCCGGATCCACCAGCTGGGGTTCGACCAGACCTTCCGGCGGATGTGGGAGTTCTACCTCGCATACTGCGAGGCCGGCTTCCGCGTCGGCTACCTCGGCGTGAGCCAGCTACAGATCACCAGGGAGCCGGTATGGAGCTGAGCGGCAAGGTCGCCTGGGTCGTCGGCGGGTCCGCCGGGATCGGAGCCGCCGTCGCCCGTGAGCTCCAGTCCCGCGGAGCAGTGGTGGCCATCTCGGCCCGCCGCCGCGACCAGCTCGACGAGGTGTCCGACGGGACCATGCTCGCCGTGGCCGCGGACGTCACCGACCCGACGTCGCTGATGGCCGCCGCATCGCGCGTCCGCGACGAGCTCGGACCGATCGACCTGGCCGTCCTGTCCGCCGGATACTGGAAGCAGATGACCGCCACGGGCTGGGACACGGCGACCTTCGACCGGCACGTCCAGGTCAACCTCATCGGCATGAGCAACACCATCGCGGCGGTGCTCCCCCAGATGCTGGACCGACGCCGCGGTGTCATCGCCGGCATCTCCTCGGTGGCCGGCTACCGGGGACTGGCCGGGTCGGCGGCTTATGGCGCGACCAAGGCCGCGCAGATCAACCTGCTCGAGTCGCTGCGCATCCAGGTCGCCCGCCGTGGCGTGCGGGTCGTCACCATCTGCCCGGGGTTCGTGCGCACCGAGCTGACCGCAGGCAACGACTTCCCGATGCCGTTCATCATCGACGCGGACACCGCCGGCCGGGCGATCTGCGACGGCCTGTCGCGTGAGCGCACCGAGATCGTGTTCCCGCTGCGGATGGCATGGCTGATGAAAGCCGCACGCCTGGTGCCGGTGACCCTGTGGTCAGCGCTGTGGATCAGAGTCTCCCCGGGAAAGCCCGCGACCATGAACCGGATGAACAACAGCGGCGCGACATGAAGCTCCCAACCCAGCTTTCACGGACCTGCGCCGCGGTCGCGGCCACGGCGGTGATCGGGACGCTGGGCACCGACGTCACCTCCCGCTGGTACCGCCACCTGGACAAGCCCACCTGGCAACCACCGGGAGCCGCCTTCGGCCCGGCGTGGACCACGCTCTACGGGCTCATGGCTGTGGCCTCCGCCCGCACGCTGGACCGCCTTGACGAGCCCGCGGAACGCCGGGCCTTTGCCACCGCCTTCGGAGCAAACCTGATGCTCAACGCGGGGTGGAACTGGCTGTTCTTCAGGGCTCGCCGCCCACGCTGGGCCCTGGCCGAGATCCTCCTGATGGAGGTGTCGACCCTCGATCTGACGCGGCGAGCGGCCCACGTCGACCGCCCTGCGGCGAAGATGTTCATCCCGTACGCCGGCTGGGTTGCCTTCGCCACCGCCCTGAACGCCTCCATCGCCGCCCGCAACCCGAAGGGACACCCGTGAGACTGCAACGGACCGTCACCGTCCAGAAGCCTCTGAACAAGGTATTCGCCTATCTGTCGGACTTCACCACCACAACCGAGTGGGACCCGGGCACGGTCGAGACCGTCCGGACCTCGGGCGACGGGACGTTCGGCACGGAGTACCTGAACACCTCGACCTTCGCCGGTCGCCAGACTCAGCTCACCTACGTGGTGGTTGATCTGGTCCCGAACAGGCATATCAGCCTTCGAGGTGAGAACAAGACGGTCATCGCCCTCGACACCATGACCTTCCGAGACACGGGCGGCGACACCGAGGTGACCTACACGGCGGACTTCACCTTCAAGGGCATCACCAAGTTTGTTGCACCATTGATGAAACCCGCTTTCACCCGGCTCGGCAACGAGGCCGAGGCCGGCATGGCCGCGGCGCTGGAACGACTGTGAGACATCACTCGGCGCTGAGATCCGAGCGGTCTGCGAGGACCAGCCCGTGACAGTCCTGCCTGTCCCGCCCACCCTGGCCTCCAGCCCGCTGGCCCTGGTGAGCGGCGCCACCGGATACATCGGCGGCCGTTTGGTCCCGCAGCTTCTCGCGGCCGGCTTCCGCGTGCGGGTCCTGGCCCGCCGGCCGCGGAACCTGGCGGACCGGCCGTGGCACGACCAGGTGGACATCGTCGCGGGCGACGCGGCCGACGCCGACAACCTGGCGCAGGCCCTAGGTTAGATGGTCGAAGAGCATGGCAAGCAACCTCAACTAAGCCGCCATGCGCAAGGTCAACTCAACGCGCTGGCACCCGAGATCCGCTGGCATGTGCAACAGGTGAGCGACTGGGTAGACGACCACCCCAAGTCCAAGCGGTCGCCGTTGCGACAGTTACCGGCTCCACCACCGTCAAAGACTGGGCCCGCCGTGAAGGTCGAGCAGCCGGTCTGACCTTTCGGCCAAAAGTCAGCCGCACACCCCCAGTGCAGCCGCCGGAGACTTTGGGGTGAACGCCGGAACAGGCTGATGCTGACCGGCCTGTCGAGCACCGGTTCGAGACTCTGAAGCACCCAGTCGAGGATGACCTGAGCCAGGTTCAGCAGGACAAGGCCGATCTGCGACCGGAACAGCGAGATGGGTGTCCGCCGTTTTCCACTGCGCCGACGTCGCCGATCTGCGTGAAGTCCATGTAGGTTCGCGAGCGACACATCTTCGACGCTGGGCCCGAGGCGACCAAAGTGAAGGGACCAGATCACCGACATGAATCCCCAAGTGCAGGTCGATAACTCCGACGTGAGGGTCACCCGATGGACCCTTGCCGCGGGTGAGGACACGGGGGAGCACACGCATGAGTACGACTACGTGGTGGTGCCCCTCACCGTCAGCCGCATGCACATCACCAATGCGGACGGAACCCAAGCCACGTCAGAATTGGTCCCCGGCGTTTCTTACTACCGGCAGGCTGGCGCCCAGCACAACGTCCGCAACGATGGCGTGGACGTCCTTGACTTCGTCGAGGTGGAATTGGTGCGCCCTGCCGTCAGCGCGCAGGATGCCCCTGAAGAACGGGGTGCCACCCCCGCGTGATCTCCCGCCGTCAGGCGCTCCCGCTCCACGGAGCCGGTGTCAGTATCCACACCAGCTCGGCCGGGCGGGACTGGCTGGTGTTCACCCACGTATGCGGCTCGCCCCCCGGAAAGGTCAGCGCGTCGCCAGCGGCCAGTCGCTGACGACTGTTGGCAAAGACCAGATCCACGGCACCCCTTAGGACGTAGAGGACTTCGAGCTCGCAGTTGATCGTGTACAGCTGCGCGCCTCCAGTGGCGCCGGGTTCGGCCATCGAGTGCACGACCTGGAGCCGTGCCTGTCCGCGGGGAGTCATCAGCTGTTCGCTGACGCCGGTCCCACCGAGGTTGATCGCGGGTGCGCTGTTGCGCCGGACCAGGGCCACGTCCGGGACGGTGAACAGGGACCCGACCTGCAGGCTCATGACCTCACACAGAGTGATCAGCGAGGCCACGCTCAGCGACGTCTCGTCACGCTCGACCCGGCTCAAGAACCCCTTGGTCAGGCCGCAGGACGCGGCAAGTTGGTCCAGGGTGAACCCGTTGGCCTTACGCGCAGCGCGCAGCTTGGCGCCGATATGGATCTCGTTGTTCGTCGGGGAGACCGGCAGTGGCCGCATGGCGTGCTCCTCATCGTCTGTTGTCCGCGGGCTGACCAATCCTGCCTCAACCCTTGACACCACATCATGGAACCCTGATGCTCGATTGAGCAACCTTTGTTGTCTCACATGCAACCCAATCTTGGAGATTCCCCGTAGTGGAAACGACGCCCAAAATCAAGCAACAGCTGTGTTGTCCACGAGGCACTCTATGGTGCATCTCAGTGCCTCAGGTCACGTCGAGAGCAAGAGACTCACATGACCGAGGATGAGCAACCGATCGGTCCGGTAGACGCGAGCGTGGTGCCGCGCTATGCCGGAATCGCCACCTTCGCGCGACTGCCCCGCCTTGAGGATGTCGGTCGTGCCGACATCGCAGTGGTTGGTGTGCCCTTCGACAGCGGTGTCAGCTACCGCCCCGGCGCGCGATTCGGACCTGCCCACGTGCGAGAAGCCTCACGACTGCTTCGCCCCTACAACGCCGTGCAGGATGTCGAGCCGTTCGCCAGCCAGCAAGTGGTCGATGCCGGCGACATTGCGGCCAACCCGTTCGACATCTCCGAAGCGGTGACCCAGATCCAGGGAGCGGCCTCTGAACTGTCCGCCGACGGCAAGCGGCTGATCGTCATCGGTGGCGACCACACGATCGCCCTCCCGTTGCTGCGAGTNGCCGCTGGGCGGCACGGCCCGGTCGCGGTNCTGCACTTCGATGCCCACCTCGACACTTGGGACACCTACTTCGGCGCCCCGGTCACGCACGGCACCCCGTTCCGNCGTGCCTCCGAGGAGGGCCTCATCGACATGCAGGCGAGCCTGCATGTCGGCATCCGNGGCCCGCTGTACTCGCGTGACGACCTCCGGGACGANGCGCGGCTCGGTTTCGCGATCATCGCCAGCCACGAGTTGGAGACCGAGGGGCTCGCGAGCGCAATTGAACGGATGCTCGCCAGGCTCGGCGACCGCCCGGTGTACCTCTCCGTCGATATTGATGTGCTCGACCCGGCGCACGCGCCGGGAACCGGAACGCCCGAAGCGGGCGGCATGACCAGCCGGGAACTGCTGGCAATGATGCGTGCCCTGCGCTCGGTGAACCTGGTCGGCGCCGACATCGTCGAGGTCGCCCCGGCGTACGACCACGCGCAACTGACGGCTATCGCCGCTTCCCATGTGGCGTACGAAATCATCTCGTCCATGAGCCCCACCGCGTAACACCCCGTACACCTGAGAGGACAAAGATGTCTAGCGACCTGGCAGCACGTAGAACTGTCATTGAGCAGCGTTCCATCGACTACGTACCGCGATCCGAGCGGCANGGGAAGGTGTGGCACCAGGGACCATTCTGGTTCACCGGCAACTTCGTGCTGCCCACCATGGTGACAGGGTTCATCGGACCGGTGATGGGATTGAGCGTTGGCTGGAGCATCCTTGCCGTCGTGCTCGGTGCCTGCTTCGGCACCTTCTTCATGGCGTTCCACGCAAACCAGGGGCCGCGAATGGGCCTGCCCCAGATGATCCAGTCGCGCGCCCAGTTCGGCAGCCGCGGCGCCATCGTGCCATTTACCGCAACCGTGTTCGTCTACATCGGATTCATGGTCTTCGACACCATCCTGGCGACCCAGGGTCTGCAACTGGTGCTGCCCGGTGGCAAGCTGATTTGGTATCCGATTCTGATCGCTTTATCGATCATCATCGCTGTGGTGGGCCATGATCTGCTGCACTTCGTGCAGCGCTGGCTCACCTACATGCTCATCGTCGTCTTCGCGATCGTCACCATCGTGGCGATCGTCAACTTCAATGGTGCGACCGGGACCGCCACGGCCAGCACGGCGGGCTGGGTCGGCACGGCATTCCTCGTGCAGTTCTCGCTTGCCGCCGGCTACAACATCAGCTATGCGGTATACGTCTCCGACTACACCCGCTATCTGCCAGAAGACGTGCCGGCACCCAAGCTGATCTCCTGGGTCTACGCCGGTGCGGCCGGCTCCGCTGTCTGGCTCATGTCGCTCGGGGCTCTGCTGGCCAGCAACATCGCGAATGCCGACGCGATCGGCGCCATCAAGCATGTCGGCGACGTGCTGTTCCCGGGCTTTGGCACCTTCGCTGTCCTGGTCTCGACGGTGGCACTGGTGTCCATCATGGGCGTCAACGCCTACGGCGCGATGCTCACCGGTTCGAGCGCGGTCGACGGCTTCAAACAAGTTCGCGCGACCGTGAGACTGCGCGTGATTGGTCTGATCCTTGTCGGTCTGGCCACGCTCGCAATCGCCTTGCTGATCCCGGATGACTACCTCGGCAGCTTCAACGACTTCGTCATCATGATGCTCTACTTCCTGGTGCCGTGGACCGCGGTCAATCTGGTTGACTTCTACTTCGTGCGGCGCGGCCGGTACGCGATCGCCGAGATCTTCAACCCCAAGGGGATTTACGGGCGCTGGGCCTGGCGTGGAGTGGCCGCCTATCTGATCGGGTTCGCCGCGATGATCCCGCTCTTCTCCACCACTTTCTATGTCGGGCCGGTCGCTCAGGCGCTGGGCGGCGCGGATGTGTCCTTCGCCGTTGGCCTGGTCGTCTCGGGCGGGCTCTACCTGCTCTTCTCGCGCAACCTCGACCACGCGGCCGAAGGGGAAGCGCGAAAGCGGAGCCTGCTGGAGCTCGAAGGTGCGCTCGGTTGATGAGACTGCGCCATGAGTGAGACGGCGGTCGTAGTCGCCTGCTGTCAGGTTGACCTCACAGTGGGCGACACCGGAGGCAACCGCGCTCGCCTGCGGTTGGCCATTATCGAGGCGGCAGATGCCGGAGCGCGGGTGGTCGTGCTGCCCGAGCTGGCGAACACCGGGTACATGTTTGCCGACATCGACGAGCTGCGCGCGGAGGCCGAACCCGTCGATGGGCCGTCCGTGCGGGAGTGGGAGCAGCTCGCCCGCGAGCGCAACCTCATCATTGTTGGCGGCTTCGCCGAGGCGGGCGACGACGGCCTGATCTACAACTCGGCCGTACTCGTCGACGAGACCGGCCTGCGAGCCAGGTACCGCAAGGCTCACCTGTGGGACCGGGAGAAGAACGACCTGTTCACCGCGGGCTCGGACGCCCCGCCCATCGTGGACACGGCAGCTGGCCACATCGGCGTCCTCATTTGCTACGACCTTGAGTTTCCGGAGTGGGTTCGGGCCGTCGCGCTCGAGGGCGCCGAGCTCCTCTGCTGCCCCACCAACTGGCCGCTGTACGCGCGACCGGTTGGCGAGCGTCCGTCCGAGATTGTGAAGGTGCAGGCTGATGCGAGCGTCAATCGGATGTTCGTCGCTGCCGCCGACCGTGCAGGGCGGGAACGAGGCCAGGACTGGCTCGGGGGCAGCGTGATCGTGGACGCTGACGGTTTCCCGCTGACGCAGATCAGGCTGGGCGAGGAGGCCATGCTTCTCGCCACGATCGATCTGAACCAGGCTGGCAACAAATCCATCAGCGAGCGGAACGATGTGCACGCTGATCGTCGTCCGGAGCTCTACACCCGTGTCGGCGAGGTGCAGATTGTCGGAGTCTGACACTCGCCACAATGGGCCGCACGGATGTGCTGGAACAACATCGCACTGGAGCCGATCTGGTCGACCTTCAAGACTGAGTTCGACGATCGCCATCGCCAGGACGGCAACACTGAAGCCCAGGACTGTCTCCGGGGCCTGGAATCGAGGAAAGCTGGTGCCGCCACCGGCGGGATCGCTATCGAGCCGGAGGATGCACGCAACAGAGTCGCATCCTGTTGCACAGCGTGGCCCACCGCTCTGCGCGAACTACCAGAGGTCGAGGTCTACTCCACTCAGATACGAACATAAGCCGGTCACCTCAGGTCAAACAGAGGGTTCGATGCGCCAAGGTGTCGCGGTTTGAGAAAAGACATTGCCGCTGGTCCTTAACAGCGCCCTGGACAGCGCCCGGTGCTCGCCCGCTCCACTGGCATGAGCCCTCCATAACGCCTTCGGTGGGAAGGGATGTGGGGCAGGGCCGGCAGCACTACGGATCGCGGCGCTCATCATCACAACCTGATCGTGACCTCCCGAAGACACCTCGTGAGCGGCGTCAGATCACGTCGATCAGCACTTTGCCCACAGCACCGGCTTCGACGGCTGCATGCGCATCAGCAGTACGTTCGAGTGGGAAGCGATGCAGGGGCAGCCCCGCGTCCTCACCGATCCGAAGAGCGTCATCACCAACGGCTGTGCTCACTGCAGCGACAGCATGTGCCTTGGCTTCAGGGTCCACCCCGTAGATCAGGACGAACTGGACTCGCGTGTTTGTCGTCATGTGCGAGCGGATCGGCAGGGTGAGCTCGTCGCCGCCGTTGTTCGCATATATCGCGATCGTTGCGCCCGAAGCAACGATCGCGGTGTTGAGCGCAGCGTTCTGCGACGGGGCAACCTCAACCACGATGTCCACACCACGGGGTGCCACTTTCCGAATCTCTGCCGCGGACTCCTGGGTCCGGTAGTTGATCACGTGCTCGGCTCCCGCTCTCTTGGCGAGCTCGGCTTTGACCGGTCCACTCACCGTAGCGATCACCTCAGCCCCCGCCCATTGAGCCAGTTGGATCGCCGCATGCCCGACGGCTCCGGCGCCGCCCGCAACCAGCACCGTTCGTCCGGTGAGGGATCGGTGTCCGGTCATCGATCCTCAACCGGAACGACCGCCATGTAACGACCGTTCAGCGGCGATCTCTCAGCGATGGCGTCACCTGGCAGCGAGTGGCGGGCCGGGTCTGTCTGAGGGCGAACCATTCTGGCGAGGTGGCCCGCGCAGGGAATGAATGAGGTCGTCGGCCTCGGGTGGCGGCTACATCCAGGTGACCGCGAACACCTGCCGTGCCGAGATCCGGGCTACGGCACTCAGATCCGGGCCAAGACGGCCTGAATCACGACACCGTGGTCTGAACGTCGACCCCGTCGGGGCCCCGTCGGTGGGCCAGCTCATCGAGAATCGTGCGCAGCCGCGCGGGGAAGCCCTCGGGCACCTGCGCCGGGAGCCCATCCACATCGAACCACGCAACTGCTTCGCTCTCGAGGCTGACCACGGGCACGGCGTCTACGTCGGCGAATGCCACAAAGCCCACATCCCAGTGGACCCGACACGCACCGAAGCCGCTGCTCAGCGAGTGGCGGTCGACGTCGAGAGGCATACTTCCGAACGGACGGAGGTCGGTGATGCCACCCTCCTCGCGGGCTTCCCGGTAGGCCGCTGCGGCGACCGAGGCGTCTCCGGGTTCCACATGGCCGCCCAATTGCACCCAGAACTGGCC
>JGI20195J14853_1000806_pt1 | contig 10624 bp, 7 predicted proteins | sample NGESurdeep092012_3_FD_14853 | JGI IMG/M metagenome (IMG submission 14853)
CCGTTCGTGCAAGTAATGAGCACGACGCGGTGGCCGAGATCGGCATAGTGAGCCACGGCGCCGGCAGCGAAGAAGGCCTCATCATCGGGATGCGCGTGTACGCACACGAGTGTGGGCAAGAAGCTCATCTTGAGAGACTACGAGCCTGCTCGTTGGACGACGCGCTCGACGCACGAGAGTCGGGAGAAATCTCCTACGTTCAACGCGTGAACGCGAACGCGACGGCGCGTCACTTGTGAAATCCGAGTTGCAGGCCCTTCACGATCAGCATTATCACCGCGACGACGAGGTAACCACGCAGGAGGTACATGCCAACGCGTCGGCCTCGCGACCACTTGGGTCGACTGAGAAGGTTGATTGACGGCATTCGCCACGACGCGCGACTCTTGTAGTCCTCGTCTGAGATCGGCACCCGTCGCGAACGAGTTTTCACGATTACGACGAGGCCGATGATGTACGAGACGACGAGCACGGCACCCAGCACGAGGGCCAAATTGTTGACGTTGATCGACGTGAAGAGCGTCGTCATCATCAGCACTAGGGACATCATCAAGAGAATGGAGACGATCACACTCGCGATGATGTTCAACCACAGTTTGTTAACCCACGGTCCCAGTACCTCTTTGTCATTGCACANCANCAACAAGAACACCGTGGCGCTCGGCAACAGAATTCCGGCGAGGGCCTGCACGCTCGTCGTAATCAAGCCCAACGGCGCGCCNGGAATGATGACAATGCCGGCCGCGNCGATCACCATTGCTGAAAAGACAGTGTAGAAGAACTTCGCGTCTCGCCAGCCACGATGCAATGAGTGCTTGGCGCCGAACATGTCACCAAACGCGTACGACGTCGCCAACGTGACCGACGCGGCGCCGATGATCGACGCGTTCAATAGAATGATCGCGAAGAGCGTCCCCGCCGCGTTGCCAACGTACTTCTGCAAGCCAGTCGAGATTGCACCAGCGTTTTGAAAATGTCCGGCCAAGGGTGTTTTGGCGAAGGCAATAGCGACAACGGACATCATGATCGCCGCGGCGAATACTGTGATGAGCGAGCCCAGCACGGTGTCGAGCCGTTCGTAATTGATCCACCTCGGCGTTATGCGCTTGTCGACAATATTCGACTGTTGAAAGAAAAGTTGCCACGGCGCCACGGTGGTACCCACGATCGCCATGATCAAGAGCACCGAGGTGGAGTTGAACCCACCCTTGACCCCGGGGATCACTAAACCGTGGAGAAAGGGCTGGAGGTGGGGGTGGCGAAAGATGGCGAGAGGGATGACGAGAAAGTTCGCAAAGACGAAGACGAACATGAACCGCTCCCAACGGCGAAAACTCCCCGACGCCGTCATCAAGATGAGGGCCAATGCCGCGAACGGCACCGAGATGTACTCACTCACGCCGAAGTAACCGAGCGCGAGGCTCACCCCAATGAACTCGGTCGCGATGGTGAGAAAGTTAAGAATAAAGAGATCGCCCACGGAAAAGGCACCCCAGAACCGGCCGAATCGTTCGTTGATAAGTCGAGCGTGTCCGACACCGGTGACTGCGCCAAGGCGAACGACCATCTCTTGATTTACGACGAGGACTGGGATGAGTAGCGGCAGTGTCCAGAGCAACGTCAGACCGAAGTTCTGGCCGGCTTGGGAGTACGTGGCGACACCACCGGCGTCGTTGTCGCCGATCATGACGATAAGACCCGGTCCCATGATGGCGAACATCGTGAGCACGCGCGCCTTCCACGAGTTGCGCGCCCCTACGTCGTGCTGGCCAATCGTTCCGAAAGCGCCTTGAATGTCACCGACGTGCGCAGAGTCCAAGACGGCCGTGGGACGTTCGATCTTTGGTGTGTTGTCGTCCATGGCCGTCGACCTCAGTGACCCTTGGACTCTTCAAAGAGAGCCGAGAATCTTGTCGTGACGAAGGTGGANGTGATCGACGCGGCGTCGAGGTAGCCCGTCGAAAGNTGACGGNACGCTCGCGTGACGCTTCGGCCACGTTGTTGGTTCGTTCTCGAAGTGCCGACGGCACCCTTGANCTGCGATTCGTTCGACTGTTCGCGCTGCACGNTCCACCTCCTTTCGTCGTGTCGTGGTCGTTTGGCGAAACAACCACGNNGCGACCAAAGGGGGCTAGGCGCTCTCCTTTAGGTACGGGCGAAGTNGTGTCGGTACGTCAGTAGCCTCNNGGCTGGTACTNGGGGGTTTCAGAGAAGCCCCCTTAGAACGTGACCTTTAGGGAAGTGGCNCATAGTTACTCCTCCACCGCGCCCATGCCGAACTCGGCGCGCCAGCCCTGGGGCAGTAGCTCTTCGAGTAGGTCGTCGACTGTCACGACGCCAATCATCTTGGAGTGCTCGTTATCGAGCACCGGCAAAACCGTCAGATTGAAGTCACTCATTTTTCTCGAAACCTGGTGCAGGTCCCACTGGGGATGCACGTGCTGCATCTGGGTTTTCGCGACACTGAGGGCCAGTTCGCTCGGGCGCGCGCGAACGAGAGGCGCAATCGACGCTGCGCCGATTGGCTGACCTTGGTCGTCGAGCACGAAGACAGCATGAAGAGATTCGGCGGGCACGCTCGAGGTTCGAATCGCGTCGAGCGCGTCGGCGACCGTGGCGCTCGACGGGACCGAGACAAAATCGGGGTTCATCAGTCCCCCGGCAGTGTCCGCGTTATAGGAGAGAAGCTGACGCACTTTAGTCTGTTGATCATTTGCCAGCAGCTCGAGAATCGGCAGTCGCCGATCTTGGTCGATCTCGGTGATCAGGTCCGCGGCGTTGTCGGGCTCCATGCGTGAGAGCAGTTTCGCGGCTTCAGCGTCACTTCGCGATTCGAGGAACTCCAACTGGTGCGTCGTGTCGAGTTCTTCGAAGACGTCGGCTTCGAGTTCTCGGTCGAGGCCCACTGCTTCGATGATCTCTTCACCCTCTTCGTGACTGGCCTGTTCGACGAGGTCGGCGATCTGGGCGGGGTGCAACTTGGCGAGTTTGCGGTACGGGATGCGCAGTCGCGCCGTGGGAACGTGACCCACGAAAGGTTCAATGGACGCGAAGTCAACAATGGAGTCGACCTGCACGTGCAAGCCGATTTGAGGTCCAAGAAGACGGCGCAAGAACGAACGCCTACCTGGATCGACCCCTACGACCTCCCAGCGACCGTCAATTTCTGCGATTTCGATCTCGTTGGCGATGATCATGCGACCTCGCACAAGGTTGATGAGGTGGCGCGCGAGGAGGTCTTCAGCGAGCAGCAGTTCACCCGGACGGCGCTCAAAACGCCGTAAGTCCACGCGGCGGCCTTCGAACGTCATGCGACCTTCGCTCAACCCGCCGATCTTTCGAATCGGCACGTAGAGATTACGACCTTCGATGCGAATCACGGCGCCCACAATGGGTGGATGTGGGTCGTTGCCTAGACGCGCGACCAGGTCTTGGACGCGTCCGATCCGGTCACCGCCGCTGTCAAAGATCGGACGGCGCAGAAACGTAGAGAGGTGAAGAATTTCAGTCATTGGATGCCTTTATAACCTTCCTAGGCTACCGCCTCCTCCGCGACGTCTCCAACGAGATGAGGTGAACGTCTCGTGACCAATGGCCGGGACGAAGGTGATCTAACGCGCCGTGGGTACGAAATGCGTGAGAACGTCTCCAACAAAGTCAACGTCGTCGTCGGTGACGCCCGCGTGGGTCACGAAGCGTGCTCTTCGCGGCGCGACGGTACCGCCTTCAACACCGCGTTGGGCGAGCTCTTGGACGATTTGGCGAGCTTGGGGATGATTGAAGGACACGATGTTGGTCTGACAGGTGCTGGGGTCGTAGTGCGACTCGGGAAAAGCGGTCGCAAAGAGATCGGCCAACTGACGCGCGCGATCGTGGTCGTCCTTTAACCGATCGACCATAGTGTCGAGCGCCACGAGTCCGGCCGCCGCCAAGAACCCGGCCTGGCGCATAGCGCCACCAAGACGTTTGCGCTCAACGCGAGCCCGCGCCATCATGTCCGCGGGACCAGCGAGCAACGAGCCCACTGGCGCGCAGAGGCCCTTTGACAGACAGGTCATCACCGTCGTCGCTGGCGCGCAGTACTCGCCGGCACTCGTGCCCGTCGCGACGACGGCGTTGAAGAGTCGAGCCCCGTCGAGGTGCAGTTGGCGATCACCAATGGCGAGAGCGAGGGCGCGAAGTTTCTCGACGTCCCAGGGTGCACCGCCAGAGAACATGTGGGTGTTCTCGATGGTGACCGCAGCTACGTGGGGTTGGTGATCGTACTCGGCGTCGATGACCTCGAGTACGTCGGCGATGGACAACGATCCATTGGTGTCATCAACCGTGGCGAACTGCACCGAGGAGTTTCGTGCCGCCGCACCCATCTCAAAACTCACGAGGTGTTGCGTGCGACCCGCGACGATGACGTCGCCGGGACTAACTAGCACGCGCAGCGCGATCTGATTGGCCATGACGCCCGAGGGAACAAAGACCGCCGACTCCTTTTGCACCATCGACGCGAAACGCAATTCAAGAGCGTTGATCGTCGGGTCCTCGCCGTAGCCATCGTCGCCAACGGGAGCTGAGGCGATGGCGTCACGCATGGCCTGGGTTGGCTGGGTCAACGTGTCGCTTCGTAGATCAACTCGTCGAGCCATAGGGGAAGGCTACCGGCTCTCTAAACTGCCCCCATGAGTGACATCATCAACAGCATCTTCTCTTCGCGCCCCAACGTGAACGACCAACTCGGTATCGTCGTCGTGCTCGCCACGCCCGACAAAGTTGTCTTGAGCGTCGACGTCGGCCCCAAGGTGCACCAGCCCTATGGCATCTTGCACGGTGGCGTCTCTGCGTTAATGGCCGAAGGCGCCGCGTCGATCGGCGGCGCGGTGAGTGTCGGGCCCGATCAGATCGTGGTCGGCACAGAGCTGAACTGCTCGCACCTTCGCTCGATGACTGAAGGCACCTTGACCGCGACGGCGACACCATTTCGAAAAGGTCGCAGCGTCCACGTGTGGGGCGTTGAACTGCGCGACGACGAAGATCGACTTATCTGCGTCGCTCGCTGTACTTTGCAGGTTTTACCAGCACCTTCACAAAGCTAGGGCCACCACCTAGACTTTTCGTATGACTGGCCAGCGAAAGGGCTGAGACATGGGCGCTCGTTTTATTGGATGGGGCACGGCCGTACCCGATCGGATTGTCACCAACGAAGAACTCTCTTTGACGCTCGACACGACCGACGAGTGGATCACCGAGCGCACGGGCATCAAAGAGCGTCGCATCGGCGGATCCGCGAAGAGCCTCGGCGTGATTGCCGGTCAGCGCGCCCTCGACGACGCCGGCGTTGACCCCAAGGACGTCGATTTTCTCATCTTGGCGACCACCACCCCCGATCGCATAACGCCCGCCACGTCGCCCATGATCGCCCACGAACTCGGTATGAGTTGTCCGGCGATGGACCTCAACGCCGCCTGTAGCGGCTTCATGTACGCCGTGCGCACGGCCTACGGACTGCTCGAGACTGGCAACAAGCGGGTACTCGTAATTGGCTCGGAGAACCTCTCACGCTGGGTCGACTGGAGTGACCGAAACATGGCCGTGCTGCTCGCCGACGGCGCGGGCGCGACAGTGCTCGAGTACGACCCAACCGAGAACGACATCTTGTCGTTCTCCTTGGGCGCCGAAGGCGCCGACGCCGATCTCTTGACCTGTGAACATGGCGGCTACTTTCAAATGGACGGCAAAGAGGTCTTTCGCCACGCCGTGCGCGTCGTCGTCGATTCTGCCCAAAAGGCACTCGCCATGGCGGGCGTCACGACGGCCGACCTCAGTCTCGTCATCCCCCACCAGGCGAATATTCGCATCATCGAAGCGGTCTGTAAGCGCCTCAACGTCGAGATGGACCGCACCGTTGTCGTACTCGACCGATACGGCAACACGTCGAGTGCTTCGATCCCCCTCGCCATTGACGACGCGAGGAAGAACGACCGGATCCACAAGGGGGACTACGCGCTGCTGACCGGCTTTGGCGCGGGCATGACCTGGGCCTCGGCCGTCGTTCGTTGGTCCAAGTGAGCGGACCCTCGCTCGTCATCTTGGCGGCCGGTAGAGCGCGCCGCTACGGCGGGGTCAAGCAGTTGGCACCGGTCGGGATGCACGGCGAGGGCGTCATTGACCTGTTGGCCTCGGACGCCTACGCCGCGGGTTTTGACGACATCGTAATCGTCATCAATCCCGATACCGGTCCCGAAATCGTAGAGCACGTCGCCAAATACTGGCCGAAGGGACGACGCGTGTCGTTCACCTTTCAACATCAACTTCGCGGCACGGTCGACGCGGTGCTCGCCGCAGAGGAGTCGCTCGATCTCACCAAACCNTTTGGCGTTTCGAACGCTGACGATCTCTANGGTCGTGAGTCGTTCATGCTGCTCGGTGGGCACCTAGCGACGANTCCCAACAACTGTCTCGTCGGCTTTGAACTCGAGCGCGCACTCGTGGGTGAGTCGCCGGTATCACGAGGAACGTGTGTCGTCGTGAACGGTCACTTGACCGAGATCGTCGAACGTCGCAATGTCTCTGCGACGTTGGACGGCTACGTCGCCGACGATGGTCTCACGCCAGCGATACTGCACCCGCAAACGACGGTGTCGATGAATCTCTGGGGCTTTCAGCCCGACATTCTTCCTCTCATGCGTCACGCCGTCAGCCAGCACGACTTCGAAAAAGAAAAGGAGATCCAACTCTCCACGTTCGTCGGTCAGATTCTTCACCGTACGCCGCTGCGCTTTGACGTGATGGCGACATCCTCGCGTTGCATTGGTGTCACGCACGCCGACGATCTCCCCCTCGCGCAGATTCTCGTGCGCGAAGAGGTCGAAGCGGGCGAACGACCCGAGTTCGCCTTCATCAAGTAGCTCAGCGCCAGTCCCTCGAGGGCGTGGTCGCCCCCAGTTCGAGCGCCTCAACGTACTCTGCCGTCAACGTGATAGTCCCCTGTCCGCGCTCGAGCGATCCACGAATCATCAGAGCGGGGGTGTTGCGCGCGACCGTCGACCAACGGGCCCACGCACCCTTGGAGAAGATGACGTTCACGTGACCGGTCTCATCTTCGAGGTTCACGAAGACCGCGCCGTTGGCCGTCTCGGGGTGTTGACGGTGCGTCACGACCCCGGCCACGACAACGCGCCTGCTCTCCGCTGCCACCAGCGCGCTCGCGCGCGTCACCCCGCGCGCGGTGAGCGCTTCGCGCACGAGCGCTATCGCCGTCGCCTCGGTCGTGAGGCCCATCGACCACAGATCGTCGGCCACGCGTTCCATCTCACTCACCTTTGGCAACGTGGGCGCCACTGCGCCCGTCACGACGCCCGGGAGTCGATCGGGTAGCGACTGCGCGGCCGCGGCCGCCGACCAGGCCAGCGCGCGCCGACTCGACCCGAAGGCGTCCAGTGCCCCCGCGGCGGCAAGGGCTTCGAGGTGGTGCTGTTGGAGGCCGCCGCGACGAACGAGATCGTCGCTGCTCGCCCAGGGAGCACCCGCCACGACGCGCTCGGCGAGTTCGGTGCCGATAGAGCGAACGTCACCCAGACCGAGTCGCACCAGCGGGTGCTGGGGCGTGCCCTTGAGCGAGACACCGCTGCCAGAGACGTTCACGTCGGGGCGCAGCACGCGGACCCCGTGACGCTGGGCGTCGGCGACCAGACTCTGCGGCGACCAAAAACCCATGGGTTGCGCGTTCAAGAGCGACACTAAAAACGCCGCGGGGTAGTGCACCTTGATCCACGCCGAGCAGTAGACGAGGTGAGCGAAGGAGACCGAGTGCGACTCGGGAAAGCCGAAGTTCGCGAAGGCCGCCAACGCGTCGAAGAGTTGATCGGCCGCAGCGTCGATGATGCCGTTCTCCTTCATGCCCGCGTAGAAGCGACTCTTGAGTTTCATCATGCGCAGCTCCGAGCGCTTGGCGGCCATGGCCTGGCGCAGTTCATCCGCCTCGGCCGGCGAGAAGCCCGCGACCGCGACGGCCATCTCCATCAACTGCTCTTGAAACAGCGGCACGCCGAGCGTGCGATGCAAGATCGGTTCGAGTCGCGGGTGCAGGTAGGTCACGGGTTCGTCGCCGCGACGTCGGCGAATGTAGGGATTCACCGCGTGACCCTGAATGGGACCGGGGCGGATCAGCGCTACTTCGATGACGAGGTCGTAGAAGCAGCGTGGCCGCACGCGCGGCAACGTCGCCATCTGCGCGCGCGACTCCACCTGAAAGACCCCCACGGTGTCGGCCTCGCACAAGAGGTCGTAGACCGCGTCTTCTTGGGGCAAGGCACTCAGATCGACGCCGACCCCGTGAAAATCCTGGACCTGATCGACCGCGCGGTGCAGCGCCTCGAGCATGCCGAGTCCGAGCAGATCAAACTTCACCAGACCGATCGCCGCGCAGTCGTCCTTATCCCACTGCAGGACACTGCGTCCGGGCATGCGCCCCCACTCCACGGGACAGACCTCGAGCACGGGACGATCGCAGAGCACCATGCCGGCCGAGTGAATGCCCAGGTGTCGGGGACGGTCTAAGAGTTCACTCGCCATCGTGGTGACGAGTTCGCTCACCTGGGGGTCAATAGAGCTCATCGTCGAGCGGTCGACGTGGTCGCGAATGTAGTTGGCCTCTTCTTCACTGTGACCAAAGGCTCTGGCCACGTCGCGCAGTGCTGAGCGCGACCGGTAGGTGATGACCGCGGCGACCTGAGCGGCGTGGTGACGCCCGTAGCGCTCGTAGACGTACTGGATCACCTCTTCGCGTCGTCCGGACTCGATGTCTACGTCAATGTCGGGCGGGCCGTCGCGCGCCGGTGAGAGAAAGCGCTCGAAGAAGAGGTTCAGCGCGACGGCGTCGGCGTTGGTGATGCCCAGTGAGTAACAGACCGCAGAGTTCGCCGCCGAACCTCGACCCTGACAGTAAATGTTGTTCGTGCGACAGAACTCGGTGATGTCCCAGACGGTGAGAAAATACCCAGCGAAACCAAGCGTCTTGATCACGCCGAGTTCGTGGTCGATTTGGCGCCACGCGCCAGCGACGCGTTCGTGCTCGCGAGGTCCGTAACGAACCGTGGCGCCCCGTGCGACGAGTTCTTCGAGGTAGGACTGTTCGTCGTGACCCGGGCGCGTAAGAAACGCCGGCAGATTCGGTGCCACGAGTCGCAGGTCGAAGGACAACTCGCTCACCAGCTCGCCGGCTCGATCGACGACCCCGGGCCAACGCGCGAAACGTCGACGCTGTTCGGCGTCACTACGAAGGTGCGCGAGCGGGGACGCACTGAGCCAGCCCTCCATCTCTTCGAGACTCTTGCGAGCCCGGATCGCCGAGAGCACGTTGGCCCGGGGAAAGTCGCGTGGCGTGGCGTAGTGCACGTTGTTGGTCGCCACCAGTGCCACGTCGGCGCGCACGGCCAGTTCGGCCAACACGTCGTTGCGCGCGACGTCGTCGGGCGCGCCGTGATCCCAGATCTCGACCGCCACGTTCTCGCGACCGAAATGATCAATCAGTCGCGCGAGGGATCGCTGCGCGGCGCGCGGTCCCTCGTCCATCAACGCTCTCGTGAGCGGACCCTTGCGACATCCACTCAGCATCAACCACTCGTGCGCCGCGCTTGCCACGTCGTCGAGCGTGAAACGCGGCGCGCCCTTCTCACCGCGATCGAGATGCGCGAGGGCCAACGTCCTCGAGAGCCGTGCGTAGCCCGCTGGCGAACGACTCAACACCACGAGGTGTTCGCCCGAAGGGTCCGTGACCCCGACGCGATCGTCGTTGGCGCCCAGTGTGATCTCGCTGCCAAAGACAGTGCTAAGGCCGAGCGCGCGAGCCGCCTCAGCGAAGCGCACGACGCCATACAGCCCGTCGTGATCGCACAGTGCGAGGCCCGAGAGTCCCAGACGGGTCGCCTCAACGACCAACTCCTCGGGGTCGCTCGCGCCGTCTAAGAAGCTAAAGCCCGAGTGCGCGTGAAGTTCGCCGTAGGTCGCCATCAGTCATAGATTCCAACGAGCCACCAACGACTCGACTCGGCGACCACCAATAACGCTTCGCCGCTCGCGAGCACCATCTGCACGTGCGCGCGCCGGCGATGGCGCGACCACCAACGCTCCACGAGGGGCCAGGGTCCGGCGTACCAGATGATCTCGCGACGAAGCGGTGAGGAGAAGATCACCGCGGTCGGCTCGGCGCTCAGTGAACCGCGCGCGCTCATCACCACGGGACGGTTCGCGCCGTCGCGTAGCTGCAACGGCACCGGATGGACCAGCGTGGTCGCCGGCGAGGGCGCGCCGAGTTGTCCGGGCCACGGCGCGAGATCGCGAACGCTCACTGGTGGCGAACCCCAGGGTACGAGCGTCGCGCGGTCCTCGGGTCCGCGTCCGCCGCGCAAGTTCGCCACCACGATGGCGTCGGCCCCGAGACGTCGGCGCACGCGGTGCGCGGCGGCGTCGGCCCGGTCGTCGCCATCTCCTCGCTGGCCAAAGAAGCCCCCCTGCTCTTCGAAGAGATCCTCCTCACCGCGCAACTGCGCGAGACGACGCGCCAGTCGTAGGTCGCGCTGACCTTCCAACTCTGAAAGCTCGCCGCGCGCGACGGCGTGCAGCGTAAGGGCGT
>JGI20195J14853_1000810_pt1 | contig 10581 bp, 12 predicted proteins | sample NGESurdeep092012_3_FD_14853 | JGI IMG/M metagenome (IMG submission 14853)
CTACGCCGTCGGGGGTGCCGGCACCCTCCCTGGGGCCGTCGTCATCCTCACGGCTCCGGCTTCGCTGACGCCCACGTCGACCACGGTCGCGGTGTCGCCCGACCGCTAGGACGCTGCTGATCTATTGCCATTCCAAATAGGCGCGGTTATCCACATTCCTCTGAGATCGTCCGAGAGGATCGCAAGACACCCCCGAGGACGAAAATGACCCTCGCAACGGGACAGCGCGACGAAGTTGGTGAACTAGACCGAAGTTACTTCCGCTCAGGAAGCCGAACCTATTCCCACCAGGGGAAATGAGTTGTCCGGTCGGATTGTCCTGGCTACGTGAGCCGAAGAGGCACCGGCGCACCGAGCAGCTCGAAGGCCTGGCGCTGGGTGGGAGTGGGAGTAGCCAGAAGTTCGAACTCACTCGTTGTCCCGGTGGTGATCGTCATGGTGTTGCGGGTGAGGGTGGCGAGGTGGTCGAGGAGCGCTCGGAATGACCGAACGTCGCCACCGGCTCCATTGCGCTTGCGTGCAGCCTTGGCGTTGGCTCCGACCGAACGAGCTGCCGGTGCGACCGGGTCGGCACGTGCCGGCGGTGCCTCGTCGGTGAAAGTGAGCGGAGCGAGCGCTTCTCGCAGATGCCACACCAGGTAGGCGGCCAACATGCAGATGAACACATGGGATCGGACCCTGGCTTCCAAGCGGTGGTGGATCGGACGGAGATCGATGTCGTCGACTTTGATGTGGCGGAAGTCCCGCTCCACGTTGGCGAGGTCCTTGTAGGCGCTGACCACTCCAGGGGCATCGAGATCGTCATCCCCGATGGTGGTGCGCAACACGTAGATCCCGTCGAGGGCTGCCTCTGTCTCGATGGATGCTTGGCGTCTCGTGATGGTGAGGGTGGTGTCGGTGATCTCGACCTCGAAGTGCTTGGCCATCTTCCATTTGTTCATCACCTTGCCGGCTTTGAGCCCGATCTTGTCGGCGCCAACCAGGCGACCGCTCTCCACCGTGGTGATGATCTTGGTGAAAGCCTCTTCGGTGGCCGCCAACAATTCGATTCGCTTCCGTCTGCGCTCCTCGGCGAGGAGCGGATTTCGACAGGCAATGAGCCGTTCATCGGGATAGTCGGGATGGGAGAACTCGGCCAGGTCCGCCTGGTCGAACAGGGACAGTTGCAACGGGCCGTCGTCTCTGGCCAGTGCTGCGATTTGGGGAGCACGCAGACAGGTCAACCACCCGAGGTCGGTGGTCTCTCTGAGCGCTCGGATCCGGGCCGAGGTGATCATCCCTCTGTCACCCACCATGCAGAGACGATCGAGACCGAACCGGGTGCGGATGGTCGCAACGATCGAGATGAACGCGGTGGGGTCGGCGGTGTTGCCAGAGAACACCTCGATGGCGACCGGACGCCCGTCCTTGTCGGTCAGAAGGCCGTACTCGATCTGGGCCACACCGCGTTTCTTGTCCCTGGAGTATCCCCGGGCTGCCAGTTCGTTCTTCGTCCCTTCCACCCACGAAGACGACAGGTCGAAGTAGGCCAATCCCATCGGGTTGGCCTCCTTCCCCAAGTGGCGATGGGCGAGTGTCGCCTCGATTCCTGCCTGGCGATCACCCAGCCAGTCCATGGCCGCATAGACCTCGTCGGTGGTGACCCCTTCCAATCCGAGGTCGGGGGCCAACGTGGTGTCTGCCCACCACTTTGTGGTGGCCAGCTTCGGGCGAGGGTGGACCACTCGGGCCAGGATCAAGGCGTAGGCGATGTCGCGTTCTTTGCACGGGGGACCGAGTAACTCGGCAAGCCCCAAAGTCTTTGCCATGGTCGCCACTGCGGCCAGGTGACCATGGGGCAACGAGCGGATGAGTTCGAACCCCTCACCGGCAACCACCAGAGTCTTGCCGGCCAGACTGGCCCGTAACGCTTCGAGAGCCGGGGCAGGCAGCGCCGAGATGTTCCCCAACGTCTCATGGCGGATCTTTCCCTCCTCGCGATAGCTCCGGCGCAACAGGTGGGAGACCGACTCACGGCTCTCGCCATCCTTCGTATGATACTTGCGCACTACACGAGCGACATGAACCGCACTACCTTGCCTAGTCACATAGACACCGTAGCATGATTCCTGATACATGTCAACTATTATCTTGGCTACACAATCAGACCACAAACCGGTTATACGTGCTGCTCATCAGTTAGATCAGGGAGATTCGAGGCCGTAACTTCGGTTTAGCCTGGAAGCACCGACCAGTGACCTGATTCGATAGCCGCGCATCCGCGGAAAGAGCCTCCCCAGCTGGGAGAATGACGATGTTCGAAGTCGTTATTCAGACCAACCCAAGGAGGCACTTTCTGTGAGTTCAGTATCGCGCGGAATCGACCGCATCGAGGTGACCTTCGATGACCCCAACCTGGTGGCCAATGCCGGGCTGTTGTTGGTGGCCACCTTGGGAGTCCGTCTCGGTCTCGAGCGCCTGATCAACGAGGTCGTCGACCTGTCGGGTCGGGTCGGTGGTGCCCTTCCCGGACGCAAGGTGCTGACCTTGGTCCACGCCATGGCGGCGGGCGGGAGCCACATCGACCATGCCGACGTGCTGAGATCGGGTGCGACCCAGTCGGTGCTCCCACACCGGGTGATGGCCCCCTCCACCTTGGGCACCTTCCTTCGCGCCTTCACCTTCGGCCACATCCGCCAGCTGGATCGCGTGCTGGCAGAAGCCCTGCGCCGGGCCTGGTCATTCGGAGCCGGTCCGGGATCCGATCGACTGGTGGTCGACCTCGACTCCACCATCTGTGCGGTGTGCGGAAAGGCCAAGCACGGTGCCGGCTATGGCTATACCAAAGAGCTCGGCTACCACCCCCTGGTTGCCACCCGGGCCGGAACCGGCGAGCTCCTCCACGTCCGGATGCGGAAGGGCTCGGCCAACACCCAGCGGGGCACCAAGCGGTTCATCGAAGAGCTGGTGGCCCGGCTGCGTCGAGCCGGAGCCACCGGTGAGCTGGTCATGCGCTTCGACTCCGGGTTCTGGTCGAATGCCACCATCGCCACCCTCGGTCGGCTGGGGGTCGGCTACACCATGGGGGTTCGCATGGTGAAGTCCGTGGTCACCGCCGTCTCGGCCATCGACGAGGAGTCGTGGGCTCCCATCGACTACACGATGGACGGCATCGCCGAGGTGGCCGAGTGCGTCTACAAGGGGCGCCGAATGATCGTGCGCCGCACCCGGCTGGTCGGACGCCAGGCGACGCTGTGGCCTGAGTGGCGTCACTTCGCCTTCCTGACCGACCAGGAAGGCACCGCCACCGAGGTCGACGCCTTCCACCGGGCCCACGCGACGGTCGAGCTGGCCATCAAGGACCTGAAGGAAGGTGCCGGCATGGAGCACGTTCCGTCCGGCCACTTCAACGCCAACGCCGCCTGGCTCGTCTGTGCTGCCCTCGCCCACAACCTCATCCGCTGGACCGCCATGCTCGGCGAGATCACCCCCGAAGAGCGCCTGGTCGTCGCCCGCACCGTGCGCACCCGGTTCCTGGCGGTGCCTGGTCGCCTGGTCAACGACTCGGGCACACCGACACTGCGAACACCGCTCAAGTGGCCGTGGGCCAGAGCTTTCGAACGGGCACTCGAACTTCTGCGAGCCCTTCCACCAGTCCCCGTGTAGCCACTCCATCCGCGGCCGGTGCACCGCAGACGATTGAAGGACGGCACTGACAACCGATGAGAATCACAAACTTTTGGTCTTGCACGCCCCGATGGCCGCTGAAGTAGTCAGCCCGTAGTTGATCGACCCGTCCATGTGCCGATCATCCGCTTCGGTGGTCTGCCAGATCGTTGGTCGGTGGATCCAGGCTTAGGACGTCCGGCCCGGTATCGGAACCTGAGGGGCGTGCGGAAACCCAACTTTGCACCCAACATTTCCGTTGCGGGACGTCCGGCGCTGCATCACTGCCATCTCCTCGCCGGCTGAGCTGAATCCAGGGGCCTTCGATCACGATGGCGTGGTTCGAACACGGTAAATCTGGGACTACCAGGAAAGTGCAGGTCAGGGCCAGCATGTGCAGTAACCATGCGAATGGAATCGATGTAGCCCGCCAACGTACCTGCCGACGTTTGGGACTTGGCGACTGGGCGGATTGGTGGGCCAGGCCACCGAGTTCGGCGCTCGCTTCGCTCTTGCGGTGACAGGCGTCACTCATTGAATCCTCAGCAAGCTGAGGATTCAATGCAGGTCGAGATAGGGCAGAGAGAGGGCCACGGCGGACGACGGCCGTCTCGTTGCGAAACGCCAGTGCAGCCGCCTGATCGAGGTATTGATCCCTTCAGGTCAAACACGGGCGTCGAGGCGACGGCCGCTGACCAGCAGCACGACGGCCAGCAAGAGCACGGCGACACCGGCGATGAGGAGCGGTGCCTGACCTCCTGATCCCCAGGCGAGCCCGGCCCACAGCGACGCGATGAAGGCACCGACCCCGGCGATGCCGCCGTAGGTTCCCAGCGCGGTGCCGACCTCCTCGGGAGGAACGAGGTCGGCGACCCATGCTCGACTCACCCCGTCGGTCAGGGCGGTGTACCCGCCGTAGACCGGGAAGAGCACCCAGAGCCAGGCGCTGGTGTTGATGAGGCCGAGGCCGGTGTAGGCCACGCCGAACAGGAGCAGGCCGACGGCGAAGACGATCCGTCTTGGGACTCGATCCGAGATGACGCCAGCCGGGTAGCTGAGGGTGGCGTAGCTGAGGTTGTACAGCACGTAGAGCAGGACCACCCCGGTGAAACCAAACCCGAGGTCGGTGGCTCGGAGCAGCAAGAGCGTGTCGGAGAAGTTCACGAGAGCGAACGCGCCGAGGAGCGAGACAACCTTCCAGTAGCTTCGGGGTAGCCGGGCTGGATGGAGCCCGAACCATCGCACCTGGGTTTCGTCGGGTTCGGGTTTGGGGTGGGGTCGTTCCCGGACGAGGAAGATGAGCCCGACACTGAGGGCGGCGGGGATGAACGCGATGAAGAAGAGTGGGCGGAGCCTCTGCCCGATCAGCTGGTAGAGGCCGAGTCCGATGAGCGGGCCGACGACGGCGCCGGCGGTGTCCGCGGCCCGGTGGAAGCCGAAAGCACGGCCTCGATTGGCCGGCGTCGAGTCGTCTGCAATCAGCGCGTCCCGAGGCGGTCCGCGCATGCCTTTCCCCATGCGATCTGTGAACCGGCCGACGAGGACAAGTGGCCACCCGCCGGCAAGTCCGATGAGAGGCTTGCTGATCGACGAGACGGCGTAGCCGGCAGCGACCAGGGGGCGGCGCCGGCGGAGGTCGGCCAGACGGCCCGACGCGATCTTCGATATCGATGCCGTGGCTTCGGCCACACCTTCGATGAGCCCAAGAATCGCGGGCGGCGCACCCAGCACCGACGTGATGAACAACGGGAGCACCGGATAGAGCATCTCCGAAGCTGTGTCCTGGAAGAACGAGACGAGTGACAAGACCCGGATGTTGCGACTGAGGCGCTTGGGGTTCTCAACGTCGGTCACACTGCGCTTCTTCCGTTCAGCCTGATCCGCTTCATCGGCGAATCAACAGATGTAAGGCTCGAGTGAGCCCGCCGGTCATGTCGTAAGTAGGAGGGCACCAATATCTCGATCAGGCGGCTGCACTGGCGTTTCGCAGCGAGGTCGACCATCATTCACCATGCCCAGGCTAACGACGGCGAGATACCCAAACCGTCACTCTCCGGTGACCCCCTCGAGAAGCTCCCGGGTCGCGTTGGCATGCCCGGCGTGGCGTGCGGTCTCGTTGATCAGTCGGAGGACCACCCAGCGCAGGTCTGTCGCGTCGCCCCATCGGCATGGCTCGACGATCGATGGCGTCGACCTGACGCACGTGCGTTGGCCGACCAAGGCCGTCGGGTGGAAAGCCACACATCCCGTGTCCACCCCGCCATCTGCCTGCCAGCGCAGGTCGACCTCCAAGCGATCACAGGCCTCCCGGTCGGAGAACCCCTCGAAAGCCTGGAGGACCATGACCGTCGCCATCACCCGGGCCGGGATGGTGGGCCGGCCCTTGGCCGAGTCGGTGTAGCAGTTGGCGAAGTAGTCGTTAGGAAACATCTCGTGGCCATGGTCGGCAAGCAGCCGATAGATCGACCCTTCCCGCAGTCGGTCACCCAGGATCTCCCTCGGATTCTCGAAGCGTTGCTGGACCTGAGACGACCCGAGTGCCATACCCGCAATTCTTGCCGACTCGCTGAAGTATCGCGAATCGAGCGGGCGACTACTTCAGCACGCTCCTAGTGTGGTGACCGAGGTGCATGTGTCGGTCGGCAACCAGGTCGTGGTCGACCAGCCCCTGGCACGCGTCGATCCCGCCTCCGAGCAAGTCCGAGTCATACCCGACGCTGGGGAGGAACAGCAATGAGAAGCCCACAACGCACGACGCTCCGGGGCTTGCCCGAGCGCGTCCAGATCTACGAGGTCGGCCCGCGCGACGGTCTGCAGAACGAAGCACAGGTTCTGAGCGTGGAGGCGAAGGCGGAGTTCGTGCGCCGCCTGGTGGCGGCTGGGCTGAGTGCTGTCGAGCTGACCAGCTTCGTCCCGGCCAAGTGGGTGCCCCAGCTGGCCGACGCCGAGGAGTTGATAGCCCAGCTCGGACCACTCCCTGGTCGACACCCGGTTCTGGTGCCCAACGAACGGGGCCTCGAGCGCGCCCTTGCCTGCGGCGTGAAAGAGATCGCGGTGTTCGCCAGCGCTACCGAGAGCTTCGCTCAGCGCAACCTGAACCGCACCCTGTCCGAGTCGCTGCAGCTCTTCGCACCGGTGGTTAGCCGGGCTGTCGAGGCCGGGCTCCCGGTCCGAGGGTATGTTTCGATGTGCTTCGGTGATCCCTGGGAGGGAGCCGTCCCAGTCGCACAGGTCGCCGCCGTGGCCACCGAGCTGGCCGAGATGGGGTGTAGCGAACTGTCGCTCGGCGACACCATCGGCGTGGCGACGCCCGGCCAGGTCGTCGAGCTACTGGGCAAGCTCAACGACCGAGGTCTCGGGCCCGACCGGCTCGCGGTACATTTCCACGATACCTACGGCCAAGCCCTTGCCAACACGCTGGTCGCCCTCCAACACGGGGTGACCACGGTGGACTCTTCGGCCGGGGGGCTCGGCGGGTGCCCCTACGCCGGCAGTGCGACCGGCAACCTGGCCACCGAAGACCTGGTGTGGCAGTTGCGCGGTCTGGGCGTCGACACCGGTGTCGACCTCGAAGCACTCTGCCGTACAAGTCTGTGGATGGCCGGACTGCTCGGTCGGCCGAGTCCATCGCGTACCGTTACGGCACTGGCCCCGACTCTCGAGTGACGGTGCTGTGCGCCTGTGTGTGAGAGTGTGCGATCCCATGCCCTGATTCGAGGAGAACCCTGATGCTCGATACCAGACTCAGCGAAGAACAGGAACACTTGCGCAAGACCGTCGAGGATTTCGCCCGCAAGGTGGTTGCCCCGGTCGCTGCCCACCACGACTCGACGGCTACCTTCCCCTACGATGTGGTTCGCCAGATGGGTGAGATGGGACTGTTCGGTCTCCCGTTTCCCGAGGAGTACGGGGGAATGGGTGGTGACTACTTCGCGCTGTGCCTGGCGATCGAGGAGCTTGCCCGGGTCGACCAGAGTGTGGCGATAACCCTCGAGGCAGGGTGCTCCCTCGGTGCGATGCCGGTCTACCGTTTCGGAACCGAGGCCCAGAAGCAGCACTGGCTCCCGCTGCTGTGCTCGGGTCAGGCGCTCGGTGCCTTCGGGTTGACAGAGGCTGGTGCGGGCAGCGATGCGGCCGGCACGCGGACCACGGCGAGGCTCGAGGACGGGCAGTGGATCATCAATGGCTCCAAGGCCTTCATCACCAACTCCGGTACCGATATCACCAAACTCGTAACAGTGGCCGCTGTGACCGGTGAGGGCCCTGACGGCAATCAGGAGATCAGCTCGATTCTCGTGGAAGTCCCGACACCGGGGTTCACGGCCGATCCTCCCTACGACAAGGTCGGTTGGCATGCGTCCGACACCCACCCGCTGTCTTTCAACGACCTCCGGGTGCCAGAGGAGAACCTTCTCGGCGAACGCGGGCGGGGGTACGCCAATTTCCTCCGCATCCTCGACGAGGGCAGGATCGCGATCTCGGCCCTTGCCGTCGGTGCGGCCCAGGGCTGTGTGGACGAGAGCCTCAAGTACGCCAAGGAGCGCGAGGCGTTCGGCCGGCCCATCGGGCGCAATCAGGCCATCTCGTTCAAGATCGCCGAGATGGAGGCACGGACGTACGTGGCGCGGTGTGCCTACTACGATGCCGCCGCCAGGATGCTCACCGGCCGGCCGTTCAAGAAGGAGGCGTCCATAGCCAAGCTGGTCTCGTCCAACGCAGCCATGGACAACGCGCGGGACGCGACACAGATCCACGGGGGCTACGGGTTCATGAACGAGTGCCCCGCCGCCCGCCACTACCGTGACTCGAAGGTCCTCGAAATCGGAGAGGGAACCAGCGAGGTGCAAAAGATGCTGATCGCCAGATTGTTGGGGCTGTAGATGGACAAAGTCGTGGGCACCGCCGCCGAAGCGGTGCAAGATATCCCCAGTGGAGCGTCGCTCGCAGTGGGAGGCTTCGGGTTGTGCGGTATCCCGACCGCGTTGATCGAGGCATTGCTCGTCAGCGGTGTCAGGGACCTGGAGACAGTGAGCAACAACTGCGGAGTCGACGAGTGGGGTCTGGGGATGCTGCTGTCCGCGAAGCGCATCCGCCGGACCACGGGTTCGTACGTCGGCGAGAACAAGGAGTTCGAGCGCCAGTTCCTCTCCGGAGAGTTGGAGGTGGAGCTGGTCCCACAGGGAACACTGGCCGAGCGGCTGAGGGCGGGAGGCGCGGGCATCCCTGCCTTCTACACGCCGGCCGGGGTGGGTACCCAGGTGGCCGAGGGCGGGTTGCCCTGGCGCTACGACGGTGCCGGCGGCATCGGACTCGCCTCGCCACCCAAAGAGCTTCGTGAGTTCGATGGCCGGCCTTACGTCCTCGAGCGGGGGATAAGGACCGACTTCGCCCTGGTCCACGCCCGCTACGGTGATCGTCACGGCAACCTGATCTACGAGAAGAGCGCACAGAACTTCAACCCGCTGTGCGCGGCCGCCGGACGGGTGACCATAGCTGAGGTCGAGGAACTGGTCGACCCGGGTGGGCTGGACCCGATGCAAGTGCACACGCCTGGGATCTTCGTCCAGCGGGTGGTGCACGCGCCCGGTATCGAAAAGCGGATCGAGAAGAGGACGGTGGCGCGGTGATCGGCTTGACACGCGACGAACTGGCGGCGCGAGTCGCGGCCGAGCTGGCCGATGGGCAGTACGTCAACCTAGGTATCGGATTGCCGACGCTGGTGCCCAACTTCGTGCCCGACGGGCTGCACATCGTGCTGCACGCCGAGAACGGGATTCTCGGTGTGGGACCCTACCCGGCGGAGGAGGCCATCGACCCGGACCTGATCAACGCAGGCAAGGAGACCGTGACGGTCGTGCCGGGCGCGTCGTATTTCGACTCGGCTGCGTCGTTCTCCATGATCCGCGGTGGCCACGTAGACGTCGCCGTCCTCGGGGCCATGCAGGTGTCGGCCACCGGCGACCTGGCCAACTGGATGATTCCCGGGAAGATGGTGAAGGGAATGGGCGGAGCAATGGACCTCGTACATGGGGCGAAGCGGGTGATCGTAATGATGGAGCACACCGCCAGGGATGGGGGGTACAAGATCGTGCGCGAGTGCACCCTGCCACTGACCGGTCAGGCGTGTGTCCAGCGGATCATCACCGACCTCGCAGTGATCGACGTGGAACCCGAGGGTCTCCTGCTGCGCGAGATCGCGCCTGGCGTCACGCTGGACGACGTGCGCGCCGCCACCGAACCTCAGCTCATCGTCGCCCTGATCTGAGAAACGCATTTGGTACGCCGGCAAGGGTGCCCAGCGGGATGTTGTGCCCAGGTTGGTTGGTCACCGATGGGGCGGCCCCGGTGTCGAGTGCGGCCTGGCGGATCGCCGAAAGTGCCTCATCGATGTGATCGCGGGTGTCCCAAAATGGCACATCCGCGCTCATAACTCTTCTCTTAAAACGGCTCATCCGGGAATTGAGCGGGTTTGAGAGTAGAGGTCGAGGCCACCGCAATGGAAGTAGATGGCGGTCTTGAAGTTTTCCCGGTTGCAGTAGCCGCGGGCCGACACCCTCATGATCACTCCAGAGAATGAGACCCTCCGCGCCGGCGTTGGTTGAGGTTCCCCAGTGAAAGTAGACACGGCGTTAGGCAGCTTGCTTGATGCGGGCCAACGATAACTCGTAAGCGATGGGGCTCATGCCTTTGGCCTTCGCGCAGCGACGTTCGTGGTTGTAGAACCTGACGTAGTCGGCGACGCCGGCCCGTAGTTCGTCCATGGTTGCAAAAGCATGACGGTAGAAGTACTCGTGCTTGAAGATCGACCAAAAGCTCTCGGCGCTCGCGTGGTCGAAGCAACTCCCGGTGGCGCCCATCGAGCGGACGATCCCGAAATTCGTGCAGAACTGCTCGACTTTGTGGTCGCTGAACTGGCTGCCCCGGTCGGTGTGGAAG
>JGI20195J14853_1000812_pt1 | contig 10573 bp, 11 predicted proteins | sample NGESurdeep092012_3_FD_14853 | JGI IMG/M metagenome (IMG submission 14853)
TGTTGTTCGCCACGGTCAGGCTCACCTGCCGCATCGTGAACACTTCACCGGTCTCGCCGACTGGTAGGTCCACGGTGGTGTCGCCGACCAGCCCAGTCGTTTCGTCTGGAGCCCGGTTTTCAACGTCGCTGTTCAGGATGGGGCGATCTTGCGCAATCCGTGTGTGAGATTCCCGGTGCGGGCACCGTGAAGGGGCCCGCGCGGCAGATTGCCTCGCTAAACAAGTGGCCACTTTCTCGAGAAGATCACTCCCCGACATCGGGCCGCGGTGTTCTCGCGTCACGGGCCTGAGCTCCTACTGCTCCGCGCAACCAAGGGACGGGAAGGCTTCCAGCCATCTGCATCACCCGCTAACGAACTTTTGTCAGTCTCGTAAATTCTGCCCGTCCCCAAGGAGTAAGAGTGCACACCCCCGGCCCGGACACCACCCTTCGACACCTCACCATCGCCGAACTGTGCGACGAACTCGGCGTAGCCCGATCTACCTTCTACGACTGGCGCGCCAAGGGCGCCTCACCCCGCTGCATGAGGCTCCCCAACGGAGAACTTCGCATACGACGCACCGACCTCGCCGACTGGCTCACCACCCTGGAGGACGCGGCCTCATGAACGAACTCACCTACGACGTGAAGATATGGGCGACGCGCGTCCGGAACGGAAAGCGGGGGAAGGTCTATGAGGTGCGGTGGGCGGTCGCAAAACAGGCCAGATCTAGGGGGCACTCGACCATAAAGTTGGCCGAGTCGTTTCGGTCGTCCCTGATCACGGCATCTCGGCAAGGGCGAGCCGCGTTCGCGGACGCCGATGCCCTCCCCACCGCAGACCTGCTCGACCGCCTCAAAGACGACCCCGAAGCACCCTGGGCCACCTACGGCAACGCCGGACTGAGCGCCATGAAACTCGGCCAACTGCTCCGCGACTTCGACATCACCAGCCGCAACATGCGTCTACCCAACGGGCAGGCCAAGGGATATGGCCGCGCGGACTTCGCCGACGCATGGGCCCGCTACTGCCCCACCGAACAGCCAGGGGAGGGGAAGGCGTCCCAGCCGTCCCAGGCGTCCCAGTGCAGGTCAGCGCGGGACGGCTTGCCCACGTGGGACGGCTTGCCCCCCACCCCCGTCCCGGCCGTCTGCATCACTTGCCGCCACACCCTCACCCACGACGACGGCACCCACACACATCCCACCTGCGCGACCGACGACACCTCCCTCAGGAGTTCGTTGTGAACCCCCTGGACATCTTTCCCAACGCTCACCACATCACGGGAGGCACCATGCCCATCCAGACCACAGCGCCAACCCCCCTGGTCCTGACAGTTGAAGAAGCAGCTGACCGCCTCGGCATTGGACGGACTCTCATGTACGCCCTCGTCAAGAGCGGCGACATCGAATCCGTAACCATCGGACGACTCCGCCGCATCCCCGCCGACGCCCTCGTGACTTTTGTCGACTCCCTGCGCACCGCCAACCCAAAGGTGGCCGCGTGATGGCCCGTCAACCCAACGGACGCTCTTCGGTCTACCTCGGCAAAGACGGGTACTGGCATGGCCGAATCACTGTCGGCCTGCGCAACGACGGGAGCCCGGACCGCCGCCACGTCATGTCCCGAAACAAGGCAACAGTGGTCCAGCGGGTCAAGGACGTGGAGAACAAGCGCGAACAGGGAGACCTTCACAAGCCCGGTGAGAACTGGACCGTCGAGCAGTGGCTGACACATTGGCTTGACGAGATCACCGCGCCCTACGTCAAGGTCAACACTCTGGCCGGCTACCGCGTGGCGGTGAACCACCACCTGATACCCGGTATCGGCAAGCACAAGCTCACGAAACTCAAACCTGAGCACCTGGAGCGGCTCTACCTGCGAATGCTCAAGACCGAGACCAAGAGCGGCACCCTGACCAAACCGGCCACCGCGCACCAGGTGCACCGCACGGTCAGGACAGCACTCAACGAGGCTGTCAGGCGCGGCTATCTGACCAAGAACCCCGCGACCCTGGCTAGAACCCCCCGCATTGAAGAAACTGAGGTTGAGCCGTACACCATCGAAGAAGTCCGAAGGTTGTTCCTGAGTGCCGCCACATCCCGCAATGGTGCCCGGTGGGTGATCGCCCTGGCCCTGGGTCTACGCCAAGGCGAGGCCCTCGGGCTCCAATGGGCGGATGTGGACTACGAAACCCAAACCCTGGCCATCCGCCGATCACGTTTGCGGCCCGTATACAGCCACGAGTGCGGCGGCGAATGCGACAGACAGCGAGCCGGAAACTGCCCCCAGCGGGTCAACGACCGACCCGCAACCGATACCACCAAGTCGCGGGCCGGACGCCGACAGATCGGACTCCCCGACGAACTTTGCGCCCTACTCAAGACCCACAAGGCCAGACAAGACGCGGAACGCTTGCGAGCTAGTCAACTCTGGACGCAGGGCGGGTGGATGTTCGCCACCGAAACGGGCGAAGCCATAAACCCAAGCACTGATAGCAACCACTGGAAGGCTCTCCTAGCAGCAGCGGAGGTCAGAGATGGCAGATTGCACGACGCTCGACACACAGCCGCCACAGTGCTGCTGTTCCTCGGCGTGAATGAACGCATGATCATGGGCGTCATGGGCTGGTCCAACCCCGCGATGATAAACCGCTATGCCCACATGATCGACCCGATCCGCAAGGACATCGCCGAGCGCTTGGGAGGCCTGCTGTGGGGACCCGACGACCCCATCCCCGAGGCCAACTGAGACTAAAACTGAGACTAGAGCCAGATCAGCCCTCCCCGACAGAACCGGGGAGGGCTGAGTTTTGTGCTCAATGTGGCGGTGGCGGTGGGATTTGAACCCACGGTGGAGTCTCCCCCACACACGCTTTCGAGGCGTGCTCCTTTGGCCNCTCGGACACGCCACCGGGAGCGAGGTTACTAGAGCCGGTGCCCGGCGAAGAAATCGAGCAGAATCTGCGAACACTCCTGCTCGCGAATCCCGCCGACCACCTCGACCCGATGCGTGGCCCGACGGTCACGTACGACGTCCCACACCGACCCGCAGGCGCCGCTCTTCGGGTCCCATGCACCCAGCACAAGACGGCCAATCCGGGCCAGCATCAGCGCTCCCGCGCACATGACGCAAGGCTCCAGGGTGACGACGAGCGTACAGTCCTGCAGTCTCCAGCTGTCGAGCGCCGATGCGGCAGCCCGCAAGGCGACCACCTCGGCATGGGCGGTCGGGTCGCGGTCCGCTTCACGCTGGTTGTGCCCGACACCGAGCACCTCCCCCTCTGGGGAAAACACCACGGCACCCACCGGCACGTCGCCCGCAGCGAGCGCCCCTGAGGCGACCTCGAGGGCCTGGCCCATCCACGCCCCATACCGTTGTTCGGCCGCAGGGCGGGCGGATTCTGAAGGTGCGATCACACGATAAGTTTCACTCATGCGCGTTCACATTGCCGACCATCCCCTCATCGCCCACAAGCTCACAGCGCTACGGGACAAGAACACCGACACCCCCACGTTCCGCCGGTTGGCCGATGAACTGGTGACGCTGTTGGCCTACGAAGCGACCCGCGACGTCCGTGTCGAGCCGGTCGACATCGAAACTCCCGTTGCCCCGAGCCGCGGCATCAAGCTGGCAAGTCCCAAACCGCTGGTTGTGCCGATCCTTCGCGCTGGCCTCGGCATGCTGGACGGCATGGTGCGGTTGTTGCCGACCGCCGAAGTCGGCTTCCTCGGCATGGTACGCAACGAGATCACGCTGGAGGCCACGACCTACGCCAATCGACTGCCCGATGACCTGTCCGGGCGTCAGTGCTACGTACTCGACCCGATGCTTGCGACCGGCGGCACCCTCTGTGCAGCGATCCGCTACCTCGTCGATCTGGGCGCTGACGACATCACCGCGATCACCCTGCTGTCGGCACCCGAGGGGATCGCGAGGCTTGAGGCGGACACGGCCGACCTGGACGTCCCCATCAGCATCGTCACCGGCGCGATCGACGAAAAACTCAACGAGCGCGGGTACATCGTTCCCGGTCTCGGGGATGCGGGAGACCGTCTGTACGGGATCGTGTGAGCAGGTCCCGCGGCGTGCCTTCACCACAACGAGGCGCGACTTTGGCATCATTACAAGGAGTTGTGACCATCGCAGGGCGCCGTACCAGGGAGACATCATGAAGACCGTCAAGAAGATCGTGCTCTGGACTGTGGGCGCCTTCTTCATCTATGCGGTCATCACGTCGCCGAGCCAGGCTGCCAACATCGTCCAAGGCGCCTGGAGCATCATCCTGCACGCGTTCGCGAGCATCGGCGCCTTCTTCAACGACATCCTGAACCGCAACTAGACCATGATCCTGGCGCGGGGCCGGGCGCGGCCTGACCTCGACGAACGGTTCCGTCACAGCAGGCTGCACCGGTACCTGCTGGCCGACGAGAAGGTGATCGTGGCCCAGCGCCAGCATTGGGCCTCAGTTGCCGTACCTGTCGGCTCCGCCGTTGTCGGCCTAATCGTGGTTGTCACACTCAACTTCGTCCTGCCGCCCAGCATCCTCACCGATCTGCTTTGGTGGGCCATGCTCGCCTTGGCCATGTGGGCCGCTTCGAGGTGGTTCATGTGGCGACGGAACTGGCTCGTTGCCACCAACAAGCGAGTGATCGTGAACTACGGGTTGTTCCACCAGGGGGTGGCCATGTTCTCGTTGAGCCGGGTCCCCGACCTGACGTACGCGCGTTCAACCCTTGGGCANCTGCTGCGCTATGGCACGCTGAAGAGGGAGAGCACGGGCATCAACCAGACCCTGCATGAGGTCAGGTTCGTGGAACACCCCCACGCCACCTACACCACCATCTGTGCTGCGATCTTCGATCTCCAAGACCGCATGTTCGGGATGGATGAGGACGAGCACGACCACCGCCTAGAAGACGGCCGCCCACCTCCACACGCCCCCGGTCTGGTGGCGACTACCGCAGGAAGCCAAGGCCCCATCGAAGCGCGAGACGAGCCCGTCCAGGGCGACGACCCGCCAGGCATACAGATCCACTACGGCGTATCGCGGCACAACAACCGGGACCCTTGGCACCTCAGCGCGGACCTGAACGAATCTTCCCCCCGCGACGACTCCCTGCGCGAGGCCGACACCGGGCCGATTCCCTACCGGCGCTCCAGCACCGACGAGGGGGACGACTGGCGTGCTGCATCCAAGAACCACGACAAAAACCGCTGAGGTTCCTGCCAACGATCAGCCGAACGCCAAACTCCGGCTCCCGGGCGTCTGCCCCAGAGCCGGAGTTGCGTAGCCTGCCGGCCTTCAGCCTCAAGGCCCGCGAGCACGCTCAACCGTCAGGCAGTCAGAGGGCCTTGATGATGTCCTCGACTCGCTCCTTGGCATCGCCGAAGAGCATCGCGCTGTTCTCCTTGAAGAACAGGGGGTTCTGCACACCGGCATACCCGGTGGCCATGGACCGTTTGAAGATGACCACCTCCTTCGCGTGCCACACCTGGATCACCGGCATCCCGGCAATCGGGCTGCCCGGATCATCTTCGGCGCTCGGGTTCACGGTGTCGTTGGCACCGATGACGAGCACGACGTCGGTGTCAGCCAGGTCGTCGTTGATCTCGTCCATCTCCAGGACGATGTCGTAGGGCACTTTGGCCTCGGCGAGCAGGACGTTCATGTGGCCTGGCAACCGGCCTGCAACGGGGTGGATGCCGAAGCGAACCTTGATGCCGCGCTTACGCAGCCGTGCAGTCAGATCTGCCACTGGGTATTGGGCCTGCGCGACGGCCATGCCGTAGCCGGGAGTGATCACGACTGACGAAGCGCTCTTGAGCAGCTCAGCAACCTCTGAGGCCTTGGTCTCTCGAAAGTCGCCGTAGTCCTTCTCCTCGGTGGACACAGGGGCTCCACCGAATCCGCCGGCGATGACGCTGATGAACGAGCGGCCCATGGCACGGCACATGATGTAGCTCAGGATCGCACCAGAAGAGCCCACGAGGGCGCCAACGACGATCAGCAGGTCGTTGTTGAGCATGAAGCCGGCCGCGGCAGCGGCCCACCCGGAGTACGAGTTGAGCATCGAGATGACGACAGGCATGTCGCCACCGCCGATGGACGCCACGAGGTGCCAGCCGAGCGCGAGTGCGATCACCGTCATGATCAGCAGCGGCACGATGCTGCCCGAGCTCACGAACCAGACCATCAGCCCGGCCGAGATCAGCAGGGCCGCGAGGTTCATCTTGTGCCGTTGCGGGAGGGTGAGCGGTTTGGACGAGATCCGGGTACTGAGCTTGAGGAACGCGACGACCGAACCGGTCAGGGTCACGGCACCGATGAACACGCCGAGAAACACCTCGACCGAGTGGATGTTGGCGAGGGAGCCCTCAAGCCCCTTTTCGGTCAGGAACGAGTTGTAGCCGACGAGCACGGCCGCTGCGCCGACGAGGCTGTGCAGGATCGCGATCAGCTCGGGCATCTCCGTCATCTCGACGCTCCTGGCCCGCCAGAGGCCAATGGCAGCGCCGATCGCCATCGCGACGAAGATAAGCCCCAGGGTGGCCGGGACGCCAATAGGCGGGGCCGTGAGCGCCAACACAGCGGTCGCGACGATGGCGATAACCATGCCGGTGACGCCGTAGGCGTTGCCGGTCTTGGCGGTCTCGTGCTTGGAGAGGCCGGCCAGGGCCATGATGAACAGCAGGGCGGAGACGATGTATGCCGCCTGGACGATGGTGGTCATCTCGACTCAGCCCTTCCGGAACATCGTGAGCATGCGCTGGGTCACGGTGAAACCACCGAAGACGTTGATGCTGGCGATTGCAAGGGCTATGAAGGACACGACCGTGACAACGCCGCCGTGGCCGATCTGGCTGAGGGCGCCGACCAGGATGATGCCCGAGATGGCATTCGTCTCCGACATCAGCGGCGTGTGCAGGGCGTGTGTGACGTTGAAGATGACGTAGTAACCCACGACACAGGCGAGCGCGAAAACCGTGAAGTGGCCGAGGAACGCGGCGGGCGACACTTTCGCCAGCCCGAGGAACAGCACGGCCGCGAGCGCCATGAAGGCGTACCTCCGTCGCGGGTCCTTTTGCTTGGGCTCAGGTTTCACCGCGACGGGAGCGGCCACAGCGGCGGGCGGAGCCGACACCTGCACCGGCGGCGGGGGCCAGGTCTTCTCACCGTCGCGAACCACAGTCATCCCGCGCTGCACGACATCGTCGAAGTCGAGGACGATCTGGCCGTCCTTGCCGGGTGTGAGGAGCTTCATCAGATTGACGATGTTCGTACCGAAAAGCTGGGAAGACTGGGTGGGCAGCCGCCCCGGAAGGTCGGTGTAACCGATGATCCGGACGCCATTGTCACTCACCACGAGCTCGTCGGGCCGGGAGAGCTCGCAGTTGCCGCCGTTAGCCGCTGCCATGTCGACGATGACGCTGCCCGGCTTCATCGTTGCCACCATCGCGGCGCTGATCAGTCGCGGCGCAGGCTTCCCCGGGATCAGCGCGGTGGTGATGATGATGTCCACTTCGGCGGCCTGCGCCGCGTAGAGCTCCTCCGCCTTGCGGTTGAAGTCCTCCGAAGTCTCTTTGGCGTAGCCGTCGGCGCTCGGCGCCTGCTGCTCCATGTCGATCTTCAGGAAGTCGGCGCCCATNGACTCAACCTGCTCCCCGACCTCTGGTCGGGCGTCGAAGGCGCGCACTATCGCGCCGAGGCTGTGGGCNGTGCCGACGGCGGCCAGCCCGGCGACCCCGGCTCCAACGACGAGGACCTTGGCCGGCGGGACCTTGCCCGCGGCCGTGATCTGGCCGGTGAACAGGCTGCCGAACTCGTATGCGGCCTCGACGACTGCGCGGTAGCCGGCGATATTGGCCATCGAGCTGAGAACATCGAGAGACTGTGCCCGCGAGATGCGCGGGACCGCGTCCATCGCGAGCGCCGTGACGCCTTGGGCGGTGAGCTTGTCGAGCAGCTCGGGGGCCAGAGCGGGGGCGAGCAGGCTGGCAAGCATGGCGCCCGACCTCAGCCGCGCGATCTCGGTGTCGGAGGGGGGGTTGATCTTCACGACGATGTCGCTGCCCCAGACCTCATCGGTGGGGGCGATCAAGGCGCCCGCCTCCTCATAGGCATTATCGGTAAAACTGGCCAGCGCGCCCGCACCTGACTCCAGGCTCACCTCGTGGCCGAGGGCAATCAGCTGTCCCACGGTCTTGGGCGTGGCGGCAACCCGGGTCTCACGTGGCCGCGTCTCTTTCGGCACACCAATACGCACTGCAGCTCCCTAGTCGTGTGAGGTTCACATGCCTATGAGAGGCGCGTGAGGTCCACATGCTTGTCAAGGGGGAATCTACACAGGCGTCTCGAACCCATGTCGGGCGAGTCCACCGTCGCAATGCGTCCCTGTGTCGGAGCTGGCCACTTATTGCGAATGACTTGCAGCAAGGACGGCTCGTTGCCTAACGTGGGGCCATGACCTGGGAGGCTCGAGCCGCATTCTCCGCCGAGGAACGACGCAGCCTGTGGGGCATGGGTGGTTTCATCCTGCTGCTGCACCTCGTCGGCTGGGGTGTGCTGATCGGCATCGTGGCACCGCATCACTATGCGCTGGGCGGGCAGCTCATGGGGGTCGGACTGGGTGTCACGGCGTACACGTTGGGCATGCGGCATGCCTTCGACGCTGACCACATTGCAGCCATCGACAACACGACCCGCAAGCTGATGAGCGAGGGCAAGCGACCCCTCAGCGTCGGGTTCTGGTTCAGCCTCGGCCACAGCACTGTCGTCTTCGTCATGGTGGCGCTGCTCGCATTCGGCGTCCGCGCCCTGGCCGCCCAGCTTGGCGACAGTCAGTCTGCCCTCCAACGTGCCACCGGCGTGTGGGGTACCGCCGTGTCTGGGATGTTCCTGATCCTGATCGGCCTGATCAACCTGGCCGCATTGATCGGCATCCTCAAGGTCTTCAGGGGTATGCGCGCCGGCCACTTCGACGAGGCCGCGTTCGAGGAACAGCTGGACCGGCGCGGCTTCCTCAACCGGGTCCTGGGCCGGGTAACCAGGGCGGTCACCAAGCCGTGGCACATGTACCCCGTCGGTCTGCTCTTCGGCCTCGGCTTCGACACGGTCACCGAGGTCGGGCTGCTGGTGGTCGCTGGCGGTGCCGCTGCGGCGAACCTGCCGTGGTGGGCAATCCTGACGCTGCCGATCCTGTTTGCGGCGGGCATGTCTCTGCTGGACACCATCGACGGCTCGTTCATGAACTTCGCCTATGGCTGGGCGTTCTCCAAGCCGATCCGCAAGATCTACTACAACATCACCATCACGGCACTGTCTGTCGCCGTCGCCCTCCTGATCGGCGGCATCGAGCTCATCTCGATCCTCACCGAGAAGCTCGACATCACCACCGGGGTGCTTGCCTCCATCGGCTCCGTCGACCTCAACGGCGTGGGCTACTGGATCGTCGGCCTGTTTGTCGTCACTTGGGCGGTCGCGTTGGCCGTCTGGCGTTTCGGCCGCATCGAGCAGCGTTGGGAGTCACACCTGATCGAATGGAAGCCGGCAACTCAACATCCGAGACTGCATCATTCGACAGCGCAACAGCCGGCACCCGAACGGGTCGAGGCGTAGGACAACCCGGGCGTGGGGATGGGTCGAGGCGTAGGAACGTCCAAGGCTTAGATGCGGTCAGGCGGTTCCGCCCACGTCACCATGAGGGACCGGATTCCCAAGACGCCCCGCGTTGTAGTCCTCGAAGGCCTGCGTCAGCTCGGCACGAGTGTTCATGACAAACGGCCCTGCCCACGCGATGGGCTCACGGATCGGCGCTCCGCCAAGGATGAGCACCTCCACCCCCGAGCTGTACCGCACCGGTTGCGTCGTGGCAGCCGACAGCGTCAGCACATCGCCGGCGCCCAGCACCGCTAGCTGACCGGTGCCGATCGGCGACTGGTTCGGGCCAACGAAACCATCTCCGCTCATGACGTAGACCAGCGCGTTGAAGTCGCGCCGCCATGGCAGCTCGAGCTGCCCGCCGGGCGCGACGGTCGCGTGAACCATCGACATCGGGGTGTGGGTCGCGCCGGGTCCCGTGTGTCCGGCCACGTCGCCGGCGATCACGCGCACCAGCGAACCGCCATCGCGCGAGCTGACCAGGGCCACCTCAGCGGAGTGAAGATCCTGGTAGCGCGGAGCGATCAGCTTGTCGCTCTTGGGCAGGTTGACCCATAGCTGGAACCCATGGAACAGACCACCGGAGACAACCAGGTGCTCCGGCGGCTCCTCGATATGCAAGATCCCGCTACCGGCGGTCATCCACTGGGTGTCGCCGTTGGTGATTGTGCCGCCACCGCCGAAGGAGTCCTGGTGGTCGAAGATGCCGTCGATGATGTACGTGACAGTTTCGAAGCCACGGTGCGGGTGCCAAGAGGTTCCCTTGGGCTCACCCGGTGCGTACTCGACCTCGCCCATCTCGTCGAGATGGATGAAAGGGTCGAGCAGCGCGAGGTCCACGCCGGCGAAGGCTCGCTTGACTGGGAACCCCAGGCCCTCAAAGGCCGATGGCGCACTGGTGACCGATACCACCGGGCGCTGTATATCGTT
>JGI20195J14853_1000814_pt1 | contig 10567 bp, 9 predicted proteins | sample NGESurdeep092012_3_FD_14853 | JGI IMG/M metagenome (IMG submission 14853)
CATGTCCAGCCTCCGAATCAGAGACCACATGGACTCACGCCAAGCGCCTCGCTGGAAGCCATCCCTCGATCACGTTTGATTCAACTCAGTTGCCGGATGCTTAGGCGGGGGACGACGTTGAGAGATTACGCGCCCACATCACTCCGCCGGCGCTTCATCGCCGGAGCTGCTGCGGCTTACCAGCAATCCCAACGCCAGTCCGCCGACCGCCAGAATCGGAATCAGCTTCTTGATCCCGATCGCGCGGATCACCTGGATGCCGGCCGCAACCAGCATGGGATCGGCCAGCGCGGTTTGCACGGCCGATCTCGCGGTCTCCGCCGCGCGGGCCTTGACCTCAGCCGCGCGAGCCCTGAGCTGATTTTTGCGTACCATGTAGCAGCCGGCCGCGATCACCGTGACGACAAAGAACACGCCCGCGCCGGCCAGGCAGGCTTCGATCAGTCCATATCGCTGAAGCACGAAGACGAAGGCCGCGGCGCAAAGAAACGACGTCGTGACGAACAGGGCCAGGGCCACCGCGGCCGCCAGCGATGTCAGCCGCAAGGCCGTGCCGGTAGAGTCCTTGAAATCATCGATCATGCGCGCAAACATCTGAAAGCCTCGTTCAAAATAAAGCCGGCAAACGAACTGACGGTGCCTCTCGCGCCGCCGTTCGAACCAGAGAATTGATTCCGTCGAGGCGGCGATCGCGGGCCGGTTACCGGCGCCAGGTCACGCCGATCAGGAAGCCGAGGCCGAGCGCCAGGCCCACGGTCGCAAACGGCCGCTGCGCAATGACGTCTTCCAGGGTTTCCTCGATCGAATAGGCGGCGTCCTGGGCGGCGCCCATGATGGCGCTGCCGCGCTCCGATGCATCTTCCATCGCCGAATCGACATTGGCGCGGGCTTGCTTGTAGCCGCGGCTTGCCTGTTTCCTGGCGGTGCCGGCGAATGCGTTGAGCGCGTCGGTGATCTGGTCGGTCAGGGCTGAGATATCGTTTTTCACGGCGGCTACATCCTTTTCGAGGCGTTCATAGGTTGCTTTATCCGTCAGGTCTCTCATTCCGATTTCGCCATCCGTACTCGACATCCAAAGCTCCCGGACACTGAAGTTACCTAACAGCCAAACGCTTCGCTTTGCGGGAAGTTCCCATAAGCAAAACCCGATCATTCGGGCAGCTGCGGCGAGTCCACCGGCATCAGATGGTCCTTGAGAATAAGGGCCACGATCAAAAGCGGCGAGGACAGGAAGCCGCCCATCGGTCCCCACAGCCAGGTCCAGAACGCGAGCGCGATGAACACCGCGAGCGCGTTCAGCTCGAGCCGGCGGCCGATGATGGTCGGCGTGACGAAATGGCCTTCAAGGAAAGTAAGCCCGACAAACGCCAGCGGCGCGATCAGGCCGGCGCCAAGGGTGGAGAACGCGATGACCCCGACCACCGTCAGGATCACGAACATGGCGACCGGGCCGATAATCGGAAAGAAGTTCAAGGTCGCGGCCAGCGCGCCGAGCCCGGCCGGATTGGGCATGCCGGTGACCGCGCAGATGATGCCGGTAGCGGCGCCGACGCCGAGATTGATCATGGTCACCGTGAGCAGATAGCCGCCAAGTTGGCCCTCGATTTCGTTCAGAATCCGCAACGTTCGCAGCCGCGAAGCATGGTCGGCGAACGTCATGATCAGCGCGCGGCGCAGGTCTCTCCAGCTCGCGATGAACAGGACCAGCGTCGCAAAGAACAGCAGAAACTCGGTGAAGGTCGGCGAGAGGAATTCGACGGCGGGCTGCAGCCAGTCGAATTTCGGCATCTGGAGCGCCGCGAGCGCATCGGATCCGCCGAGCATGCTCTGGAGTTGCTGCCAGAGCATAAGCGGCCGATCGAACACATGTAGTTTATCCCTAAGTAGCGATCCCAGCTCGGGCAGCCGCGTGCTCCACTCCATCATGGGGGAAGAGATCAAGCCGACGATGAAGGCGACGCCGGCGCCAACCGCGGTCACGATCAGAACCGCCGACACCGAGCGGGGAATGCGTTGCCGTTCGAGGTATCCGGCGGCCGGCGACAGCATGGTGCCGACCACGAATGCCGTCACCACAGGGAGAAAGAACGCTTTCGCGACGTAGAGAACGGCGACGATGCAGATGAGCAGCAATGCGACCAGCGCGAAGGCGGTCACCTCCGCGCCGCGAATGACCGGCGGCAGTTCGGCTTTGTTGTCAGCCGCACCTACCGGTTCGTTGGGAAGGACACGCACAATTTGGCTCTCCCCGCGCTACGGCGAATTTGGCTGGAGTCGCGAAGCCGCTGCTTTCGAACCGGCTTTGCCCGCCATAACCCGCGCGGGCTGCAAAAGTTCCATCGCGGAAACGTGAGGGCTGGCATGCTTGACAGGGTCGACCTCTATTTGAGTCGCAACGGAACTGCGGAGCCTCGGTCGCGTTTTCTGTGCAGAGCATCAACGTGATGCGCATCGCACTGGGGCAGATCATGGCACAGACATTCGCAGGCAATCGCAGGCTTCCGTTGCGCGCCACCGGCGCCCTGGTGTTTGGCGCGGCATTGATGCTGTCGCCGGCGCTCCTCTCAAGCGCGAGCGCGCAGGTTCTCGGCTATGCCTCCGCGCCGCAAAGTGCATTTCCGTCAGACAACATCATGCTGGCGCCGACCGAGCCCGCGCTGACAGATGAAGGCGACGGAAGCGCAAGCGTGCTCCCCGAGCGGCTGCGGCGCGCCGTTGTCGCGTTCGACACCCGCGAAGCGCCCGGCACGGTCATCATCGATACCGGCAATACGGCGCTCTATTTCGTGCTCGGCCAGGGCCGGGCCGTTCGTTACGGCGTCGGCGTCGGCCGCGAGGGCTTCACCTGGTCCGGCGTGCAGACCATCAGCCGCAAGGCGGAATGGCCGGATTGGCATCCGCCGGCGGAAATGATCGCGCGCCAGCCTTATCTGCCGCGTTTCGTGGCGGGCGGCCCGGGTAATCCGCTCGGCGCGCGCGCCATGTATCTCGGCTCCAGCGTCTATCGCATCCATGGCACCAACGATCCCTCGACGATCGGGAAGTTCGTTTCCTCGGGCTGCATCCGGCTGACCAATGAAGACGTCACCGACCTGTTCAGCCGCGTCAATGTCGGCACCAGGGTCGTGGTGCTGCCGAAGAATTCGTCGCACCTTGAAGCACGGGGAACGATCACCGTTCGTCCGACAGCGGCGCAGTCGCGTCCCGTGGTGACGACGTTGCCCTCTGGCCGTCAGGCCATGAACCTTTCGACATCGTCGCTGTATTGAGGGTGGCAACCGTGTTTCGGGAGGCCAATATGAGCCGGAGATCGGGCAGGCAGGTGGCCTTGGGCGTGGCAGTGGCACTGTGCGCGCTGGCCTTGGCTCCAGCCGCACAGGCCGAAGACTTTCTCTCCGCGCTGTTCGGCGCGTTCGGAGGCGGCCGGTCGTCGCAGGCTCCTGCGATCCCGCTGCCGTTTGCGAGCGAGGGCAATCCGCTGGCTCTGCAAAACGACGCACCACATTCGCGCGCCGCTTATGGCGGCGGTTCGCAGGCGTATTGCGTGCGCACCTGCGACGGGCGCTATTTCCCGGCCAACGGGTCCGACCGTCAGAGCCGTGCCGCATCGTGCAACAGTTTCTGCCCGGCGAGCGAAACCAAAGTGGTCTACGGCAGCAACATCGATAATGCCGCTACCGAGAGCGGAAAGCCGTATTCCGAATTGCCGAATGCGTTTCGCTATCGCAACGAGATCGTGGCGGATTGCACATGCAACGGCAAGGACCAGATCGGTCTCGCGCCGGTCAGAATCGAAAACGACCCGACGCTTCGCAAGGGTGACATCGTCGCAGGTAGCGGCGGGTTGATGATCGCCCGCCGCGGCGCCGACAGGCGCGGCGCGTCGTTGGATTTCTCGCCCGCCTCGGAATCGGTGCGCTCGCGCTACCAGCGCGTGCCGGTGCTGGCGTCGCAGTAGCAGGCCGCGCCGGATGGCCGGCGGCCGGTACCCACCGTCGGATCAAGTCCGACGGCGTGCTTTTGCGGAATAGGCGCCAGCCCCGGGAACTAGGCCGCGCGAATTTTTCCCAGGAACTGGGTCACCTGATTGCCCAGTTGCTGACTCTGCGTTTCCAGCGTCTGGGAGGCGAGTTTCACATTTTCAGCCGCTGCAGCACCGGCATCCGCGTCCGTTTTGACGCCCGTGATATTGTCGGAGACGTTTTTGGTGCCTTGCGCCGCGTGCTGGGTGCTGCGTGTGCTCTCCTGGGTGGCGGCGCCCTGTTCCTGAACCGCCGCAGCGATCGCCGTTGCGACCTCATTCACCTCGCCGATGATGCTCCCAATTCCCTTGATGGCGTCGATGGCGTCGCCGGCCACCTTCTGAATGTCGGCGATCTGCTCCGAGATATCCTCGGTTGCCTTGGCGGTCTGGCTGGCCAGCGATTTGACCTCGGACGCCACCACGGCAAAGCCCCTGCCGGCTTCGCCGGCGCGCGCCGCCTCGATGGTCGCATTCAGCGCCAGCAGGTTCGTCTGCGCGGCAATGGTATTGATCAGACCAACCACTTCGCCGATCCGGGCTGCCGTTTTCGCCAGCCCCTGCACCGTGCCGTCGGTTTCCCGCGCCCGATCGACCGCGCGGCTGGCGATTCCGGCGGCATGCGCTGCCTGCCGGCTGATATCGTCGATCGATGCACTCAATTGTTGCGACGCGGAAGCGACGTTGTCCACGCTCATCGAGGCCTCTCCGGACGCCTTCTCCGCTATCTGAACGCGCTCATTGGTCTGGCGGGAGACCGCCGACAGGCCCGCCGAGGTTGTCCTCATCTGATTGGAAGCGTCGCCCAGTTCGTGCAGCGTCTGGCGCACCATGCTCTCGAATTCGCCGACATAGGCCTCGATCGTTTGCTGACGCGTTGCGGCGCCGGCGTTGCGCTCACGCTCCTGTTGTTCAATCCTGATTTTGTCCTCGGCCTGTTGCTTGAAGGTTTCCAGGGCGCCTGCAAGCGCGCCGATCTCATCACGGCGTTCGGTGTATCCGGTATCGACGGTCAGATCGCCTGAAGCCACTTTCAGCATGGCGTCGCGCATGTTGTGCAGCGGCGTGATGACGCGGCGGCCGACGGCCATCATGGCGCCGAATGTCAAGGCGAACGCCGAAGCGAGCAGCACCAGCTGCAGCACCAGCGAGCGCTGGGCGGCGGAATGCTGGGCCAAAGTCTGGTCCTTGGCCGCGTCGAGCGCGGCTTCAGCGACAGTGACGGCGCTGCCGAGGCGCCCTACCGTAATCGGGCTCCACTGGTTTGCCGTCAATTCAGGTTTCTCGCCGGCCATCAGCGTCGTCAGCAGCCGATCGCGCAAAGCGAGATATTGCGGTTCGAAATAGGCTGTCTTGGTCGCGGCTATCGCGCTGGAAAGCGCCGGCGGCAGCTGCATTCCCGATGCCGCCATTTCCAGCTCGGAGAATGCGATTTCGGTGCCGCCCAGGAATTTCTCATATTTCATGCGGGTTTCCGGCGGCATGTGTCCGGTACCGAGCCCAACCGAAACCAGCAGCGATGCCTCGCCGCCGGTGTTGCGCAGCAGCCATGCGGTTTGTTTGATCGCCAGCAATTGGTCGATCACGGCGTCCTGATGGTTGACGGTAGCGGCGAGTGATGTGGACAGTTTGTCGAGCGTCTCCAGCAACGCCGCCGTCGTTTCCATATATTCCTTCGGCAGCGCCGGGCGACGCGAGGCCTTCGGCTTGCTGACCTCGTCCCAGAATTCCTTCTGTTGGGCCGTCAGTAGCTTGAACAGCCGATCCAGCTCAGGCACCAGCGCCTGCTGCTGCGGGAATTCGATGGACGCGAGTTGCCCGAGCGCGTTGCTCATCGCAGGCATTTCCGTGTCGCGAAGATGCCGCAGATATTTATCGATATCGTTGTCCATCAGCTGATCGGATTTCAGCAGCCGGTCGGTCGTGGATCGATCGGTGCGCAGATTATGCATGGCCTTGAACAGGTTCGCCGAGGCGTCGGCGATCACCGAGATGCGGCTCGTCACCTGCAAACGACTCCAGGAATCCCAGGCGTTTAGCGAAAACCCGATTACAATGCAGAAAGCTGTTGTCAGGATTACTGTCTGCAACAGCGCGGATACGGTCAGACGATTCAGCATAATGGCCCCCAAGGTTCAGCTATCTGGGCCAAAAATGGTAAATATTTAGACAGCGCCCCTGCCGTAACAATACGGGGGGCTTCGAGCACCGATTCGCTAAGAAATGTTGAACGCCCGCAGTCCAGTTCCTTGCCCGGAACCCGGAAGCCCATCGCGCGTTAAAATCAAATTAGGATGGCTTCTCACGCTGTTTCAGGGGGATATTTCGGATGCTGATGGGTGCGCTGGTTACATTTTTCGTCGTTATTCTAATTCTCTATCTGATCAACCTGTTGCCGCTCGATGGCCGCGCCAAGCAAATCGCGCGCATCGTCGTGATCATCCTCGGCGTGATTTCATTGCTGAAATACATCGCGGTATTCTAAGCCTGCGCGACACAAGAAAGCCCCGGCGGATGCCGGGGCTTTTGCTTGGCCAATCATGGAGACTATTTCAGCGTCCTGAACCAGTCGTCCACGTCCTTGTGAATCTGATCCTTGGCGAAGCCGTAGCGCTGCTGCAGCTTGCCTTCGAGCTGCTCACGGCGGCCTTCGATTACGTTGAGATCGTCGTCGGTGAGCTTGCCCCATTTTTCCTTGGCGGCGCCCTTGAACTGCTTCCAGTTGCCTTCGACCCGGTTCCAATCCATCGTCATCTCCTCTTGAGTTGAGATGCCTTTCAACGGACGGACAGTTCAAACGTTCCGGGAGTGCAACCAGCAAAAGTGGATTTTGCGCCCGGGTCGCGCTCCAAGCCTCAAGATCCCCGGATCAGCCGGCCGCCTTAGCTTCCCTGCGCCGGGCCGTCAGGATGAATTCGGTGTAGCCGTTCGGCTGCTCGCGTCCCTTGAAGATGAGATCGCAGGCGGCCTTGAAAGCGACGCCGTCGAAACCGGGCGCCATCGGCCGGTACAGCGGATCCCCCTTATTCTGTCCATCCACCACAACTGCCATCCGCTTGAGTGACTCCATCACCTGGTCTTTGGTGATGACGCCCTGATGCAGCCAGTTCGCCAGATGCTGGCTCGAGATACGCAGCGTGGCGCGATCTTCCATCAGGCCGACGTCGTGGATGTCAGGCACTTTGGAGCAGCCGACCCCCTGGTCGATCCAGCGCACGACATAGCCGAGGATGCCCTGGCAATTGTTGTCGATTTCCTGCTTCACATCGTCGGGCGCCCAGTTCGATTGCGACACCGGGATGGTGAGGATATCAGACAGTTTGGCGCGCGGGCCGCCCTTGGCCAGTTCCTGCTGGCGCGCCTGCACATTGACCTGGTGATAATGCAGCGCGTGCAACGTGGCGGCGGTCGGCGAAGGCACCCATGCGGTGGTGGCGCCGGCTTGCGGATGCGCGATCTTTTGCGCCAGCATGTCCGCCATCTTGTCGGGTGCGGCCCACATGCCCTTGCCGATCTGGGCATGACCGGGCAGGCCGTCGACGAGGCCGATATCGACGTTCCAGTCCTCATAGGCCTTGATCCAGGGCTGAGCCTTCATGTCGTTCTTGCGGATCATCGGGCCCGCTTCCATCGAGGTATGGATTTCGTCGCCGGTACGGTCGAGGAAGCCGGTGTTGATGAACACCACGCGCTGCAAGGCGTTCTGAATGCAGGCCTTGAGATTCACCGTGGTGCGGCGCTCCTCGTCCATGATGCCGACCTTCATGGTGTTAGCCGGCAACGACAACATCTTCTCAACCCGGCCGAACAGCTCGCAGGTCAGCGCGACCTCGTCGGGACCGTGCATCTTCGGTTTCACGATGTAAACCGAGCCGGTGCGGCTGTTGCGCGTTTTCGAGCCGCCCTTGAGATCGTGGATCGCGATCAGGCCGGCGACGGCGGCGTCGAGAATGCCTTCCGGAATTTCGCCGCCAGCGCTCTCGAGCACGGCGTCGGTGAACATGTGATGGCCGACATTGCGCATCAGCAGCAGGCTGCGGCCATGCAGCTTGAGTTCCTTGCCGTCCGGCGTCTTGTAGACGCGGTCGGGGTTGAGCGCGCGCGTGAGCGTCTTGCCGCCCTTCTCGAACTCGGCGGACAACGTGCCGTTCATCAGACCCAGCGTATTGCGATAGATCAGCACCTTGTCTTCGGCGTCGACCGCCGCGACGCTGTCCTCCATGTCCAGAATCGTGCTGACCGCCGATTCCAGAATCATGTCGGCAACGCCGGCCGGATCGTCCTTGCCGATCATGTGGCCGCGGTCGATCTTGATCTCGATGTGCATGCAGTTGTTGACCAGCAGGATCGCCGTCGGCGCGGCCGCGTCGCCCCGGTAACCTGCGAATTGCTGGTTCGATTTCAGCGCGGTGGCGTTGCCGCTCTTCAGCTTGACGGCGAGTTGACCGGCGATAACGCTATAGGAGGTAACATCGGTGTGGCTTGCGGTCGCCAGCGGCACCGCCTGATCGAGGAAGGTCTTCGCTTTCGCGACCACCTTGGCGCCGCGGGCCTTGCTGAAGCCCTTGCCGCCTTCGCCGGGTTCGTGCGGTATCGCATCGGTGCCATAAAACGCGTCGTAGAGGCTGCCCCAGCGCGCGTTGGCGGCGTTCAGCGCGTAACGCGCATTGGTGAGGGGCACGACCAGCTGCGGTCCGCAAATTTTTCCGATTTCTTCATCGACATTTGATGTCTCGACCTTTTGCGTCGCCGGCTCCGGCAGCAGATAGCCGATCTCCTTCAAAAATGCCGTGTACGCGTTCATGTCGAACGGCTTGCCCTTGTTGGCGCGGTGCCAGCCGTCGATCTTGGCCTGCAAGGTGTCGCGTACCGCCAGCAGTTCACGATTTCTCGGAGCAAGATCGCGGATGATGGCCGAAAGCCCGGCCCAGAAGGCGTCAGGCGAAATTCCGGTTTTGGGGGTGGCTTCCTTGGCGATGAAATCGAACAAAACGGGGGCGATTTTCAATCCGTGGACATCGATACGATTCATGTTGGGATTTTTCTCACGAGAAACAGCGGCTACGCGCTGTTTTCAGGGGGATAAAACGACAAAAGAGCCCCGCAAAGGGCACTATTCAGAGCCCTTTTAGCGCTAAAGCCGGGGTTATGAGAAGGCCCTTGGCGGCGCCGGATTGCCCAATACAAGGGCGGTCGGGAACGCTCAGATATTGGCGGCGAGGTCGACCAGTTCGTCGAACAGAATGCCAGTTCCCGCCAGCATCCGCTCGATCTCGTCGGTCGCCTCAGGGACGGAACGCGTCGAGGTGTCGATCGTCAACTCGCTATGCGTGGGCGGCTGATAATCGTTGCCGATGCCGGTGAACGCATGCAGCGCCCCGACGCGCGCCTTGGCGTAATGGCCTTTGGGATCGCGGCGCTCACATATTTCGGCAGGCGTCGCGACATAGACTTCGCGGAATGCGGTGTCGGCGATCCGGCGCGCCGCGGCACGATCTTCCGTCGCGGGCGAGACCGCAGCGACGATCGCAATGTGCCCGTTGCGCGCCAGATGAACGGCGACCTCGGCCAGCCGGCGGATGTTCTCGGTGCGATCCTGCGCGGAAAAACCGAGATCGCGATTGAGGCCGGCGCGCAGCGTATCGCCGTCCAGCAGCACCGGCGAACCGCCATTGCTGAACAGCCTGCGTTCCAGCGCGCGCGCCAGCGTCGATTTTCCGGAGCCCGGCAATCCCGTCAGCCAGACCACGGCACCGCCGTGACGATAACGCGCCGAGCGCTCATCGGGGCGCAGCGCGGATTCCACCGGCACGATATCGACGGGAATGGCGCGTTGTCCGGCATCGACCGAGAGCACCAGGCCGCCGCCGGCAATGCGGCCATTGACCTCGATCACCAGGCGTCCGGTGCGGGGATTGTCGGTGTAGGGATCGGCGGCAAGCGGATCCGCCAGCGAAATGTCGATCTCGCCGACATGATTGCGCGCGATCGATTTGGTCTCCACGCTCGCAAGCTCGCCGGGATCGACGGCCTTCTCGATGGCGACAACGGTGGCGCGGGTTTCCCTTGTACCGAGCCGGACCAGCAGAGAGGCGCCCGTCGCCAGCGGTTTGTCGTGCAGCCAGAAAATGCGGGCGCGAATTCGGCGCGTATCGCGCGAGCTGGTTCCGACATGAGCGATGACGTCGCCACGTTCGATGAACAGTTCGCGGTCGAGCGTGATGCCCACCGACCGCCCCGCGGTTTGCCTCCCCTTGACGGGAGTAGCCGGCCATCCCTCGACGCTCCTGATCTTCGCGATCTTGCCCGCGGGCATGATGACGATCTCGTCTCCGGCGGCAAGGCTGCCCGACTCGATGCGCCCCGCGACGATGCGGCGGTCGTCGAATTTATAGATCGCCTGCACCGGCAGCCGCAGCGCAAGCTGTTCCAGCGGCCGACCGGGTTCGAGCGCGTCGAGCGCCTCCACCACGGTGGGGCCGCCATACCATTGTATTTTCGGCGTGCGCTCGGCAACGCCGTCGCCATCGCGCGCTGAAATCGGGA
>JGI20195J14853_1000822_pt1 | contig 10514 bp, 9 predicted proteins | sample NGESurdeep092012_3_FD_14853 | JGI IMG/M metagenome (IMG submission 14853)
CCCGACATCACAATGCCGGGACTTGGCTCTGTTCCGATACTGCAGCCCAACACGCAAGGAGCCAATACAACCGCCCAGAAGAGCGATAGTTCCGCGCGCGGCGAACGATTGCGTCCGCTGCTTGCGCTCGCTCCCTATTTGGCACGATACCGCACCAAAACCGTTGCCTCGTTAATAGCGCTCACCGTTGCCTCCCTGGCCACCCTTGTCGTCCCGCTTGCGGTGCGGCGCATGATCGACTTTGGCTTCACCGCCGACAGCGTGAGCATGATCAACAGCTATTTCAGCCTGATGATCGCGGTGGTGGCGGTGCTCGCGCTTGCCAGCGCATCCCGCGTCTATCTCGTCACCACACTCGGCGAGCGGATTGTCGCGGACCTGCGGCGCGACGTGTTTTCGCATCTCACTTCCCTGTCGCCGAACTTCTTCGATTCGGCCAGCAGCGGTGAATTGGTGTCGCGATTGACCGCCGATACCACTCAAATCAAGGCCGCCGTCGTCGTTTCCATTTCAACGGCTTTGCGCAATTTCATGCTGTTTGCCGGCGCATCCACCATGATGGTGGTCAGCAGCCCGCGGTTGTCCGGAACTGTAATCGCCGTGATCCCCCTGATCGTGCTGCCATTGGTCGGATTTGGACGAAGGGTGAGAACGCTGTCCCGGGGGGCACAGGATACTCTCGCTGCTGCCTCCGCCTATGCATCGGAACTGATCGGAGCGATGCGCACCTTGCAGGCTTTCACTAACGAGCGCCTTGCGACGGGCCGATTTGACCTGGAAGTCNAGCGCGCCTACGTGGCCGCGCGCAATTCGACCCGCGCGCGCTCATTCCTCACAGCCATCGTGATCTTTCTGATTTTTTCAAGCATTGTGGCGGTGTTGTGGGTCGGCTCCCATGACGTGCTGAACGGCCAGATTACGGCCGGCCGGCTTAGCCAGTTCTTGCTTTATGCAGCGCTTGCCGCTGGTGCTCTCAGCGAACTCAGCCAGGTATGGGGCGACGTTTCGGCGGCCTCCGGGGCGTCCGAACGGCTGTTCGAAATCCTGCGTTTGAAGCCCGCGATTGCCGCCCCGGCATCGCCCCGCGCCTTGCCGACGCCNTCACGCGGCGACCTCAGCTTCGAGAATGTGCGGTTTGCCTACCCGACCAGGCCGGACACGGATGTCGTGGACGGCATTTCGTTTGCGGTGAAGGCCGGAGAGAAGGTCGCCGTCGTCGGCCCGTCGGGCGCCGGCAAGAGCACATTGTTTCATTTGCTGCTGCGTTTCTACGACCCCAAGAGCGGCACAATTTCGTTCGATGGCGTTGAGATCCGCGACGCCGATCCGCGCGATGTTCGGGGTCGCATCGCTTTGGTGCCGCAGGAACCGGTGATTTTCGCCACCAATGCGCGGGAGAACATCCGGTTCGGGCGCCCTGAGGCTGGTGACGCCGAAGTCGAAGCTGCAGCGATTCTCGCCCACGCCACCGAATTCATCCATCGCCTGCCGCGCGGATTCGAAACCGAACTTGGCGAGCGTGGCATCACCCTGTCCGGAGGCCAGCGTCAGCGTATCGCGATCGCAAGAGCCATCTTGCGCGATGCGCCGCTCTTGCTGCTGGACGAAGCGACATCCTCGCTGGACGCGGAAAGCGAGACGCTGGTGCAGACGGCGCTGGAAGAGTTGATGCGTCACCGTACCACGCTGGTGATCGCCCATCGCCTCGCCACGGTGCTGTCCTGCGACCGGATCCTGGTCATCGATCAGGGGCGAATCGTCGAACAGGGCACCCACGCAGAACTGGTTGCCCAGAACGGGCTGTACGCCCGGCTTGCCCGGCTACAGTTCCAGCACCCCTGACTGCTGTTACCCCTGGCGGGGGTTGATCTCATTTGGGTCGGGAAGCTACGTCTGGATGCGCGAAATGCGCGCAAGCGGGAATATGCCCGCGGCCGCAATATTCTTTCAGTCTTTGCCGGCAATCCAATCGAGAATTTGCGTGGATGCCACCGTCTTCTTCGGCGTATAGGGATTCAAGGTCCCGGCAATCGCGCTCCAGCCCTTCTCGATAACTTCCTGGGCAAATTGCCTCGCTTCGGCTTCCGCCTTGAATTTGCGGGTCGCGCGAACGAACCTGCGCTCGCCATTGTCGCGCTTTGGCGTTATGTTCGAGCGGTAGGAAACGTACCAGATATCGGGCTCAGCCAAGCCATTAGCCTCGAACAATTTCCACGTGCCGCCACCTTGGAAGCCTACCATTGACGCGATCCCATCTCCATTAACATATTATTCCTAAGAGTCTGACTCAAAATGATTGAGGTGTAAGATCAACATGTTAGTGAGTAGCTCGCGTAACCGCCGTGACTTTGCCAAATCGCGAGAAACCCGCGAATTTGCTTATGCAGTGACTTCTCTTTCATGTTTCGATCACGAGGGGTGTCATCGGCAACCTCTTGAAATGACTCGCATTCATTTTCAGTCAGGCTCTAAGAGTTTTGCTGCGAGCTTCATTGAGCCACGTCAAAAACGATCGTAAAAATTGATCATGGCCGGGACGAATTGCAGCGATGGACCTCGCTCGACAAGGAGCCTTGTCGCACCACGAAACCGGTTTGACGAGAATCCTTTCGTGCGCGTCTCTTACGGTCGCAATGTTCGTGTCTCGGGACCGCCTGGAGCAGGTCCGATGCTGTGCGGAGTCGCGTCCTCCTCAGTCTCGCCCAGAGTAAATATTGACTTGGGTCAATGCCGGACGCATGTGTAGAACTTATGCTGATTTCGCTCCCATCATCGTCTAGGCTGGGCGGAATACCAAGGGAAAAGAAGGACATTCACATGAGTCGGCGACTGTTAATTCTGGGAGGCGCGGTCTTTTTGGCGATCGGAGGCACGATCGGCGCGGAGATCATCAGCTCTTCAGGCCCATTGTGCGCAGCCCCGGCAGCAAAAACCAGTTTTGCCGAAGACGTGATGCCGATCTTCGTCGGCCGCTGTTTCAGCTGCCACCAGCCCGGTGGTCAGGGAAATGAAAAGAGCGGGCTTGATCTGAGCTCCTATGAGGGGGTCATGAAAGGCACCAAGTCGGGCAAGATGGTAATCCCGGGTGATCCAGAAACCAGCAATCTGATGTGGCTGCTGGACTGGCGCGGGGAACCCGAAACCCACATGCCGCTTGGCAAGAAGAAACTGTCAACCTGCGATCGCGATGCCATTCGGGCATGGATTCGCGAAGGGGCGAAGAACAACTGACAGGCCGGGAATTCGAGCGCGGCTGGCGAACCCATGATCTTTGGAACCGCGCGTCGGGTTGAATCGTCTTTGGTCCGCGGGCGATTTGAAAGACATCACAATGCCTTCCGCCTTCGAAAAATATGCCAGGACCAACGTACCGCGGTACACCAGCTATCCCACCGCGCCGCATTTTTCGACGCATTTTCCTGCAGCAACCTATCGCGGATGGCTCGCCCGGCTCGATCCGGACGAGCCGATCTCGCTCTATCTGCACGTGCCCTTCTGCAAGCAGATGTGCTGGTATTGCGGCTGCAACATGAAGCTTGCGGCGCGTTATTCGCCGGTCGCCACCTATGTTCGACATCTGCTGGAAGAAATCGACCTGATCGCCGCCGCGCTTCCGGCCCGGATGCCGGTCTCGCACCTGCACTTCGGCGGCGGCACGCCGACGGTTCTTGAGCCCGAGGACCTTGCCGCCGTTATGGCGCATCTTGGCGAACGCTTTCAGCTGTTGCCCGATGCCGAGATTGCGATCGAGAGCGATCCACGCACGCTTACGGATTCGATGATCCAGCAGATTGGGTCACTTCACTTCAACCGTGCCAGTTTCGGCGTGCAGGAATTCGACCCCAAGGTGCAGGCCGCCATCAATCGAATCCAGCCGCCCGAAATGGTCGAGCGCGCGACTAGAGGTCTTCGCGCTACCGGCGTGCCGAACATCAATTTCGACCTCATCTATGGGCTGCCGCATCAAAATGCGGCGGCGCTTTGCCGGACTGTCGAGCAGTGTGTCGCGATGAAGCCCGACCGCATTGCGCTGTTTGGGTACGCACACGTCCCCTGGGTGGCAAAAAATCAGCGAATGATCGATGACGATACCCTCCCCACAGCCTTCGAGCGTGCCGAGCAAGCTCAGGCCGCGGCCGCAGCGCTGGTGGCGAGCGGCTACACCCAGATCGGTATCGACCATTTCGCGCTGCCTGGCGACAGCCTCGCAATTGCTTCGGCAGCCGGACGCTTGCATCGCAACTTTCAAGGCTACACCAGCGACATCGCCCGGACGCTGATCGGCATCGGCGCCACTGCGATCGGTCGAACACCCCAGGGCTACGTGCAAAACGCCAGCGAAACAGGCGCATGGTCGCGCGCCGTGGCTGCGGGGAAATTACCGGTTGCGCGCGGCCACGCCCTGAGGGAGCAAGATTCGCTTCGCTCCCACGTGATCGAGCGGATCATGTGCGACGGATCGGTTGACCTTTCGGCGGCCGGCCGAGCCTTGGGATTTGCGGACGACTGGTATGTCGAAGAGCTTCCCGAGCTGATCCAGTTGGAGAAGGATCGCCTCCTGACTTTTGCGGACGGAAAAGTATCGCTTACCCCTGAGGGCGTTCCGCTGGCGCGGGTCGTCGCGGCCGTGTTCGACACCTATCTGCGCGATTCCACTGCCCGACATTCGGTTGCAGTCTGAACCGCATCGCTGGGTTTTGTATCGATCGTCTGATCTCGCAATTCACCAGCCAGCGCGCGCGAGACCGCTCTGCAACATGTCGTTTCACTCACATCCAGATTCTATGCGGCCAGTATGTTGACCTAAATCAACGCTTCTTTCGCAGCGCCGTGGTCGACTTTAACATTGCGGAGAGTACTGGGGACCGCAAGGGGACCCGTGCCTCATGGAAGTAATCGAAACCGATATTGCTATTGTGGGGGCTGGCGGTGCCGGCCTGCGCGCCGCCATCGCCGTGGCGGAAGCCGACCCCTCTCTCACACTCGCTCTGATCTCCAAGGTCTATCCGATGCGCAGCCACACCGTGGCCGCCGAAGGCGGTGCGGCCGGCGTCATCAAGGACAATGACAGCCTTGACAACCATTTCCACGACACCGTCTCCGGCGGCGACTGGCTCTGCGACCAGGATGCGGTCGAGCTTTTCGTCAACACCGCGCCATCAGAACTACTGCAACTGGAGCACTGGGGTTGTCCATGGAGCCGCGAGGCGAACGGCAAGGTCGCGGTGCGGCCTTTCGGCGGCATGAAGGTCGAGCGCACCTGGTACGCTGCCGACAAGACCGGCTTCCATATTCTCCACACCTTGTTCCAGACCTCGTTGAGATATCCCTCGATCAAGCGCTTTGATGAATACTATTCGACCGATCTGATCGTCGAGGATGGCCGCTGCGCCGGCGTCATCGCGATCGAGATGCGATCGGGCCGCATGGTTGCGTTCCGCGCCAAGGCGGTCGTCATTGCCACCGGCGGCGCCGGGCGCATCTTTCCCTTCACCACCAACGGCGCCATCAAGACCGGCGACGGGATGGCTATGGCCTATCGGGCCGGTGTGCCGCTGAAAGACATGGAGTTCATGCAGTATCACCCGACCGGGCTGCCCGGCACCGGCATCCTCATTACCGAAGGAACGCGTGGCGAGGGCGGAATCCTGGTCAACAAGGACGGCTACCGCTACCTGCAGGACTACAATCTCGGTCCGCCGGACCCGTGGCCGCGCAAGAAGGCCATGGAACTCGGCCCGCGCGACCGCTTGAGCCAGGCGTTCTGGCACGAGCAAAAGAAGGGCCGCACCATCAAGACGGCGCAAGGCGACGTGGTGCATCTCGACATCCGCCAACTCGGGGAAAAGATCATCAATGAGCGGCTGCCGATGGTGCGCGAACTGGCGCTAGCCTATGTCGGCGTCGACCCGGTGCATGCGATGATCCCGGTGCGGCCGGTGGTGCACTACACCATGGGCGGCATTCACACCGACATCGACACCGCTACTTCCCTGCCCGGCCTGTTCGCGGCCGGCGAATGCGCCTGCGTCTCGATCAACGGCGCCAACCGCCTCGGCTCCAATTCGCTCGCCGAAATCGTCGTGTTCGGCGCCCGCGCCGGACGCAGCGCAGCCGCTTTCGCCAAGGCCAACCCGGCGCTCGGCGCCGCCGGCAAGGCCGGCGAGGCGGCGCAAGAACGCCTGCGCGAATTGTTCGGGCGCGAGGGCGGCAGCGATACTGTCTCCGGGCTGCGCAAGGCGATGAACGACACCATGGAAAGCGGCGCCGGTATCTACCGCAGCGAGGACACGCTGCGGCAGACCTGCGGCATCCTCGCGGACCTGCGCGCGCGCTACCGCACGATGCCGTTGCAGGACCGCAGCAACGTCTTCAACACCGACCTGATCCAGGCGCTCGAACTCGGCTGCATGCTCGACGTCGCCTCGGCGCTGGCGCAATCGGCCTTAGAGCGCAAGGAATCGCGCGGCTCGCACCAGCGCCTCGAATATCCCACGCGCGACGATGCCAACTATCTCAAGCACAGCCTTGCGAGCTATCGCGGGGCCGAGCCGCCTTCGATCAGCTACCGCGATGTCGTAATCACCAGGTCGCAGCCGGGCGAACGCGTCTATGGGGGAGCTACGACATGAGCGAGACCATCACGCTCGAGGTCCTGCGCTATCACCCCGAAACCGACAGCGAGCCGCATTTCCAGCGCTACACCGTGCCCTACAAGGACGAGTGGGTGGTGCTCGATGCGCTCAATCACATCAAGGACAATCTCGACGCCACGCTGTCCTATCGCTGGTCCTGCCACATGGCGGTGTGCGGCAGTTGCGGCATGACCATCAACAACGAGCCGAAACTGTCCTGCCACGCTTTCCTGCGCGACTACCGCGGCGGCGTGATCCGGGTCGAGCCGCTCGACCACTTCCCGATCGAGCGCGATCTGGTGATCGTGATGGACAGTTTTATCGACAAGCTGTCGAGCGTGAAGCCTTATCTGATCCCGAAGCAGGACAAGCCGCTGAGCGCAGGCGAATATCTGCAAACTCCGGGCGAGCTCGAGGTCTTCCACCAGTACACCCAGTGCATCAACTGCCTGTTGTGCTACGCCGCCTGCCCGCAAGTGGGCCTCAACGAGGATTTCGTCGGTCCGGCGGCGATGGCGCTGGCGCACCGCTACAATCTCGATTCCCGCGATGGCGGCAGGCAGGCGCGCGCCGAGGTGGTGGCCAGCAACGAGGGCATCTGGGAATGCACCTTCGTCGGCGCCTGCTCCGAGGTTTGCCCCAAATGCGTCGATCCCGCCGCCGCGATCCAGCAGACCAAGATTTCCGCTTCCGTCGACTGGCTCAAGGACTTGCTGACGCCGGGAGTGCACCGATGAGCCGCCGCCCCTATGTGCGCAAGGTTGAACGGAGCTGGTGGCTTCAGCATCCGCGCTATGTCGCCTACATGATCCGCGAGCTGACCAGCCTGTTCGTCGGTCTTTACTGCGCGCTGCTGGCGGTCGGGCTCGTCAGGCTTTCGCAAGGCCACGCGGCATGGGATGGATTCGTTGCGGCGTTCTCCAGTCCCCTCGGCGTGGCCTTTCAAATGGCATGCCTCGTCTTCGCGATCTATCACAGCGTGACCTGGTTCGCCCTCACGCCAAAGGCGATGCCGCTGAGAATGAAAGGCGAACCGGTGCCCGGCATAGTGATTGTCGGCGCCCATTACGTCGCCTGGGCGGTGGTGTCGATCGTCGTGTTGATCGGAGCGGGGATGTAAGCCATGGCGAGATCGAATAAGCCGATGCTGTGGCTACCGTTTGCCGGCGGCGGGCTGGTTGCGGCGCTGCTGACGCCGATTCTGATCCTGATCACCGGAGTGCTGGTGCCGCTGGGCGTATTGCATTTGCGCTATGAGACGATTGCGGCGTTCGCGGAAAATCCGATCGGCAAGGTGATCCTGTTCGGTGCAGTGGCGCTTCCGGCTTGGCATGTCGCGCATCGTTTGCGCATGACAGCCCACGATCTCGGACTCGGCGGCGGCATCGCAATCAAGGCCGCCTGTTATGGCACTGCCGGACTGCTGGTCCTCGCTGCCGCCGGCGCGTTGATCGCGATCTGACCGGTAACCTTGCCAGCCCCGCGGCTGGCTCAGCGCTTGATGACGACTTTCTGATACAGGCCGCCGAAAAATGACTGCTTGCGCCATCCCGCCCGCTCGGCCGCGGGCAGCCAATGGACGATCTCGTGGCGCCACAGGTCCAGCGCGAAAGGCTCCAGCATGGCAAGCAAGGGCCGCCACAAATAGCGAAGCGGATGCCACCAACGCGGCAGCGCATAGTCGACAATAACAATCTTGCCTCCCGGTCTGACCACGCGGAAGACTTCGCTCAGCGTTCGCTCGCGATATTGACTGGGCTGCTCGTGCAAAAGGAAGAACAACAGCGCCCGATCATAGCTGGCGTCCGGAACGTCGAGGTCTGCGGAATCCATTGCCAGCAATCGCGCCGGTGTCCCGGACGGCAACTTGTTCCGCAGGTTTTCCAGCTGCATCGGCAGGACGTCGACGATGTCAATTCTGCCTCCGCCACTCGCCGCCCGACTGATCAATCGGCTGGTAAGATCACCGTAGACACACGCCACCTGCAAGGTCGTGCCGGGAAGATCTTCTCCCAATTCTGCTAAGGCCGCATTGCGCAGCCGCGCATAGTTGCCCCACAGAATGAGGTTGACCAGCCACTGCCGCTCGAAGAACCAAACCGCCCTGGGGTGCACATAGGCCCACCAGTAATGTGCGATGAGATAATGCGGTGCCCCGATGTTACGTCCGGGTTGGAAGTCGGCAATTGAGCGGTCCGTGAGCGATAAGGTCCCTTCGATGACACTCGGGAACATCGGGGGCAACGAAATGCCCTCGCTTCGGCTCGTTGACTGTGTTTGCGTCAATTGCCCTCCAACCGGCTGAAAAAGCGACCAAACGAGATAATGGCCGGAAACTGACAGGCCTCTTTGATGCTATACTCCGATTCATTGATAGTCCGAAAAACCGCTTGCCCTACGTCGATTTTTGGATTCGTCTTGGGGTATGATTTGCGCCGGTTTTTTGTCTGCGGTTGACCGGGCCGACCTGACTGCGCTGGCGCGGGATGGATCGGCGGCCCACCGATTGGCGCGTCGCGCCAATGCGCTGGTGCTTTTGGATTCCGGCTGGAGCTGCGAAAAGGTCGCGGGGGCGTTTCTGCTGGATGACGACACGATCCGCCGGTGGCACGGCTTGTTTATCGAGGATGGCCTTGAAGGGCTGACTCGTTTTGAGGCCGGTGGCAGCGCTTGCCAGATGAACGGCGAGCAACAGGAAAAACTGAAGGTCTGGATTGCTGCGGCTTTGCCGCGTTCGACCCGCCAGATCGGGGCCTGGATCGAGACGGAATTCGGTCTCGTTTATGAAAGCCGCTCGGGGCTGATCGCGCTGTTGCATCGTCTGGGACTGGAATATCACAAGCCGGATGTCATTCCGCGCAAGCTCGACGTAGTGAAGCAAAAGGCGTTCATTGAGAGCTACGATAATCTCTTGAATTCCCTGCCGGACAATGAAGCTGTGTTGTTCGTTGACGCGGTGCATCCAACTCATGCGGCGCGGCCCGTGGGCTGCTGGGCAGCGCGGCACGAAAAGCTCGCGATCGAACAGACGAGCGGGCGTCAGCGCATCAACATTCATGGCGCCGTCAACCTCGAGACCGGGCAAACTCGGATGATCGAGGTCGAAACCGTCGACGCCGCCTCGACGATAAGGCTGCTGGAATCGATCGAAACCTTCTATCCGATGTTGTTGCTCATCCATGTCTTCATGGACAATGCACGCTATCATCACGCCAAGCTGGTGCAAGAATGGCTTTCTCGGCCCGACTGCCGGATCAAGCTGCATTTCATTCCAGCTTATTGCCCGCATTTGAACCCAATCGAGCGGCTATGGGGCGTCATGCACAAGCATGTCACGCACAACAAATGCTACGCCACATGCGCTCAATTCGCCGACGCGACGCTCGATTTCTTGCGCGATAACGTTCCCCGGAACTGGGCGAGCCTGTGTGATTCGGTCAACGACAATTTCCGCATCATCAATCCCAAGGATTTTCGGGTTGTGACGTGAACGGGGTATAGTCAACAAGCGAGGGAATACTCCGCGCCTTCTGCACCGTCGCATCCGGCTCTCCGGGGGCGTTCAGGCCGATGTCCGCGCCACCACGGCCTCGAAGATGTCCTCTTCCTGTGCCGTATGGATGCGGACCAGGGTCTCGATTGCTTCGATCACCCGCTGGGCGTCGCGAACGAGGAAACGGTCGATCTTTTCCGTTGGCAAGTCCTCGACGACGCGGGCGAGGAGCCGGGCGAGGTGCAGAATCTCGCGGTGAGCGCGACTCATGGCCGAGAGGCCGTAGCGGTCCATGAGAATATTCGCCAACCTGGGATATACGGTGCCTTCGTCGTCGCGCTCGTGTGCAACCACCTGCTCCTGAACGGCGGCGTTTGCTTCCATAA
>JGI20195J14853_1000830_pt1 | contig 10449 bp, 10 predicted proteins | sample NGESurdeep092012_3_FD_14853 | JGI IMG/M metagenome (IMG submission 14853)
TGGTGATCGGCGCCGGCCGCGCGCCGCGCAGCGCCAGCCGGTCGATCAGCTCATAGGCGCCGAGCGGCTGGTGGCTCGCCAGCAGCGCCTCCAGCACGCGGCGGCGGATCGGCGTCAGACGCCCGGCGCGCGCGGCGCAGATCGCCTCGGCATGGGAGATCGCGTCGCTGGCGCAGCGCTCGTGGTCGTGATCGGGCGCCGGGAACACCGCGTGGGCGTGAGCTTTTTTGGCCAAAGATCGATTCACCTTCATACGCAAGTCTAACGGTTTAGCCGTTGTATCGCGAACGCACGAACATACATATTGCACTGCAACAAAAATAGAGGCAGGTTCCGTCGCCCGCTTCCCAACCGCATAACTGGCCATTTTTCGGCCGCTTGCAACGAGGACCGCCATGCTCAAAGGCAAAACCGCGCTGGTCACCGGCTCCACCTCCGGGATCGGGCTCGCCACCGCCCGCGCGCTCGCCGCAGACGGCGCCAATATCATGCTCAACGGCTTCGGCGAGGCGGGGGCGATCGAGAAGGAGCGCGCCGGGCTCGAAAAGGAGTTCGGCATCAAGGCGCTCTATTCGGCCGCCGACATGAGCAAGCCGGCCGAGATCGCCGACATGATTGCGGCGACCGAAAAGAGTTTCGGGTCGCTCGACGTGCTGGTGAACAATGCCGGCATCCAGCACGTGGCCAATATCGAGGACTTCCCGATCGAAAAATGGGATGCCGTCATCGCCATCAATCTGTCGTCGTCGTTCCACACCATCCGCGCCGCGGTGCCCGGCATGAAGGTGCGGCAATGGGGCCGCATCCTCAACATCGCCTCGGCGCACGGGCTGGTGGCCAGCGCGCAGAAGGTCGCCTATGTATCGGCCAAGCACGGCCTGGTCGGCATGACCAAGGTGGTGGCGCTCGAGACCGCCAATGCCGGCATCACCTGCAACGCCATCTGCCCGGGCTGGGTGCTCACGCCGCTGGTGCAAAAGCAGATCGACGACCGCGCCAAGGCATCCGGAAAAACGGTGCGCGAGGAAGAAATCGCATTGCTGTCGGAGAAGCAGCCGATGCACAAGTTCACCACGCCGGAAAGCATCGGTGCGCTGGCGGTGTTCCTGGCGAGCGACGCGGCGGCGACCATCACCGGCTCGGCCTATTCGATCGACGGCGGCTGGGTCGCGCAGTGAGCGACCGTAACGGCGGCGCCCAATGATTAAATCCATCGTTCGCGCCATTCGCGGCGATCCGCCGCCTGCTCCCGCACCCAAGCGCATCAATCTTGCGCTGCAAGGCGGCGGCGCGTTCGGCGCCTTCAGCTGGGGCGTGCTCGATCACCTGCTCGACGACGGGCGGCTCGAGATCGAAGGCATTACCGGCGCTTCCGCCGGCGCCGTCAACGCCGTGATGCTGGCCGACGGGCTTGCGCGCGGCGGACGCGAGGAAGCGCGCAAGCGGCTGGCCGATTTCTGGCGCGCCGCCAGCCTTGGCGGCGGTCTGCCCGACCTGCAGCGCAAGGCCATCGATCGCTTGTTCTCTTTTATGCCGCTGGAAGATTCGCCGATGGGAATCTGGTTCAAGGCGGTATCGCAATATTTGTCGCCCTACGATTTCAATCCGCTCAACATCAATCCGTTGAAGGAGCTGATCGAGCGTTTCGTCGATTTCGACGCCATCAGGAAATCCCCGACCCCGCAGCTGTTCGTTAGCGCCACCAACGTGCAAACCGGGCGGCTGCGCATTTTCCCGCATGAGAAGATCGACGCCAATGTCATCCTGGCGTCCGCCTGCCTGCCGCTGCTGTTTCGGGCGGTCGAGATCGACGGCGTGCCCTATTGGGATGGCGGCTATCTCGGCAATCCATCGATCTTCCCGCTCTTCCGCACGACCCAGACCGAGGACGTGCTGCTCATTCAAATCAATCCGGTCGTGCGCCACGCCACGCCGACCTCCAGCCGGGACATCATGAGCCGCCTGAATGAGATCACGTTCAATTCCCCGCTCATGGGTGAGCTGCGCGCCATCGAATTCGTGACGCGGTTGATCGATCAGGGCCGCCTGACGCGCGGGCTGGGGCCCGGCAAGTATCGGCGCATCAACATGCACCGGATCGCGCTCGATTCCTCCGCCAAGCAGTTCACCGCCGACGGCCGCCTCAACACCGACTACGATTTCTTTGAGATGCTGCGCACCAACGGGAAGCGCGCGGCGCGGCGATTCCTCGACGCGCATTTCGACGACATCGGCGTGCGCGGCACCGTCGATTTGCAGGCCGAAGTCAGCGCCGAGTGGGCGTGATAGACTATCCGCCATGAACGCCGCAGCCCCGCCATTGCTCAGCGCCGATATCGGCGCAACGCGGCTCGATATCCTGGTCGCCGACATCACCACGCTCGACGTTGGAGCAATCGTCAACGCCGCCAACCGCTCGCTGCTGGGCGGCGGCGGCGTGGATGGCGCCATCCACCGCGCGGCCGGGCCGGAGCTGCTGGCGGAATGCCGCATGCTCGGCGGCTGCGAGACCGGCAGCGCCAAGATCACCGGCGGCCACCGGCTGAAGGCCAAGTGCGTCATCCACACGGTCGGCCCGGTCTGGCAGGGCGGCGGATCGGATGAGGAAGCGCTGCTGGCGGGCTGCTATCGCAGCGCGCTCGATCTCGCGGCGGCGCATGCGCTGACCTCAATCGCCTATCCGGCGATCTCCACCGGCATCTATCGTTTTCCCGCCGATCTCGCCGCGCGCATCGCGGTCGGCACCGTGGCGTCGGAAATCGCCGCGCACCCGCGCGGCATTACACGCGTGGTGTTCTGCTGCTTTTCGCCCGACAGCGCCGCGCATCACAGCAATGCGTTCGCGGATTTGGGGTTGGCGTAGTTCTTTCTTCACCTCTCCCATGGGGAGAGGTCGACGCGCGAAGCGCGTCGGGTGAGGGGATTTTGCCTATCGAGAGCCACTTGCCCCCTCACCCCAACCCTCTCCCCCCAGGGGAGAGGGAGTTCGGCCGCATTCGTTGCTGCTTCAGTCAAACCTTCGGCGCCACATCGAGCCGGCAAACCCAATTCTTCAGCTCAGCGTTCGCCGCCGGGTAGAGATCGAGCACCGTTGGATCGTGTCCCGGAATGATGTGGTGGCGCGAACTGGCCAGCTTCTGCAGCGTCTTATAGCCCTCGAGCGTGTCGCCGACCGAATAGGTTATGGGGAACACGCGGCCCTCGTCGATGTGCGAATAAAGATGGCAGCAGTCGGAGGCGAGCACGACATAGCCGCGCCGGGTCTTCACCCGCACGCATTGCAGGCCCTTGGAGTGGCCGCCGATCTTGTGCACGGTGATGCCGGGCGCCAGCTCTTCCACGCCGTCGTGGAAATCGACGCGATAGGCGTAAATCTTGCCGATCATGGCATGCACGTCGCTCTCGCTGAACGGCATGCGCAGCACCTGATGGCACATGCAGCGTCCGGTGGCATAGGCCATCTCGGTGTCCTGGATGTGATAGCGCGCATTCGGGAACAGGTCGTAATTGCCGGCATGATCCCAATGCATGTGGGTGGCGATCACGTGCTTCACTTTGTCGGGCTGGACGCCGAGCGCCTTGAGCCCCTCGCCGACCGGATGAACGATCTTGCGCCCGCGCTCCTTCGCCGCCAGTTCATCGAAGCCGGTGTCGACCACGAAAGTGCCGTACGAGCCTTTGATCACCCAGACGTAATAAGAGATCGAGGTCATCTCGTCGTGCGGGTCGCCGAAAATGTAGTTTTCCGAGCGCATGCGCGCATGCTCGGCGTAGCGCACGGCATAGACCTCGTGGATGTCGTCGCTCATGGCTTGTTTCTGGCTTTGCCCACGATGACTCCGGCGCGACGCTCGATCATTTTAACGATGGCGGTGAAATCCGAGTCGCCGCCGAACTCCGTATTGGTGAGCTCCCATTGATCGAGGACGGCGCTCATCACTTCATTGGGAACGTCCAGCGCCTTAGCCTCCTCGACGCACAGCCGCACGTCCTTGAGCATCAGCGCGGTTCCGAAACCGTAGTTGAATGTTCGCGGCAGGATCGTGCTGGGAAACTTTCCGGTTGTGGCGGTGTTGCGCCCGGAGCCGGCATTGATGACATCGATCATCACCGCCGGATCGAGCCCGGCTTTGACGCCCATCGCCACAGCCTCCGAGGTCGCCGCCATGGCGGTGGCGGAGAGGAAATTGTTGGCGAGCTTCATGGTCTGCGCCATGCCGGGCTTGTGGCCGATCACGAATACCGTACCTAACACCGAGAGCGCGTCCTTCACCACGTCGATGTCGGCTTGCGGCCCGGACACCATGACCGCGAGCGTACCCTTGTTGGCGCCGCCGACGCCGCCGCTGACCGGCGAGTCGATCTGCACGATATTTTTCTTGGCCAGCGCAGCGCTTATCTCCGCCGCCGCGCGCGAGCCGGTGGTGGACAGATCGATGTAGCGTTTGATGCGTTTGCCGTGGATGACGCCGCCCTCGCCGGTTGCGACCTTCGCGGAGATCGGCACCGACGGCAGACTTGCCATCACCGTCTCGACCCGGTCGGCGACATCGGCCGGCGAGGCCGCCAACTGCGCGCCCAGCGCCACCAGCGGCGCGACCGCGTCGTTGCGGGTGTCGTAGACGATGAGCTTGTGCCCGGCCTCGATCAGCCGGCGCGCCATCGGCGCTCCCATGTTGCCCAGTCCGATAAAGCCGATGTCCATTTTGTTTCCGTCCCTTGCAGTTTCTTGGGCCGCGACTCTGCCCGACGATCGCGGCTTCGTCACCAGGGCCCTAAACGCCTGACCGAGCCATAGCTGATTGGCCGCTTGCGGAAATAATGAGCTTGCTTATTATAAGCTCGCCTAGAATAGGTGGAGCCCTTCCCGTGCCTACTGTCCAGCGCGAAATCGCCTTTATGATCATGGAGGTAGCCAGGCTGCTGAAGACCTATGCCGACCAGCGGGCGCGCCAATACGGCATGACCCGCGCGCAATGGGCGGTGCTGTTCCGCCTCGACCGCTCCGAGGGCCTCAAGCAGTCGGAACTCGCCGAACTCCTCGACCTGCAGCCGATCACACTGACCCGTCTGCTCGACCGCCTGAGCGACAACGGACTTATCGAGCGCCGCGCCGATCCAAACGATCGGCGCGCCAACCGGCTATTCCTCACGCCGGCCGCGCGGCCGCTGCTCGAACGGCTCACCGTCCTCGGCGAGGACATGATGGGGACGGTGCTCGCCGGCCTCGATGCCAAGACGAGNGAGCGCATGCTGCGCGATCTTGGGCTGGTCAAAGAAAACCTGCGCGCCGCGATCAATCGCAGTCCGACACAACAAGAGGCCGCCGCAGGTTAATCGTCATGAGTGAAAAGCCTCTCAAGATCGTTCCGGCTCCGGAGGCCAAGGCGGCGCCGGCGGCGGACACCCCGGCGTCCGAGAAGTCCCGCCTGTTCGCGCGCGCCGGCCGCAAGCGCCTGCGCATGATCCTGCTGGTCGTGCTGCCGGCGATCGCCTTGTTGGCCGGCATCGGGCTCTATCTCTCGGGCGGCCGCTATATCTCGACCGACAACGCTTATGTCGGCGCACAGAAGGTGCTGATCACGCCGGATATATCGGGCAAGATCATCCACGTCGCCGTGCGCGAGGGTCAGCATGTCACTCCCGGCGACGAGATATTCACGCTCGACCGTGAGCCCTACCATTTGGCGCTGGAGCAGGCGCAGGCCAAGCTCGCGTCGGTGCGCACCGACTACAACAAGCTCACGAGCAATTTCAAATCGCTCAGCACGCTGGCTGGCCTGGCGGCGCAAAGCGTCGAGCTCAAGCAGCGCGACGTCGACCGCAAGAGCAAACTGTTGAGCACGCAGGCCGGCTCGCAGGCCGACCTCGATACTTCGGCGGGCGCGCTGGTGACCGCGCAATTGCAGGCGCAGTTCAACGCCCAGCAGCGCGATGATACGCTCAACCAATTGCTCGGCGAGCCTAATCTGCCGATCGAAAAGTTTCCGCCCTATGCGCTGGCCAAGGCCGCGCTCGACCAGGCGCAGCGCGACTACGACCACACGCTGGTGCGCGCGCCGATCTCCGGCATCGCCACGCAGGTGGACAATATCCAACTCGGCCGCTTCATCGCCGCCGGCACACCGATCCTGAGCGTGATCGACGACCAGACACCCTGGGTCGACGCCAATCCGAAGGAAACCGACATCACCTATCTGCGCGTCGGCCAGAAGGCGGCCCTCGACGTCGACAGTTTCCCCGACCACACCTTCAAGGGCACGGTGATTGCGGTGAGCCCCGGCACCGGCTCGCAGTTCTCGATCCTGCCGCCGCAGAATGCGACCGGCAACTGGGTTAAGGTGGTGCAGCGCGTTCCGGTGCGCATCGCCTTCGACAAGGACGAGGACACCCACCTGCTGCGCTCGGGCATGAGCGTCGTCGTCGACATCGACACCGGCTACAGCCGGCTGCCGTTCCTGTCGGCGCCGGCAAAAGACGCGAAATGAGCCCGGCGCCTTTCGCGTCGATGTCGCCGAAGCTGCGGCGTACACTGATCACGGTGTGCGCCATGACTGCGACCATCATGCAGGCGCTCGACACCACCATCGCCAACGTCGCGCTGCCCTATATGCAGGGCTCGCTGTCGGCCTCGCTCGACCAGATCAACTGGGTGCTCACCTCCTATATCGTCGCCGCCGCCATCATGACCGCGCCGATCGGCTGGCTGGCCGACCGCTTCGGCCGCAAGATACTGTTCATAATCTGCGTCGCCGGCTTCACCGTTGCCTCGTTCCTATGCGCGCTAGCGCAGAACATCGAGCAGATGGTGCTGTTCCGCCTGTTGCAGGGCATGGCCGGCGCGGCGCTGGTGCCGCTGTCGCAGTCGGTGCTGCTCGACGCCTATTCGCTGCAGGAACGCGGCTCGGCGATGGCGATCTGGGGCATCGGCGTCATGCTGGGGCCGATCATGGGCCCGACGCTGGGCGCCTGGCTCACCGACAATTATTCCTGGCACTGGGTGTTCCTGATCAATCTGCCGATCGGCGTCGGCACCGTGATCGGCATGCTGCTGTTCATGGAGGAGACGAAGCGCCACGAGCATTTGCGCTTCGACTGGTTCGGGTTCCTGGCGCTCGCGGTCGGCATCGGCTCGCTGCAATTGCTGCTCGATCGCGGCGAACAAGTCGGCTGGTTCGGCGCCAGCGAGATCTGGATCGAGACGATCATATCGGCGGCCGGTTTCTACTACTTCTTCGCCCATTCGCTGACGACGCCGGAACCGTTCGTACGCTTCGAGCTGTTCAAGGACCGCAACTTCGTGAGCGGCTGCGTGTTCATGGTGGTGATCGGCGTGGTGCTGTTCGGCACCATGGCGCTGGTGACGCCGTTCATGCAGAACCTGCTTGGCTTTCCGATCCAGACCGCCGGCTTCCTGCTCGGCTCGCGCGGCGTCGGCACGCTGCTGACCATGATGGTGGCGCCGCGGCTGATGCGGCTGCTGGAGACGCGCTATCTCATCCTGCTCGGCTTGTTGCTCACCGGCGGGACGCTTTACTACATGACCGGATTTTCGCTCGACGTCACGCAACGGACGATCGTCATCACCAGCGTCGTGCAGGGCATCGGCCTCGGCCTGCTGTTCGTGCCGATCACGACCGCTGCGTTCCTGACGCTGCCCGGGGACCTGCGCAACAGCGGCACCTCGATCCTGACGCTAATCCGCAATATCGGTTCATCGGTCGGCATTTCCATGATGATCGCCAACCTGACCAGCACGACCACGGTGATGCACGCGCGCATTGTCGAAGGCGTGACGCCGTTCAATGATGCGCTGCAGATGCAGGACGTGACGGCCAACCTGAACGTCAACAGCGATCTCGGCCGCGCCATCCTCGACCAGATCGTCACCCAGCAGGCGGCGATGATCGCCTATCTCAACGATTTCAAGCTGCTGATGATCCTGACGCTGGCGACGATCCCGCTGGTGCTGATCATCCGCGTCGCGAAGCAGGCACCGGGCACAAAGCTGACGCAAGCCGCGGCCCACGCCATCGATTGATCGCTATTTCGCGGAAAACTCTTTGCGAATGATGTCGCTGTGCTCGCCGAGCGCGGGCACCGCGCCAAGCTTGCGCGGCACGCCGTCATGGATCGCCGCCGGCGCCGGCATGCTGGCCGGGCCGGTCGGCGTGCCGACGCTGACGCGCCGCAAATGCGGATGCCGGGCCAGCAAATTCAGATCGTTAATGACGCCGAAGGCAATATCGTAGCGCGTGAGCTTCTCCACCAGCGGCACGACGTCCACCGCCGCGAACGCGGCAGCGACGCGACCGTCGGTTTCGGCGCGGCGCTTCATACGTTCGACATTGGTCGCGAAATTAGGGTCGGCAGCGAGCCGCTTGTCGCCGATGACATGTTTCGCTAGCACGCGCCATTCGCGGTCGTTCTGGATCGAAATGAGGACGTCGCCGCCGTCGCGGGTCTTGAAGGCGCCGTAGGGCGAGATCGAAGTGTGCGCGAGACCGATACGTTTCGGCGTATCGCCGCCTTCGTGCTGCAGCAGCGGCACCGCCATCCAGTCCGTCATGGCATCGAACATCGAGACTGCAATCGCGGCGCCCGCGCCGGTGTGCGCGCGCGCCAGCAGCGCTTCCAGGATCGCCTCATAGGCGTTCATGCCGGCGGCAATGTCGACGACCGACACGCCGGCGCGCGCCGGCGCTTCCGGGCCGCCAGTGATCGAGGCGAGGCCGGATTCCGCCTGGATCAACATGTCGTAGGCCTTGCGCTGCGCGTAAGGGCCGCTCTCACCATAGCCGGAGATCGAGCAGCAGATGAGGCGGGGATAATCCTTGCGCAACCGCGTGACGGCAAAGCCGAGCTTGCCGATAGCGCCAGGTTTGAGGTTCTGCACGAACACGTCGGCCTTGGCGAGCATCGCCTCCAGCACCGCCTTATCGGCGGCTTGGCCCAGATCGAGCACGACGGACTGCTTGCCGCGATTGAGCCAGACGAAATAAGCGCTCTCGCCGTGCACCAGAGCGTCATAGCGGCGGGCGAAGTCGCCTTCCGGCCGCTCGACCTTGATCACACGCGCGCCGGCATCGGCCAGCCGGCAGGTGCATTGCGGCGCCGCCACGGCTTGTTCGACCGAGACGACCAGCAGGCCTTCGAGCGGCAAAGCCATTTCAATACGAGCGCGGCAGGCCGAGCACGTGCTCGGCGAGATACGACAGGATCATGTTGGTGGAGATCGGCGCCACCTGATAGAGCCGGGTTTCGCGGAACTTGCGCTCGACGTCGTATTCCTCGGCGAAGCCGAAGCCGCCGAAAGTCTGCACGCACATGTCGGCGGCGAACCAGGAGGCGTCGGCGGCCAACAGCTTGGCCATATTGGCCTCGGGCCCGATATCGGCCCCGGCTTCATATTGGCGCGCGGCCTCGTGCACCATCAATTCGGCGGCGCGCATCTGCGCATAAGCGCGCGCGATCGGGAACTGCACACCCTGGTTCTGCCCGATCGGCCGGTCGAACAGCACGCGCTCCTTGGCATATTGCGTCGCTTTGTCGATGAACCATTTGGCGTCGCCGATGCATTCCGCCGCGATCAGGATGCGCTCGGCATTCATGCCGGCCAGGATGTAGCGGAAGCCCTGGCCTTCCTCGCCGATCATATTTTCCGCCGGCACGCGCAGGTCATCGAAGAACACTTCCGTTGTCGCGTGATTCATCATGGTGCGGATCGGATTGATGGTGATGCTGGTGCTTTGCGCCAGCCGCATGTCCACCAGAAACACCGACAGGCCATCGGTGCGTTTCTTGGTCTTCTCCTTGGACTCGGTGCGCGCCAGCAGCAGCATCAGGTCGGAATGCTCGGCGCGCGAGGTCCAGATTTTCTGGCCGTTGATGACATAGTGGTCGTTGCCCTCGCGCCGCGCCGTCGTGCGTAGGCTGAGCGTGTCGGTGCCCGAGGTCGGTTCCGTGACGCCGAAGGCTTGCAGGCGCAATTCACCGCTGGCGATCTTCGGCAGATAGTTCTTCTTCTGCTCGGCGCTGCCATGCCGCAGGATCGTGCCCATCGTATACATCTGCGCGTGGCAGGCGGCGCCGTTGCCGCCGGACGCGTGCACTTCCTCGAGGATCGCGGCGGCCGCGCTGATGCCCAGCCCGCTGCCGCCGAATTCCTCCGGGATCAGCGCGGCGAGATAGCCGGCTTTCGTCAGCGCGGTGACGAAATCGGTCGGATAGGCGCGCTCGCGGTCGAGCGCGCGCCAGTATTCGCCGGGAAACTTGGCGCATAGCGCGGCGACCTGCTCGCGGATGTCGGCGAACTCGTCCGTGTCGGCGCTGCGTTTACTCATGACTCTTTCACTTCATCCATTCACTTGGGCGCCACTTGGGCGCGGCCATGGTCGATCGCGATCACGTCGCGCTCCACCACCCGCGCGCGGAAGCTTACCACGCCCA
>JGI20195J14853_1000836_pt1 | contig 10426 bp, 10 predicted proteins | sample NGESurdeep092012_3_FD_14853 | JGI IMG/M metagenome (IMG submission 14853)
CGCTGCGCAAGGCGGCCGATCGCTTCGGCTGGGAGCCGCGCTCATGAAACGGCGCGGACGCGGCGTCGCTTGCATGTGGTATCCGATCGGTTTCACCGTCGACGCCAATCCAAGCGCGGCGACAGTGAAGGTCAATGAGGATGGCACCGCCACGGTGCTCACCGGCACGGTCGAAACCGGCCAAGGTTCGCTCACGGTGCTCGGCCAAATCGCGGCTGAGGCGCTCGGCATCGCCACCGACGACGTGCATGTCGTCTCCGCCGATACCGACACGACTCCGATGGATACCGGCGCCATTGCTAGCCGCACGACTTATGTGACCGGCAATGCCATCTGGCTCGCCGCCGAAGCCGCCAAAGCGATCCTGTTCGAAACGGCGGCGCCCATGCTTGGCGTCAAGGCGAGCCAGCTAGAGGCCAAGGACCGCAAGATCCAGGTAAAAAACTACCCGCAACGTGCGGTCGCCATCGGCGAGGTGGCGCATCGCTCGCAAGTCGTGCTCGGCCAGCCTGCCATCGGCAGCGCCTCGTGGAATCCGCCCACCGTCGCCATGGACCCGGAGACGGGACAGGGCAAGCCGTTCGCTACTTACGTCTACGCCACACAGATCGCCGAGGTCGACGTCGATGACGAGACCGGCGAGGTCGAAATCCTGCGCATCTGCGCCGCCCATGACTGCGGCACCGCCATCAATCCTATGCTGGTCGAAGGCCAGGTCGAGGGCGGCATTTCGATGGGCGTCGGCATGGCCTTGCAGGAGGAAATGCTGTTCGATGCCAATGGGCGCCACGTCAATCCAAATCTCACCAACTACATCATGCCGACTTCGCTCGACATGCCGCAGATTGAGGTCGACATTGTGCAGGGCTACGATCCCACGGGGCCGTTCGGCGCCAAGGGCGTCGGCGAGCCGACGGCGGTGCCGACGGCGGCGGCGATCTTGAATGCGGTTCATGATGCGGTCGGAGTGCGCATCACCTCGCTTCCCGCGACATCGGAAAGAATCCTGACCGCAATCAAGGCAAAGCGCGCCGGCGAGCGGAAGCAAATTCCGGCCTGAACGCGCCGACCCGAGGCGTCCTACTTCTTCAGCATCGGGCTGCCGAACATGCCGGTCGGCCACACCAGCAGGATCAGCAGCATGATGGCGAACGGTGCCATCTGCGCCAGCGGCGCATAGATCAGCGAGCCGATCGACACCACCTGTCCGACCAGGAAACTCGACACCAGCGTGCCCTTGATACTGCCCAGTCCACCGATGATCACCACCATGAAGGCGAAGGCCAGCACCTCCAGCCCCATCTGCGGGTCGACCATGATCAGCGGCGCATGCAAGCCGCCGGCGAGCCCCGACAGCGCGCCGGCGATGATGAAGATGAGCGTGAACAGCTGCGACACGTTGATGCCGAGCCCCTCGACATGCTCGACATTCTCGATGCCGGCGCGGATCGCCTTGCCGACGATGGTCTTGTTGAGGAACAGCCAGATGCCGGCATAGACCAGCGCGGCGATGCCGACCACCACCAGCCGATAGACCGGGATTTCGGTGCCGAGGATGAAGATCTGCGCATCGATCGGAATCGCGACCGGCCGCGGCACCACGCCCCAGAAATATTTCACCACGCCGACGCCGCCGATCAGCACGCCGAACGAGGTGATCATGCTGAAGGCGATCTCGCGCTCGTAGATGCGCCGGAACACCAGGCGTTCGACCGCAAACGCTGTGAGGCCGCTGATCACGATGCCGCCCAGCACGCCGATCCAGAGATTGCCGATCGCCAGGCTGACCGTATAGGCGATGTAGGCGCCGACCGTGTAGTAGAGCAGCTGGTCAAGGCTGATCACGCGCATCACGCCGAAGCAGAGCGACAGGCCGATCGTCATCAGGAAGAAGATGCTGCCCATGCTCAGGCCGAATACGAAGCCGGAGACCAGCAGCTGGCTGTCGATCATTGTCCCACCTCATCGCTGCGCTTGCCGGTCACCCGCGCCATCAGCCGGTTGAGCCGCGGCTCCAGTGAGCCCCAGATGCCCTTCTCGCCGGCCAGCATGATGAACACCAGCGTGAAGCCGACGATCAGCTCCCAATTGCCGATCACCTTGCTGACGACGTCCTTCATGCCGGTGTAGACGATCGAGCCGATGATCGGCCCGTACAGCGTGCCGGCGCCGCCCAGGATGGTCACCACCACCGGGTCGGCGGCGCGCGCCGGGCTGGTGATTTCCGGGCTAACAAAGCCGAGATAGACCGCATAGAGCGCGCCGGCCAGCGCGGTCGTGGTGTTGGCGATGACGAAGGCGAGCAGCCGCACCTTGAAATTGTCGTAGCCGAGGAAGCGCAGCTTGTCCTCGTTGACCTTCACCGCCAGGCAGCAGGCGCCGTAGATCGAGTCGTCGAGATATTTGTAGAACACCCAGACTACGAAGGCGACGATGAAGGCGAAGATGAAGAACTGATCGGGCCGCGTCAGGTCGAGCACTGGCGTCGACGACATGTTGGTCAGGTACCACAGTCCGTTGTCGCCGTGCGTGATGTCGGCCAGCACCTTCTGCATCAGGTAATAGATGATCACCGCCAGCGCGAGATTGACCAGCGCGAAGTAGTCGCCGCGCAGCCGCACCAGCAGCGGCCCGACCGCCAGCGACCCGACGATGCCTGCCGCCACGCCGATCAGGATGCCGATATAAGGGTTGTTGCCGAAGTAAAACAGATAGAACGCGGTGGCGTAGGCGCCAATCGCCAGATAGGCCGGCTGGCCGAACGAGATGAAGCCGACGCGACCGAGCAGGAAGCTGCAGCCGAGCGTGTAGATCGAGAAGATGATGATCTCGATGGCGAAGGGCAGCGGCAGATAAATCCGCAGCACGGCGAGCAGGGCGAAGGCCAGCACCAGTCCCGACCACCATCTCACGAGGCTCATCGCGTTTGTCCTTCTAAGGTCCTCTAGAGATATTTCTCGCAGACTTCCGGCTTGATCTGGTCGCGCTCGGTGATCTCGGCCATGATGTGTCCTTCACTCAAGGCATAGATCTTGTCTGCAATGGCGCAGATCATCGGCAGGTTCTGCTCGACGATCACCAGCGCGGTCTTCTTCTTGAGTTCGCCGAACACTTCCTTCAGATGCGACACGATGCTGGGCGCCAGGCCCTCGGTCGGCTCGTCGACCAAGAGCAGCTTGGGGTGGCCGAGGATGGCGCGGCCGACCATCAACATCTGGCGCTCGCCGCCGCTCAGATAGCCGCCCTTGCGGTCGAGCAGCGTCTTGATCTTCGGGAAATAGTCGTAGACCTTGTCCCACTCGTAATCCTTGCTGGCATAGCTGCCGAGCTCGAGGTTTTCCCGCACCGTCAGGTCGGAAAACACCTTCTTGTCCTGCGGGATGTATTTGATGCCCATGCCGGCCACGACATAGGCGGCGAGCCCCACCAGGTTCGTGCCATCCGCCGTGATCGTGCCGGAGCTTGGCTTGATGAAACCGGCGATGGTTTTGAGCAGCGTAGACTTGCCGGCGCCATTGCGGCCGACGCAGGCGACCACCTGGCCGGGCTTAACCGTGATGCCGACATCGAACAGCACCTTCGACTCGCCATAGGCGACGTTCAGCCCGCTCACCTCGAGGAGATTGCCCAAAGAACTGCCATTGCCGTTCATGGCGCCGTTGCTCCGCCCGCCTCGGNCGGCGTTTCGATCTGCCAATANCTTCTGCGCACTTCCGGATGGCGCAGCGTCTCCTCGCAGGGGCCGTCGGCGATAACGCGGCCGTCATGCATCACGGTGAGCCGCTGCAGGAACGCCTGCACATGCGAGATCTTGTGCTCGACGATCAGGATGGTCTGGCGGCCGACGCGCTGGCGCAGCACGTTCAGCACCGACTGGATTTCGGATTCGGACAAGCCGGCCAGCGGCTCATCGAGTAGCAGCACCTTGGGCTCGGCCAGAACCGCCATTGCGATTTCCAGCCGGCGCTTCTCGCCCAGGCTCAGATTCTTGACCAGGCGGTCGCGCTTGTCGGCGAGATCGAAGGTCTCCAGCGTCTCGACCACTTTCGGCTTGTTGCGCTGGGCCCGGCAGGTGTTGAACAGCAGGTGCAGCAGAGTCGGCTTCTCGTGCGCGCGGAAATACGACAGCACCAGATTGTCGACCACGCTGAGATTATCGAAAGCGGCGGTGAGCTGGAAGGTGCGCATCAATCCGCGCGCCACGCGTTGCTGCGGCGTCAGGCGGGTGATGTCTTCGCCGCGATAAAAGATGAGGCCTTCCTCGGGCGGATAATAGCCGGTGAGCAGATTGAAGAAGGTGGTCTTGCCGGCGCCGTTGGAGCCGATGATGCCGGCGACCTCGTTCTCGCGCAGCAAATAGCTGACCTTGTCGACCGCCACCATCGGGCCGAACCGCTTGGTGACGCTTTCCGTCCGGATGATTTCGGCAGCCGCCGTGCTCACGCGCGCTTCCTTCTCGACATTGCAACCCCGGCGCATGTCGAATCACGCGCCGGGGCATCCGTCAAATCGTTCAAGCGGGCGAGGCGGCGGCTATCGCCCGGCTTCGCGCTCAGTAGCCGAGATCCTTGAGCGTCGGCAGCACCGCGTCGCCGCCCACGGCACCCATCACCGTGAACAGATCCCACGGGTTCTTCTGTTCGCCGGGGCCTTTACCCTTCACCAGCCAGGCGGCGTATTTGTAGACGGCCGAATGGTCCTGCCGCCAGTTCGCCGGTCCCTTGACGCTGTCGAACTTGCCGCCATTGGCTAGCAGCGCGGCCGACACCGCTTTCGCGTCCAACGACTTGGCCGCCTCGAAGCCGCGGAACATTTCCATGTAGGCGACGTAGGCGATGGTGGCATAGGCATCCGGCGGGTAGTTGTATTTGGCCTGGAACAGCGCGGTGAACTCTGCGGCGCTCTTGGCCACCGCTTTGTCTTCGAAGCCGCTCAGGTCGTAATAGAAGTAGTGCATGGCATAGACGCCCTGCAGCGCTTCCGGCGGCAAACCTTTGGCCACCACGTTGGTGATGAAGGCATTGAAGATGGTCATCTCCTTGCCGAGACCCATCTGAGAGACCTGCTTCAGCAGCGCCACCGAGTCGGCCGCGAATTGCGCGGCGATGAAGACATCGGGCTTGGCCGCTTTCACCTTCTGCAGAACGGTGGTGTAGTCGCTGGTGCCGAGCGACACCTCGTCGCGCCCGACCAGCTCGCCGCCGTATTCCTTGATCGCATCTTTCACGCCTGCTTCCATATCCCAGCCCCAGCTGTCGCTGCGGGCGAGGAAGAACACTTTCTTCTTGCCGAGCGTCTTGATGGCGGCCTGGCCGGCCATATAGCCGACCGTCCACGGGCTGTAGGCGGCGGCGAAGGTCGAATCGGCGACCTTGCCTTTCTGGAAGGCTTCCTTCGCCATCACGCAGACCGGGAAGTAGGGCATCGGCTCTTTCGAGACGATGGCGTTGAGCGCGTAAGCGAGCGGGGCCCAGGTCTGGCCGCCGACGCCCTTGACGCCTTCCGACATCATGTAACGAAAGCGGCGCACGCCGACGTCGAGCTTGGCTTCATCGTCGTCGACCGCGCCTTCCACCTGCACCTTGCCCCAGGGCATGTTAAGGCCGCCGCGCTTGTTGACGACGTCGATCGCCAGCAGCGCGCCCTGCTTCTGGGTCTCCGCCACCGCGGCGAACGTTCCGGTGAGCGGGAGCAGGATGCCGACCTTGATCTTGTTCGGTTGCTCGGCCGCCTTAGCGACGCTGAAACCAAGAAGGCTGCAGAAAACATAAATCGCAAGAAAGCCCCAATGCCTCTTCATCTTTGTCTCCTCTAACAATTGTTTCTAGTTTCTCTCACTTCGAACTCTTACGCAGGCTCGTTTTTTCAGTCCTTTCGAGCCGCCGAAGATCGTACGGTTCACAGTTTGATGAGCAGCATTTCAGCTGCGCCAGCCGTTCGGTACGTCGATGCCGTCGCAAAAACGTCCTGCTTGCTCAAAAAGCGAACTGCCGGCCAAACAAGCCCCGATTAGGACAGCCTTTTTCTTGCGCTACCACTTTGACTTACATCAAGGAGAAACGGAAAAAAGACCTTGGTTCACAGCGGGTTGTGGCCTCAGTGGATTATCGCTGGCTCGTTCCCGACACGAGGCGCGGATGAACATCAAAGACGTTCATGGACTATTCCTTAGCGCGGCTAAGTTGCACTTGAAGGTGAGAACGGAAAGAAAATGGAAAAGGTACACGGCTGAAAGATTCGGTGTCTGTGCCACGACCTGGATGTCGAGCTGATGAAGTCAGCCAAGGGTCGCGTGTGAACCTTGTTGGGCGACAGCATATATGCAAGTGAGCCCATCCTGAGTTATGAATGACTGGCCGAGCCAGCGCTAACGGCTGGCGCGGAAAATTGGGGCGTTTCGATAGTGGTTTCGCGCATTCTCGATCGTCTGATGCGGTGGATCGAGCGAGCGCTCGCCTATGCCTTCATCGTTGCGGTCGGGCTCAATTTCGTCAACGTGGTCGGCCGCTACGGCTTCGGCATCACCATCCTCAGTGCCGACGAGTTGCAAATTTTCATCATGGTGTTCATGGCCTTCCTCGGCGCTGCCGTGGTTGCCTGGCGCGGCCAACATCTGCGCATGGACGTGCTGGTGAACGCGCTGCCGGCGCCGCTACGGCGGGCGGTGCGAATTGCCGAACTCGCGGTCATCATCATCCTCGCCAGCTTCGTGCTGTGGAATTCGACCTATTACGCCCAGCAGATGTTCAACTTCGGCCGCGTCAGCGACATGGGGCGGGTGCCGATGTGGATTCCGCATGGCGCGGTGGCGGCAGGCTTCGGCCTGATTGCATTCGTCGCTTGCCTACGCCTCGTTCAGATTTTGACCGGACGTCCAGCGGGCTCCGGCAATTCCGGCGNGGGGATCTGAGCCATGTCGTTCGCGCTCGGCATATTGCCGGTCATATTGCTGCTGCTNGGTTTTCCGATCTTCATCGTNCTGCTNGCGTCGGTCAGCGTCGCGCTCGTGTTCTTCATGCANATGCCGCTCGCGGCACTGCATCAGAACATGTTCGGNTCGATCAACGCCTTTGCGCTGCTGGCGATCCCGTTTTTTGTCTATGCCGGCGAGCTNATGGGGCGCGGCAGCGTGGCCCAGCGCTTGGTTGATTTTGTCCAGGCCGGCGTCGGCTCGGTGCGCGGCAGCCTCGCCGTCACCACGGTAGGCACATCGGCGATCTTCGGCGCGATCTCCGGCGTGAGCGCGGCCTGTGTCGCCACCATCGGCCGCATCATGTATCCGGCGATGCGGCGCGCGGGCTATCCGGAACACTTCGCCGCCGGCCTGGTTACCGCGGTCGGCGCGATCGACATCATCATCCCGCCCAGTATTCCGATGATCGTCTACGGCGCGTCGGCCGAGGAATCGGTGCCGCGGCTCTATGCGGCAGGCGTGGTGCCGGGCCTGATGCTGGCGCTCATGCTCGCGGCCTATGTCATGTGGTTCGCGTGGCGCAATGGCATCGGCGCCGGCGCAGTGTTCAGGTTCGATCGATTCCTGCATGCGACCGGCCGCGGCATTTGGGCCCTCGGCATGCCGTTCATCATTCTCGGCGGCATCTATGGCGGCGTGTTCTCGCCGACCGAGGCGGCGGCAGTCGCCTGCGTCTATGCCGCTTTCGTGACCAAGTTTATTTTTCGCGAGCTCGGCTGGCGCGACATCGTCGAGGCCGCCTCCGTCACGGCGTTGTTCTCGGCGCAAATCCTCATCATTGTCGCCTGCGCCGGGGTGTTCTCCTGGCTGCTCACGGTCAATCAGGTTCCCGCGACGATCGTGGCCTGGCTGCAATCGCTCAATATTTCCGCCTGGATGTTCCTGTTGACCGTGAACGTCATTCTGCTGGCGATCGGCTGCTTTCTCGATCCGCTGTCGGCGATCCTGCTGCTGACGCCTTTGCTGGTGCCGTTGGTCAAGTCGTTCGGCATCGACACGGTGCATTTCGGCATCGTCGTAACGGTCAATTTGGCGATCGGTCTGTTTCATCCGCCGTTCGGGATGAACATCTTCGTCGCGCAGTCCGTGCTCGGACTCGAGTTGCGCGCCATCTATCGCGGCATCATTCCGTTCCTGGTGATCTACCTGATCGCGTTGGTTCTGATCACCTACATTCCGGAGATTTCGCTCGGCGGAATGCGCTTCTTGCTCGGGCTCAACTAAAACGACCAAACGACATGCGCCGCCATCCGGGTCGTGCGGGATGACGGCGCAGTGTCGTGCGATGACGCGTTTGCTAGCGGAGCTTCTTCGCCGCCGCCATCATCGTATCGTAGTCGATTTTCATCTGGGCGTTTGTCGCCAGCACCGCCGGGATGACCGAGGTCACCTCCTTGACGTAGAGTTCGGCTTCGGCGGCGGGCAGGGTAATCGCTTCGCCGCCGTTTTTGACCCAGATTTCACGGGTGCGTTCGACGTCGGCGACGCCGAACGTGGAGAACACCGTCTCGGCCTTGCGGGCTTCTTCCCGCACGATCGCGGCGAGTTCGGGCCCGAGCGATTTCATGAAGTTGCGGTTGACGACGCCGCCGACCGTCAGGAACGAGGCGGGAAGATAGGTCGCCGTCTTGGTCACGTCATAGTACTTGAACCCGGTTAGAACATTGAACGACGAGATCGAAGCGTCGATCGTCTTGTTCTGCATCGCTGGCAGCACCTCGCCGAGCGGAATCGACAACGGCGAAGCGCCGAGCTTTTTGAACGGCTCGATGTGCAATGGCGCGGCGCCGGGAACGCGGATCTTCTGTCCCTTGAAGTCTGCGACCGTGCGGATCGGCTTATGCGACGCCACCATCAACGGACCGTTGATCGCCATAAACAACGGCTCGACGCCCCTGGCTTCGCCGAAGGTCGCCAGCCGCGCGCGCACGGCGGGATCGGCCAACACCTTCTGACCGTGCGCGACGTTATCGAACAGGCCCGCGGCATCGAACACCTGGAAGCGCGGCTCCATCCCGATCAGGAAGCCGACCGCGGGAATGGCGAACTCGATGGTGCCCATCGCGACCCCCTCGACCGTCGCCGGGATTTGCCCGAGCTGGCTCGCCGGATAAATTTCGACCTTGATGCGGCCATTGGAGCGCTGCTCGACACCGGCCTTGAATGCCTTCATCCATTCATGGGGGGCGTCGTTCACCGTCGGAGACGACAGCTTCATGGTGAATTGTTGCGCGCTCGCCGCGCCGGTAAAAAAAATCACGGCTGCGATAGCAGCCAAACGACAGACCCAGTTTCTCATCTTGGCTCCCCAGTTTTGCATTCGCATGGACCGACATTTCCCGAATAAAATTTTCGGAAAGGACAACACTCAGCGGTGGCCAGAAAGGGCGATCTGCCGATCACATGCCATTGCCAACGATTTCAAACGAGCAGTTTGAATATTTGCACTAATAATTTCCTCAGTTTAAACAATTCTACAAATCTCTACCGGCGATATTGACTTGGATCAATTCAATTCGCGGCCTGCGAACTGCAGAAGCGCGTTGAGTTCGGCGGCGTCTTCCCGGCCGAGCTTTTCGATCTCGTCGGTGCCGAGCAGCGCAATCCCGCCGGTTTGCGGCAATGGGTCTCCTTCCGCCACAGGCCGGCCTCGATCCATTGCCGCACGCGAGCTTCCGCCTCGCTCTTCGACATTGCCGGACTGAACTGGCTCATGAGGGTCTGCAGGCCGAGCCTGAAGGCGCGAGCGCGGTGCAGTGCGAGGGCGTAGTCACCCGTCCTGACGCTTACCTGCGAAGGAGTTTTGGAGTGTGGTTGGCGGACCTGGAGTCGAACCTAACGCCGGGCCACCACTAACGCATTGACGCAATTGCCGTTTCGTCCACTGTCGCTGCGATGTGTAACAGCTCTGTGCAACAGTTTGCAAGATGCGATCAGGCAAATTCAAACCACCGAAATCAAGTGAACCGACTGGGTAAGTTCAGCTCATTTCTGCCGGCCGGCAAAAGCGAATAGTTGCCAAGCGAGCAGATATCGCTGCCGAAGCTCTTCGGCTTTCCGTGGAAATGGATCGGGGCTTTGGTTTGCGGCCGTGCGATCGGGCCCGCGCGCGCATCGTTGGACGAACGCTGGTGGTATTCAACGGCAAGAACTCGAACCATAGGGCACCTGGACTTGCCCGTCGCAGTCCTCTCGAACGTTTACCGGTAGGATTGATGTTGGGAATTGCCCAGTTAATTGGAACGATACGGATGCTGATGAAAAGCTTGGATCGTGGGATGAGGTACACGATATCCTTGCGGAGCGGCTTGCGCGGATCTGTCGCCGGCTGGGTCTGGTGAGAATTTCTCTTTATATACCCTGACTCATTGAAGAGCCGATAGAAATTTCTTGCAATTTTCGATCGGGCGGATTCTGTTGCGCGCATGATTCAGTCTGGGTTCCTCAGCGAAG
>JGI20195J14853_1000839_pt1 | contig 10420 bp, 8 predicted proteins | sample NGESurdeep092012_3_FD_14853 | JGI IMG/M metagenome (IMG submission 14853)
ACTCCTTTGGGGTGTGGGGTAGTCGTGGGTTCAACGTAGCTCTCGACCAAATGCCAGCGCTACTCGGGCTCAGGCGTGCGGGTGGAGCTGTCTGCTCATCGATGAGATCATTACTTTGTCGTGCGGCGAAGTGTGGTCGCACCGACAACCAGTGCCACAAGTACGTACGCAATCATGATTGCAAACTGGCCTACGTAATACCAATTGGACTGTAATGGGGCGATGGCGTGCATCGCGGCTGTCATTGGCATCACGTCAGCGACGATGCGAAGGACGGTGGGAAGTTGGCCGACAGGAATGACGAGACCGCAAAGAAGAAGCTGGGGCAGAATGAATGCGGGCATAAACTGAACCGCTTGAAACTCCGAGTGCGCCAACGCACTTAGTGCCAACCCGAACGCGGTACCTAGCAGGCCGGCGCAGAGCGCCACGACGCTTACGCGCCACGGCACACCCTGGTGGGCAAGTCCGTACCAGGTGTAGGAGAGAATTGAGACGAGGAAACTCTGAATGACGGCAACGCCCCCGAACGCGAAAGCGTAGCCCGCGACAAATTCCGCCTTGGTAAGAGGCAACGTGAAGAGACGCTCGAGGGTTCCAACGGAACGTTCACGCAAAGTGATGACCGACGTGACAAGGAACATAACGATAAGGGGAAAAACGCCCAACAATTTCGGACCGATTGAGTCGAATGCACCGGGATTGTTAGTCAAGCTCCACGCCAAAAGGCCCACTAGCGCCGACGGGACGAGCAACAGCAATCCAATTGTCCGTGGATCGTGGCGTAACTGCTGGAGGATGCGTCGCGTGGTTAGCAACGTCCGTCGAAGGTTCATTCAGCCTCTTCGATCACACGCTCGAATGCGCTGTCGTAGCTCGTAGCTCCAGCAACGGCTAGCAGTTGCGCGGGTGAGTTGTCGAAGAGGATTGACCCGTTTCGTAGTAGCAGCAGTCGGGCGCAGCGCGCCGCTTCGTCAAGAACGTGGCTCGACACCATCACGGTCGTGCCCGTCCCGGCGAGATCCTCGAACGTACGCCACAAGTCACGTCGGAGTATTGGGTCAAGGCCCACGGTTGGTTCGTCAAGAATCAATACGGGCGGTGAGCCGAGAAGGGTAATGCCAAGCGACACTCGTGTTCGCTCACCGCTGGACAGTGATGACACGAGGCGATTTGAGAAGGACGTGAGGGCCACTACCTCCTTTACCCGTGTGACTTCCGAATAGGGGTGCTGGAGCACGCCGGCGAAATAGCGAAGGTTCTCCTCTACGGTGAGGTCAAGGTAGATGGCGGAGTTCTGGGCCATATAACCGATTAGACCGCGCAGTGAGGGTGAGCCTGGCGGTGATTGCAAGACTTGCACTGATCCGCTGGTAATCGCCTGGACGCCGAGGAGCGAACGCATCAGGGTGCTCTTGCCGCTGCCACTGGGTCCGAGTAGGCCAATGAGTTCACCAGGCGCAGCGGTGAATGAGATGGACTTCAATATCTCGTTGTGTTGGCGTTTGACGCAAAGATTGACCACGTCAAGCGTTGGTTGCATGGACGCCTCTATAAGGATGGACGCTACTATCGGTCAGATTTGTTGAAATGTCTCGAAAACGGCCCCGCGCTCCCATGAACGGCGCAACTCTTGGAATGGCTCCAAGTGATGCTCGAGAATCAAACTTTGGGGGCGAGGGGGGACTAACCCACGCTCGGGGATCCTTTTGGACCCCTCGCTATTTTCCGACGACAGCCGCACTCTTTTGGGAAGGGGGAGTGGTCATCACGCAAATGTACCGGCTGGTGCGGAATAGATCGATATTGAGTAATTCTGACAAATAGTAGTGTAAGGAGCCGACAAATAGTAGCATTAGTAAGTGACAGATGGTAGTCTTAGTACGAGACAATTAGCAGGGGTGGGTTCAATGGCTAGGCCTCAAGGAGTTCCACGCGACTACATTCGGCGTATCGTCGATGACGAACTTGATGAACTCCTGTCGTCCTTGTCGGCGGTCAGTATTGATGGCGCAAAAGGGGTGGGAAAGACAACCACCGCACTTGAACGAGGAGGCACCAGTTTCGAACTGGATCGGCCAGAGATACTCGAACTAGTCCGTGCTGATCCGAAGCGCCTTACCACTGCGGTTGCCCCGATCATCGTTGACGAATGGCAGAGGGAGCCATCAGTGTGGGACGTCGTGCGCCGCGCTGTCGATACCGACTCGAGCCCCAACCGGTTCATCCTTACCGGTTCTGCATCACCAGGCTCTGCAACGACGCATTCGGGAGCTGGCCGCATTGTGCCGATCCGCATGCGTCCGCTGACCCTTCCCGAGCGCGGCGTTGCAGTGCCCACAGTTAGTTTGGCCGAGCTGTGTTCGGGCGAGCGATCTCCTGTAAGCGGCTCGACGCAGGTTTCACTTGAGACCTACGTCGACGAAATAGTGGCGAGTGGTTTTCCCGCGATTCGTCGTGCTGAGGGTCGCGCACGTCGCGCACTTCTCGATGGCTACCTGGACCTTGTCATTGAGCGCGACGTTGAGGAGGCCGGTTATCGGACGCGAAACCCCGCGGCTCTTCGCCGGTGGCTAACCGCCTATGCAGCCGCCACCTCAACGACAGCATCTTTGGAGACGATTCGCGACGCCGCGACGAGTGGACAAGGTGAGAAGCCGGCTAAGTCGACAACAATCCCCTACCGTGATGTTCTCGAGCGAATTTGGATGCTCGACTCCGTGCCAGCGTGGTTACCGACCATGAGTCAACTTCGCCGACTTAACGAAGCACCTAAGCATCACTTGGCTGACCCAGCGCTCGCAGCTCGTCTCGTTGGTGCATCGTCGAAGTCACTCCTTACCGGTGGGTTTATTTCGCCGGTCATTCCCCGTGATGGTACGTTTCTCGGTGCCCTATTTGAATCGCTCGTTGCACTGAGCATTCGAGTGTTCGCCCAATCGTGCGAGGCTCGTGTTTTTCATCTACGCACTAAGGCTGGGGAGCGCGAGGTCGACTTCATCGTTGAGATCCCTGATGGGAGAATTGTTGCGCTCGAGGTCAAGTTGGCCCAGACCGTCGACTCGAATGACGTGCGCCATCTCAACTGGCTCGCTGATGAGTTGGGCGATCGATTGCTTGATGTCGCCATAATCACAGCGGGCCCCGATGCATATCGCAGACCAGATGGCATTGCAGTAATTCCTGCCGCACTCCTTGGCCCCTAGTTCAGATTCGCCGACGGCATCACTCGTTTCGCGATCATCAGGGTGAAGCGACCACGTCGCCAACGCGGGAATTTCGTGGGCGAGGGGGGACTTGAACCCCCACATCCTTTCGGATACAGGCACCTGAAGCCTGCGCGTCTGCCAATTTCGCCACTCGCCCAAAGACCTTGCAACAATAGTCGACTAGGTTCAAACGCTTTTCAGGCCCGTTAACCCGCGGGACCTGCCGGTACAGTTGGGATTGCCATGGTTCTCAAAAGTGTAGAAAACCGCCTCGAGCGGATATTCGAGAAAACATTTTCGCGACCCTTCAAGAACGCGCTGCAGCCAATCGAGATCGGATCGCGAATCGTTCGCGAGGTGGACCTGACGCGTCGACTTTCGAGTCAAGGTCCCATATCGGCCAACGTCATCCGTGTTTGGCTTGGACCGGCCGACGCCGAGAGATTCGAAGGTTTTCAAAAGGCACTCGTCACCGAGCTGGAAGAGACGGTTCGCCAAAACGCGTTGAACGAGGGCTACGTCTTCGTCGGACCAGTGAAGGTCGAGATCTTCGTCGACGATGACCTCAAACTGGGCGCCGTGGAAGTAAAGACTGAATTCGTTGGTGGCGAGAGCCAGCCCCGACTGGTCGCCAGTGACGGTCGTTCGTTCGTCGTTGCTGATACTCCTATCATTATTGGGCGCAGCCCAGAGGTTGAGGTCGTCGTGAATGACACGAACGTGTCGAGACGCCACGCCGAGGTTTGGAGGACGAGCGAAGGGGTAGCCATTCGAGATTTGCAGTCGACGAATGGCACGTACGTGAACGGTCACCGCGTGTCGGCGGTCTCGTTGTCGCCGCGCGACGACGTCACGATTGGGCCTCTCCACTTTCGAATCGAACTCGCTTGAGTCTCATTGTCGCGTCGACCAACTACGCGGCGGTCGTTCGTCCACTCCAGGTATTGGTGTTGGTCATCGCCGTCTTGTTCTTTGCGCGGGTGCTACGTGTCGCCTCGGTACAGTCACGCCCCGTGGACGAGGAAGCGCGAACAAGAACCCGACGTCGGCGATCTTCAACCCTTGCACTCGAGTTCATCGAACCCCTCGATCGAGGTGGCGAACGAATTGACGTCGACTCAGGGATGACGATCGGTCGAAGTGGTGACTGTGATCTCAGCCTTCAAGACACGTATCTCTCATCACGTCACGCCCGAGTAGCCAACGATGACGGTGACCTTACAATCGAGGACCTTGGCTCGACGAACGGCACCTACGTCAATCAAGAGATGGTGAAAGGGCGTGTCCGCTTGGAGCGCGGTGACGTCGTGCAGGTCGGCGGCGTCCTCTTTGAGGTTGTTCGTTGACACGTTGGCGCTACGCCGTGGCGACCGATACGGGACTGGTTCGTCTAACGAATCAGGACGCCCTCTACGCGGATGATCGTCTCGCGATCATCGCTGACGGCATGGGTGGTCACGCGGCGGGTGAGGTCGCCGCAGCCATATCGATCGATCTCGTGAAGGCCGGTTTTCGCGAGAACCAGAGCGTCGAAGGGCTCGTGGAGTCCATTCAGGGCGCCAATCTGGCGGTATTGAGTGACGCGAGGGAGCACCCCGAGCACTTTGGTATGGGCACGACGATTATCGCGGTGGGGCTCACCTACGATCTCGACGGCGTGGTGTCGCCAACGTTGGTCCACGTGGGCGACTCGAGGGCCTATCAACTGCGAGATGGGGCGCTTCGACAACTGAGCGAAGATCACAGCGTCGCCGAAGAGTGGGTTCGCATGGGTCGACTCACTCCCGAAGAGGCCGCGGTGCATCCTCGCCGCCATCAACTCACGCGCGGCGTGGGTGTCGAAGACACGATCGCCATAGACGTCACGTCTATCAGTGCGCACCCGGGCGATCGCCTGCTCCTGTGTAGCGATGGACTCTCGAACGAATTGGACGCGGACACGTTGGCGCGACTTTCGAGCGCTCCGAACGGGCTCGAGCTAGCGGTGGAGAATATGGTGAGTGCGGCGAAAGTTGCCGGTGGTCGCGACAACATCTCGGTGATCCTGCTCGAGTTCGACGAAGTGAACGTCGCGTCCGCACCTATTCGTCGAACGATGAGTACCGCGCCGCCACCGGTGATGTCGACTGCGAGTACAGCCAAAGGGCGTCAATCGCGACGACGACTGACGTGGCGCGTGTGGGCCTCGTTACTCGTCTTCGTCGGGTTCCTAGCCGGAGTCGTCGCGGTAATCCACTGGTATGCCTATTCGTCGTACTACTTGGGCGATGATGCTGGCCGCGTCGCCGTGTACCAAGGACAAGCGAACAGTGTCTTGTGGTATCACCCGGTAAAGCTGTCCGACACGCCGTACACCATTGCGCAGCTTCGTCCTGGTGACGCCCGGGCGGTGACGGCCACCATTAGTGAGCCCTCGGTGACAGCGGCGCGGCACTACGCCAAGTACTTGCATTCATCGTGGGCGCAGACTCAAGTGAGTGGGTCGACGTCGACAACGACGACGCTGAAGAGTTCTTCAACCACAACGTCGACAACGACGCTAAAGAAAACCACGACCACAACCTTGAAGAAGGGTTAGGGCGTGTCTCGTCGACTCAGCATTCTGGCGACCGTGATCTTGCTCCTGTTCGCCGTCGCCGCGGCGCAGTCGGCGAATGTGCAGTTCTTTCGGTCCAAGGCGCTGGACGCTTCACCTATAAATCCAAGGAACACCCAATCGCCGGCGGACTCGCCTCGTGGCAAGATCATCGCGGCCGACGGTAAGGTGCTCGCGTTCTCGACACCTACTGGCAAGGGACGCAACGTGTACCGGCGGATCTATCCACTCGGCGCACTCACCTCGGGCGTCGTAGGCTTTGCGTCGCCTACCTATGGCTCGTACTTTCTCGAGGCGTACTACAGCAACTACCTGGCGTCGCACTCACAAGCGCCCCAGAGCTTCGCTCAACTCCTCGCGCCAACAACCTCGGTTGACAACGTGGTGTTGACGTTGCAGCCTTCGTTGCAGCGCGTTGCCCAGAAAGCCTTGGCTGGCCGAGACGGCGCCGCGGTCGTGCTTGATCCGAGAAACGGCAACATTTTGGCGATGTACTCAAACCCCACTTACAACCCGGTGCCGCTGACCTCAACGGATTCCAAGGTGGCATTGGCGGCGTGGAAGACAGACATCAAAAACAACGCCAATGGATTTCCACCACTAGGTCTGTTAGCGATCCAACAAAGGTTCCCACCTGGCTCCACGTTCAAGGTCATCACTACCTCTGCGGTTATCGTGTCCGATCCCCAACTCTTGTCCAAGGTTTACCCTGGGGTCTCTTTCATAATTCCTCCGAACACGAAACTGAAGTTGTACAACTTCGGCAAGGGGACTTGTGGCGGCACCATTGCCGAGATGTTGCCTCCGTCATGTGACACGGGTTTCGCGCAAGTTGGTCTCGACGTGGGTGGTGCGGCGTTAGCCAAAGCGGCCAACAGCTTTGGTTACAACCAAAAGCCACCAATCGACTTGCCCGGCGCGGTGGCGAGTGTCTTTCCATCGGCGTCATCGTTGACGTTCAACCAGCCTGGCGTCGCGTACTCGGCAATTGGTCAACAGAACGTAGCCACGTCAGCATTGATGAACGCGTTGGTGGCCGCCTCGATTGGAAATGGCGGCGTCATGATGACGCCGCATCTTTTGGACTACGTGACCTCAGCGGACGGGAGTGTCATCCATCGTTACAAGCCGATTGTGTGGAAGACGCCCCTTACCTCCGCGCAAGCCGGACAGATCGTCCCCTTGATGGTGGCCGTCGCGAGCCGCGGTACGGCCTATGGCTACTTTCCCGCGGTGGATGACGTGGGCGCCAAGACGGGCACGGCCCAGACCGGCACTCACCTGACCGACGACTGGATGATCGCGTTCGCTCCGGCCAGCGCTCCCACAATTGCAGTGGCCGTGGTCATGCCCTTCCAGGCCATCGAGAAGACGGGTGCGCTTGTTGCTGGGCCCATAATGACGTGCTTAGTTGAAGGCGCACTCTCTGTTCAGTCCGGCCACGCTGCGTCGGGCATTTCGGGCACGTGTCCCAAGTGACCTCGCCTACCTCCTATGTTTGACACGGCGTAGGCTTGGGCTGGTATGGAGCCCGTTGACGACCCACGCCTGTACTCCAATCGGTATCAGGTCACTCACTTAATCGCTCGTGGGGGCATGGCGATGGTGTACCGGGCCCAAGACACGCTCCTCAACCGAGCCGTGGCGCTCAAGATTCTCTACCCCGAATTGAGTGCAGACCCCCTGTTCGTGGAGCGATTTCGCCGCGAAGCCCAGGCGGCCGCCAATCTCTCGCACCCCAATATCGTCCCGGTCTTTGACTGGGGCGAGGACAGCGGGACCTACTTCATCGTTATGGAGCTCGTGGAGGGAACATCCCTCGCCGAACTGCTTCGAGGCTCTCAGACGCTGACGCCTTCTCGCTCGGCGGAGATCGTAGCGCAGGTCGCGGCCGCACTCGGATACGCGCATCGAAACGGTGTTGTTCACCGCGACGTGAAGCCCGGCAACATCTTGATCACCAAAGAGGGTCAGGTCAAGGTCACCGACTTTGGCATCGCGCAAGCAGTGTCGAGTGAGGATCATCTTGCTGAGGCCGGATCGGTGATGGGTACCGCGACGTATTTCTCACCAGAACAAGCTGAAGGTGTTGCCGTCGATGGTCGAAGCGACGTGTATTCGCTCGGTGTCGTGCTGTACGAGATGCTCGTTGGCCGGCCTCCTTTTCGCGGTGATTCACCCATTGAGGTGTCGAGCCAGCACGTGCACGGCACGGTTCCTCCACCGTCGCAGTTCTCGGACACGTTGCCACATGATCTTGAAGCGATTGTCATGGAAGCTCTCGCGAAGTCTCCCGGGCAGCGCTACCAGTCGGCCGATGAATTTCGCGCCGACTTGCTGCGCTTCAGCGAAGGTCAGCCCGTGCGAGCGGCTGCACGCGACACCGCGTTCTTCGGCGCTGACGCGACGCGGATGGTGGCGGCCGTGCCCGGTGACAGGACCCAAGCAGTTCCCCTCATGCATGGTCCGCGCACTGATATTCGCCGACGTCGCCGCAACTACACCGGGCCCCTCATTGCGCTCGTCATCTTGCTCATCGCGGGCGCTGCGTTTGCGTACGTACTAAACAACAAGACCACCGTGACGAATATGCCGTACTTAATTGGGCAGCCAGTCACGGTTGCCGAGCGGACACTGGTGAGCGATGGCTTCGTAATTGGTTTAGTTCATCCAGTGCCATCGAAGCAGACAAAAAATACCGTCATTTCCACCGTTCCCAACGCCGGAAAAAAAATCTCAAAGGGACAGGCAGTGCAGTTGGTTGTTAGTCTCGGCATCACGACGACACCAGTTATGGTGCCAGATCTCAAGGGTTATTCACTGGCAAACGCAGAGAGCATGCTGGTGTCGGAGAAACTGGGCTTCAAGCTTTCCCCGACACCTAACGCTCCACCCGGTGCGGTTCCGGGAGTAGTTCTCTCCCAGATACCCGTCAAAGGAACGCCAGCGCGAACTGGCGACAACGTCACTCTTGTTGTTCTGGCTCCCAATGCCAAATACACATTGGCGTCCGTGAATGGTGACACCATCATCCTCGCCACCACAGCGATAACGTCCCAAAGCCTCACCGTGAAGCCAGTGTTCACTCGAGTCTGTTCTAACACCGTGGTGCCGGGCCTGGTCATCGTTTCGATTCCCGTAGCGGGTTCCCTCGTCACTCAGGGCCAGCAAATAGCGCTCGTCGTTTCTTCGGGATTCTGTCAGGTCGTGGTGCCGACCGTGATTGGAAAAACTGGGAGTGACGCGATGAACGCTCTCCAGCTTGCGGGCTTTGGATCTTCGTTCACGACTGACCCCACGGCTGTGTGCACCGTTGGTTCTCCACAGACAGTTGCCACTCAGAGTGTCGCGGGCGGTTCATACGCGAAGTACAGTTCCGTCATTGCTCTCACGCTCTGTCAGTCCTCACCGGTCACAACAGGCTAACGAGCCAGCGTAATAACATCAACGTCTATGGCGAAATCTCAATCAAAACAGAACAGAAAATCGGTTGGTCGTTACGTCGACGCGGAGGCACGAGGGCGGGTCACAAAACGTCGTCCCGCCAACGCTGACCACAGTCCCCACTGGTACGGCTGGCTGTTACTTGATCTCTTGCTCTTTGGCGTGATCATCATCACGCTGAACTACCTACAAGTCCTACCCGGCTCGACCTCGTCGTGGTACTTGGTGCTCGGGCTCTTGTCGATGTTCTCTGGCTTTTACCTCGCCACGCGCTTTAAGTAGCGCTGCTCGCAGCGTCGTGCGATCTAACCCATTCGCTCGATGATCGTCGCGTTCGCGAGTCCGCCGCCTTCGCACATCGTTATTAGTCCGTAGCGTCCGCCGGTGCGCTCAAGTTCATTCAGTAGCGTCGCGCAGAGCTTCGCGCCCGACGCACCGAGAGGGTGACCGAGGGCGATCGCGCCACCGTTGACGTTCACCTTCGCGAGGTCGACCTTGTGTTCTTTCTGCCACGCCAAGACGACGCACGCGAACGCCTCGTTGATCTCGATGAGGTCGATGTCGTCGAGCGTGAGACCGGCGCGCTCGAGTACCTTGGTCGTCGCCGGAATGGGCCCAGTGAGCATCGTGACCGGATCGACACCAGCGAGGGCGAATGAGTGGAACTTCGCGCGTGGGGTGTAACCGAGCTCGCGCGCCTTCTCCTCACTCATAATCAATACCGCTGACGCGCCGTCGGTGATTTGTGAGGAGTTGCCCGCGGTGATCTTGCCGCCCTCTTTGAAGGCGCCCTTTAGACTGGCGAGTGCTTCAATGCTCGAATCGGGTCGGATGCCTTCGTCGCTCGTCATGAGTTCGTCCGTGGCATGACCTTCGTCGTCGCGCACGTAGATCGGCACGATCTCACGTTCGAAGCGGCCTTCGGCCGTTGCTCGTGCGGCCCGGCGATGACTCTCGACGGAGAACTCATCGAGCTCCTCACGCGAAATGCCCCACTGGTCGGCAATCATCTCGGCCCCGATGCCCTGGTTCTTCAGTCCACCAACCGGCTCGTAGCGTTCGGCGACGCGCGGGCCAAAAGGCCAGCCGGCGTCTTTGCCGATGGATGAACCCATCCCCACGCGCGACATGACTTCGACACCCGCCGCCACGACGATGTCGTAGGCACCCG
>JGI20195J14853_1000842_pt1 | contig 10413 bp, 12 predicted proteins | sample NGESurdeep092012_3_FD_14853 | JGI IMG/M metagenome (IMG submission 14853)
CTGAACGCGTCAGGATATCCGGCGACGTTGGCGGTGGAAAATGTATCGGCGGGGTACCATACCCTGGCCGAGGCATTTTCAGGCTGGCGCGACTCGCCCCCGCACCGTGCGAATATGCTGAAAAACGGTGTCACAAAATTAGGCATCGCCGCGAGCTATGCTCCGAACACCAAATACAAGGTGTTCTGGACGCTTATTCTTGCCTCATCGGACCCGCGATAAACTCGGCGTGATCCCCGTTCTCCGCCTCGCTGATTGACGCCATCGCGAACTGACGCCACGGTGCAATCGCTTTTTGACTATTTGATCGGCTGATATGACCGACAATTCCAACCCAGCGTCAGCAAGGACGCCTGCCAAGGCCCAGCGCGTGCTTGTGCTGCAGGGCGGCGGCGCCCTCGGTTCCTATCAGGCCGGCGCCTATCAGGCGCTGTGCCACCACGATTTCGAGCCGGAATGGATCGCCGGCATTTCGATCGGCGCCATCAACGCCGCGATCATCGCCGGCAACCCGCCCGAAAAGCGGGTGGAGCGTCTCAAGGAATTCTGGGAGTTGGTTTCTTCGCCAGTGCCCTGGAATCCGATCGCGTCGGGCGACCGCGGCCGTTCCCTGTTCAACGAAACCAGCGCCGCCTTGATCGCCACGTTCGGCGTTCCCGGCTTTTTCACGCCGCGGTTTCCCCCGGCGCCGCTTTGGCCGCAGGGCAGTTCGCAATCGCAGAGCTATTACGATACCGCGCCGCTCCGCGCGACGCTGGAGCGTCTGGTCGATTTCGACCTGATCAACGATCTGAAGACCCGGTTGAGCGTCGGCGCGGTGAGCGTGACGACCGGCAATTTCAAATATTTCGATAATTTCGAGTTCCGGAAGCTGGGCAAGAAGATCGGGCCGGAACACATCATGGCGTCCGGCGCGCTGCCGCCGGGCTTTCCTTCCATCGAAATAGAAGGCGAGCATTTCTGGGACGGCGGCATCGCTACCAACACGCCGCTCGATTATGTGCTGGATGCGGAAATCACCAACGACCTCTTGATCTTCCAGGTCGACTTGTTCAGCGCGCGAGGTCCGCTGCCGGTTTCGCTGCTCGAGGCCGCGGAGCGCGAGAAAGACATCCGCTTTTCCAGCCGCACCCGCATGAATACCGACAAGAACAAGCAGGTTCACAACACCCGCAAGGCACTGCGCGAGTTGATCGGCAAGTTGCCCGATTATCTCAAGAACGATCCGTCGGTTGAAATTCTTTGCGAAGCCGCCAGCGAAAACACCGTCACGGTGGTGCACCTGATCTATCGCAGCAAGAATTACGAATCTTCTTCCAAGGATTATGATTTTTCACACATCGGCATGGTCGAGCACTGGGGCTCGGGCGAGCGCGACGTTCATCTGTCGATGCGTCACAAGGATTGGCTCGAGCGGCCGCAATCCGGCAAAACCATGATGACCTACGATCTCACGGGGGACGGCACCGAAACCCTCGACGGCAAACAGGAGTAAATGAAATGACTACGTTGACAGGCAAGACCGCGGTGGTGACCGGCTCGACCAGCGGCATCGGATTGGCTTACGCGCGCGCCTTTGCCGGCGCCGGCGCCAACATCGTTCTCAACGGCATGGGCACCCCCGCCGATATCGAGAAGGAGCGGGCCGGCATCGAGGCGGACTTCAAGGTCAAGGCTGTCCATTCGCCCGCCGACATGACCAGGCCCGCGGAAATCGCGGATATGGTCGCGCTGGGTGAAAAGACGTTCGGCTCGGTGGACGTTCTCGTCAATAATGCCGGCATCCAGTTCGTGTCGCCGATCGAGGACTTCCCGATCGACAAATGGGACGCGATCATCGCGATCAACCTGTCGTCGGCCTTTCATGGCATCCGCGCCGTCGTCCCCGGCATGAAGAAGCGCGGCTGGGGCCGTATCATCAATACCGCCTCGGCTCATTCGCTGGTCGCCTCGCCGTTCAAGTCGGCCTATGTGTCGGCCAAGCACGGCATTGCCGGCCTCACCAAGACCGTGGCGCTGGAGCTTGCGACTTTCAAGATCACCTGCAACTGCATCAGTCCCGGTTATGTCTGGACGCCGCTGGTCGAGAAGCAGATTCCCGACACCATGAAGGCGCGCAATCTGACCAAGGAGCAGGTCATCCACGACGTGCTGCTGGAAGCGCAGCCGACCAAGGAGTTCGTCACCTCCGAGCAGGTCGCGGCGCTGGCGTTGTTTCTCTGCGGCGACGACGCAGCCCAGATCACCGGCGCCAACCTCTCGATCGACGGCGGCTGGACCGCGGAGTAGCGGTACCCGTCATGCCCCGCGAAAGCGGGGCATCCAGTACTCCGCGACGGTTGAGTTGAACTTCGGCGCTTGCGATTACTGGATTGCCCGCTTTCAAGCGGGCGATGACAGTGAATTAAATCGCGCGCTTCCCGAACGCCAGCATGTGAAGCCCAAGCCGTTTCCGCACGATCCAGAACAGCAGTACGGTCTCGAAGACAAGCGAGACCGAGGTCGCAGCCGCAGCGCCGTGGCCGCCGAACCGCGGCACCAGCGCAATGCAGAGCGTCACGTTCATGACGAACGCCAGTGCATAGGCCAGCGCGCAGATATGCTGGTGGCCGAGCATGTTGAGCAGCCGCTCGACCGGGCCGATCGCCGAGCACACCACGAGGCCAATGGCCGCGACGAACATGATGTCGTAGCCGACGACGAATTGCGGTCCGAACAGCCACAGCAGCGGTTTGCCAAAAGCCAGCAGCGCGACGGTCGCAGCCAGCGACGGCCAGAACGTCCATTTGATCGCATGCGCGACGTAGGCCGACAGCCGCGCTTTGTCGCCTGTCGCGTGATACTCGGCAAAACGGTGCGCCGTCGTCGCCGACATCGCGTAATGAATGAAAGACACCAGCGCCAGCGTCTTCACCACGGCGAAGTAGATGCCGACCTCTTCCGAAGAGCGAAATTGCTGCAGCACCAGCACGTCGGTGTAGGACAGCAGCAGGTAGAAACCTTCGACCAGCAGGATCGGCAGCGAGATTGCGAGCCAGCCGCGGAAATCGTAAGCCTTCGGGCCGGGCTCGATGTGGCCGCCGAGCCGGCGGTTCAGCACCATCATCTGCCCGATCATGGCAATCCACACCGCGGCAGCGCTTGCGAACATCGCAGCGGTCGCGCCGAGATGGAAGCCGAGCGCGAAGGCGCCCGCGGTCAAGCCGATGATCAGCGACTGCCGAACGATGAATTACGGCATCAATCCGAGCCGCATCCAGTCATGCGAGCGCGCGATGCCGTCCTGGGTGTTGGCGACCACGAAGGCCGGCAGCGTGATGCAGCCGATGTAGAGCGGAACGATCGCGTTTCCGTCAATCCACGGCGACAGCCCTTTCACGACGCCCGCCAGCAGCATCGAGACCACGGCAGATACGATGAAAGTCATCCAGCGGCTGCCGGAGAGAAAGCCGCGCAGCAGCGCGTGTTCGCCGCCGGCGCGATACTCGGGGATGATTTTTTGCGCGGACGCCGAGATGCCGAAAGCCATCATGCTGCCGAGCAGCAGCACCCAGGTCCAGACATAGACATAGACATAGACATAGACATAGACATAGACATAGACATAGACATAGACATAGACATAGACATAGACATAGACATAGACATAGACATAGACGCCATAGTCCGAACCACCCATCCAGCGCGCAAGCAGGATCTGCGAGAGATAAGCCAGGGCTGCGCTGACGACGCGGATGATGAAAATCGTGCCGGCAAGCCGCTTGGTCACCGAGGCTTCGCTGGAGCCGTCAAGGGAACCAGCAAGCATCGATCGCAGCCGCGTGATCGCCCCTCGGGGCAGAGCTGTTGCGGATTGTGCGTCCATCACGGCCACAGCGGAAAATCCCCAGAGCGCCGCATGGATGCGGCGACCATCGGGCCTATCAACTATTCGTTAAGATTCGGTTGGGTGGGGGGCATTTCCAATGCCGTCATTCCGGGTTCGCTCACTCGCGGAATGACGAGTTAATCCAAATTGACGTTGAATTCGTAGGATCGGTCGCCGCCGACCAGCGTCAATTTGAGCGCAGCACCTTCAGGATTCGTGCCAGGGGGCACGCCGTCGAGCTCGAAGGCGAAGCGCTTGACCCCGGGCGGGCTATGTTCGAGCAGTTTCGGAACCGGCAGCCCCCAGTCCGGCGTTGGCCCTTCGACAAACAGGCTGACCTCGCTGGCGTCGGGGCTGACCACATCGACCAGAACAGCGGATTTCCCGTCGCGCTTGACGTCGCGGATGGTCAGCGGGTTGGGATCGCCGATATTGGCCGGCTTGGGCACGGTGTCGAGGGCTGCGAACAGCGCGCTGTCTTGGGTGCTCGCGACGCTGGTGAAGGCGAGCTCGGCATTGGCTTCAACGGGAATGCAGAGCTTCTCGCAGACCGCGTAGTTGATCGCGGCGCGAAGCGTCACCGGCTTGTCGGCATTTTTCGCCACGATCCGCAACGGCAGCACGATCTGGTTGTGATAGCCTAACGAATGGCCACCGGCGCCGTCGTCGAACTTGGTCGGGGCCGGCCACAGAACGGTCACGGCTTCGATATTTTCCGATTTGGAGAAGTCGAAGCGCGGCGGCACGCCGGAATCGCCGGGCGTCCGCCAGTAGGTCTTCCACCCCGGCTGAAGCTGAAAGGCGATGCCGCCCAGCAGCACCGCGCCGCTGCGCGATCCCGCAAGCAGCCGGACCGCGGAGTGTCCATCCTGTTGCCACGGCGACGCATCTTGGGCGCGGGCCTCGATCGCCAGGGATGACGCAAGGACGGTTGCCGCAAAGCCGAGCGCGGCACGCATGGGAACTATGACCATCATGGGACGTCTTTACAGCCAAGCGGGACCGCAAACCATTGAATTGCTTGTGATGTATTCCTAAATGCGGCGCGAAGCTTGATTGACAGAACCGCCACCCGATATCAGGATGTGCATCAACACGAGAGTTCTTTGCGGATGGACCCTGCAGGCAAAAGACCGAGGATTGTTCGCCGCGAAGCCGCCGGCATTGGCGACAATTCGTCCGGACCCGGCTATCTCGACGGTCAGTTGCTGATCGCCATGCCGGTCATGGGAGATCCGCGCTTCGAGCGTTCGGTGATCTATCTCTGCGCGCATTCGTCCGAAGGCGCCATGGGCATCATCGTCAACCGCCCGGCGGGCAGTATCGACTTCCCCGAATTGCTGGTGCAGCTCGACATCATCGAGAAGGCCGACCAGATCAAGCTGCCGGAAAACGCCGAGACCATGAAGGTGCTGAAGGGCGGTCCGGTCGAGACCGGCCGCGGCTTCGTGCTGCACTCGAGCGATTTCTTCATCAAAGATGCGACGCTGAAGATCGACGACGGAATTTGTCTGACTGCGACGGTTGATATTCTCAAGGCGATCGCCAAGGGTGCCGGGCCGAAGCACGCGATCCTGGCGCTGGGTTATGCCGGCTGGGCGCCGGGACAGCTGGAGACCGAAATCCAGGATAATGGCTGGCTGCATTGCGATGCCGATCCGGATCTGGTGTTCGGCGGCGACGTCGAGGAAAAATACCTGCGGGCGCTGCGCAAGATCGGGATCGACCCGGGCATGCTGTCGAACGAAGCCGGGCATGCGTAGTTGCTGCGTCATCCCCGCGAAAGCGGGGACCCACAACCCCCAAAGCTTATTTTGACTGCGACCTTTTCCCCATCGCGCCTCACGGCTGCTTTCGATTCCATAACAGATGACACAGCGTATGGGTCCCCGCGTTCGCGGGGACGACGATGTCTTTCGTCTACTCCGCCGCCTGCTGCGCGACCGTCGGCGCGGTGCCGGCCACCGTGGCGCGGCGCATGTCGCGCGGCAGCGACTGGTCGTAGCGCCGCACGCGGTGCATGGTCTGGCGATTGTCCCACATCACGAGGTCATGCAGCGTCCACTTATGGACATGGACGAATTCAGGCTGGGTGGCGTGCTCGGTGAGGTCGCGCAGCAGCAGCCGCGCCTCCGGCACCGTCATGCCTTTGATGCTGCCGGCATGCGACGACAAATACAGCGACTTGCGGCCATGCACCGGGTGAGTTCGCACCAGGCGCTGCAGCACCGGCTTGAACATCTGCTTTTCTTCCTCGGTGTAATCGAGGAAACCCAGCGAACCGCGCGAATACATCAGCGAATGCTCGCAGATCATGTCCTCGATCTCGGCCTTGGTCTCGTCGTCGAGCGCGTCATAGGCGGCGCGCATGTCGGCGAATTCGGTGTTGCCGCCCTTGGGGTTGACCACGCGCGCAGACAGCAACGAAAACTTCGCCGGGATCGGCCGGAACGAGCTGTCGGAATGCCACAGGCAGTTGCCGAGATTGAACAGACGGGTGCGGTGATCGCGCGGCAGCGGCTTGCCGTCCTTGCCGAGATTGGAGACGTCGTTCAATCCGGATGTGAGCCGGTAATCTTCCTTCTTGGTGACGGTGCCGCCGCGCGCGTTCTCGCGTTCGCCGAAATTGCGCGCGAACGCCATCTGCTGTTCGTCTGATATGTCCTGATCGCGGAACAGCAGCACGGCGTATTTATCCATGCCGGCTTCGATATCGGCGGCCTCTTGCGGCGTCAGCGGCTTTCGCAGATCGACGCCGGAGACCTCGCCGAAAAAATGCTTGTGAAGCTGCCGGATCGAGACAGTCATGGCGTTTCTCCTGAACAAGGCGCGCGGTTGCTCCGCTCCATTTCCGCAAAAAACTACTCCCTGATCGTGCGATGTCAACGTTTTGCCATGCATGCTCGCCCTCAGGCGTTGCGGGCCATCAAGCCGCCATCCACCGGGAGGATAGCGCCGGTCAGGAACGACGCCGCGGGCAGGCACAAGCTCAGCGTCATGTGGGCGACCTCCTCGGGATCGCCGTAGCGACCGAGCGCGGTTCTGCGCCTGGCATAGATCGCCTTGTGCTCGTCACTGATCCGCGCCGTCATGCCCGTGGTGATCGGTCCCGGACAGATGCAGTTCACGGTGATGCCGTCGCGGCCGAGCTCCACCGCAAGCGAACGCGTCAATCCGACCACGCCGGCCTTCGCCGCCGAATAGGGGCTGTGCAATGCGGTGGCGCCGAGCGCCTCGGTGGAGGCGATATTGACGATGCGCGGAGATCTCGACTTGCGCAAGTATGGCAGCGCCGCGCGGATCACGCGCTGATGCGCCGTGAGCAGAACAGCCAAGCTCCTGTCCCAGGCGGCGTCATAGCCGTCGCCGTCGATTGGGGTTGCGACCGAAATGCCGGCGTTGTTGATGACAACATCGAGCCCGCCGAAATGCGCCGCGATGTCGTTGACGATGGTATTGATGTCATCGCGGTTGGCAACGTCCAGCGTCCAGGCTTTTGCGATACCGCCGCTGGCTGCGATCTCGTCCGCGACGGCCTGTGCGCCTTCGGCCGAATAGTCCGTCACGGCGACGCTGGCGCCTTCGGCTGCGAACACCCGCGCTGTGGCGCGGCCCATGCCGCTGGCGGCGCCGGTAACGAGAACGGTCAATCCCGCGATCGACCGGCTGAGCTGCTTGAAATCGGACATGCGTTTCTTCTCTGAGATGTCAGCTGCTATGCTTTCGGCACAAACCAAATTCGAGGTTCACGATGAACGAACTGGATTTCAGCGGCAAGCAGGTTCTCGTGGTCGGCGGCTCCAGCGGCATCGGCAACGGCATCGCGCAGGCGTTCCGCGCCAGGGGCGCGCGCGTGCAGGTCTGCGGCACCCGCGCTTCCGCCGCCGACTATTCGGCGAGCGAGGGATCGCAGCTCGATGGCCTCGATTACGCGCAGCTCGACGTCAGCGATGCCAAAGCGATCGAGAATTTCAAGCCCCCGTTCGATTGCCTCGATGTGCTGGTGCTGGCGCAGGGCGCGGTGATCTACCGGCGCGGCGAATTCGAGATGGCCGGATTTCGCAAAGTGCTTGAAGTCAATCTCATGAGCCTGATGGCCTGCGCCGGCAAATTCCATAAGATGCTGAGCGCAAGTCACGGCTCGCTCATCATCGTCAGTTCGACCGCGGCCTATCATTCGACCAAGGGCAATCCGGCCTACAATGCCTCGAAGACCGGCGCCGTCGGGCTGACCCGAACGCTTGGGCAAGCGTGGGCCGAGGATGGCATCCGCGTCAACGGCATCGCGCCCGGCCTCGTCGATACCAAGATGACCAAGGTGACGACATCGAATCCGAAGCGGCTCGAAGGCGCGATCGAGCGGATACCGTTGAAACGGCTGGGGACGCCGGCCGACATGGCCGGCGCCGCGCTGTTTCTGGCGTCGCCGCTGGCCTCCTACATCGTCGGCCAAACGCTTATCGTGGACGGCGGGCTGATTCTGTAAGCACCGGAACCGGATCGCGTTTCGTCGGTTAGCTCACTGACAATTTCAGGGAGTCACCGCGATGGACAAGGATCGAATTGCCGGCTCGGCGAAGGATTTCGCCGGTAAGGTCGAGGGCGCTGTCGGCGATATCGCCGGTGATGCGAAAACCCAGGCCGCGGGCCGCGCCCGTGAGGCCGCAGGGACGGTGCAGAATCTGTACGGCCAGGCCAAGGATGCCGCGCGCGACGCCACTGATGCCGCCGCCAGCTACGCCAAGGACGCGTATGAGAACAGCGGCGATACTTTCCGCGACGGCTCGCAAGCGGTGGCGAAAAAGGTGCAGGACAATCCGCTCGGCGCGCTATTGATCGCGGGCGGCATCGGCTTTGCGCTGGCGATGCTGATGACGCGTCCGCCGCGGCGGCCACCGCCGCAGCGCTGGCGGTATTACGGCTGAGCTGACCCGACCATCCCCGACGCGCCAATTGGCACGTCTGAGCACGCGAAGCGTGGACCCGGAATCCAGAAGTTATCAGCACGAGATTCCGGATTCGCGCCGGCGCGCGCCCCGGAATGACGATGGGTTTGGGGTTACCGCGTGAAAACGCCCGGTGTCGACGCCGAGCGCCCCACATTACCGGGCGGGCGCGGCACGGTGGGGGTACGTGGCGCCTGCGGCTGGCGCGGCGCGGCTCCAAAGCCGAAAAAGTTCCGCAATGACGTAGCCGATTGGGCCGGAAGCGGCTTTTTCGGCTTCGGCGTGCCCGGAGCCGCAACCGTTCCATCCGGCGAAACGGATGCCACCGGCGTTTCACCCTTGGCCTGTTCGCGGCCGACTTCGCGGCGCGGCCAGACAAAATCATCGGCGCGGCCGGCTGGCGGCGCCAGCGGTTCGCCCTTGACCATCGTTCGCGCCGCGAGCGCATCGACCGCGGCCGGCCGGGAGCCTGGGCCGCCGAGCAATTGATCGGTACCGACAGAAGATGCCACCAGCGGCAGGATCGGTCCCGCCAGCGGACGCGGCGCCGGCTGACCGGGCAGCGCGTTGGCGTCGGGCGTTGCCGGTTCGGTCGGCAGCGCAATCGGCGCGGAACGCGCAGCCAATAGCCGCGTGATCTCGCGCTCGACATAGTGCGCGAGCTTGCGCGCGCCGGGCTTGGTGAAGTAGACGCCGTCATAGGAGCGCAGCCGGCGGATCTGGCCCTCGAAGTCCGGGCCCTGCTGCAGGAAGCGGCCGGCTTCGTCGACAAATCCGTCCCAGACATCGACATAGGTGATGCCGACCTTGCCGGCGGCATCGCGATACAGCGAATCCAGGAACAGCATGTCCGCCGTCGCCTTGGCGCCGCGCACCGCGGGAAGCCCGACCCACAGCACCGGGACGCCCTTGGATTTCATGACGCCGATCATCTCTTCGATTTTCTTGGTGTAGAGCTCGACCCAGCGTTCCTCGCGAAACTCATAGACGCCGTTCGGCGAGCGCGTGCTCTTCTCCGGCGCGATGATCGGCGGCATCGGTTGCGCCACCCGGCTTCGCCCCGGATTTGCCGTCTGCAGGCTTGGCATCCGGTTTGGCGCGGGCGTCCTTCTTGTCGCTCTTTTTGTCGGATGACTTGCCGTCGGACTTCTCGACCGCCGGTTCGCGCATGGCTACGCGGTCATTGAGCCCCAGCATCACGACGATGGCGTCCGGCTTCTCGGTGGCGAGGATGCCCTTGGCGGCGGCGGCCCAGTCGGCCGGATCGCCCTTGGGCTGATACTTGATGAGTCCGGAGACGGTCTTGTGCTTGCGGATCACGCCCATATCCGGCTGTTCGGCATAGGCGTCCTCAAGACCGTAGGCGAGCCAGTCCGCCATGGCGTCGCCTAGCACCAGCACGTTGCGCTCCGGCACGGTCTCGCGCTTTTCCGGCGGCGGCGCCTTGGANTAATTCTCGACCCGCTTCGGCGCCTGCTGCTGGAATGGCGCGAACAGATCGCCCCCGAACCACCCGCCGCTGCTGCGCGGTTGCGGCCGTGCCGGTCCGCCGAAATTGAAAAACTGCGCGGAAGCCGGGCCGACGATCCCGACCAGCAG
>JGI20195J14853_1000847_pt1 | contig 10388 bp, 9 predicted proteins | sample NGESurdeep092012_3_FD_14853 | JGI IMG/M metagenome (IMG submission 14853)
GTACTGGTGGACATCGGCGGCGACTCCTCGCTCTAGACGGAGGTTCGCCTGCAGTCCTACAAGATCAAGGGCCAAGTTCAACGGAGCGACACGCTACCGAATGTTCCTGGGTCTAATGACTTACCTGGATGTGAAAACTGAAGGGGACAGCAGCATGTCAGGAAAGCAGCGGTCGTGTTCAGGCGTATGAAACGAGGTGCTGTGGGACCCGCGTGATATGGCGAAAGCTGAATTGCCTGTAGCCTAATCTCCAGCGATGCAAAGTTCCATCCGCCGGAAAGACGTCCGTAACCGGTGGCCGGGTCCTGTGTTGGCATGGATCGTGGTTCGACACAACCTCCGGATACGGAGGGATGCCCAGTAAGGGCATATATGGAGATGAGTGGACCGCCTAACTCTCGCTAGATACGTACAACAAGGACGAACGTGGGATCACCTAAGGGCCGCGAGTCCTAGGGTGACGGAGGCCCCGCAGTAGTCGTGGGAGTCACGACCCACCAAGGAGGACGGGAAAGCCGTCCGCAGGGCCAAGGGGGCCAGGTGATCGGACACTTAAAGGCCGGGAGGTACGCGTAATGCAGAACGCCGAAACGGACTGAATGTCCATCTACATTCCGAAGAAGAATGGGAAACTCCGCCCGCTTGGCCTGCCGTCATGGTCGGACAAACTCGTCGGCGAGGTGATCCGACTCCTCCTGGAGGCGTATTGCGAGCCGCGGTTTTCCAAGCGGTCACACGGTTTCCGTCCCCGCCATGGTTGCCACACCGTTCTAAGCGAGGTGGCGAACACATGGAACGGGACTACCTGGTTTATCGAAGGAGACATTTTCGACTGTTTCGGGTCGCTTGACCATTCGGTCATGATCGAGACGATTGGTGAGAAGATCCACGATAACCGGTTCTTACGGCTGCTGCGTAACATGCTACAAGCCGGATACGTGGAGGATTGGGAATGGAACGCCACGTTCAGCGGCGCGCCGCAAGGTGGTGTGGCATCACCAATCCTATCCAATATCTATCTGGACAGACTGGACAAGTTCGTCGAGACAGTTCTCATTCCCGAATATTCCCGAGGCAAGGGTAGGGCCCGAAACCCTGCCTACCGAAAGGTCGAGTCGGCGCTGGCGGGGGCACGCACGCGTGGCGATCGCGTTGCGGCGCGTCAGCTACGCAGGCGGTTGCGTGACCTGCCCAGCCTGGATCCGCGAGATCCGGGCTACCGGCGGTTGCGCTACTCCCGTTACGCCGACGATCACTTGCTCGGGTTCACCGGACCGAAGGCAGAGGCCGAGGAGATAGAAGCTCGACTGGAGACGTTCCTACGTGAAGACCTCAGCCTGGAATTGTCACCGGACAGGACGCTGATCACCCACGCCCGCACAGGCGCGGCCAGCTTCCTCGGCTACGAGATCACCGTTCGGCACGACGAACACAAGCTCACCAATGGCCGTCGTTCGGTCAATGGGACCATCGGCTTGCGTGTGCCGGCAGCGGTGATCAAGGCCAAATGTGCCCCCGACACCAAACTCGGCAAACCCGAGTACCAACCCCGGCTGAAGGATCTCACCGACCGTGAGATCATCAGCATCTACGGGACCCGATATCGGGGGCTCGTCCAGTATTATCTGCTGGCCGGCGATGTCTACCGGCTATCTCGGCTGCATTGGGTCATGTTGACCTCGATGCCCAAGACGCTAGCAGCCAAGCACCGCTCGACGGTGACGAAGATGGCCGTCAAGTACGAGGCCACCCTCACTACACCTCACGGGCCCCGCAAGTGCTTTCAAGCCAGCATCGAACGAGAAGGCAAGAAACCACTGGTCGCCAGATTCGGCGGGATACCACTGAAGCGGCAGAAGAACGCGGTCCTCACCGACCGCCAACCCGTCCCGGTCACCGCCCCGCGCAAGGAGATCATCACACGGCTTCTTGCAGGACGGTGCGAGCTATGCGAGCGCAAGACCGACGTGGAAGCTCACCAAGTCCGCAAACTCGCCGACCTCGAAGAACTGGGACTGTCACTGCCGGACTGGGCACGAATCATGGCAAGACGCCGGCGCAAGACCCGCATGGTCTGCACCGGTTGCCATGCTTCCATCCACACCCGGCACCCAACCGCGTCATCCACGGAGTAATCACTGGAGAGCTGGATGATCGGAAACGATCACGTCCGGTTCGGCCCGGGGGCCACTGGAAAAGGGCCTGCTCAGCAGGCACCTCGCCAGTGGCCTACCGGCACCGCGGCCGCGGACAACAACCGAGACGTGACGCGCCCGAAATGACGGGTCTAATGTCGCGCGAGACCAAAGCAGCTCCTCTCCGGCTCCCGCTGCGCACAACGCACTGCCGCCGCCCCCGTAGTCATCGCTTTGCGGGGCGCTCAGCGCTCGGGCTCATCCCCGCGCCGTCCGCCTCAGATCGGGGCGTAGGTGCTGCCGGGGTGAGTGCCGGTCCGGAAACCGCCAGCCTTCGCGCGTCTGGTTTGCCAAGGTCTGGGGCGGAGCTCGTCGGGGGTTTCACGGTGCCGCTGTGCGCCTGACCTCACAAGTCTGCGGTGACGAGCGTTTACAGGGTGGGCGCCGATCGACGGTGGCTCGCTGACGCAGGATGGAGGTTGCAGGTGGTGCGAGGCAGTCAACGCGATGTCGGAGTACTGGGCCAGTTCGTGATGTTGGCCGTGGCCTGGGGTGCCAGTTCTTGCTCATCAAGATCGGGCTGGAGGGGTTGTCCCCACCGCAGGTCGTGCTGGGGCGGCTGCTGACCGGGTCAGCAGCTTTGGTGACTGCGTCCCTGGTCAGTGGCCAGCGACCGCCTCGTGAGCCGACGGTGTGGGCGCACCTTGCCATGATGTCCGTGCTACTGCATATGGCCCCGTTTCCGTTGTTCGCGTGGGCCGAGCAGCACGTCGCCTCGGGGCTGGCCAGCATCTATAACGCCACCACCCCGTTGATGACGACCCTCGTCGCGCGCCATTGTTGCCTTTCGCTTGGGTGTGTCTGATGTGATCGGCTGCTGGGCACCAGCCGGTGGAGCTGCAGGAGGCGTTCTTGCAGTTCGGTCTGGGTGTTGAAGAAGTCCCGCAGCCGCCGCCACAGGAGGCTCACGTCGCCGCCTCGGCGGCGACGGGCATGGACAGCCCGAGCTGGTTGATGCCGCTCATCGGCGATCCGGTCTCGTCCCCGTCGCTGGCGCCGGTGCGGCACCTGGGGCCTGTGGGGGTGGTGGCGGTGCGGTGGCCGAGGATGACGTAGAGCATGAACCCGACGCCGTTCGGTGACGCAGGGCTTTCACTCGTCCTTGGCTGACGGCGATCCTAGCAATCACGATCAGCCCTGGCTGGAGGACTTCACCCACTGGTCGGCCAACGAGGATGACCCCCACCTCCACGGATACCTACCACCACCCGCGGGCTGGCGACAGCACAGCGTCACCCGCAACCTGCGTAGCGTCGTTCGCAGCCCGGTAGGAGCGGCCGATGATGGCGCGCCCCACGAGCAGGACATTCTTCCGGTTCTCGCCGATGCGGCGCATCACATAGGGCCACCAGTCGCGGCCGAATGGCAAATAGACGCGGACGGAGATGCCTTGGCCCCGCAACTCCTGCTGCCAGGCTGGGCTGGGCGTACGCCGTAGAGCATCTCGAACTCGTACTCGTGGGACGACCAGTCGTTATGGCGCGCGACGGCGACGAGCTGCCGGGTGAGCGCATCGTCGTGTGTGGCAAAGACCGGGCGGAAGCCCGCCGCGCGTGCTTGCGGAGTGAGCATGGTCCGCCCGAGTTGAAGGTAGGCGGCGTCGATGGCCTCCCGGCCTTGATGGTCGTCTGCCACTCCCCGGGGAAACGCGCCCTTGACCAAGCGGACGCAGGTTGGCGTTCGGACGACCGTTTCGAGGTCGCGCTCGGTCCGGCGCAGACGGGCTTGCAGCGTGATGGCGGCGGGCAGACCGGCCGCCACGAGATAGCGGTGCAGCGCAAGCGTCGGCTCTACCAGGGAGAAGTCCTCCATGTCGAGCATGACAGTGGTGCGGTCGCCGCTTGCTCCGGCGGAAGCCGCCGCGCGCGCGACCCGCTCGGCGTTGTGGCGTGCGAGCTCCTCGCCGACAGGAAGCCGATCGCGGTCGGATCAACTGAGACGTGGATAAACTAGGGTGGCCTGGTGCCCATGACCGCACCAGCGCTCGGGCCGGCGAGCTATTTGGCCAGCGCCGGCGGTCGACATGGCACCTCGCGACCTGTGCGGCAGAACGAGCCGCCGGCGGCTCGAACCGTCGCACAACTTCGGCGCATGGCCGGTTCGGGCGTTTCTCGGGCCACTTCAAGCAACCTTCGCCCTGGCCACGATCTCCGGTAGCTTCTCGTCGTCCGCATGGTGGTTACGCCAGCCGAGGTAGCGGCGGATCATGCCGGCCTGCTCTTCGGGGCGAGGCGTGGTCGGTGCCGTCGAGGGCGCAGTAGCGCAGCGCCGGGAAATGCGCCGCGATCCGGGTGTCTAGCTAGCAGCGCGGTCATTGGGACACCGCAGCTAGATCGCGTGCGACCCTGCGAACAAGGCGATGCCCCTCGTGCTCAAGCCACCACTGAGCACCCGCCATGTTCGCCGACGGGCGGCCGCGGTCCTTCCTGGTGTGCAGGTGCGACGGCTGTTGTTCTGGCGCTACCTGCCGCGGTGGCGAAAGCCGATCAACCCGTATCGGTCTACGATCGTCGGCTGGGACGGGATTCAGATTCGGGCGCTTGTCGAGCGAATTTCAGGCTGCCTGGAGGTCGTGCCAGCCTTGGGGAGTCAGGGCATAGCCGCTGACCGCCTTGGAGGTGAGTAGGCGCTCAAGGGACGGCCGCAGCAGGCAGGCTAGCGCGGCGGCTGCCACCGGCACTGCGGCCAACGGGTCGCCGGCAACTGGAGTGAGCTCCTCGGTGCTGCCGGTGTAGGGCCCACTGCGGGTAGCGGCGCTCAGCAGTTCCCGCGCCACGCCGGCGCGACCCCGACCGGACTGCGCCGCGCCGAGCACGGCGAGCAGCAGCTGGTGCGTGCGCACACCCGGCGTACCGCCGACGACGGTCGAGGGGCCGGCCTGACCGCGGGCGAGCGCCAGTAGCGGGCCGAGCAGGTCGACTCCGCTGCGGGCTGCGTTGAACGGCTCGACCAGCCGCGGGTTGACGTCGATCCAGACCGGGCCGTCCTTGTCGAGGATCGCGTCCAGCGACAGCGCGCCGTGCCAGCCCAGCAGCTGCACGTCGTCGGCAGCGCCGGGCAGGCTGCGGCTGGTCTTGGTGCTCGCGCCGCCGCCGCCTTCCCGGGTTCGCTCGTTGGCGTGCAGCGCCAGCAGCCGACCGGCCGAGAAGACCGACTGCACCATCAACAGCGGCCCGGCGACCGGCTCCTCGACGAGCACGCCGCCGGCGGCGAACGCACCCGCCTGTTGAAACGCCGCGGCCGCCTCCCGGACCTGGTCGCGACCTCGCACGCGCTGCACCCCGGTGCTGACGGTGCCGATTGGCGCCTTGAGGAACGCCGGCCCGCACACGCCCCGGACCAGCCCAGCCGCGTCCCGGGCGACCCAGCTTGAGGGTCGGCGCAGCCCGGCTGCGCGCAGCGTCTGGTCGGCGGCGAGCTTGTCTTGTACCCGCTGAAGGGCCGCGAACGGCGGCACCACCGTCCCCACCCCGAGTGCGTCCAGGTCCCGCTGCCGGCGGCTGATGACCGCGACCTGCTCCTGGGTGGGCAGCAGCACGTCCGGCCGCTCCCGCTGGAGAACCCGCACCGCAATGTCCCACCAGCCCAGCGGATCCGGGCCGTACGGCGGCAGTCGGTGCACCCGACTCACGTGCCGCGTCCAGCGCGTCAGCGGCAGCGCCGCCGCCGCCAACACGGAGACGTCGTGGCCTTCCCGGGCCAGCAGCGTGGCGCACTGGCGCGACGTCAACCCCGAACCGTCCGACAGCAGCACCCGCACCGGGGAATCATGCCCGGCAAGACCAACGATCCGGCACCCACGGGTGTTCGCTGGGCGGACGGCGACCGGCCGCGCTTCCGCCTGCGGCCGAGACCAGGAGATCTTGTATCACACCTGGATCCTGTGTGACACGAGATCACGCGCACCGCCGGCCCAGCCGCGCCACCTCGCTCTCCCGGCACGCGCCCCGGCCAAGCGGGGACGCGTTGCCGGCGCCGGCCGCGACCTGCCCGTCCTGGCCGCCCGGCGCAGCGTCCGCCGCGCGCAGGCGATCGCCTGTCGGGACAGCCAAGGAGATTCCCTCGCGCCTGTCCGCCGGCCGCCGTACGGGACTCCCGGCTCGGACTGACGCGGGGGCAGAGGCATGGTCACGCTGTTCCGCAGGGCCGGGCAGACGAATCCAAACGTGCAGCCCGAATCGGCTCGCCGCCTGTCCGCATCGCTTGAGCACCTCCTTCAGCGCGCCCAGCTCGCGGCCGCCTCGAGTTCGGGCGCTCAACATCGGCGGAGAAGGTGTGGTTGTGACGGGCCGCCGCCGTCGCTGGTTCACGGTCCGTCGCCGTACGATGGCAGGGCCGCCGTCGGTGGCGCCTGCACCATCCTGCTCACACGTTAGCTGCCCAAGCTGCCCAGCCGCCTAATGACCCTGCGAGGTTCCGCCGTGTCTGCCGCCCCTTCGCCGCGCCCCGACGCCGACCCCGTCACCGGGTCGACCCGCGTCAAGCGGGGCATGGCGGAGATGCTCAAGGGCGGCGTCATCATGGACGTGGTCACCCCGGACCAAGCCAAGATCGCTGAGGACGCCGGCGCGGTCGCCGTGATGGCACTCGAACGGGTGCCGGCCGACATCCGGGCGCAGGGCGGCGTCGCCCGGATGAGCGACCCAGACATGATCGAGGGCATCATCGCCGCGGTCTCCATCCCGGTGATGGCCAAGGCGCGGATCGGTCACTTCGTCGAGGCTCAGGTGCTGCAGTCGCTCGGCGTGGACTACGTCGACGAGTCCGAGGTGCTGACCCCGGCGGACGAGAGCCACCACATCGACAAGTGGGCCTTTACCGTGCCGTTCGTCTGTGGCGCCACCAACCTGGGCGAGGCGCTGCGCCGGCTGACCGAGGGCGCGGCGATGATCCGGTCCAAGGGTGAGGCCGGTACCGGCAACGTCGTCGAGGCGACCCGGCACATGCGTTCCATTCGGGCAGAGATCCGCCGGCTGACGACGCTGGACGAGACCGAGCTGTACGCCGCGGCGAAAGACCTGCGCGCGCCGTACGGCCTGGTCAAGGAGATCGCTGAGGCGGGCAAGCTGCCGGTCGTGCTGTTCACCGCCGGCGGTATCGCCACCCCGGCGGACGCCGCGATGATGATGCAGCTGGGTGCCGAGGGCGTCTTCGTCGGCTCCGGCATCTTCAAGTCCGGCAACCCGGCGTCGCGGGCCGAGGCAATCGTCAAGGCGACGACCTTCTACGACGACCCGGATGTCATCGCCAAGGTGTCCCGCGGACTGGGCGAGGCCATGGTCGGCATCAACCTCGAGACGCTGCCGACCGATCAGCGGTACGCCGCGCGCGGCTGGTGACCCCGGGCTCCTCCGCGGCCGCCGGCCGGCCGGTAGTCGGCGTGCTGGCGCTGCAGGGGGACGTTCGCGAGCACGTCGCAGCGCTGGAGTCTGCCGGGGCGCTGGCCGTCCCGGTCCGCCGGCCGATCGAGCTGGCCAGCGTCGACGGCATCTTGCTCCCGGGCGGCGAGTCCACCACGATCGGCAAGTTGCTGGCCGTGTTCGACCTGCTGGAGCCGCTGCGAGCGGCGGTGGCAGCGGGGCTCCCGGCGTACGGGTCCTGCGCCGGCATGATTCTCCTGGCCGACCGGGTGCTGGACGGTCGTAGCGATCAGCCGTTGGTTGGCGGCATGGATGTCGTGGTCCGGCGCAATGCCTTCGGCCGCCAGGTGGACTCCTTCGAAGGTGTCGTCGAGATCAACGGTCTTGGAGCCGGGCTCGACCCGGGACCGATGCCCGCGGTGTTCATCCGCGCACCGGTGGTGGAGTCGGTCGGAGCCGACGTCGAGGTGCTCGGTCGGGTCTGCCGCAACTGCGAGAAGCCGGACCCGTACGGCGACGGCGAGCGCGTCGGTAGGATCGTCGCCATCCGGCAGGGCAACCTGCTCGCCACGGCCTTTCACCCCGAGCTGACCGGCGACCGACGTATGCACCGGCTCTTCGTCGGCATGGTCAATCAAGCCCGGCAGGGCGCCGGCCGGTAACGGGGCCGGGCTCGGACGAGGAGCACCAGTGAGCGGGCATTCCAAGTGGGCGACGACCAAGCACAAGAAGGCGGTCGTCGACGCCCGGCGCGGCAAGCTGTTCGCCAAGTTGATCAAAACGATCGAGATGTCGGCACGGGCGGGCGGTGGCGACCCAGCCGGCAACCCCACGCTCGCCGACGCCATCGCGAAAGCGAAGTCGAACTCGGTGCCCAACGACAACATCGAGCGGGCCGTCAAGCGAGGTTCGGGCGAGCTCGGGGACGGGGCCAACTACGAGGCCATCACCTACGAGGGCTACGGACCCGGTGGCGTCGCCGTCCTGGTCGAGTGCCTGACCGACAACCGCAACCGGGCCGCATCCGAGGTCCGTACGGCGATGACCCGCAACGGCGGCACCATGGCCGACCCGGGCTCGGTCGCCTACCTGTTCAACCGCCGCGGCGTGGCACTGGTTGCGGGTGACGGCCTGACCGAGGACGACGTACTGGGCGCGGTGCTGGAGGCCGGCGCCGAGGAGGTCAACGACCTCGACGGGTCGTTCGAGGTGATCTCCGCGGCGGCCGACCTGCACGCGGTGCGGACAGCGCTCACCGACGCGGGCATCCCGGTGGAGTCCGCCGACATCAGCTGGCTGCCCTCGGTCAGCGTTCCGCTGGAGGACGACGCAGCGCGGCGGGTGCTGCGGCTGGTCGACGCCCTGGAAGATCTGGACGACGTCCAGAACGTGTGGGCCAACTTCGACGTCAGCGACGAGGTGTTGGAGTCGGTCAACTGACCCGGCGTGGTGCGGGGTTTTCGTCGGTCCTCGACTCTAGGCTAGTAGTCGAACGTCAGTTCGGCTGTCGCGCCCACCGGTGCGGCCCCGACATTGCGGAGGTGCGGGTGCGGGTGCTGGGCGTTGACCCTGGCCTCACGCGCTGCGGGCTGGGTGTCGTCGACGGTGCTCCGGGGCGGCGGTTGGAGCTGGTCGAGGTTGATGTCGTGCGGACGCCGGCGGTGGACGACGTCAGTCGGCGGTTGCTCGGTCTGGACGACGCAATCACCCTCTGGTTGCGACGGCACCGTCCCGACGCGGTGGCGGTGGAGCGGGTGTTCAGCCAGCACAACGTGCGCACGGTGATGGGTACGGCACAGGCCGCCGCGGTGGCCATGCTCGCCGCCGCCCGGGTTGGCCTCCCGGTCGCCCTGCACACCCCGAGCGAGGTGAAGGCGGCGGTGTCCGGCTCCGGGCGGGCGGACAAGGCTCAGGTGGCGACCATGGTGACCCGGCTGCTCCGGCTGCCGGCCACGCCCCAGCCGGCGGACGCCGCGGACGCGCTAGCGCTGGCGATCTGTCACCTCTGGCTGGCACCCCGGCAAGTGGCGTCATGATTGCGTCGGTGACTGGGCGAGTGGCGGTCGTGGCCGGCTCCGGCGCGGTGGTCGAGGTGGGCGGGGTCGGGCTGCTGGTGCAGTGCACGCCGGCGACGCTGTCGTCGCTGCGGGTCGGCGAGCCGGCCACGCTGCATACCAGCCTGGTGGTTCGGGAGGACGCGCTGACCCTCTACGGCTTCGCCGATGCCGACGAGCGGGCGACGTTCGAGCTGCTGCAGGCGGCCACCGGAGTGGGCCCGCGGCTGGCCCAGGCGGTGCTCGCCGTGCACCCACCTGCGGCGGTACGGCGGGCAGTTGCCACCGAGGACCTGGCTGCCCTAACACTCGTGCCCGGCATCGGGCGCAAGGGCGCCCAGCGGCTGATCCTCGAGCTTCGCGACCGGATCGGCGAGGTGGCCGAGGACGGCGGCTCAGGCGCGGCTTGGGATGCCGGTCTGCGAGCAGCCGGTGTACCGGCGTGGCGAGAACAGGTCCGCGATGCCCTTTGCGGGCTGGGCTACACGGTGCGGGAGGCGGACGAGGCGGTGGCGCGGGTGGAGCCGGCCGGGGTCGGCACGAATGGATCCACCCCCGATGGGGCGACCGGGGCCGGGACCGACGTCGACGTCGCGGCGCTGCTGCGCGCGGCGCTGGCCGTGCTGCGGCCGCGGTGAGGTCGCGATGACTGCCCCCGTGCCCGACGGGCCGGACCTGCCGGACGTGCCGGACGTGCCGGTGGCGGGGGAGCCGGATGGCCCGACCGCAGGCTCGACCGCAACCCCGCCCGCCACGCCGACGCCCGCAGACATCGTCTC
>JGI20195J14853_1000848_pt1 | contig 10380 bp, 10 predicted proteins | sample NGESurdeep092012_3_FD_14853 | JGI IMG/M metagenome (IMG submission 14853)
CCGGAACTGATCGTTGACGCGGATAGAATGTTGTCCATCACGATCCCTGCTCAAAGCCTCAAGCCTATTTCCCGGAGGCGAGCGCAGATCATTCAGGTCAAAGTGGGTATCCCCTTCACGCACGTAGCCCCAAATGGTGGGGTCGAATCTACCGATGGCTCCGACAGGGCAGCGCGGCAATTTTACTCGGATTCGTTGTGTTGGTTTGTGGCCTCGAAACTAAAATTGAAGCCGGGCTGAGAAATAATTTGAGCAATTCCAACCCAATTACCTTGTTGAGCCAACGGAATAAGATCATGCCGACCTTGGAACGAGAAACAATATCGTGTCCATCTTGGCACGTCAAAAGCATCCAAGTAATCAATTTGTCCAAAGAGATACAACCGCCTGCCACCCTGAGTGGGGGCTTGGAGAATTTCTACAATCTGATTCTGCGTAAAATCTTGGTCAGCGATAGCTTGACCGCCATGTGGAATTTGAGGCGCAACAACCATCCGACTATTGCGAGCGATTCCAGCCAAATTTGGAAATGGGAAGCTTGGTGCCAATGGATGTTGTTCCATTCGGATGATAGCTGCTTGCTCCACTCTATGCGCTGGAGTGCGGCCGCCATTGATAATTGTAATAGTGCTGACGAGGCGCAAATTCGGATCAATATTGAAGAGCCCTGTCGGAACCACTGTAATATAGGCACGCAGTTCTCTTTCGGCGTGGCGTTCGCTGCTTCTCCAGAGGCGCCAAGTCGCAAACCAAAGAGTGAGAGTGAAAAGCGCGATGAAAAGTGTCGAGAGCGCTGTAATAGCATCGTGATGAACAGTTACAAAGTCTCCAGTGCAGCGCGAGATCAAGACATAGGAAACACTATTTTTCGCGGATTGATCGCTTGTTTGGTTTTTAGCTGCCTCTACGCAGTTTTGAAATGTCTCAGAACTCGCAATAAACCAAACCACTAATGCGAGACCGACAATCCAAAGAACCAATGGAGGCCAATATGATTTTAGTTGTCTCATTAGCACCCCTCAATCGCCGTTCCGAAAATGTCCTCGTTCGTCCGGCTATTGTAGCGGAATTGGAACTCGGCGACAGGCACACCTCAACGCCACCAGTGGTACCTACGTGAGTGAAGGGGATACCCACTCAGGTCAATTGCAGCGTCAAGATAGCCGAGTTTCCGGCGGGCGGCTTTCACAAGGCCAGCCGGGGCATTTGCAGTTCGTCGCTGCGCAACCCTACCTCGTCTGCGGACGGCAACCTTGCGACCCGCATCATCTTCGTTTTACCCAGCCTGTAGCACTCGGCCGCAAGGTGAGCGATGAATTCACTGTGCCGCTTTGCCGTGGACATCACCGAGAACTTCATCACTTCAGTGTCCGCGATCCGCTATTTCCGCGGAGTGTAAGCGCCGGAGACAAAATCCCTCACTGGAGCAGCCGGGTATTCCGGTTGCGCCGGAATGATAATCTGGCAGCGATTGCCTTTTGCTCGAATCGGCGAAGGGCGGGGATGAAGAACGTGGAGCTATATGGACGGGTTCGCTATGCTGTCCAGATTGAGGGCCTGAGCGAGCGGGCGGCGGCCCGCCGTTTCGGGATCTATCACGGACTGTGAACAAGATGATGAAGCTCTTGGTGCCGCCGGGTTATGTGTGCAAGAAGCCGCCGGCAAGGCCGAAGCGTTATCCATTTATTCCCGTGATCGACCGCATTCTTGGGGACGACAAGTCGCGGCCGAAGCAGCAGCAGCATACAGCGAAGCGGATATTTGAGCGGCTTCGGGACGAGTACGGCTTCACAGGCGGCATCACGATTGTGAAGGATTGCGTGGCCGGCTGGCGTCAGCGGGCCAAGAGATGTTCGTACCTCTGGTGCTTTCTCCGGGGCATGCTCACGCAGACTTTGGTGAAGCCATCGGCATCATCGGTGGCATCGAGCGCAAGATCCACTTCTTCGCTTTTGACTTGCCGCACTCGGATGCCTGCTTCGTGGTCGGCTATCCGGCAGAGACGACGGAAGCCTTCTGCGACAGCCACGTTCGGGCGTTCGCATTCTCCGGCGGGGTTCCACAGTCGATCCTGTATGACAACGCCAAGATCCACGGCGACATCATTGGCAGCTTTCGTAGCGCGCATTATCGATTCTGATTGCACCCCGTCACTACGGTGTTTTGACGAACCGGCGCGGCATGCGCAACATTTTCCCCGCCAAGGCCGCTTTGTTGTGCTCGAGCAGTGCCGTGCAAAAACTCACTTGCGCCGCAGCCAGAGCGCGGCTGCGTCATCGGCGGGCCACCAACGTGGCAAAACGGACTCCATGAGTGAGAGAAGGTCGCCGCCTTTGAATAAGAATCCGTGAATTCCCGCAGCCGTCCCCGCATCTATATCGCTCTGTTTATCTCCGATCAAAAAGCTGTGCTCCGTCGTTATCCAACATTCCCACCCCAGTGCAACTTTGCCTTTCCCACCATCGACAAGGCCGTTGACCAGTTCGGCTGTTCGTCGGCCCTTCATTCGGCGGATTGTGGGGCGCGATGACCACGATCGCGGGCTTCAAAACCCTGGCGCGGGACCGCGGTAATGCCTCCGTCAAGTGCAGTTCTCTGACCCCACGATAAATTTGCCTAATTGTTTAGTTTGGTCTCCATCCTTCAGTAGAAAAACTGTTTTAGCGCGCACCCATGGCCCCGTATCCGCGCTACCTTCCGCTCCTGAAAACGTAAAAAGTGTTTCTACCCCACTTTCATCCACAACAAATACTTTCACTTTACTAACGCCAGCCGCCATGGCATTCCAAGATACCTTCGCAACCTTCGGGGGATCGCACGCTCGCAACGTCGCTGGCGCCACTTCAAACTTTACCCCTGGCACTGCTTCGGAAACACTCTTGGTCGTCTCAGTTTGCACTTGAGATTTTGACATCATCGGGGTGGTGGGGGACGAGTCGCACCCCGACAGCAAAAGCGTCCCTATTGCTGCCACGACCACATGAATCTTCATATTGTCCTCCAAGCCAGCCGATCTTAGTCCCATCCAACGCGCTTATTCGGGGACCGTTCCAGAGGGCTTCTACTTGGTCCTGTATTTCGAGTCGAGAAAAAATATGCTCCGCCCGCATGGTAAGATCATCGTCTGCGAGACTCCGTTTAGCTATTTCCGCGGAGCTATATCGGCAAGGTCGCTGAAACCGGCCACGTTCACTTCAATGAATTCGACCATCACGTATCGGCAGTCGGGGGGCAGCTTGGCCAAAAACTCCGGTAGGCGCACCTGATTCCAGGAAGCTCGATAAACTTTCTCGAATTCAAACGTGATCCCAGAGCGCAGCAGGCCGTCGAAGAAGCTGTCGCCAAGCACCGCCATCGGCGCGAGGACGTCGGGGGGCGATTGAGAAGCTCGTGAAACAAATACGTATGGAGCGATATCCGTCCGGTCGGTCGGGGGAGCGACTTTCCACGTCGGTTCGACGAACAGCGCCGTTTCCCGCGGCGACGAAAACAACGGCATAAATGTCGCCTGACCTCCGCTGAGCTCTCGCGTTGCAATCTTGAGCTCATGAGTCCAGACGCTATTCTGCCGGCCTTCCCGCCGTGACAATTCATCGACAATCCATTTGGCGACGACGAAAGCTGCGGGATCGTTCCAGTGGAAATCCGTCTTGTGAAAGACCGAGCGTTGTTTCGCTGCCTCGCGCAGTAGCGAGATTACGTCCACGAATAGCAGGCCGTCGGCTTGCCGCAAACGCTCATACAACTTTTCGAACCGGCTCGGCTTTGGCAAGCGTTGCACCGAACTCGGCAAAAACGCTGAATAAAAATGGTCCTTCAGCGGCGCGATCAGCAAGATCAAAGTGATACCGCGTTGCTCCAAAATCCGATTGAGCTCCACCGCCCCGGCCACGACCTGGTCTTCTGAGCGCGCCAATATACTTTCGATGTTCGGCTTTTCCTGATCGTGAACAGTGCGATAGAACAACCAGCCGTCCTTGCCGATGTGGATGCGCGATGAATAATCAAACAATGTGTAGTCAATCTGCGTCTTCAGCTTGATGAAGAAAGCACGGAATCCGAAGTGGTCATCGAACCAGGATTGGCCCGCTTCGATATATGCTTTAAGGCCTTTTTCGACATTGAAAGCTGGCCATTCCGCCAGGCGCCTGTTCTCCGCCACCGGCGCGATCTGGCCAAGCCCAGTCACCATCTGCACGCCGGGCAGGAAAATAACGACGAAAAACGCGACGATCGCCAACGCTTTTGCTAGGCGGCCGCCGTTGTGAATACGGCTAGTCAGCACGCTTGTGATGACGCTTTTCATGTCATTCCGGCGCCCGGTTAATCGGCCCGTTCATCTCAGAACTTGAAATAGATGAACGGATTAAATCCGTTCGCAGCAATGAGCCCAGCCGAATAGAGCAAGCACATGATCGAAAGCCCTCCGCGTACCGCGAGCGAAGACCAAGTCTCGGCAAAAATCCATTTGTAGCGCTCGAACGGAAAGATCGCAAGGATCGTCCCGGCAATCAGCGCTGCTATCTTATCGCCGGTCAGGTAAAAATAAACAGAGAAATAGGCCGCGTTTCCCTGATCAAAGCCGGCCATAACAGATAAATAATGCGCCGCATTGGCGAGTGTCGGCGCGCGAAAGAATACCCACCCAATGAGAACGAAAAAGAACGCGACGACTTGAGCAATATAGCCCTGCGGCACAAAACGATATCGGTCGGCAAGCACGCGTTCGATGATGAGAAGAAGTCCGTGATAAAGGCCCCATACGATAAATTGATAGGCGGCCCCATGCCAAAGCCCGCACAAGAAAAACACGAAAATAAGATTGACATACGTGCGGAATGGTCCGCTGCGATTGCCTCCAAGCGGGAGGTAGACGTAGTCGCGAAACCAGCGCGACAATGTCATGTGCCATCGCCGCCAAAATTCAGTGATGTTTTGAGAGCGATAGGGCTGGTTGAAATTCTGCGGGAACTCAAACCCCATCATTCGGCCGAGCCCGATCGCCATATCCGTGTATCCTGAGAAGTCGTAGTAGATCTGCAATGAATAGGCGAAGGCGCCAAGCCACGCGATCGGCGTGGTGAGTTGGTCAGGCGGCAGAGCAAAGATCCGATCCGCTAGAACTCCCGCAGGATCGGCAATTGCACATTTCTTGGCGAGCCCGAAACAAAAGGTCACGATGCCTGCATATACATTTGCCTGCAGGATCGGGCGCACGCGCACGCGATCTACGATTTCGGCATAGCGAACAATCGGTCCCGCAATCAACTGCGGAAAATTGACCATGTACATGGCGAAGTCGACAAGTGACCTTGACGGGGCCACAGTCTTCTTATTGACGTCCCATAGATAGGAAAGCGCATGAAATGTGTAAAACGAAATTCCGATCGGCAGCGCAACCTTGTAAACTGCAAAGGCTCCAATGGCGCCGGCGAATGATAACGCCTGATTGAGCGCTGTGGTCCCAAATTCCGAGTATTTGAAGTAAAACAATGGCAGCAGATTGAGCACGACGCCAGTCGATAACAGCGCAAACCGCCGCGCCCCCTCGGCTTGCTCAATAAGCAAAGCAAACACGAAGCTTGATATGATCACGAATATCAAAATGAGAGTAAGAGTGCCTGAACCCATGAAAATAAAAATTAGAGATGCCAGCAAAATAAAACAATTGCGCGCCTTGTCCGGAAGCAGATAGTAGATGCCCAAAAAAATCGGGAGGAAAAAGAACAAGAACGACGGCGACGTGAAAACCATAAAAATCCGCCAATATTAGGGATTAGCCAAGTGATCGATTTTCATTTTCGCGAGACCCGGCCACGCACGGTGGACAAGACTGCTTCGACCTCCTGATATCATGGCTGCAACGACCGATGACACCTATACACAGCATGCCATCTGCGGGAAACGGTGGGCCACAATGAACGGTTACGGTGCGGTCGACAAATCGTAGATAAGGAGCGGCCCAACCTGGGCCATCGGCCGCAAATTCGCCGCCAGGTACTCGCCGAGGACCTGTTGGCCCGGTTTCTGGCCATCCTTAGTGTGGACGACATGAGTCACCACCCACCGGGCGAGCAATGCCTTGGCCTGGTCGGGCGTGGTAACCTCCTTCATTTCATTTACAAGCTTTTCATTGTACCAGTTCGTATAGAGGGCGCGACCTTGGAGCAGCGCACCATAGGGGTTGCCCGTGTAGAGCACACGTGTCATTCCACCAGCGGCTTCATTGATCATGCGGTTTGCTATCCGTTCCGGCGCCTGCGCTAGCTCAAGGTTGCGCCGCGACACGGGATCGAAGCCGGCGCGCAGGTCGAAACTGCTGAGGATCCATCCACCGGATGGGAGCTTATAGATATTGAAGGCCGCCACCGCGGCGAAAATCACGAGCGTCAGCGCTCGAGTGTGACACCACTCAAAAAGGAACATGGCCCCGATTCCCGCGGGGACGAGCAGAAGGGGGAAAACAGGATAGAAGTACCGCAGGTATTGGATTTCAAAAGCAATCGGCAGCCAGATTGCCACTGCCAGGGCAAAACAGACCACAGCCTTTGCACGCGGGCACGCAATGATCGCCGCGATAGCGAGCGGCACCAGAAGCACCATCGTGAGTCCGAGTGCACCCGTGCCTACCTCACCGAAACGGCCAGAGGCAAACGTAGTGTCATAGAGCAGCATCCAATTGAACTTTCCCATCCAACGCGTGTCGGCAAACACGGAAGTAGGGAAAAAAGGCGATTTAAAAATATGATTGTAGAATGGGAACAAGGGATTGCCGGTGCTTATCCACGCCTTAGCATAAGGAAGGCATCCGACAGCTGCGAGCACAAGCCCCGCGGTCAACACGCGGACAATGGTGCGCCTCGGCGGGCGTTGCCGAAAGATGAGAACGAGCAGCAAGAGCCCGATGACGGCGGCTCCGAGTGCGCCGTGCAGCTTCGACATTGTCGCGGCGGCGAGAATGACGAATGCCATAACAGCTTGGTGTTCGGTCGGGCGCAGCTCCGCCACGATGATGATTCCAACGGCAGATGCGATCCAAAGCGTCAAAGTATTTTCGATGAATAGCGACGAACTTTCGATAAAAACGATAGGCATCGAGGCAAGCAACACCGCCATCCAAATCGCGACCTCGCGGGAGGTCTCGCGACGCAGGACTGCAAAGAGCGTCGCACACACCAGCATCAGGGCCGTGAAATTGTAAAGTCGCGCCGCCAACTCGCCGCTGAGGAGAAAGAAATGTGTGTACATCCAATCGACTGCGGCCGGCTGGAATGCCCACGCATACAAGGTGCCGTCGAAATCCCAGGCGCGATGAACGGAAACATAGGATGGGATGTAGAGATGGCTAACCATCGCGTCCCAATATCGCTCGGGCAGCGCGGCCAGCAACGCGTGAAGCACCGCGACGAACAAGAATGCGGCAAGACCGGCCATTTCAGTCGCGGTTCTGGTTTCTGGCCGCTTTATTGCCCGAGTGAACGCTTCCGCGCGCTCGGAAAGAGCCTGCCGCACCCGCGGAGTCGCGAATGCAATGATCAGCGGCGCGACGAGCAAAAACGAGTGGACTCCGGGGGTGTTGATCCGGATTGGACCGATCAGCGTGAATACGATCGCATAAATCGCGGCGCCGAAGGTCGTGACGAACACGAGTGGCAGCATGTTCGCGCCGGGAAGCCGAGGGGAGAACCATGTCCCGAGAATGGTTGCGGATAGCAGGAATAGGCCGACGATAATGATGGGTACCGCACCGAAAGCGAATATCAGTGCGATCATGCCGGCCGCCGCAAGGCCTACCTCCATGCGGAGGCACCACCGTCGCTCCGCCATGATCGCAATCGCGACCGCGCCAACGACACCGAGGCAAACGATCCCGACCTGCCGGATCATCGTCGGAGTCCACTGGACGTTGGTCAAAATCGCGGAATTCACGAAGCCGCTTGCGATCATCGCCAGCGAGCCGATGATCGAAGTCGGGAAGAGGTACAGAGCAGCCTGCGCCCAGTAGCGCCGCTGCAAAATACCGCTCTGCCCGGCGCTGTCAGTCATTTGCATCACTGTCCGCCGGAAGCACTCGCGCAAATAGCTGTCATCGTAGAAGCATAATCATTGCTGGCGAAACTTGGCAAGCCAATTATGCAAAGGAATGGGTAGATGGTATCGAAAGCACTTAAGAGTATCATAAAGCCTTGTGGTGCCGCTATTGAAAGGTTGACCGGTGTGAGAGTTCAATGGCATGCGTGCTGGCCACCGGGCTCGTCTCCACAGTTTTCAACCTGAGAGCTGACAATGACCATGAACGTGGCTGTCGTTCTGCCGTGTTACAAATCGAAGGATCACGTCCTCGACGTCATTGCGCGGATCGGTCCGGAGGCTGTTCTCATCATCGCCGTCGATGATGCATGTCCCATGGGTACGGGAGCATATATCGAGGCAAATTGCACCGATTCTCGCGTTGTGGTCGTGCGCAACGAGACGAATCTCGGCGTCGGCGGCGCCGTTATTCACGGCTATCGGGTCGCGCTCGAGCGCGGCGCCGAGATCGTGGTCAAGATCGACAGTGATGGCCAGATGGACCCCGCGATCTTGCCGCAGATCGTCCATCCGATTGTTCAACGCCTGGCTGACTACAGCAAGGGGAACCGATTCTTCAACATCGACGACGTGCGCAGCATGCCGGCGGTCCGGCTGCTTGGAAATGCCGCCTTGTCGTTTCTGACCAAGTTGTCGAGTGGCTATTGGACCATATTCGATCCAACGAATGGCTATACCGCCATTCACCGCACCACGCTTGAATTGCTCCCGCTCGACAAGATCGACCGGCGCTTCTTCTTCGAATCCGACATGCTGTTCCGCCTCTACATCGCGGGTGCGGTCATCATCGATGTTCCGATCCGCGCCGTTTATGGAGACGAGACCAGCAATCTCCGGATCGGAAAAATCGTGCTGCCGTTCCTTTTCAAGAACATACGCAATTTCTTCAAGCGAATATTTTACCGCTACTTCCTGCGCGACATGAATCTCGGCTCGCTCGAACTCCTTATGGGGACGCTGCTCCTGCTTTTCGGCACCGTGTTTGGCGTGAGCCATTGGGCGCGAGCAGTGTCCGAAGGCGCCACCGCCTCGGCGGGGACGGTCATGCTGGCTGGGTTACCGATCCTGGTTGGCGTACAGATGATTCTTGGGTTCTTTGCTTTCGATTTCATGGCGGTTCCGAAGATGCCGATCCAGTTAATTCTCGGCGAAGACAGGCACCTCCGGAAGCGACCAGCGAAAAATTCGTGAAAACACGAGGCGGCAAATTATGGCAGGAGAACTCAAGTCATCAAGCTTGTGTGATGAAGGCGATCCCCACCAAAATGAAGACCACGCCGAGAATATGCATGCGCGGGTAGTGTCCAGAATCTTTCGCACATTTGGTCAGGCGACGGCTCCGCTTTGCGTGACCTGTGGTTGATAGAGAGGCTGCATGTTCATGTAGCACTTGGCGGACCATGTCGTTCCGGCGATGTAGCGGAGCCTAGCTGCGGCCAAATTGAGACAGGATTGACCATCTGGAAATGCACCGACGACCCGTGTCCTGCGCCGGATCTCTCTCATGATCCGCTCCAATGGATTGTTGGTCCGGATCTTCTGCCAGTGAATGTCCGGAAAGGCGTAGTAGGTCAGGGTCTCATGGACAGCCTGCTCGACGAGATCGGCGTCCTTGTTCATCTTGGCGGCGCGCAAATTGTCGACGATGGCTCGCGCCTTCCGGTCGGCGGCCTCACGGCTCTCCTGGGCATGAATGGCCTTGAGCATGTGGCTGACTTCGCGGACCTTGGTCGCTGGCACGTGGCTGAAGACATTCCGGTAGAAATGCACCATGCAGCGCTGCCAGCGTGCGTCGGGTAGGAAATCCGCGGCGCTCTCCATTAGCCCGCGGCAGGCATCGGAAATGATCAATTGCACGCCCTTAAGGCCGCGATCGACCAGGTGCCGCAGGAACGCCGACCAGCCCGACTTGTCCTCCTTGGCGCCTTCGCAGATCCCCAGAATCTCCCGAAATCCTTCGGAATTGACGGCGCTGGCCACCAGGAGGGATACATTGCGGACTTCGCCGGCCCAGCTGCGCTTCATCACGATCCCGTCGAGATAAAGATACGGATGCTCGCCTTCGATGCGCCGGTTCCGCCAAGCCTCGATCTTGGCGTAGATCTTCTTGTTCAGGTTCGACACCGTACTCGGGCTCACTCGCGTGCCCCAGAGCGCCTCCGTGATGTCCTCCACCCGCCGGACCGAAACCCTCCGTGCCAATAATGGTGAGACATCGGAGTCCCGAAAGTTTAGCCTCACATGGGCGTAGGACAACCATCACGTGGTCATGCAAAGCAAAGAAGCGAA
>JGI20195J14853_1000864_pt1 | contig 10290 bp, 7 predicted proteins | sample NGESurdeep092012_3_FD_14853 | JGI IMG/M metagenome (IMG submission 14853)
TAACACGTGCCGCCGAGACCGCCGCCGCAGCCGCGGTTCGAGCCTGCTCCCAGCCCTAGCGGCAGCCGGCCATCACCCTCTGACCGACGCAGTTCAGGCGAATCGTTCGTCCAGCCAATCGAAGACGACTTGGGCCAGCAGCCTGATGTTGTCGGATTGACAATGGGTCGACGCCCCATCGTCCACGTTGAATCGACGGGTGCTGACCTGACCCGGCAGGGCGCCGACAAAGGCATCGAACTGGGAGAGAGGCTCGTTACCCTCACGATCCCCGATGAGGGCGAGCACCGGGCAGGTGATCGCCCCGACCAGGTCGCCGAGTCGGTACTCGGTGATGACGTCCCGCCAGGCGGAGAACGACGGCACGCCGAAACGACGGCAGATGGACTCGATCCCCCACTGCATCTGCTTGGGCATCAGGTCCTCGGGAACACCCAGTACGTCTTCGGGTCGGATGTCCCGAGACATCCCGAAGACGTCGCTTCCCACCCACGCCTCCATGTAGCGGCGCATATCGATGACTGGCGGATTGGCCACCAATGCCCGTACCCGGGGATCGGTGGCGGCACTGCGGGCGGCGAAGCACGAGCCGAAGCTTTGGCCGACCAGGGCCACCCGGCCGGGATCCACGTCGTCACGGGCACAGATCACATCGAGCACCGCGGCCAGGGGAACCTCGTAGTCTGGGCGGAAGGGCAATGCCGGGTTGAGACGCATGCAGCCCGGTTGTCCCGGGCCATCGAAGGCAAACACGTTCCACCCCCGCTCCACCCCCGGGACCCCGTAGTGGAAGTAGATCTCTTCCGCACTGGAGTCGAAGCCGCCGACGCACACCAGGGTGGGAAGCCGCCCGGGATCAGCCGCCACCGTCGCACGTGGACGCAGAAAGTAACCGGGCAGCATGGATCCGTCGAACGGCACGTCGACCAGTTCCAACGGCGGCACAAACAGTGATCCGGCCTCGGTGAAGCATTCCCGACTCCGTTCTCCGGTGTGACGGGACGCCTCGGTGGCCGGGTCCACGTAGTACTCGGCCGTCCGGTAGTAGGTCGACGCTCGCAACAGGTGATCGCGCCCGCTCACCCAGTGGCCGGCCGCAAGACAGGTTCGAGCTGTCGCCTCCACCCGATGGGCCAACTCGTCAAAACACCGGGCCCAACTCTGTGGGCTGCCGTCGGTGATCTCGGCCGCCACCGCTAGGCACTCCCCTATCGTCGAGCCGCCGTAGTCGGCTACTCCCAACGCCTTGATCAACTGGTAGTCGAACTCGTCGTCGCGGAAGCCTTCCACCCGGATGGCACTGCGGACAATGTCTGAGACTCCGAAGGACACGACGGCTCGATTCTTCTCGGTTGCTTCTCGGTTGCTTCTCGGTGACTGCCTCGATGGCGGTTCCGACCTCTGCCTGGGCGGACATTGTGCCCGATGGCTGCCCTACCATGTCACCATGCGAGTAGCGGCGATCCAGACGACCGCCACCGCAGATCTCCACACCAACCTGGATGCCGCGTCTGAACTGGTCAACCGGGCCGCCGGGGACGGTGCCGAGCTGGTGGTGCTCCCCGAGTACTTTTCGGTGGCCGGTGGCGACGCCCACCTTCGATCCAATGCCGAAGCCATGGACGGGCCCACCATGACCTGGGCATCGGACCTCGCTCATCGTCATCGGATCTGGTTGCTGGCCGGAAGCTTCCCCGAGCGGCCACCGGTCGACCCCGGCCCCGGAGCCGGTACCGACGGACGGCTCCGCAATACCAGCTGTCTGGTCGATCCCGGAGGCTCACTGGCCGCCACCTACCGGAAGATCCATCTCTTCGACGTCAGCGTGCCCGGGGCAGAACACCGAGAGTCGGAGACCATCGCCCCTGGTGGCGCCCTCTGCCTGGTTCCATTGCCCTCACCACCGGGCAGCGATGACCCGCCCCCCGTCCTCGGGCTCTCCATCTGTTACGACCTCCGGTTTCCTGAGATCTATCGGGCCCTCGCCCTGGGTGGCGCCTCCATGGTGGCCGTTTCTGCGGCCTTCACCACCTCCACCGGGCCGGGCCACTGGGAGGTATTGCTGCGGGCCCGGGCCATCGAAGACCAGGTCTTCGTCATCGGTGCTGGTCAGGTCGGTGTACTGCCCGCCGGGATGCCGCCCTGTCATGGTCACTCGATGATCGTCGATCCGTGGGGAACGGTGATGGCCGAGCGAGTCGACCCCTCACCGGGCGTGGTCACCGCCGACCTCGATTTCGATTTGCAGCGGCGTATTCGCCTCGAGCTGCCGGTCCTGGTAAATCGTCGTCCTGGCACCTACTCTTGCCCCGATGACAACTCAGGGCGCGATGTCAAACACTGATGGTAGGAGTGACCCGACGGTAACCGGGTCGCTGGCGTCGGCCGTGGCCCCCTCTGGTGCCGCACCGTTCGAGGTCGGGGAGTTCGAATCGAGTGGCCTGCGCCTGTACTACGAGATCCATGGGCACGGACCGAAGATCCTCGTCTACGTCCATGGGATCTTGATGGATGCCAACCTCAACCGGCGTCTCGCCGTTGACCTGGCCGCCAAAGGCAACCGGGTCATGTTGCTCGATCTACCGGGTCACGGTCTCTCCGACAAGCCCCGACGAGCGTCGTTCCACCGGATGGACACCTACGCCCGCCACGTGGTGGCCCTGCTCGATCATCTCGGCATCGACAAAGCGGTGATCGGTGGCGTGTCGCTGGGTGCCAGTGTCGCCCTCATGGCGGCGGCCCAGTCGCCCGAGCGGGTCCAGGGGCTGGTCATCGAAATGCCGGTCCTCGAATGGGCAGTCCCTTCAGCTGCGCTCACCTTTGTCCCCATGCTGCTGGCCGTCCATTTCGCCAGGCCGGTGGTGCGGGCGTTCGCCAGTGTGATGCGACGCCTCCCCCGTACCGGCGTCGGTGCCCTCGACAGTGTGATGAACTCCCTCTCCAACGACCCTGTGGAGATTGCCGCGGTTCTGCACGGAGTCCTCGCCGGGCCTATCACCCCTACCGTGGACGAGCGAGCAGCCATGATGATGCCGACTTTGGTCATCGGGCACGGTTCCGACCGCATCCACCCGTTTCACGATGCCGAACGTCTGGCTCTCCGGATGCCGAACGCCCGGTTGGTGCGGGCCAACTCGCTGCTCGAGTTGCGGGTGCGCCCCGAGCGGATCACCAACGAAATAGCTGATCTGCTCGACACCGCGTGGCAAGCTTCCGAACCGGTTCACCGCATCGCCGGGTGACCCGTCGGGTCCACCACGACCCCTGACCAGGCCCCGATGTAGGCCTATGTCGAGAACGCGGTGGGCTCGTCGTCCACCTCGAGGCGCCTCGTCCAGGTGTCCACCACGATGAGCGTCTTGGTCCCGGTGACCCGCCCGCTCCGTCGTAGCTGCTCGATGACGTGCCCGAGCCGTTCCACGTCGGGCACCCGAAGCCACACCAGGGCGTCGGGGTCACCGGCGGTGGCGAAGACCGCCTGTACCTCCGGCAGGGTGCTGGCCGTGGCCCGGATCTCCTCGAGGTCGGCAGTGCCGGAGAACCGAACCTCGGTGAACGCCTGAAGGGGACGACCAGCCTTGGCGTGGTCGATGACCACTGTGTATCCGCTGATCACCCCGTCCCGTTCGAGCCGGTCGATCCGTCGGGTGACGGCGGACGGCGAGAGCGAGACCCGTTCGGCGATATCGGCCATGGTGCGCCGGGCGTTGCGGGACAACAGCTCGAGGATCTGATGATCGATGATGTCCAGTTCGCGCTCGGCCACCCTTCCAACGGTAGCGGAGGCCGATTCAACGCACAATCAGTGCGGCCGCAATGCTCTATCCGTTGTTTTGCTGCGTGTGAGTGCACATTTGCTGATATTTTCACCTATTAGCGGGCATGGCGGTGTTGAGTTGAAGCGTGAGTACCGTGATCAACGTGGCGGACACCACGCCGGGAATTCGAACCGCGAGGCTGGCCGTCGGCCACGACGATGCCACCGGTATGCAAGCGGTCATCGCCATCGACGACACCACCCTGGGCCCGGCCTTGGGTGGGGTGCGATGGATGCCCTACCCCGACATGGACGCCGCCGTCACCGAGGCCTGCCGGCTGGCCCGGGGGATGACCCTCAAGAACGCTCTGGCCCAGTTGCCCTACGGCGGGGCCAAGTCGGTCATCCTGAGCCAGGACGGCGAGGCGGATCGAGCCGCGGTGCTGCGGGCCTTCGGGCGGTTGGTGGCCGAGTTCGATGGCGCCTATATCCCCGGTGTCGATATGGGGACGACCGTCGAGGACTTGGCGGTGATCGGGACAGTCGCCCCCGACGTCGCCTGCAACCACGCCGACCCGTCACCGTGGACTGCACTCGGGGTCTACTCCGGCATCGTCGCCGCGGTCCGCCACCTCGACCACAGTGGCCTCGCCGGGCACCGGGTAGTCATCCAAGGAGTCGGCCACGTCGGTGCGAACCTCGCCCAACGGCTGGCCAATGCGGGGGCCGAGGTGGTGGTGTGCGACATCGATCCGGCAAGGTCCGAGCGCATCGCCGCATCGGTGGGCGGCCGGTCGGTGGCTCCGGAGAAGGCGCTCGGCGTCCCGTGCGACGTGCTGGCTCCGTGCGCACAGGCCCGGGTGATCACCACCGCGACCGTGCCCACCCTCGGGTGCCGCATAGTGGCCGGCGCCGCCAACGACGTGCTCTCCGAGCGATCATGCGCCGACGAGCTGGCCGGGATGGGGATCACCTACGTCCCCGATTTTCTGCTCAATGCCGGGGGCGTCATCCACATCTATGCCATCCGGTCGGGGTGGGATCACACACGGTTGGAGGGAGTGGTCATGGGAATCGGTCATCGAACCGGCGACGTGCTCGAACGGGCCAGGGCGACCGGGCGGACCCCGCTCGACATCGCCGAGGAGTTGGCCGACGAGCGACTCGGGCACCCGGCCTCCGTACCGATCTGAACCGGCGAACGTGTCCGCCATCCCGTTCCGATCCCCGCGACAACCAGGAGGGCGACGGCAACCAGCCGCGCGGCAAGCCGGGCGGCATGTCGTTGGGCGTAGCCGATCGGGGGTCGGAGTGGACAACGTGGTCGATCTGGTAACGGGCCCGGCCAGGCCGGCGCCCCGGGTGACCTTGGAGGAGAAGTACACCACTCGCCAGGGGCGGGTGCTCATGTCGGGAATCGACGCCATCGTGAGGACCGTGCTCGACCAGCGACGGCTCGACGACGCCAGGGGCCTCAACACCGCCGCGTTCGTCAGCGGCTACGAGGGTTCCCCGCTCGGCGGCCTCGACCTCGAGATGCAGCGGAACCGTTCACTGCTCGACGGTGCCGGCATCGTGGTCAGTCCGGGAGTAAACGAGGAGCTGGCTGCCACCGCGGTGGGCGGGACCCAACTCCTCGAAGAGCTCCCGGGACGTCGCTACCGCGGTGTCGCCGGCTTCTGGTACGGGAAGAACCCCGGGTTCGACCGAGCCGCCGACGCCATCCGGCACGGCAACTACTCGGGGACGGCCCCGCTCGGCGGAGCGGTGGCGTGGATCGGCGACGACCCGACGTGCAAGTCCTCCACCATCCCGAGCTCGTGCGAAGCCATGGCCAAGAGCCTGCTGATTCCCCTGTTGGCCCCGTCCACGGTGGCCGAGGTCCGCCAGTTCGGCCTTCACGCCGTGGCGCTCTCCCGCTTCGCCGGAACCTGGTCGGGAGTGAAAGTGGTGGCCGACATCGCCGACGCCGCTGCCACCGTCGACCTCACTGATCCCGCCGGGTGGATTCCCGCACCCGATCTCTCCCGCCAGTGGCGACCGTCGATGTTGATCGGGGCCCAGTCGATGGTGGCCGAGGAGGACCTGATCGAGGTGCGACTCCCCCGGGCCACGGAGTACGCCGACTCGACCTCGTTGAACCATGTGGCCTACCAGCCGGCGCGGCCCCGCCTCGGGGTGGTGGCCTCCGGCCTGGCCTACGCCGCCGTCCTGCGCGCCCTGGTCGATCTCGGGATCGACCACGACGGACTCGAGGCTCTGGGGATCCGCCTGGTGAAGATGGCCATGGTGTGGCCGGTCGATCCGGGGCACCTGTGCCGGATGCTGGCCGGGCTCGAAGAGGTGGTGGTCATCGAGGACAAGGCGGCGTTCCTCGAGACCCAGGTGAAAGAAGCCCTCTACCGGCAGCCGCACCCGCCGTTGGTGGTGGGCAAGCGCGACCACGAGGGGCGTCCGCTGGTTCCCGAGCACGCCACGGTGACCAGCGATCTGGCCGCCCGGGTTTTGGCCGCCAGAATCGGGGACGCGCTCCCCGAACCCGCCCGCCACCATCTGGAGCAACTGAATCGAGCCGATCAGCTCCGAGTCAGTGCCTCTCCCCTGTTGGCCCGGACCCCGTACTTCTGTTCGGGATGTCCTCACAATCGTTCCACCCGGGCCGGCGACGACGTCCTGGTCGGTATGGGTATCGGGTGCCACATCATGGCGTCGTTCGACCCGCACGGCCGAGGTCACCCCGTCGGCATCACCCAGATGGGCGGCGAGGGTGCCCAATGGAACGGCCTGTTCCCCTTCACCGACGATGCCCACTTCGTCCAAAACCTCGGCGACGGGACGTTCTTCCATTCGGGATCACTGGCCGTCCGGGCGGCGGTGGACAGCGGGGCCAACATCACCTACAAGCTCCTCTACAACCGGGCGGTGGCCATGACCGGGGGGCAGGAGCCGGTCGGCCTCATGCCGGTACCCGAGCTGACCCGGTGGTTGGCCCTCGAAGGCGTGAAGCGGATAGTGGTGACCACGCCCGAACCGGCGGACTATCGGGGGGTCACCCTCGACCCCATCGCTCAGGTCCGCCACCGCGACGAGTTGGACGAAGTGCAGACCGAGTTGGCCGAGGTGCGCGGGGTCACGGTTCTCATCCACGACGACCGCTGTGCTGCCGAGGAGCGCCGGATGCGCAAGCGCCACCAGCTCCCGACGCCCACCATGCGCCTGTGGATCAATGAACGGGTGTGCGAGGGCTGCGGCGACTGCGGTCAACAGTCGACCTGCTTGTCGGTGGTGCCGGTCGACACCGAGTTCGGCCGGAAGACCGCCATCCACCAGGGATCGTGCAACCAGGACTACTCATGCCTGAAGGGTGACTGCCCCTCGTTCGTACAGGTCTTTCCGAAACGGCCGGCAAAACGAACGGCAAGACGAACGGCCACACCGCCGGCCCTCTCCGAGCCGCCGGTCGTCCTGGTGCAACCGGTCGGGCGGGTGCCCGCCGAAGACTTCCTCATCCGGATGCCCGGCATCGGCGGCACCGGGGTCGTCACCATCTCTCGGGTCCTGCAGATGGCCGCCCTCCTCGATGGTCGCTTCGCCGCCGGACTCGAGCAGACCGGGCTTTCCCAAAAAGGGGGGCCGGTGATCTCCGACCTGCGGATCTCGTCCCACCCCATCGAGGCCGCTGTCCGGGCCGGGGGCCGAAGCGTCGATGTCCTGCTCGCCTTCGACATACTCGGCGCAGCCAGTCCCACCAATCTGGCCACCGCCGATCGGCGGCGGACAGTGGCCGTGGTCAATACCGCCGAAGTAGCGACGGCGGAGATGGTCACCGACCCGACCGTCACCTTTCCGGAGCGGGCCAAGGTGGTGGCTCGGATCGACCGGGAGACCTGCCGACGGGAGAACCTCTACCTCGACGCCAACTGGATCGCCGAGCGGATCTCGGGTGACCACCTGGCCACCAACATGGTCCTCACCGGCGCGGCGTTCCAGCACGGGTGCCTGCCCATCACGGCGGGATCGATCGAAGAGGCCATCCGGCTCAACGGCACCGCGGTGGCGGCCAACATGGCGGCCTTCCGGTGGGGGCGGGCGGCGGTCGTCGACCCCATTGCTGTCCACCGGGTACTGGCATCCCCCGACCGCGGGCCGTTGCCGACCGGTCAGGCCGCCCGTCTGTTGCTCGGGGACCACGACATCCCCGATGTCCTCAGACCCATTCTCGAGCGGCGGCTCGATGATCTGGTCGCCTATCAGAGCACCGGGTATGCCCGCGGCTATCTGCACCATGTCCTCTCTGTATCGGCGGTCGAAGTGGCCAAGGCACCGAGCCACCAGCTGCCGGTCACGACCGCTTTCGCCATGGGCCTCCACAAGCTCATGGCCTACAAGGACGAGTACGAAGTGGCCAGGCTCCACCTCGACGCCATGGAACAGGCCAAGCTGAGCGACGAGTTCGGTCCGAGGGCACGGATCCGGATCATGCTCCTGCCTCCCCTGCTGGCGAGGCTCGGCCTGCGCAAGAAGATCAGCCTCGGCCCGGCCACAGCACCCGCCTTCCGTCTGTTGCAGACCGCCCGCCACCTGCGGGGGACACCATTCGATCCCTTTGGCTACGCCCGCATGCGCCGGACCGAGCGGGCCCTGGTGACCGAATACCTCCGCCTGGTCGGGCAAGCCTTGACCCATCTCACCCCGGATACCGCCGCGGCGGTGACCGAGGTGGCCGGCCTCCCCGAGCTGGTCCGGGGCTACGAGGGAGTGAAGAAAGAGGGCATCGATCGGTTCCGGTCAGAGAGCGCCTTACGGCTTGGTGCCCTTTCGGAAGCGAACCGACCGGCGGTGCGATGGGCCTGAGTCGTCGCTCGGTCAGTCGTCGAAATCCGGACGCCGGGACCGCTTCCGTTCGGAGAGCTGTCGCTTGGCGGTGAGCCGACGCTCCTTGGCGCCCTTGGATGGTCGGGTCGGACGCCGGGGTTTGTCGACGTGGAGGGCGGCGGCCATCCGCTCACCGAACCGGGTGACCGCCAGTTGACGGTTGCGACCCTGGGATCGCTCATCGTCGGCGACCACCCTGATCTCGGCACCCAGCTTCTCGAGGAGTCGGACCCGCTGGCGGGGTCCGAGCGACGGAGACCCGGCCACATCAAAGCGAAGCTCCACCCGGGTGTTGACCTTGTTGGCGTGTTGGCCGCCGGGCCCGCCGCTCGGGGTGAAGCGGAACTGGAGCTCGGACAGCGGGATGGACAATGACGACGTAATCCGCACCCGTTCGGGGCCGCCTGACGGAGCGGTCATGGCGAGCCGGGCCGATCCCGATCGGGCCGGCCCCGGTCCGCTCCTGGTTCGTCGACCACCGGGTTGGACAGCTCGCCGATGCCCTCCACCACTATCCGCACGGTGTCGCCGGCCGCGAGCCAACGAGGCGGGTCGTCCTTCGCCCCCACACCCGCCGGTGTCCCGGTGGAGATGATCATGCCCGGCTCGAGGGTGAATGCCGTCGACAAGTGCTCGATCATCTGTGCACAGCTGAAGATCATGTCGCCGGTGGCGCCATCCTGCCGGAGTTCGTCATTGACCCAGGTGCGCAAGCTGAGGTCCTGTGGGTCTCCGAGTTCGTCGGCGGTCACCAACCACGGACCGGTCGGACCATGGGTATCGAAACCCTTGCCCATCATCATGGTGGGGGTTCNCCACTGCCAATCTCGGACGCTGACGTCATTGACCACGGTGTACCCGGCCACCACCTCGAGCGCATGCTCCACCGGCACATGGCGACACCGTCGGCCGATGACCATGCCGACCTCGCCCTCGTAGTCGACGTCGGTCGACACCGAGGGGACTTCGATGGCGGCACCGGGCCCGATCACACAGGTGGGTTGCTTGGAGAACCAGGTCTGGCACTCCGGCCGCTCGTGCCCGAGCTCACGGATATGGGCGTCGTAGTTGCCGGCGATGGCCAAAAAAGACGGCGGCCGCGGCACCGGCGCCAACAGGAGGGTCGAGGCCATCGACAGGCGACGGGCGCCGGTGGTCGCCGCTCGCCGGAGAGGATCGGCGGCATCGGGGCCCAACGTCAGCAGGGCGACCATATCGCCGGGCAGTCCGATGGCCGGGTCGGTGAGATCGACGATCTCGTCCCCCTCCACCAGGCCGGTCCGAACCCGGTCATCGAGCATGCTCACCAGTCGCACGGACAGACCGTACGCCACCGGCAGTCCTACACTCCTCTCATGTCCCAGATCACCAACCCCACCAGTGCCGATCCCCTCTCGCCCCTCCATGGTCAGGTGGCGTTGATCACCGGGTCGTCGTCGGGGATCGGTGCCGCCACCGCCCGGCAACTGGCCTCGGTCGGCGCCACGGTGGTGATCAACTCGGTGCACTCGGTGACCGCGGGGGAAGCGTTGGCGGGCGAGCTTCCCGGGGCCGATTACGTCCAAGCCGACGTCGCCGATGAGGAGCAGGCCCACCGCTTGATCGAGACGGTGATCCAACGTCACGGACGGCTGGATGTCCTGGTCAACAACGCCGGT
>JGI20195J14853_1000868_pt1 | contig 10268 bp, 7 predicted proteins | sample NGESurdeep092012_3_FD_14853 | JGI IMG/M metagenome (IMG submission 14853)
CACTGCGCGAAGACGGCGACGCGGAGCTCGGCGACGTCGTCGAGGATCGTTCGGCCGAGTCGCCCTTTGACGTCGCCGCGGTGAAGATGATGCCCGCCGCGATCGAGAAGCTGCTCCAGCCACTCGACGAGCGTGAACAGAAGATTCTGCGGATGCGCTTTGGACTTGACGGTGCCGGAGAGATCCGCACCTTAGAAGACGTGGGCGCTGAGATGAATCTCACCCGCGAGCGCATCCGCCAGATCGAGGCGCGCGCAATGAGTAAATTACGCCACCCCTCGTCCGACACCGGCGCGCGCGACTTACTTACGCTCTAGCGTCGCTGGAACCTGGCGCCGCCCAGCGCGGCGGCGAGACCTACCACGATGGCACTCACCAGAAACGGTGTATGCGACTTCGAACGACTGAGCAACGTCACCGGGTGGCTGAACGTCAAGAGCGGCCACGCTCGTTCGTGCGCGATTCGAGTGAGCGTGCGATCAGCGTTCACGCAGAAGGGTTGGCCGACGCACTCCAACATCGGCACGTCGGTTTCAGAGTCTGAGTACGCGTAGGACTCTAAGAGATCGATGCCGCGCCGCGCGGCCAGTTCGCGGATGGCGAGCGCTTTGTTCTCGCCTTGGGCGAAGAACTCCATCTCTCCGGTGAACTTGCCGTTCTCGTCGATGGTGGCGCGCGAGGAGATCGCACCCGTAATGCCCAGTAGTTCGGCGAATGGTTCAACAATCTCCGTCGGCGCACTGCTCACGAGGTACACCTCGTCGCCCTGGCTGAGGTGGTGATCGATGAGTTCCAAGGCTTCGGCGTAGATAAGCGGCTCGATTACCTCGCTCAGGGTCTCCTTGACTAGACGTCGCACCTCGTCCTGGTCCCAACCTCGGGTGATCTTTAGCACCGTTTCTCGGACCTTGGCCAGACGCTTCTCGTCGGCGCCGAAGCGCTGGAACCAGAGTTGACCGATACCGGCACGGATAAGCGTTCGTCGATGCAAGAGTCCGCGTGCGTGCAACTCCGGTCCCAGAGCGACGATCGAAGACTTGACGATGACGGTCTTGTCTAGGTCAAAGAAGGCCGCGCGCACACTTTCATGCTAGGTCCAGTTGTTGCGAGTGTCAGTGCCTAGCCGATGAACGCGGCGGCGCAGTCTTGCGTGGCGTCGAAACGTGCCATCAACACAACGTGGTCTTGATGGAGGAAGTGCATCGTCGCCGAGGGCACGAGAGGCTGCTCGTTGCGCACGACGGCCACGACGCGCACCGAGTCAGGTAGGCGCAGTTCGTCGAGGGTGAGATTCTGCGCCACGGCGGGCGCGTTCTCGTCGAGAGTGACTTCGATGAGGCGCATGCGTCCGTGCGCGAGGGTCATGAGTTGGATGATCGCGCCGACTTCAACGGCCTCGTCGACGAGTGACGTGATCAACGCGGGCGTCGACACCGAGACATCGACGCCCCAACTCTCGTTGAAGAGCCATTCGTTTCGAGCGTTGTTGATGCGACTGATGACCCGCGGCACGCCAAACTCTTGCTTCGAGAGCCAACTGATCACGAGGTTGTCTTCGTCGTCGCCGGTGGCGGCGATCATCACGTCGGCGCTTCGAACGTCGGCCGAAGCGAGGCTCGCGTACTCACAGGCGTCGGCCGCGATGACGCTCACGCCGAGTAACTGCGATTTCAGACGCTCGGCGGTTGAGGTCACTTGTTCCATCAAGGTGACGTCGTGGTGGCGATCGATCATGTCGAGAGCGATTGAGGTGCCGACCGACCCGCCGCCGGCGATCACGACTTTCATAGGGGGCTCCCCTCGAGCAGTGCGTGGAGATTGCTCAGACCCTCATTCGTCACGAGGAACTCGAGGATGTCGTCCTCTTGGGCGAAGAGACCCTCAACGCTGACGCGGCCCTGGCCACCTCGAATCATGCCCACGACGCGCACGCGCTCGCCAATGTTAAAGCTGGTGACAGGCTTGCCGGCGAGGGCGTCGGGCACGATGCGCTCGACTAAGTGCATCGTGTTACCAGAGTCGGTCCAGGCAATTGAGTCATCGGAGGGCATCATCCAACGCTTGACTTGCTGGGTGGTCCACAGCGACGTCGCGACGGTGGGGATACCGAGTTTCATATAGATACCGGCTCTCGCCGGGTCGTAGATTCGAGCGACCACGTTCTTGATGTTGTAGTGATCGCGGGCAATCCTCGCGCAGAGAATATTGGAGTTGTCGCCACTCGTGACGGCCGCCAACGCGTCGGCGGTGACCGCCTCAGCTTGAAAGAGCACGTCACGGTCAAAACCAGATCCGATGATGGTCTTGCCGTGGTAGTGCGTGAGACGGCGGAAACTGTCACGGTTCTTGTCGATTATTACGACCGAGTGCCCCTCTTCGGAGAGTTCCATGGCGAGCTCTGAACCAACTCGGCCACAGCCGACCACAATGATGTGCACGCACTCATCAGACCACAACGGGGCTTTTGGCTGCAAGTTCGCCTTAAGTGCTCGTTGTTGAAGAGTTCTTTGTCACGACCAGTGGCTTAGTATCGATTCCGTGCCAAATGAGGATGAGTCGACAGTCAAACGCGCACCAATTTTGACGTCACACGCCAATTTGGCGACGTTTTATCCCGAGACGTGGGATTATCGACTCAAACGACTCATACTTGGAAAACCGTTGGTCTCAGAGCAGTTGAGCGGCGAGCGTCTCAATCGCCCCATCGCACTGGGCGTCTTAGCGCCGGACTGCATCTCGTCATCGGCGTACGGTACCGAACAGATACTGACCCAGATGACACCCGCCATTGGACTAGCGGCGTTCGCGCTCGTGGTGCCGATCATGTTCGTCATCATTGGCGTGCTGTTCTTCGTAACGACCTCGTACCTCGACGTGATCAAGTACTACACAACGGCCGGCGGTTCGTACGTCGTGGCGCGCGACAACTTCGGACCGAGGATCGCCCAGATCGCGGCCGTGGCACTACTCATCGACTACACCGTGACCGTCGCGGTGCAGTGCTCGGCCGGCACCGCAGCCCTAACGACCGCGTTTCCCCAATTCACGCACTACACCCTGATAATCACGATCGGCGTCGTGCTCATCTTGATTGTCGGCAACTTGCGGGGCATTCGTGAAGCTGGGAGTTACTTCGCCATCCCGACGTATTTCTACGTGATCATGTTGTCCGCCACGATTCTCATTGGCTACTACAAGAAGATCATGGGCACGTTGCACATGATTCCCCAGCCCGCGGTGCACTTGTTGGTGCACGGGCGACTCGGCCACCAGGGCAACGGTGTCTTGATGGGCTTAGCGTTTTTGACGTTGCTGCGCGCCTACGCGAACGGCGGGTCGTCGCTGACGGGCTTAGAGGCGATCTCTAATGGCGTCGGCAGTTTCCGTCGTCCCGAGTCGAAGAACGCGCGCAGCACCCTCGTCGTTATGTCGTCGGTGCTGGCGTTCTTGCTCATTGGCACCACGTTGCTCGCGTCGTGGACGCACGCGTTGCCCTACGGCGCCGGCACGCCCACGGTCGTCGGCCAAGAGGTGTCCGACGTCTTTGGCGCGCAAGGGATTGGTCACGTCATCTTCCTCATCGTGCAGTTCGCGACGGTCTTGATCCTCTACACCGGTGGCAACACGTCGTTTAACGGATTCCCGTTCCTCGCTAACTACGTGGCGACGGACAAGTATTTGCCGCGCCAGCTCACCAAGCGCGGACACCGTCTGGCGTTCTCGAACGGCATCATCGTGCTCGGCGTTGTCTCACTCGTGCTCATCGTCGCTTTTAACGCCCAGGTGAACGGACTCATCGCGCTCTACGCGATCGGCGTCTTCACCGGCTTTACGTTGGCCGGCGCGGGCATGGTGGCGCGACACCTGCGAGAGAAGTCGGGCCACTGGCGTCGGGGCGTCTTTGTCAACATGCTGTCGGCGAGCGTGACGTCCCTGGTGGTCGTGATCTTCGTTATCGCGAAATTCACCGAAGGCGCGTGGATCATCGTCGTCGTTGGACCGATCATGTACTTCAGCCTTCTCCGTTTCCACCGCCAGTACGACCGCGAGGAGAAGGCCTTCGAGGCGAATAGCGCGAAGTCGTCGATGCACATCCGCATGAACCGGGTCATCATCTTCGTCGACAACTACGACTTGGCGACCGAACGGGCGCTGCTCTATAGCAATTCGTTGAATCCCTACTCCGTGAGGGCGGTGCACTTCGATATCGACCCGATAGTCACCAAAAGCCTTGAAGAGAGGTGGGGTGCTCAGGGGACCGCGTCGTTCGGAATCAGTCTCGAAGTCGTCGAGTGCGAAGACCGTCGCGTTGACCGAGCCGCTTTGGAGCTCGTGGCGGACGCCGTGCGAGACCCCGACGTGTTCTGCATGGTGATCTTGCCCCGGCGAGGATTTGTCTCCAGCTTGCAGCGACTCCTTCACGACCGCACGGCCGACAACATGGCGGGCGCGGTGATGCACGTGCCGCGCACCGCGACGATGATCATTCCCTATCGCGCGTTGCGCCGTCGCGTGGCCGAAGGCGCGCTCACCGAAGAACCCGTCAGCGACGAGGTCACTAGAGGCGGCGTGCGCGAAGACGCGCACCTCGACGCTGACTTGAAACTCGCCGCACGCTCGTTTGACGCCGCGCCGATTGGTGGACTGGTGGACCGCGAGTTCGTCGAGATTGCCGGACGAGTGCGCTCGATGGCGATTAGCAGCGAGAGTGGCGTGAATGAACTCCGCTGCGTCATCACCGACAACAGCGGCTCGATCACGCTGGTCTTTCAGGGGAGAACGAGCGTGCCGGGCATCGAACGCGGTACCCGTTTGATGGTGAAGGGAACGGTGACGTCCATGCGACGTGAAGCCGTGATTTTGAACCCGCAGTACGAAATTGTCGCGTCGCCCCAAGGTGAACATTAAAAATCGTTGATGTGTAATTCGCAGTGTCTACCTAGCGATTGCGCCCGGGAAGGGCCTCGAAGCGCCGGGTTGGTGCATCCAAGGCTTTAGAACCTGTCTAACTTGTGTAGCGATAGTTCAACGTGGCGACAGTGTGTCACGCCGTGAGATTCCTGAGAGGTGGTGAGCGTGGCTAAGGCACTCGTCATCGTTGAGTCCATCGCCAAGGCGACGCGCATTCAAGGAATGCTCGGACCCGACTACATCGTCAAGCCCTCCATTGGCCACATTCGAGACTTGCCCCAAAGCGCCGCGGATATCCCCGCCTCGGTGAAGGGTGAGAAGTGGGCGCGCCTCGGCATCAACGTCAATGACCACTTCAAGCCGGTCTACGTCGTCTCGCAAGACCGCAAGAAAATTGTCGCGGAGCTCAAGGCCGCCCTGAAGGAAGTCGACGAGCTCTACCTCGCCACCGACGAAGACCGAGAGGGCGAAGCGATCGCGTGGCACCTCCAGGAGGTGCTGAATCCAAAGGTCCCCGTCAAGCGAATGGTTTTTCACGAGATCACGCCGAGCGCTATCTCGAAGGCTGTTTCGGAGACCCGAGACCTCGATCTTCGACTCGTCGACGCCCAGGAAGGCCGTCGGTTCCTCGATCGCTTGGTGGGCTACGAAGTGTCACCAGTGCTCTGGCGCGCCGTCGACAAGGCGCGATCGGCCGGACGCGTGCAGTCGGTCGCGATCCGCTTGGTTTGCGAGCGCGAGCGTGAGCGTATGGCGTTTCGTTCCGCCACCTGGTTCGACGTGACGGCGACCTTGCGCGCACACGATTCAACGTTCGAATCGACGCTCGAGACCCTGAATGGCGCGTCGCTCGCGACGGGCAAAAACTTTGACGCTCAGGGACAACTCGAGGCGAAGGGCTCACTCGAAGTGTTGAGTGAGCCAGCGGCGCTTTCTATCGCAGACGCACTCGCTGGCAAGAGTTTGCACGTCGACGCGATCACTTCGACGCCTCGAACGCAACGCCCACAGGCGCCGTTCATGACCTCGTCACTGCAGATTGAAGCGAGTCGCAAGCTCCGCTTCGATCCCGAGCGCACGATGCGCGCCGCGCAGCGACTCTACGAGCAGGGTTGGATCACGTACATGCGCACCGACTCAACGACGCTCTCTGACGAGGCGATCAACGCCGCGCGCAGTCACGCGGCGACAATGTTTGGTGACGACTACGTGTCCGACAAGCCGCGTCGCTACGACCGCAAAGTGAAGAACGCTCAAGAGGCACACGAAGCAATCCGCCCCGCCGGCGAGTCGTTTCGCACGCTCGACGAAGCACAGTCGCAACTGAACGGCGACGAACGCGCGGTCTACGACTTGATCTGGAAGCGCACGATCGCCTCACAGATGGTCGACGCCCGCCTCACGCAAGACAAGGTCCGCCTTTCGGGCACGCTTTCGAACATCACCGGGTTCAGTGACGACGTCGCGGTGACCTTCAGCGCCTCGGGGCTACGCATCGAGTTCCCGGGTTTTCGTCGCGCCTACGTCGAGGGCACTGACGATCCAGAAGCTGAACTCGCGGACCAGGAACGCCTCCTGCCGAGCTTGAGCGAAGGCGCCGACGTTCCCGTCGACGACGCCCAAGCGAAGGCCCACGACACTCAGCCGCCCGATCGCTTCTCCGAAGCGACACTGATCAAGAAGCTCGAGGATCTAGGCATTGGACGTCCCTCGACCTACGCCTCGGTGATGAAGACCATCGACCGACGGGGCTACGTGTGGAAAAAGGGCAAGTCGCTCGTGCCAACGTTTCGGGCCTTCGCCGTCGTGAACCTGCTCGAGTTTTATTTTGCCGATCTCGTCGACTATCAGTTCACGGCCGCGATGGAAGATCAACTCGACGAGATCGCCGAGGGTCGCCAGGAACTCGAGCCGTGGTTGCGCAAGTTCTACTTCGGTGACGACACGGCGACCACTGAATTCGCCAAGCTCGGTCTCCAGCACACGACCCACGCCGAGCACGAGTTCGACTTCGCCGCGATTAACTCATTGCCCTTGGGCGTGGCGCCCGACGGCGTCGCGGTCTCGGTGCGCTCAGGGCGCTACGGGCCCTATCTCGTGCACGGTGACGACCGCGTCTCGATCCCCGAAGCGACCGAGCCCGACTCACTGAGCGTCGAACACGCCCTGGCGTTGCTCGCGGCGCCGAGCAACGACCGTGCGTTGGGACAAGACGGCGACGGCGAGACTATCTATCTAAAGGCCGGAAGGTACGGCCCCTACGTGCAGGTCGGTGAAGTCACCGACCCCAAAGTGAAACCCAAGACGTCATCCTTGCTCTCTTCGATGTCGCCCGAGACCCTCACCCTCGCCGACGCGAAGCAGTTGCTGTCGCTGCCGCGTCGCGTCGGAGAACACCCCGACGGCGGCGAGATCCTCGCCCAGAACGGGCGCTACGGTCCCTATCTCACGTGGGGCAAAGAGACACGTTCGCTGGAAAACGAAGCGCAGATCTTCAGCGTGGACTTAGAGGGCGCGTTGGCGCTCTTCGCTCAGGCGAAGCTGCGGGGACGTCGCAGCGCCGCTCGTCCCCTGGCTGAATTAGGCGAGGATCCAGTGACCAAGCGCGAAGTTGTCGTTCGAAGCGGGCGATTTGGTCTCTACGTCACCGACGGTGAGACGAACGCGACCCTACGCATTGGCGACACGCCAGAAACGATCACCTTGGACCGGGCCTGTGAGTTACTCGCAGAACGACGAAACGCCGAACCCTCGACGCATGTTCGAAAGAGCGCGAAGAAGTCTGTTAGGAAAACGTCCGCGAAGAAAACGCCGACGACGAAAAAGGCCGCGAAGAAGACCACGAAGAAGGCGACGAAGAGGGCCGCTCCGGCGTCGGGCGCGACGAAGAGGGCCGCGATCGCCCAAGGCGCGAGGGCCAATGCCGAGTTACTCAAGAGCGCACGAATCGAGGACGAAGCGTGAGCTCACGAGGCGTGTTTCTCGTCTTTGAAGGTATCGACGTCAGTGGCAAGAGCACCCAAGCGAGACGTGTCGCCGCGGCTCACGACGCGCTCTTCACCTTCGAGCCGGGCGACACCCCACTGGGTGCGCAGTTACGTCACTGGGTGCTGGACGCCGCGACGCCCATGGACCCGTCGACCGAAGCACTCATGATGCTGACCGATCGTTCACACCACGTGCGCAGCGTCATCGAACCGGCCCTTCGCGCTGGGCGCTCGGTCGTGAGCGATCGTTTCTACGCCTCGACCCTCGCGTATCAGGGGTACGGCCGCGGGGTCGATCTTGCGCTACTTCGCGCGGCGAGCGAGCTCGCCATTGGCTCGTGTCTACCAACACAGACGATCCTGCTCGACATCTCGCTCGAGGTGGTGAACGAGCGCCGCGCCCACGACGCGAAGGACCGATTCGAAGCTGAAGATCTCACGTTCCACCAACGCGTGCGTGAGGGTTACCTCGAGTTAGCTAGAGAACACCAGTGGATCGTTTTGGACGGATCGATGAGTGAAGACGACGTCGCGCTCGCGATCGATGAGCGAGTGGGCGAATTACCCTGGTGACGTGACCGACGTCTTCGCCCGCCTCGTTGGACAAGACCGTTGTGTCGCCTCACTTCGCCAGTACGTGCTCAACCCCGTGCACGCGTACCTCTTCAGCGGTCCTGGTGGTTCGAGCGTGCACGACGCGCTGGTCTCCTTTGCCGCGGCGTTGCAGTGCGCCGACCACGGATGTGGTGAGTGCGAGATCTGCCGATTGGTGTTGGCCGAGCAAGACCCCGACGTCAACTTTGCCGAACGATCGGGCGTGGCGTGGCGTATGGAAGAGATTCGTGAAGCCGAGCGAGTGTCGAGGCGTCGGCCGCTCGGATCTGGGTACCAGATTGTGATCATCGAAGACGTGGAGTTAACGACGACGGGCGCCTCGCCGAGCGCTCCCGCGCTTTTGAAGTCACTCGAAGAGCCACCCCCTCGCACCATCTTCTTGTTGAGTGCAGAAGAGATATCGCCCGAGCTCGCCACGATCGTCTCGAGATGTGTGGAGGTGAAGCTGCGGGCTCTTGGCGAGGACGATTTAGTGAGCATCCTCGTCAATGAGGGTGCCGGCGAGGAGGTTGCGCGCAACGCCGCGGGGGCGGCGAACGGGAATCTTCGTCGGGCCCGCGTACTGGTGCGTGACGTCGCTCTGAGCTCTCGCGTCGCCGCGTGGCGCAGCGTGCCCGATCGACTGAGTGGCACGCCCGCGGCGTCCGCAGTCGTCGCCCAAGAGATATCGGCGTCGCTTGACGAAGCGATGACGCCTCTGCAACAACTCCAAGAAGAAGAGATGGCAAGGCGCGTCAGTGACGCGCGCGAAATGGGGCTACGTGCGGTGACGAGTCGCCGCGACGTCGAAGCGCAGTTCAAGCGCGAGCTACGCCGTTTTCGTCTGGACGAGCTGCGATTTGGATTTAGCGCGTTGACCGGTGTGTACCGCGAGCGACTCTTCGAGAACCTCGAGTCCAGCCTCGAAGGGACACCAGGAGCGACTATCGGGTGGGGGCTTCGCTACGTGCGATTGACGCCGTCGCCGAAGCCAATCGCCGTCTTTCGACGACGCTCGACGAGACCTTATTGCTACACGATCTCATGTTCTCGTTGATGGAGTTTTGAGTTCCGCCGAGGGACGTCGATGGCCAATGGGCTAATATTTCTCTCTGCGCCTGGGTAGCTCAGTCGGTAGAGCAACGCATTCGTAATGCGTAGGTCAGGAGTTCGAATCTCCTCCCAGGCTCCACGTATTGTCGCCGTTACGCGTCAATCACTAGTTGTTGAGTGAGTAGACGACGCTCACTTGGACGTTGATCGACTGGCTGCCCGCTTGGATCGGCACGGACGCAGTTGCATTAAATGCCTTGTAGGCGACGGGGTAGGAGAAGCCAGTTGAGCCGGTGTTCTCCTGATCCGTGACGCGAACGATCGATCCCACTGTGGTGCCAGCACCCTTGGCGATCTGCGTCGCCTCGACGTGGGCGTTCTTGATCGCGCGAGCGCGCGCTGCAGCGAGCAAGGACGACTGGTTCGATATGGAGAACGTGACACCGTTGAATTGGATACCGTTGCCCACGGCGTGCGCCGCGGCGTCAATCACGCCGCCCGCCTTCTTCGTGTCGTGCGTCGTGACGTTGAGGTTATCCACGACCGTGAAGCCCGTGACGGTGCCGCTCGAGTTGGTGTTCTGATAGATATTCAGCCCCGTCGTTTGCATATCCTTTTTCTTGACACCGTTGCCGAGCAGTGAGTGCTGCAGTGCGTACATCTTGGCGTTGTTGTCCGCCAGTGCGGCGGTCGCGCTGTAGGCGACGCTTTGGACACCAATTT
>JGI20195J14853_1000869_pt1 | contig 10267 bp, 7 predicted proteins | sample NGESurdeep092012_3_FD_14853 | JGI IMG/M metagenome (IMG submission 14853)
GGTCTTGCCGTGATCCACGTGACCGATCGTGCCTACGTTGACGTGCGGTTTCGTGCGCTCAAATTTGCTCTTTGCCATGATTTTTCCTTATCAATGTCAAACGTTAATAATAAAAACAAAACTCTATAATGTAAAAACAAAACGCTACGCCAAATTCTTTGGTGCCCATGGCGAGAATCGGACTCGCGACCTCTCCCTTACCAAGGGAGTGCTCTACCACTGAGCCACATGGGCAGGCTCACATACTAAAACCAATGCCAAACTGGAGCGGGTGAAGGGAATCGAACCCTCGTCGTAAGTTTGGAAAACTTCTGCTCTACCATTGAGCTACACCCGCAGGCTTTCCCTTCAACGCAACAGCTAAACAGCGGTTGCCACAACGCCAGCCAAACCAACTACCCACACAAACATTAAAACCAAAACCAGAAACAATTGGTGGAGGGGGAAGGATTCGAACCTTCGAAGGCAGAACCGTCAGATTTACAGTCTGATCCCTTTGACCGCTCGGGAACCCCTCCAAACAGAACCCGCAATTATGCCAATCCCTGACTTCCCTGTCAAACTGAATTAGCTCATTAGATAACATCGGAACAAAACAACCAGATATTTAGATGATTTTTACTTGAAGAATCGCCGATTCTCACTGACTCACCAGCCACCGTCCGGCCTGACGATCCCTTCCAGCCCGAGATGCTCCATCGGCAAGCGCATTACTAATGACTTAATGGATGTAGCTCGCCAACTTATAACCAGTCACTCGGTCATCGTTTTATTGGTGGGTCAGTGGGATGGCTATAACCAACCACTTGGTTGCTGTCGTTGGGCAACCTAGTGGAATGGCTAGTAGTTTCACCAGTCGTTTCACCAGTGGCTTCATCAGTAGTTGCGCAAAGGTTCTATTTAGTCAAGGATATGAATAGCTGCGGCAACCGTTCCGGCAGCGATTCAACACGATCAATGATGGTGTACTGCTTACCAAAAATGTCCGCAACATATTCATCCGCCTTGGGATCAAGATTAATGCAATAGGTATAAATGCCCCGCTGATCCAGTTCCTTCACCGCCTGACGCGCATCCTCGATCAGGATGCGCCCATCCTTGCTATCTATATCAGCCGGCTCGCCATCGGTAAGTATCAGCATGAGCTTTTTGTCGGCCTGCTGCTTTTCCAGATAATGCGCGGCATGACGCATCGCAGCGCCCATGCGCGTGGAAAAACTGGCCTCCATAGCCGCCAAACGGCCCTTCACCTCATCATCCCAATGTTCGCTATAGCCCTTGATGTGCAGAAAACGCACGTCATGTCGCGTGTTGGAATGGAAACCGGCAATGGCAAACGGGTCACCCAGTTTTTCGATCGCCCATGCCAGCAGCGACACTGCTTCCTGGCTCAACTCCAAAATGGTCTGGTCACAACCGGCCGCTTTTTCGTTGAGTGACTCGGACAAATCCAGCAGTATCATCACCGCGATATTACGCCCGTCATTGCGATGGCTCATGTTGATTCGCGGATCGGGCGTCGCACCGCTCTTGTAGTCGATCAGCGAGCGTAGCGCGACATCCAGATCCAGCTCGCTGCCATCTTCCTGATAGCGGATACGCACCTTATCCTGAGGCTTGAGCAGGTCGAGCATTTTCTTTAAGCGCTTGGCCAGAGCGGCGTGCTTCGCCAACAGTTTGTCGATGTCCGCCGGATTGCCACGCGGATGCAGAGCCTCATACACGCTCACCCAGTCCGGACGGTAGCTATGGGTATTGTAATCCCACTCATGGTAATGGCGCGGCGGCAGGCCTTTGAGCTCCTCGCCCGGCTCGACTTTGCGCTGCTCGTCGAAAGCTTCTTCCTCATCGCCTTGCTCGATGAATTTCCACATCTGGCGATTGTCATCACGATAATCCACCACGGTGTCTTTGAAGTGAGTTTTGGCAAGTTGATCGCTTTGGCGACGTGTCTTGGCAACGAAGGAGATCGCCAAGTCGGCCATCTCCTGCGTGCTGGTTATACTACTAGCCATTCCACTAGGTTGCCCAACGACAGCAACCAAGTGGCTGGTTATAGGCTGTCCAGAAACGACAGCCAAGTCATTGGTTATGATGTCGCTCTGTTGCATCAGCGCGTGAAAACGTTGCGCAAACTCGATGACATGCGGATTCCGGTAAGGATGAGCCGGATCGAGTATCGCGCGCGACAACATGGTCAGGCGATGGCGCACCCCGGATTCCAACTCCGGGTCGCAAGCGTCTTCCGCCGGAATCGGATGCAATGCCATAAAGATATGGCGCAGGCCGGGATACTCGCGCATCGCCAGATATTCCACGCGGCTATCCTCGAAGAACTCCGCTGCCATGCGCTGGAACGGACTGAAGTTATCGGCAAAAATCGCCGTGGTCCAGCGGCGATGTCCAACGATATGCGCCAGTGCAGCGCGGTAACGGTCTATGCCAGCTATGCCATGCGCATCACTGTACACATCAGGCAGACGTATGCCGAGCTTGTCATAGTAGGGAACAGGCTGGCGCAGTTCATCGAACGCGCCGGAATAAGGTATCAGCTGATCTTCGTCTTGCCACAAACCGCGCAAATACATATCCAGCTTGCGCTCGCTATCCACCAGCAGGGTGCCATGCCGCTCACGCTGCAACACCGCGCGACTGTCCGCCGACTGCAGACTGAAGTAATCAATTTGCCGGTCGGGATGGTCGTTGTAATAACGCACCCCATAATCCACCCAGTTTTTCAGACCTGCCAAAGAAAGCTGGCTAAGCAACACCGGAGCCTGCTTGAAAAATTCCGGCAAGCCCGGGCTGGGGAAAGTCTGGTGGATGCCGTGAATCGAACCTGTGGTGCGCTCCATGAAATCGAGCACGAGATCCAGATAGTCGCGCATCTGCTGTTGCGATTGCAGCCTGCGCGCGGCTGTCGGCAACGATTGCAGGAACGGCGTGATGGCTTTGCTGTTGGGCGATTTCGACATCCTGAGTATGCACTCCATGACGGCTGGCAGCGCATCTTCGCCCAGAGTCTTGGCTACCGCCGGCCATTCCTCCAGAAAAATCAGGATAGGCTCGGCGCCTCGTCCCATCTTGCCAAGGAAGCGCGCATTCTCGATGTAGGCATCCACGCCTTCTTTGGAAAGCGTCGCCAATGCCTCGCGCATACAATCGGTGAACACCGGCTCGACTCGCGGAAAACTGCAGTCAAGCTGCGTCCAGTAAGACTGAAACTCTTCTGGTATCACCGCTGTTTCCATGGTTTATCCCGACTGGTCTACGCAAAAACCGCATCAATCGCGTGATCCAGCGTTTCGCGAATATCCGCATCGTCGGTGATCGGGCGCACCAAAGCCATGCGGCAGGCGTCACGAGGCGCCACACCGCCTTTAATCAAGGTGGCTGCATACACCAGCAGACGCGTGGAAATCCCTTCATCCAGACCATGCCCCTTCAGGTTACGCGCCGCCGCGCCGATCTTCACCAACTTGGCGGATATCTCTTTGTCCATCCCGGTTTCCTTGCAGAGAATCTCCGTCTCGACGCCGGCCTCCGGATAATCAAAATCAAATGCGGTAAAACGTTGCTTGGTGGATTGCTTCAACTCCTTCAGCATGCTCTGGTAGCCGGGATTATAGGAAATCACCAACTGAAAATCGGGATGCGCTGAGATCAGTTCGCCCTTCTTGTCCAGCGGCAAAGTGCGCCTGTGGTCGGTCAGCGGATGGATCACCACCGTGGTGTCCTGGCGCGCCTCAACGATTTCATCGAGATAACAGATCGCACCGATGCGCGCCGCGGTGGTCAGCGGGCCATCCAGCCAGCGTGTGCCGTTGGCATCCAACAAATAACGCCCGACCAGATCGCTGGCGGTCATGTCCTCGTTGCACGCCACGGTGATCAGCGGCTTGTTCAGCTTCCACGCCATGTATTCGATGAAGCGCGATTTGCCGCAACCGGTTGGGCCTTTCACCATCACCGGCAAGCGTGCCGCATAGGCAGCTTGATATAGTGCCACCTCATTTCCTTGGGCTTGGTAGAACGGTTCTTGCTTAATCTTGTATTGATCTTTATCGGTCATGTTATTCCCCAATACTCACCACGTACCCGCGTGGTCGAAACGGTTTTTGTTTTTGGAAAAAAACACCCCCAGCAAGTGGGGGCGCATTATTACAACTTCGACAAAAAAACCGAGCTTACTTGTGTACGCCCAGCTTTTCGCGCCATCCCGGATACAACATGTCCGCGTCTTTTGGGAAGGACTCGAACGCACGCGCGAATTCCTTGTGCTGCTTCGCGTATTGAATCGGATCGGCGCCGGCCGTCCAGCATTCGTACGCTTGACGCAGAGAAATCGCGCCGGCAGCCGGGGAGTCGATGTGGCCGTAAGAACCGCCACCCGCGGTATTGATCACGTTGCCGTGGCCGAGGTTTTCGAAGAAGCCTGGCAAACGCAGCGCGTTCATACCGCCGGAGATGATCGGAGTAGTCGGCTTCATGCCCAGCCACTCCTGGTGGTAGTAAGGACCATCGGCAGAATCGCGCTCGATCATATAAGCGATGTTGCGGTCATCATGACCACCTTCCATTTTGCCGTAGCCCATCGTGCCGACGTGAATGCCGGAAGCACCTTGCAGACGGGAGAGCTTCGCCAGCACGAACGCGGTGTAACCACGCACTGCCGACGGCGAAGTGATCATGCCGTGACCCGCGCGGTGATAATGCAGATATTGTTGCGGATACTGACGACGTGCAGTGGTAATCATGCCTGGGCCGCCCACAAAGCCGTCCACCAGGAACGCCACCTTGTTGGCATCCGGGCCGAACGTTTCCAGAATGAAGTCGGCACGCGCGCACATTTCGTAGTGGTCATCTGCCGTAATGTTGGCGGAGAACAGCTTTGCATCGCCTGTTTCATCCATGGCGCGCTTCATCGAATCGTACACCATCGGGATGACTTTCCTCATTGGGCAGAACACCTGGTTGCCCTGTGGCTCGTCGTTCTTGATGAAGTCGCCGCCCAGCCAGAACTGGTAAGCAGCAGCGGCAAATGGCTCGGGACGCAAACCCAGCTTGGGCTTGATGATGGTGCCGGAGATGTAGCCGCCATCCTTGATCGGACGACCCAGAATGCGCCACATATCGGAAATATCCATCGCGGGACCATCGAATTGCTTGAGCATTTCAGGCGGAATGTAAAAGTCCTGCATCTGCGCGCACTTCACGTCGCCCATGCCCTGATTGTTACCGATCGCACAAGTCAGGAAAGATACGATCATCGCGCGACCGTCAGTGATGTTGCGATCGAACAATACCGACGGNTAAGCGATCTTCATCACGCCCTTGGCTTCATCGATGGAGTACACCAGCGCATCCACGCCCTTGGTGAAATCATCGGTGGTGCTCACTTCCACGTTGGTGCCGGTGGAAGACTCTGCGGCAAAGTGTGCGGCAGTTTCCAGATAGCCGTGGCCATCGGCCGGAGTCATATGGTAAGCCACCAGAATGTGCTTGCCATCCTTGATCAGATCCGCTTCTTTCAGGCTCAGATCTGCATAACGATTCGATTGATCCATAACTTCTTCTCCTCTATCTAATGATTGATTTTCACTGGTTTCGACTAGCAACGGACGCAACTATAAAGAGGTCGTGATATAAGAGATAGTCAATTATTATTATTGAAACCATAAGAAACGCTTATAGTTTGTTATAATCGCGCCACCCCGATTCCAAGACGCCAAACCATGTTCCATTTCACGCTGCGCCAGTTGCAAGTATTTGAAAAAGTGGCCAGCCACCTGAATTACTCGCGCGCCGCCGAAGAACTATACCTCTCGCAACCAGCGGTGTCCATGCAGATCAAGCAACTGGAAGGACATATCGGCCTGCCGTTATTCGAGCAGATGGGCAAAAAGATCTTTCTCACCGAAGCAGGACGCGAGCTGTTTCACTATGCCAGAAGCATCGCGCAACAGCTTGCCGAAATGGAAGCGGTATTCAACGAAATGAAAGGCCTGGGGCATGGCAAGCTCACCCTTTCGGTCGTCAATACCGCCAACTATTTCACACCGAAATTGCTCGCCAGATTTTGCCAGCGTTATCCCAACATCAATGTGATCCTGCAAGTCGCGAACCGCGATGCCGTCCTGAAACAACTCGCCGATAACAGCACCGACCTCGCCATCATGGGGCAGCCTCCGGATGGCCTGGATCTCAGCGCCGAGTCGTTCCTGGACAACCCGCTGGTGGTGATCGCCGCGCCTGGCCATCCGCTTGCCAAGCTCAAGCGTGTCAAATTCGCCCGGCTCGCAGAGGAAACCTTTCTGTCTCGGGAAAAAGGCTCAGGCACCCGCAGCGCCATGGAACGCGTCTTCGCACAACATAAAATCCAGCCGCACATCAGCATGGAAATGGAAACCAACGAGGCCATCAAGCAGGCAGTCCAGGCTGGCATGGGGCTGGGTATCTTGTCGCTGCACAGTATCGAACTTGAACTTGAGACCAAACGGCTCGCCATGCTTAATGTCGAACATTTCCCGCTGCTGCGCCACTGGTTCGTCGCACATCGCAGCAACAAACGGCTTTCCAGCGCGGCTTTGGCATTCAAGGAATTTTTGCTGAACGAGGCGAAGAAAATAATAGCAGCGCACTGAAGCACCGCGCACAGCCCCGAAGAACCCTGTAGCCCAAACACTTCTTTCTTTAGTGAACCTCTAAATAGAGAAATTTTATCCGCAATTTTATAGAGGGATCCTATACCCCTATAAAATCTGCGCCGCTTCCGCGAACGGCAGGCGCGGATTGCGCGGGAACAATTTGGCGTGATCGCCGTAGCCGAGGTTGATCATAAAATTGGATTTGATCTTGCCGTCGGGGAAAAACTCCTTATCCACTTTCGCGTTGTCAAAACCGGACATCGGCCCGGCATCCAGTCCCAGCGCGCGCGCGGCGAGGATCAGATATGCGCCTTGCAGCGTGCCGTTGCGGAACGCCGTGGTGTCGATCAAAGCCTGGTTGCCAACGAACCACGAACGCGCGTCGGCTTGCGGGAACAGTTTTGGCAGTTTTTCATGGAATTCCGTATCGTAAGCGATGATCGCGGTGACCGGCACGGCGCGGGTCTTGTCCACGTTGCCCGGCGCCATGGCCGGCAGCAAGCGCTGCTTCGCTGCCGTGCTGCGCACGAACACGATGCGCGCCGGACTTGAATTTGCGCTGGTCGGCGCCCACTTCATCAAGTCGTAGATCTGGTGTATGAGCGCGTCGCTGACCGGCTTGTCCAGCCAAACGCTGTGGGTGCGCGCTGCGCGAAAAATGGTGTCCAGGCTGCGATCGTCGAGTTGCATGGTTTTTCTCCTTAATTGAATTAAACTAGTTTACATCACTCATATGCCGGTGCCCAATATGGAACGGGCCAAAAGTAACAGCCCAAGGAAATAGTCCAAAAGAAATGATAAAGATGAACCCATTAGTCGTTGCAGCAATCTATAAATTCGTGAAGCTGGCCGATTGCGCGGCATTGCGTGCACCGTTGCAAGCGCAGTGCGATGCGCTGGGCATCACCGGGACACTGCTGCTCGCGGAAGAAGGCATCAACGGCACGATCGCCGGCACGCGTTCCGGCATAGAGCAGATATTGGCGTATCTGCGCAGCGACCCGCGTCTGGCGGATCTCGAGCACAAGGAATCCGCCGCCGACCAGCCGCCGTTTTACCGGATGAAGGTCAAGCTGAAAAAAGAGATCGTGACCATGGGCGTGCCGGGCATCGATCCCACCGAACTGGTCGGACATTACGTCAAGCCGGAAGACTGGAACGCACTGATCAGCAATCCCGATGTGTTGCTGGTGGATACGCGCAACGATTACGAGGTGGATGTCGGCACGTTCAAGGGTGCGGTCGATCCGCGCATCACCACCTTTCGCGAATTTCCCGAGTACGTCAAAAATAATTTCGATCCGGAAAAACAGCCGCGCGTCGCGATGTTCTGCACCGGCGGGATACGCTGCGAAAAAGCCTCGGCCTATATGCTGAAACAGGGATTCTCCGAGGTCTATCACCTGCAGGGCGGGATACTGAAATATCTGGAAAACGTTCCGGCGGAACAGAGCCTGTGGCAGGGCGAGTGCTTCGTGTTCGACCAGCGCGTCGCGGTCGGGCAAGGCCTGGCGCCGGGGCATTACGAACTATGCTACGGCTGCTCGCGCCCGATCACAGCGGAAGAAAAAACTTCGCCCAAATATCAGGCAGGCGTTTCCTGCCCGAATTGCTATGACAGCCTGACACCCGAAAAACGCGCCGCCGCGCTGGAGCGGCAAAAGCAGGTCGAGTTAGCCAGGCAGCGTGGTGAGACGCATATAGGCACGCGGCGTAAAACAGCGACAAAGATTGTTTAGCTTGTTGGGTGGTGCGCAGCAGTAGGGCGTCAATAAGCGAAGCGCATTGCGCCGCATGTCAATCCGTATATTCAAGCGCACCTTCATCGCCCCCGGCCCAATCCGCCGGATAAACACCCTGCTCAACCAAACCATGAAAAGTCGAATACGGCCAATCCACCAGCCGTTTGACCAAACCATGCTTGAGCGGATTGATATGGACGTAATCCATGTGCGCACGAAAATCCGCCTCATCGCGAATCAGGTGTTCCCAATATCGACGCTGCCAGATGCCCCGCTCATTTCGCGCCAAACGAATCTGCGAGCGCCGTTCTGTCTTTGGCAATGCCTTGGAAAATGCTATCTTGATTAGCCGCCATCGGGTTGCGAAGTCGGCATCATTCGGTGGAAGTTCGATAACGCAATGCAGGTGTTCCGGCAACACCACCCAGCCATGGATGATGAAAGGATGCCGTTGCCGCACCGATGCCACCACCTCGCGCAGCAAATCCACCTGTCGGATCAACAGGTCGTTACCCTGCCGTTGCAGCAGATTCACAGTAAAGAAATAGGTGCCGCCCGGATGCCAGGCGCGACGGTAATCAGGCATGGCAACAGTATGACAAAATTTTCATTCGGCGCAATGCGCTTCGCTTATTGACGCCCTACGGTGTGCGCCTTACGCGGGTTGCGGGACTCGAACATAACCAGCGACTTGGCTGGCGTCGTTTGCCAGTTTAGTCGAATGGCTAGTTGTTTCATCAGTGCTCGCCTAAATCTCCGCCCGCTTGCGGCTGATCGAGGCGGTTCACATGGGGATGGAAAAGCAAAACCCCCAAACCCGCGAGGAGGGCATGCCCTCCTCACACAAATCAAAAAGTTCGTGCGCGTAGCGCACACAAAACCGCTTTGCCTTCTTTCCCCTGTGCGCCGCCGAGTAGCACAGACTGGTCAGGAGTAGTCGGCGAGGACTGTTTGAGCACGTGGACGCGTAGCGGATCGTGCGAGTTCCGCAGCCGCCTGACCAGTCGAGCAACGCAGGGAACCGCGTAGCGGCGGCAAACCGGGGGCGCCTTCTTTGGGTTACCTTTCTTGGCAAGACAAGAAAGGTAACTAGCTGCCGGGCTACCCCCGGCGGTTTTTGCATTTAGCTCACAAACCATACGGCGCAATGCCCGCTGGTTATTGCGCCCTACTACTCCTCATGCAGCTTGTCGTGGCATATATCGCAAACAGCAACAAGCTCGAACAGAAACTCTTCACCTACATGTGCGTAGGTTAAGTGATGGACCTGGGTCGCTTGGCGTTCTCTGCATCCTTCGCAAAGCGCAGCAGCTCTTTCAAATACCTGCTTTCTCTTAATCTCCCATTCAGGACTTGTAAGATATTTTTCATAGGCATTCCAGAACTCAGAATCATCAGCACTAAAAATCTTGTCTGCGGATTCTTTTAATTTTTTGTCCCACTCTGTCTTTATTGTTTCGTCAAACGATGGTGGGCGAACACCTCCACACTGCGCAGTCGCAATTTCAGCCTTGATTGGACTTGTGAGTGCATCACCACATCGTAGGCATTGACGGACGAATTATTTGCCTCCACCCTTGACAGCTCTTTCTCGCAATTCGCTAGTTGAATGCTCGCAAGCGAACTTCTCTGAGTGTTCTTTCCAAAGAACCCCCTTATCAATTCTGCTGGGCAACATCGCAAGTGTTCTAACGTAATTTAGGAGTCATACAAACCACATCCGCATTCTGCGCCCGATTCCGCAGCGCGTGATCCATCAGCACCAGTGCCAGCATCGCTTCGGCTATCGGCGTCGCGCGGATGCCGACGCACGGGTCGTGGCGGCCATGTGTTTCCACCATCACAGGCTCGCCTTGCAAATTGATCGAACGGCGCGGG
>JGI20195J14853_1000870_pt1 | contig 10265 bp, 10 predicted proteins | sample NGESurdeep092012_3_FD_14853 | JGI IMG/M metagenome (IMG submission 14853)
GCACGGCGTCGATGATAAGCCGACGCGCTGGCCGATTTCGGCGACCGAGAGCGAGGCGTCCTCTTGCACCACGGCGAGGATCTTGCGGTCGATGGCGTCCATTCTCTGTTTCCTTCAAAACTTGGAACCGTTGGCCTAAAACAGCGGCATAAATTGGAATAAATTTCTTATTTAAGTCCACCATCTGTATTTATAGAGAAAAATATTCTATTTCAAGCGCAATCTATCGCTGCTTCCGAAGCAACATTTCGACCGGACCCACGGACATGACAAAATTCTTACCCACCGAATTCTCCGCAGCTCTGCGCCGGTTCGCCGCCGGCCTCGCGCTCGCGCTTGTCCTCGCCGCGCCCGCGCCCGCCGCCGATACGCAGCCGCTGGTGAGCGCCGCCTGGCTCAACGGCCATCTGCGCGATGCAAACCTGGTGGTGCTCGACATCCGCTCGGCCATCGACGGCAGCAAGCCGGAGACGTTCGCGCAAGCGCATATCCCGGGCGCCGGGCACAGCGACTACGACAAGGCCGGCTGGCGGGTCACCCGCAACAACGTCCCGTTCATGGTGCCGACCACGCCCGAGCTGGAAAAGCTGATCGGCGATCTCGGCATCGACGAGAACAGCCACGTGGTCGTGGTGCCGGCCGGCGTGAACGTGCTCGATTTCGGCTCCGCCGCGCGTACCTACTGGACGCTGAAATACGCCGGCGTCGGCAATGTTTCGATCCTCGACGGCGGCCTCGCCGCCTGGAAAGCGGCTGGCTTGCCGCTCGACACCGGCGCGCACGCGCCATCGCCGGCGATCTTCACCGCCACCATCGACAACAGCATCCTGGCGCTCGCTCCCGATGTCGAGACGATCGAGCAGAGCGGCGGCGCCACTCTGGTCGACGCGCGCCCGGCTTCGTTTTTCTTCGGCAAGGAGAAGGCGCCGGCCGCGGCGGCTTATGGCCATATTCCCGGCGCGCTCAATATCGACAGCGCGCAGTTCTACGACCCGGCGACCAACCGGTTGAAGCCGAAGGCGGAGCTCGCCGCCATCGCCGGCGAACTGCCGGCGGGGGCGACGGTCGCCTATTGCAACACCGGCCACTGGGCCGCGACCGACTGGTTCGTGCTGCACGAATTGCTCGGCCGCAACAACGCCAGGCTCTATGCCGGCTCGATGGTGGAATGGACCAGCAATGCCAGCCGCCCCATCAAATCCGCGCGCACCAAATGGGACGACCTGAAGAAGAAGCTCGGTATGGGCTCCTGACCGTTCCACCAAGACAACTTCAATGACGACGGCAACAATGGCGGCGCCTAAGTCGGGCGCTACGTTTGGCATCGACCGGCTGTTTCTGGCCTTAGCGCTGATCGCAACCGCGATCCTGGTCGCGCTGGTGCTACTCGACGGCCAGCCCGCCTCGGCGGCGATGATCCTGGGCGGCTTCGGCCTCGGCATCGCCTTTCTGAAAGCCGAATTCAGCTACACGGCATCGTGGCGGCGCTTCCTGACGCGCGGGGAGGCGGGCGGCCTGCTCGGCGGGCTGATCGTGATTGCGATCACCGCGCTGGCGGTCGTGCCGGTGGCGGCGCTCAAGCAAAACTTCGGCGGTGCCATCGCGCCGCTCGGGCCATCGCTGCTGATCGGCGCTTTCACGTTTGGCATCGGCATGCAGCTCGCCAATGGCTGCGGCTCCGGCACGCTCTACACCGCCGGCGGCGGTTCGGGGCGCATGCTGATCGCACTGTTGTTCTTTGTCGTCGGCAGCGTATTCGGTAGCCTGTCGATGCCGTCGGCCCTCGCGCTCGGCGGCATTGATCCCATCCTGGCGTCGGACTATCTCGGCCCCTGGGGCGGGCTGGCGGCGACGCTGGTGAGCATCGCGCTCGCAGCCAGCGTGATCGTCGCAGTCGCCAAGCGGCGCGGCGCCAGTTTCATGCCGTCACGCAACTATGTGATCGGCGGCATTGCCATCGGGCTGCTGTGCGTCGCGGTGTTCATCGCCGGCGGGCATCCCTGGAGCGTGACCTTCGGCTACACGGTATGGGGCGCCAAGATCGCCAGCGCGCTCGGCTTCGATTTCTCGCAAGCCGCGTTCTGGCAATGGCCAGGCCCCAAGCACGCGCTCGCCGAGTCGGTGCTGTCCGATACCTCGAGCCTGACCGACTTTGGCATGCTGTTCGGCGCCATGGCGGCGGCCGCGGCCGCCAAGCCGTTCGCGCGCGCGGCCTGGCCGCCGGCCAAATCGCTGCTGGCCGCAGGCATTGGCGGCCTGCTGATGGGCTGGGGCGCGCGGCTCGGCTTCGGCTGCAATATCGGTGCCTTTGTCGGCGGCGTTGCTTCCGGCTCGCTGCATGGCTGGGTGTGGTTTGTCGCCGCGCTGCCCGGCTGCCTGATCGGCATTCGCCTGCGGCCGCTGTTCGGCCTGTCGCGAGACTAGGCCCATGCGCAAGACTTTCATCATCGTGGTGGTGCTCGCGCTGGCGGCGATTGTCGGCAACCATTTGATCAGCCCGTCGAGCGGCCGCGCGGTCTCGCCGGAGGATTTCGCTGGCGCCTGCGCACCCTGCGGCGCGCCCTGTCCGTCGAAGAAATAGCCGCATCAATTCTTTTTCAGAAATTCCTCGACCTCGGCGCGTTGCGGTGCGCCCGAAGCGCCGCCGAAATGCGTGCATTTGAGCGCGGCGGTGGCACTGGCAAAGCGCAGGACGTCCTGCAGATCGCGTCCTTCCGCCAGGCCGAGCGTGAAAGCGCCGTGGAAGGCGTCGCCGGCGGCAAGCGAGTCGATCGCCTTCACCTTGAAGGCCGGCAGGTGGCGCAGCGCGCCGCGCTCGAGCCAATAAATGCCGTTCGGCCCGTCGGTAATGGCGAGGAAACCGGACACATGTTCGGCCAGGCGCTGCAAGCCGGCGCCGTAGTCGCGAACGCCAGTAGTGCCGTGCAAGGCTTCCGCCGACGACACCACATGGGTGCCGAGCTTAAGTAGCGGATCGTCCGGCTTGGTCGCCTGGTCGAGATCGATGACGATCGGAATCTTGCGCGCATGCGCGGCGCGGCACACCGCCGTCACGAAATCGGGAAACCGGTTGTCGACCAGCACGGCATCGACGTCCGCCACCAGTCTGGCGGCGTCTGGCGGCAGTACTTTGCCGAGATTGACGCCGCGCCGCGTGGCGATGGTCTTCTCGCCTTGCGCGTCGAGCAGTATGAGCGACACCGAGGCGGTGCCGCCGTCGATCCGCACCGCGCCGTTGCAATCGATGCCCTCGGCGGTAAGGTCGGTGACGATGCGGTTGCTCACCTGGTCGTCGCTGCCGCCGAGCGGGCCGGCAAACGCCACGCGTCCGCCCAGACGCGCGATGGCGACTGCCGCATTGGCCGCGCAGCCGCCGCCGGTGATGATGAATTCCGACGCCGCTACCTTGCTGCCGGGCGCCGGAAAATTCTCCACGCGCATGACGATGTCCTGCACCGCGATGCCGGCGCACAGGATCTTCGGCGCTTTCCTTCCCGGCACAGCGTCAGTCAAAGCCGATCTCGTTCTCCACCCAGGCGCGGATGATGTGATGCGCGATCGCCACCGGCGGCGGCGTGGTCAGTCCTTGCGGGTGGCGGCGCGTCAACATGGTCGCGACCTCGTCCCTACTAAACCACCGCGCGTCCTCGAGTTCCTCGCGGTCAACCACAATTTCGCGGGTCAACGCCTCGGCATGGCAGCCGATCATCAGCGTGGTCGGGAACGGCCACGGTTGCGAGTGGAAATAGACCACGCGGCCGCAGCTGATGCCGGCTTCCTCGCGCGTTTCGCGGCGCACCGCGTCCTCGATCGCTTCGCCCGGCTCGATGAAACCGGCCAGGCACGACCACATGGTCGGCCCGAACCGTGGGGACCGGCCGAGCAGGCAGCGCTCGCCGTCGGTCGCCAGCATGATCACCACCGGATCGGTGCGCGGGAAATGCTCGGCCTTGCAGGCCGCGCAATCGCGCCGCCAGCCGGCATGCACGGTTTGCGTCGGCGCGCCGCAGTTCGGGCAGAAGCGGTGGCGCAAATGCCAGTGCAGCACCGCCTTGGCCTCGGCAATCGGCGGCAGATGCTCGGGCTCGACCAGCCCCTGCACCGCGATCGAACGCAGGTCGCTGACAAGCAAGCCGTCGCGGGTCTTCATCGCCTCCGCCGCGGCCGGCGAGATGCCGTAGCCGAAGCGGGCAACGCCGTCCAATAGCCCGAGGAAAACCGTGTCGCTCGCCGCGCCAAGCGCGTGCGCTTCATCCATCGTGAACAGCGGATCGTTGAGGGGTGCGCCCTTTTTCATCGCGATCGAATCGCCGCCGATCACATAGGCACCGGCGTCCGGCTGCGCCGCCAGCCGCGCCATGGCGGCATTATCGGGGCGCACCTCGGCAGCGCGCTCGATGCGGCTGTGCGTGTAGCCAAGACGCGGTTTGGGGCCGAGATCGGGGCGAGGGGGCATGTGAAACGGAAATTCGCACGGACGCGCGCGTGGCGCAATCGCGACGAATTACTTCGCCGCCCCGCGCGGATACATGGCCTCGCGCAGTTCCGGCCGCTGCCATTGCGGCCCCAGCACGCCCTGCTTGGCGGCGTAGCTCTGGGATGAGCCGACGCCGTCGGTGCTGGCGCGCATGGCGCGCGCGCGTTCCAGGCTGACGTCCACCAAAGAAGCCGGCGGCGGTGCTCTCGAACAAGATTTCCTCCGGCGCCGCCACCATGGCCAGCCCGCGTTCGGCGTGGCTGAACAGATTCTGCGTGGTGACNACGANGGCCANGTTCTCGATGGCGCGCGACCAGATCAGGTTGCGCCAGCTCGCCCACAATTTACCCTTGTCGGTGCCGGCCGGCATGAAGATCANCTCGGCGCCGCGCAACGCCAGCGCGCGNGTCACCTCCGGCATGTAGACNTCGCTGCACATGGCGAGGCCGACNTTGCCGTGNGCNGTNTCGAACACCGGAAACTCGTNNCCGGNNACGTATTGGAATTCCCANCGCTGNCCGCCGGTGTAGATCCACGGCCCGTTCGGATGGGTGCGGCGATAGNNNACCGGCGCNCGGCCNTCGCCATAGGCCATGCAGATCAGGTTATGCGCGGTGCCCTCGTTGTGGCTGAGCGGCTCGATGGTGCCGTAGACCGCGTTGATGCCGTGCTTGGCGGCGGCTTCGGCGAGCCGCGGCGTCGGGTCGAAGCTCGCCGGCATGCGCCAGGGGCCGGGATAGGTTTCCGGAAAGCAGACGAAGTCGGCGCCTTCCGCCTTGGCGCGCGCGATGAAGCTCACCGCGTCGGCGACGTTTTTTTCGTCCTCGCCGATCGGGTTGGTGATCGGCTGCACGACGGCGATGCGGAAGGTCATGAACGTAACTCCTCGATCAAGCAGCGAACTCTAATGGCGAACTGGTTCGATTAGAAGGGCGCGCCGCAGCGCGCCGATCAAGCCATCGCGGATCGTGGGACTATACGCGGTGGGCACCGCGGCGCCCCACACCGGTTTGGGCCAGGCGGCGTCGCTGTGCCGGCGTGCAATGACGTGCACGTGCAATTGCGCCACCTGGTTGCCGAGCGCGGCGATGTTGAGCTTGTCGCATTCGGTGATGGATTTGAGCGCGCGCGCCGCGGCAGCGACCTCGCTCAGAAGCTGGACCTGTGCGTTTTCCTCCAGCTCAATGAGTTCGATCAAACCCGGCCGCCGCGGCACCAGGATCAGCCAGGGATAATTGGCATCGTTCGCCAGCAGCACGCGCGCCAGCGCCAGGTCGCCGATGGGAACGGTGTCCTGTGCGAGTTGCGGATGCAGCGACCAGTCCTTCGGAGTGCCTGAAACCATTGGGTAATTCTGCGCGATTCTTTCGGAGGAAAGCTAGCAGAGCGGCGGCCCGCCTGCTTGCTTTCTCCCCCTGTTGGCCCGATATAGGACCGGGAGGTTGGCGGTGGACGAGCCACTCGCCAACCGGGTCAGATCCGGAAGGAAGCAGCCCTAACGAGCACGGATCGGGTCGCTCGTCAGCCTCCCACCAATTTCCGTGAAGCGCACAGCGCAGCCTGCGCGGCCGCCAGTCGGATGGCACGATGAGCGAAACCGCGAAATCCACCGATCAGGGCCGCGACCTCGGCGACACGCCGGAGGCGCCGGCAGGCGGCTATCGCGTGCTGGCGCGCAAATACCGCCCGGCCAGCTTCGACGACCTGATCGGCCAGGACGCCATGGTGCGCACCATCTCGAACGCATTCGAGAGCGGGCGCATCCCGCAGGCTTGGATCCTCACCGGCGTGCGCGGCGTCGGCAAGACCACGACCGCGCGTATTCTGGCGCGCGCGCTCAACTACGAATTGCCGGACGGCTCGATCACTGCGCCCACCATCACCATGCCGGCGATGGGCGTGCACTGCCAGGCCATCATCGAGAGCCGGCACATCGACGTGTTGGAGATGGACGCCGCCTCGCACAATTCGGTCGAGGACGTGCGGCAGATCAACGACGCCATCCGTTACGCGCCGGTGTCGGCGCGCTACAAGGTCTATATCCTCGACGAAGTGCACATGCTCTCGGGCGCGGCGTTCAACGCGCTGCTCAAGACCCTGGAAGAGCCGCCGCCGCACGCCAAGTTCATCTTCGCCACCACGGAAATCCGCAAAGTGCCGGTGACGGTGCTGTCACGCTGCCAGCGCTTCGATCTGCGCCGCGTCGATGCCGCGCTGCTGGTCAAGCATCTCGAAGGCATTGCGGCCAAGGAGAACATCGAGGTCGAACCGGCGGCGCTCGCGCTGATCGCGCGCGCCGCGGAAGGCTCGGTGCGCGATTCGCTGTCGCTGTTCGATCAGGCGATTGCCCATGCCGGCGCCGAAACAGGCGCCGGCCAACAAAAAAATGCGGCGGGTCCGGTGCGCGCGGAAGACGTGCGGCAGATGCTCGGTCTTGCCGACCGCGTGCGCGTGGTCGATCTGTTCGAGGCGCTGATGAAAGGCGACGTCGCCGCCGCGCTCAAGGAGCTGCGCGAGCAATACGAGATCGGCGCTGATCCCGGCGTGGTGTTGAGCGATCTCGCCGAGTTCACCCATTTTGTCACCCGCGTGAAAGTGGTGCCGTCGGTCGCCGACGACGTCTCGCTGTCGGAAGCCGAGCGCAAACGCGGCCGCGATTTTGCCGCGCAACTGTCGATGCGGGTGCTGTCGCGCACCTGGCAGATGCTGCTCAAGGGCGTCGGCGAGGTGCAAGCCTCCGGGCGGCCGGTCGCCGCCGCCGAGATGATTCTTGTGCGTATTGCCTATGCCGCCGACCTGCCGACGCCGGACGAAGTCGTCCGCTCGCTTGGCGAGGAGGGCGGCGCGCCCGCGCGCCCGCAAGGCAATGGCGGCGCGGCCTCGGCGCCAGCGCCGGCGCAGAATTTCGCGCCGCGCTACGACGCGCCGCGCGGCTCGTCCCGTTCTTCGGCTGCGGTCTCGCCGCGGCCCGCCGAGAATCCGGCCGCCGAGACTAATGAGCCGGTCGCCGCCGCGCCGACTTTGACGATCGGCTCGTTCGAGGCGCTGATCGCGCTGACGCAGGAGAAGCGCGACATTTCGATGAAGATGGCGCTGGAACGCGACGTGCGGCTGGTGCGCTGCGAGGATGGCCAGCTCGAGATCGCGCTCGAGGCCAGCGCACCGAAAACACTGGTGCACGATCTGCAACGCAAGCTCACCGCCTGGACCGGCAAACGCTGGATGGTGGTGGTCTCGCAAGAGCAGGGCAGCGCGACGTTACGCGCGCAGGCGGAAGAGCGGCAGGCGGAACTCGAGCGCGGCGTGCAAAGCGATCCGCTGGTGCAGGCGGTGCTCAAGCGTTTTCCGGGCGCCAAGGTCGTCGGCGTCACGCAGAATGCGCCGGACGCCGGCGATGCCGCGCCTGAAGCGACGCCACTCGACGACGAGGAATAAGCGATGGCCGACTTCATGGGCATGATGAAACAGGCCGCGCAACTGCAATCCAAGATGCAGGAGTTGCAAGCCGAGCTCGACCGCATCGAGGTCGAGGGCACGGCCGGTGGCGGCATGGTGACGGTGCGGCTCTCCGCCAAGGGCGATCTCAAGGGCGTCAAGATCGACGACTCGCTGATGAAGCCCACGGAAAAGGAAATCATCGAGGACCTGCTGGTGGCGGCGCATGCCGACGCGCGGCGCAAGGCCGAGGCTGTCATGCAGGAAAAGATGAAGGGCCTGACCGGCGGCCTGGCGCTGCCGCCCGGGATGAACCTGACTTAATGCCCACCGCCGTCGCCGGACCCGAAATCGAGCGCCTGATCCAGTTGCTGGCGCGGCTGCCCGGCTTGGGCCCGCGCTCGGCGCGGCGCGCGGCGCTACATCTGATCAAGAAGCGCGAACTGCTGATGGCGCCGCTGGCCTCTGCCTTGCAGACCGCGATGGAGAAAATAGAGATCTGCAAGACCTGCGGCAATATCGACACGAAAAATCCCTGCACGGTGTGCACCGATAGTAAGCGCGATCAGTCGATCATCGTGGTGGTGGCCGATGTCGCCGACCTGTGGGCGCTCGAGCGCGCCCATGCGGTCAATGCGCGTTATCACGTGCTCGGCGGCACGCTGTCGCCGCTCGACGGCGTCGGCCCGCAGGATCTCGCGATCGATTCGTTGATCTCGCGCGCCCATGAGCCGCAGGTGAAGGAGCTGATCCTGGCGCTCAACGCCACGGTCGACGGCCAGACCACCGCGCATTACATCACCGAGCTGCTGCACGAAGCGAACGTGAAGGTGACGCGGCTGGCGCACGGCGTGCCGGTCGGCGGCGAATTGGATTATCTCGACGAGGGCACGCTGTCGGCGGCGATCAAGCAGCGGACGCTGTTCTAGGCTTTGCGCGGTTCCAGCCGCTTGAAATGCCCGTGCCGCTGCAGCCAGGCCAGCAATATTAAACTGGGAAGTCCGGCGAGCGCGCAGATCACGAAAAACCACACCCAGCCGGTCGACTCGGCGATGAAGCCGGCGCCCGACGACAGATAAGTGCGCCCGACCGCGGCGAGCGCGGTGAGCAGCGCGTATTGCGTGGCCGTGTGCAGTGGGTTCTGGCAGAGCGCCGACAGGTACGCGACAAACATCACGGTGCCGATGGCGCTGGTGAAATTCTCCAGCGTGATGGCGATGCTCAACGCGGTGAGGTCGTGGCCGGCGGCCGCGACCCAGCAGAACCCCAGGTTGGCCGCCGCTTGCAGGATGGCGCCGATCCATAGGCTGGTGGCGAGCGGCAGCGCGCGCGCCACGAAGCCGCCGGCAAAGCCGCCGGCGAGCAGCGCCGCCAGCCCGACGCCCTTGACGATGGCGGCGTATTCGTTGCGGGTAAATCCNAGATCGATCACGAACGGCGCGGTCATGGCGCCGCTGAGCGCGTCGGTGAACTTGAACAGTACTACGAAGGCCAGCATGGCGAAGGCGAACTCGTAGCCGAGAAAGTCTTTGAACGCGCCGACGGCGGCTTCCGCCACGCGCGCGAAGCGCTTCTGATGGGCATGCGCGGCGTCGGCTTGGCGCGAGCGCTCCGGCTCGGTGGCGATGAGCGCGGTGGCGGTGCCGATCAGCACCAGCGCGGCCATCGCGACATAGCCCCAGTGCCAGGCCGCCTGCTTGTCGAAGCCGTAGGCATGGATGGCGCTGACCAGGAACAGCGCGCCGGCCGTGGAGACCAGCATGCCGATGCGATAGGCCGCCACATAGGAGGCCATGCCGGCGGCCTGCTCGTTCTCCGGCAGGCTCTCGACGCGAAACGCATCGACCACGATGTCCTGCGTCGCCGAGGCGGCGGCGACCAAGAGCGCGCCGAAGGCGACCAGGCCGGGCGCCACCGCCGGATTGCAGGAGCCGAGGAACACGATCGCCGCCATCAGCAAAATTTGCGTGAACACCAGCCAGCCGCGGCGGCGGCCGAGCCAACGCCCCAGCAGCGGCACGTCGAGCGCATCGGTGAGCGGCGCCCACAGGAATTTCACGGTGTAGGGCGTGCCGACCAATGCGAACAGGCCGATGGTGCCGAGATCGACGCCGGATTCGCGCATCCACACCAGCAGCGTCGCGCCCGACAGCGCCAGCGGCAGGCCGGACGAGAAGCCGAGGAACATAACGATCAGCACGCGCGGCTTCAGGTACACCGCCAGCGCGTCGAGGAAAGACGGCCGCGCAGCTCTTTCACCCTCCCCCTTGTGGGGAGGGCCGGCGCGCTTTTGCGCGCCGGGGTGGGGGTCGTTCGAGCGGTCGCTTACCACCCCCCCCCCCCCCCCCCCCCC
>JGI20195J14853_1000880_pt1 | contig 10227 bp, 8 predicted proteins | sample NGESurdeep092012_3_FD_14853 | JGI IMG/M metagenome (IMG submission 14853)
TTGACGTCGCCGATCATGAAGTTGACCTGATCTCGTTCGATCAGCTTGCGCGCCTTTTGCACGCCGGTGCCGACGTCGTTGGCGGAATCTTCCACCAGCAGTTCGACCTGTCGTCCGAGAATGCCGCCCTTGGCATTCATTTGCTCGACGGCGAGCTTGGCTCCCATCACCTCGTTGCCGGCCGGTGCGGCGTAGACCCCGGTGAGCGGATCGACCATGCCCATCCGGATCGCGGTCTCGCCGCGCGCCTGGATGATGAAGGGCGATGCCACCTGGAAGGCGCCCAGCGCGGCGGCGCCCTTGATGAGCGTGCGACGATCGAATTTCGGGTTGAAAATCTGCGATGTCATGAGTTCTCCTCTGGGGGATTGTTGAGTTTCTTCTTGGAAGATGGTTCGGGTTACCTGGTGCCTTGAGGCACCAGGTAACAGGTCGTCTTGTGTCAGGCTAGGCCGGCCATTGTATCTTGCAGCCGGTGTCCTCGGCCGGTCCGGCAGCTTTTTCACCGGGCACGGGATTGCGTACCGTGAACATATTGTCCGGATCGCCCTTGGGCGGATGCGCCTCGCCGACAAACACGGTGCTCATCAATTCGTGGTCTCCGGCGCGGTAAGCCGGCGCCCCCGGTTGCAAGGCGATCTCCGGCGGCAGCTTGAATCCAGAAAGCGCGTGCGCCAGCTTTGGGGCGTCGAGCGTCTTCTCCTGGTTCGCGATCAGCGCCAGCGTCTGTACCGAGGCATAGCCGAACCAGTTGCGCGCGGTGGCCGCAACACCCGTAATTTTCTTGATCGAGGCATTGAATTCCGCGACGTGCGGTACGCCGGGCTGATCCCACCACCATTCCATGGTCCACCATCCGACGCGCGCGCCATCGGGCACGGCGCGTATGCTCTCAAGCTCAAACAAGGTGCCGCCGACAGCCATCTGCTTGTCCAGACCGAATTGGACAAACTGCTTGAGGCTTGAGACCTGGTCGCCACCACCCATGACGTTGATCAGCACCTGCGGACCGTAGGCCTTTGCCTGGATCAGGTAAGCCGAAAAATCCGGCGTCCCCAGCGGGACGAGGGAACCAGCGGAGGTGCCGCCCGCGGCTTTCAAGAGCTTTTCGAAGCCGGCCTGGACCGAGTGGCCATAGGCGTAATCCGGCGTGAGGAAATACCACTTCTTGCCGAACTTCTCCATCAGGGTAGCTGCGATGGCATTGGCGTCCATGGTGGTGGAGTTGCAGACCCGGAACACGTTCCACGAGCAGTTGACGCCGGTGACCGGATCGGTGTGGCCCCCCGAAACGATATGGAGCACCTTCTTTTCGCTGGTGACCTGCGCCATCGCGATCGCAATGCCGGAATTCACGTCGCCAATAATGAAACTCACCTGATCGCGTTCGATCAGTTTCCGGGTCTTCTGCACGCCGGTGCCGACATCATTCGCCGAATCCTCAATCAGGAGTTCGACGGGCCTGCCCAGGATGCCACCCTTCTTGTTGATCTCCTCAGCGGCGAATTTGGCTCCCACCGCTTTGCGCAATCGCGGCATAAACGCCCGTCAGCGGATCGACCATTCCGATCCGCACCGGCGTTTCGCCGCGGGCTTTGATGACGTAAGGTGATGAGAATTGCACCGCAGCAATAGCGGCGCTGGTCTTTAGAATAGTCCGCCGATCGACCGACCATGATCGTTGCGAGGTACCCATGCTTGTCCTCCCAGACAAAGTGACATGTTTGATGGCAGGCATTCTTCGATGCCTTCAGAAGCCAGCAGCGTAACCCGTCCAGCAGGTTTTTGCCAATAGTAACCCCCTGAAAATCCTGCAACCTTCGGCCTAGCTAGGAGGTGTGCTCACAAAATACGCCGCCGGCGGTGCCTGCGATTGTAACAACCCGGTTCCGAGCTGAGCCGTCGTCATCATGGCCTTAATCCTGGCCTTGGCCGCCGCCATCTATCGCAAACTGACCGGATAGAGGTTCCTTCATTGCCGTTCACAGCCGACTGAAGAACTTAAGCAGCACCGCCCGTCGTGCCGACTCACGGGTAACGCAAGCGGCGTGCATTGTGATCGACATCGAGCCCTGGATTTTGTCGTCATAAAACTGGCACGTGGTGTCGCGATATGCCATCCAGGCGCGCTGCATGGCGTGCGCCTTGGCCGTCTGGCCATCATCGAGCGTTTCGAGCAGGCTCTTGTAGTTATCGTTGAGCAATCCGTCCCAGATCGAATTTTCTATGAGATAGCAGTCGACGACAATTGATTTATCGGCTTCTCCCAATGGTTTCTTGATGCAGGGCTCCGCGACAAGATTGAACAGGCACCGCCGCTCGCCCTCGTCCAGATCGTCCCGGTTCTTTGTCGCGCAATCCCGGATCGACGCGATTTCATGTGCCGTGGGCTTGCGAGTTTGAGCGTGGCTCAATTCAGCGGCAAAGCTTAGACCTAGTTGCAAGACGCAAATCAAGGCCGCCCTGAACGCCGGGTTGAATGAAGACCTCATTTTGTCATTCTCCCTCGATGCGCGAGTGGGAGCCTTACGGTTTTCGCTGAGCGTTCATGAGTTCGCGCCGTGGTCGATTGCCTGATACCGGGATCAATGGCTGGCGGCGCTCTTGGCTGCGGCGTTGTTGAGAACGATCAGAGCATCGACCGCGACGCCGGTCCTGGCATTGATCAGAAACGGATTGACGTCGATCGAAGCGATGCGGGTGCCGGCGTCTGCCATCAGGTTGGACAGGCCGACGAGTGCCTTAACGGCGGAGGCCTCGTGCAGCGCGGGTTTGCCGCGATAACCCCTGAGCTTCACGCCGGCCTTGGTCCGGTTGATCAATTCTTTGGCGTCGGTCGCATCGAGCGGAGCGCCGGCCAGAGCGACATCCTTCATGAGTTCGATGTCGACGCCGCCGGTGCCGAATAGCACCACCGGTCCCATCTCGGCGTCGAGCGCTGCGCCAACGACCAGCTCAAGCTCGGCCTTGACCTGCTGTGCAATCAGGATGCCCTCGAGCTTTGGCTTGTTCTTCAGTTTCTTTACCCGTGCGGTGATGTCGTTGAATGCCTTCTTGACTTCGGCTGGACTGTTGATGTTCAGCACCACGCCGCCGATGTCGGACTTGTGCAAAATCTCCGCGCTGACAACCTTGGCGACGACGGGAAAGCCGATTTTTTTGGCGATCTTCACGGCGTCTGCGGCAGTCTGCGCAATCTCTTCCTTCGAGACCGGAATGCCGTAAGCCTTGAGCAGTTTCTTTGACGCGACCTCGTCGAGCGCCGCACCCCTGGCGCTCTTGAGCGTGCGCTCCAATACCGCGCGCGTCGAAGCGCTGGAGCTCGATACCACATCGGGCACTTCCTTGCGCAGCGACGCGTAATCGATCAGCGCCTTGATCGCGCCCACCGCCCGATCCAGACCCTGCATGACGGCGATATGCGGCAGCGACTTGCGCAAGGCCTTGGTGAATTCGGTAAAGCCGATCGACATCGTGCTGATGTAGACAACGGGCTTGCTGGCGGCCCCCGCCATCTCGTTGACGATTCGCAAATTCCTTTCGCGCAATTCGTGCGGCGCCTTCGGCAGTTCAGAGTCGATGATGACGATGTCGGTATCGGGATCGTCGATCATGATCTTGATCGACTGCATGTAGACCGAGGGATCGACCACCGCGGCGAATCCCGCGTCCAGCGGATTGCCGACGATGCTGCCGGGGCCAAGCATTTTTGCAAGTTTGTCGCTTGCGTTCTGGCTCAGGCGAGCGAAGTTCAGGCCCGCCGCCGAGAATGCATCGATCAGGAGACCGCGCTTGCCGCCCGATAGCGTGACCGCGGCGATGCGATTGCCTTTCGGCGGATCGGCATGGACAAAGCATTCGGTGGTTTCGATCAGTTCGTCGAGGCCCCGGACGCGGATCACGCCTTCCCGTGTCGAGATGGCGTCGAATGTCTCGATCGAGCCGGCGAGCGCGCCGGTGTGCGCCATGGCGGCGGCGCGTCCGCCCTCGGACGCGCCGAGTTTGAGCGCGATCACCGGCTTGCCCGCGGCGCGCGCGGCCTTGCAGGCCGCGCGGAAGACCTTGGTGTTGCGCACGCCCTCAAGATAAACCACGATCACGCGGATAGACGGATCGGCCGCGAAATAGCTCATCAGGTCGGGGGTCTCGAGGCCAGCCTCGTTGCCGGTCGTGACCATGTAGCCGACGCCGACGCCGCGATCCTCCAGGGCCTGGCGGATCGCCATCACGATCGCGCCGGACTGACCGGCGATCGCGACGGGCCCCGCCGCCATCGTGACCACGCGGTCGTCGATATTGGTGAACATCTTTTCGCCGGCGCTCAGATTGCCAAGACAATTCGGGCCGGTGACCGCAAGCCCGGTCTCCCTGATAGCCTGCTGCAGTTCGGCGGCGAGCTTCTGGCTTTCATCGTCCTGCAATTCGCTGAAGCCGGAGGTCACGATGGTCGCCGAACGGGCGCCGGCCGCCGCGGCGTCGCGGACCACCTGAACCGCGAAGCGTGCCGGCACCAGCACCAGCACGTGATCGGGTTTGTCCGGCAGGCTGGCAAAATCCTTGTAGCAGGGAACGCCCCAGATCGTTTCGCGCCTGGCATTGACCGGATAAAGACCGCCTTCGAACTTGTATTTGATCAGATTGTTCCAGATGCGTTCGGCGTAGTTGCCCGGCTTGTCGGTAGCTCCGACCAGCACGATATTGCGCGGATGCAGCATCGCATGAATGCTTTTGACGATGTCGCTTGCGTCAGACGATGGCGACCATCTGCCGGCCGAGGCAGACGCGGCACTTACCTGAGCTTCCATAGGCGAGACCCTTACCCTTCGTTTCTTATCCAGGATGAACGATCGGTCGGGATCGCCACTCCCCACGACTTTTCATTTCTTATTATGGGGAGTTGGGGTAGGTGGCAACTCGCGAAGCTGTGCAATGTCCCCAGGCCTTCCGCTGCCCGGAATTACCAGGCCGGTCGTGGGCGCGATGGCGAGGCGACGCCGGCGAGCAGGACGGCGAGAATGCCGGTGAGAAAGATGCCGTGGAAGGTCCCCGCGCCGCCAATCGAGGCGACTGGAGCGCCAAGGCCACTGATCTTGCCGAGATTGAGAAGATCGGCGCCAATGAGCGTTCCCATCGAGCCGCCGATATAGGCAAGCGGCGCCGCGTACTCGCGGGAGAGAATAAATGCAAGGATTGCCGTGGTCACGACGGGCGCAAATACCGGCACGGCGATGCCGATGCCCGGCACCGGCGTGGCCATCGAATGGATAACAAAGGCGATGGCCGAGGTGGCAAGCGCTGCCTTGAGCCAGAGTTGATATCGAATAATGAGGTAGGTGGACATCAGTGTCGGAATCACAGCGCCGCCGACATTTACCGCGAGAACCGTACCGGGCCATGACACAACGAGCGGCACGGCGTAGCGCATGCCGAAGAACTCAACGATCTGCCCCGTTCTGACCGGAGGTCCGGGTAGAATCGCGATCGGAATATTGAAATAGCTGCCAATCAGCGAGCCAAACAAAAGAAGCAGCGCGGTGAGGGGACCCACACCGAGTCGCATATAGGCATATCTGAGAATGCGAAGCTGAACGAGGATGATCAGCCCCGCGAGCAAAACCACCAGAATCGAGAAAAATCCCGGCGTCAGCGGCAAATAGTGAACTTGAGAACCCATGATTTCGGTGGTTCAGTCTGGGTTGGTTCGGCTTGGCCACTTACTTGGGAAACATCTCACGGATCGCAAGCATTACAAATACTGCCCAGCGGAGAAAGAGGCCATGAACGATTTGAGCCGTCAGGATCATTGGGAGAAGGTCTACACCACCAGGGGCGAAAACGAGGTGAGCTGGTTTCAGGAAACGCCCGCTCCGTCCCTGGAGCTGATCGGGCTTGTCGGGGCCATTCGAAGCTCTGCCATCATTGATATCGGCGGCGGAGCCTCACGCCTCGTGGACTACCTTGTTGGGCAGGGTTATGAGGACGTCACCGTGCTCGACCTGTCGGCCGCAGCGCTGGCTTCCGCGCAATCGCGCCTTGGCGACAAGGCGAACCGGGTGAAATGGATTGCGGCCGATGTGACCGCCTGGGAGCCGACGCGGGTCTATGACCTCTGGCATGACCGGGCCGCGTTTCACTTCCTGACCGAGTCCGCCGACAAGGCCGCCTACGTCTCGCGCCTGAAAGCTGCGGTCAAACCTGGCGGCAGCGTGATCATCGGGACGTTCGCGCCCGACGGCCCGGAGCGATGCAGCGGCCTGATCGTCAGCCGCTACGACGCAGCCAGTCTGGCCGCAACGCTTGGATGCGGCTTTGAACTGATCGATACAAGGCGGCATGAGCACACCACGCCGTCGGGAGTTACGCAGAGGTTCCAGTTCAGCACGTTCCGGCGCGGACCGGACCGGTAGCTTCCAGTCCGCCCCGGATATCCATATGATCCTGATCATATGGATGGCCTCGCCAACCCGATCCTTCCGTTGCGCCGCCCGATCTCGCCGGCGGCCGCATGTCCGCGCGGATAGGCGACCATTGCAGGCGCACCGTTACGAGGCGACGGATCTCGCGATGTCGACAGCATCGGGCGAACCGAAATTCTTCCGCAATGTCGGCTTGTGGATCTTGCCGGTGGCGTTGCGCGGCAGGGCATCCACGAACCGGATCAGGCGAGGGCATTTGAAGCGCGCCAGATTGGCGGCGCAGTGCGCATGTATCTCCGCTTCGGTAATGCCGTGTCCCGGCTTCACGGCCACGATCGCCATGCCGGTTTCGCCCCACTGCTCGCTGGGAATGCCGATCACCGCCGCTTCGGCGATGGCGGCGAGCTGGTGAAGCACGTTCTCGACTTCGGCGGGATAGACGTTTTCGCCGCCGGAAATGTACATGTCCTTCCAGCGATCGACGATGGTGTAGAAGCCCTCTTCGTCGATCCGCGCCGCATCTCCGGTATGCAGCCAGCCGTCGGTGAAGGAGGACGCGTTGGCGTCCGGCCGGTTCCAGTAACCGGGCGTGACGTTCGGCCCTTTGACCCAGAGCTCGCCGAGCTCGCCGACGCCGGCGTCTGACCCGTCGGGCCGGATGATCCGCACTTCGGTATGCAGCACCGGCTTGCCGGAAGAGCCGGCCTTGCGCACGGCGTCCTCGCGATCGAGCGTCAATACCGCGGGACTGGTCTCGGTCATGCCGTAACCCTGCTGCAGGGCGACCCCGCGTTGCTCCCACACTTTCAGCAGCGGCACCGGCATCGGCGCGCCGCCGACGCCGCCGATGACGAGGCGGCTGAAGTCGGAACTGGCGAAGGCCGGATGCTGCGCCATGAACTGATAGATCGAGGGCACGCCGAAAAACACGTTGATGCGGTGCGACGGGTCGCTGATCAATTGAAGCGCGAGAGCGGGATCGAACGCGCGCATGATCAGCACGGTGCCGCCGGCATGCAGCACCGGGTTGGTGTAGCAGTTGAGCCCGCCGGTGTGGAACAGCGGCAGCACGGTGAGCAGCACCGACGACGGCGAGATATAGGCCGGGCCCCCGAGATTGACGCAGTTCCAGAACGTCATGCCGTGGGTGATGATCGCGCCCTTGGGCTGGCCTGTGGTGCCCGAGGTGTACATGATCGTCGAGATGTCATCGAGCGTCACGATCTCCGCCTCGTCGAGCGGCAGTGAGGTTGCGATCGCAGCCTCGTAGGAACCGTCAGGCCCCAGCAGCAGCGACGAGGGGACGTTGCACAGCCTGGCGACCGTGAGCGCGACCTCGGCGAGTTCCGCGTCATGGATCATGAGCTTCGGCCCCGCATCGCCGACAATGTACTGAAGTTCGGGCACGGTGAGGCGGGTGTTGAGGGGCAGGAAGACGGCCCCCAACCGTCCGCAGGCGCAGCATATCTGACGTGTTCATCGCCAGCACCGCGACCCGGTCGCCGCGCTTTATCCTGAGCCGGTCGCGCAGGTGCGTGGCCAAACGCGAAATGCGCGCGTCGAATTGGGCGTAGGAAAACCGGGCCCCGCTGGCGAGGTCGATCGCCGCCAGTTTATCCGGCGTCCGGCGGCCGAAATGGGCGATCCAGTCATAATGGCGAACCGGCAAAATTTCCTCCACAGTGAGCGGTCTTGCGCCGCCTGATCTGATTGATGTTACGCCAGATCGTCAAGTTGAGCGATCCCATCGGGATGCTGTCTTGCGTTCAGCGGCTGCGTCGTTCGCAGACACGGCCTCGCGATCTCGCGGCCGGATACGCCCGAGGTTTACCCTGAAAGTCCCGCCGTCTGAGATCAGAGGGCGCAGGGAATGCCGGGCGCCCGATGCGCCCGCAGCCTCGCGCGGTGTGTAAAAAACACGCGAGTTAGTCACCACGGTCACACTGGAAACACCCGGCATTCCCTGCGCAATGGTTTTAACGGTTTCCTTCGTGCTCTCCCGGTGACCGGGCTTGTTTGTCACCGTCATCGGCGGAAATTGATTCCGCTGACTTGACGCCGGCGTCGAGGCGTCAGGACCACACGACTTCGCCGTCCGCTTCAGCGCCGTTCGTCCGCAGCGCATCCGCGTCCACCGCATCCCGCCCCGCGTTCGTGACGATCGCGAGCCGCCCCTCTATGGGACGGGACCGAACCGCAATATTCCCGTTTCTACCCGGCCGTCAAGCGAAAATTCGGCAAATCCGAAATTAGTCAGAGTGCCATTTGGTTCGGGATGGTGGCGACGGCGTGGAAATGGATTTGTCCGGTGAGCAGGCTGGAGCGTCCACCGCAGCCCCGGGCCAGCGTGACCCCACCGCATTGCTATTTGCGCAGGGATACCGACGGCACGGGTTTGAGGCGGAAAGGAAGCGCCAATTCCTATTTAGTTCTTCTTCTTTTTTGACGTATTCGCTTTCGGCTTCATCGCAGGCGTAACTTTCGTGCTGCCAACTTTCTTCTTTCTTGCATCACGGCGTTCACGAGCGGATTCTGCCGATATGCCAAGTTCGACAGTCGTAAAGCAATTAGCCGATGTCTCCTGATAAAGTGGAATTGAGTAAGGGACTAAGCGCGAGTAACGCGGCTATACGCTGGATAATTGATCGGAACCAACGACGCTCTACATCAGTTAGTGGCTTGCCGTCGCGACGATCAGCCTGCCTATAGCTCAGCCACTTTTTGAGTACGGGGTATCCACCAAGCTGATATTTCCAAACAGCCTCGGGCACGTTCGCAAAGAATGTCGTGTCGTTAATGAAAAGATCACCGGTGCGCTCGCCCCAAGCGCCCGCATATTCGACTGCTGGCTTCTCCTCTTCCAAAAAGGCACGCGGTTTCCAGCGGCCTTTGCCTCCGCCCCAATAGGTGATTGTGATCTTTAGATCATCTGGCGCAACCTGTTCTTGGTCTTGGCGCTGAAGCACCCCCACCTTTGACGCGCATTGATGACCCAGTAACGCCTCCACGATTTCACGTGCGTCACGATTTGCATCGAGCAAACGAGTAATACTTTCCCCGCTATCGACCGAGCGGTCAAAAAGTTGTTTGTCTTTGGCAATCGGCAGATGGGCCCAATCCGCTGAAAGTGCGCTCGCATGCTCCGCTTGATAGGCTGGCGCGTGGAGAATTGCAAATGCAAGACGAAAAAGTTTACCTACGAAGATTCGCGAATCTACATCCCGCCGTTCGCCCTTTAATCCGAAATGGTCGCGTAATTTCCGCCATGCGGCCTCGTCGATATTAGCTTCGCGATCAGAAAATAAACCCTCACCTCGCGTCTCGCGTGAGAAGATAGCCGAACCGCGCTCGTGAACGTGGCGATTTACTAATGTTGTCGCAAATGCAGGGCGGGTCTCGGAAACTTTCCTTGGTTCTGGAACAGTGATCAAAAATTCATTCTCTTACAAATTGCGAGAGAATTCCGGACGGCTTTCGTTTAGCCACTTCCCGCCAGTTTCGTAATACATCCATCGAATATCAAATGGAAAAATTAGAGATGGGACAATCTTCGACTCGGAAAATCCAATTTTGTTTGTTTCCTCCCATACTGTGGAAGGGGCGTATCGTTCATACTCTTTTGCGAACGCCGGATATAATTGAGCCGCTTCGCCAAAATTCGGAGCCGATATGTACCGTTTAACACGCGTTATCAATCTAGTTCGATCGGTGTCGATGACCGTGCCATCCAAGCCACGATTGGGCTCGACGCCTTGAAAAAAGTCGGAAACAACTCATCCAATCCCGGCCAACTTTCAAAGCCGGCCTCCTG
>JGI20195J14853_1000886_pt1 | contig 10193 bp, 8 predicted proteins | sample NGESurdeep092012_3_FD_14853 | JGI IMG/M metagenome (IMG submission 14853)
GTCGTAGTAACGAACACCCGCAACGAAGCCGTTCATGTAGAGCGTCACTGCCGAGAAGTTGAGGCCGCCGTACGTGGCGACGGTATGCGTCTTTGACATACCCGCGGCGAGAATGCCACCGAGGAAGCCGCCCTGGTCAGTCTGGTACTGCAACGCCAACACGTGGGTGTTCTTCTTCAATTTTGTTGGCGCGTCATCGACGATCGCGAACTTCTGGCTCGGGTTCGCGTTAGCGGCGGCCTGCGTCGCAGCGTCCATCAAGAAGCCAACCGTGACGATGATGCCGCACTTTTGACTAATGAAACTGTTGATGTTCGGTGCGTAGTCGGTCGACGACTTGGACGAAAGGTACTTGAACGTGACGTTGCTATCCACCTTCGCGGCGTCCTTCAAACCGGCGTACGCCGAAGCGTTAAACGACTTGTCGTTGATGCCACCAGTGTCGGTAACTACGCAGGCCTTGAACTTCGTAGCGGCAGAAGCCGACAACGTTGTCGTGGCCACACTCACTGTCAAAGTTCCCAGAACTAGCGCACCAGTTCCAAGCACCGTAGTGAGGCGACGAATACTCCCCATTTTCTCTCCCTTATTCGTTTAGTCAACCCTAGAAAAGGATTGTCCGTTCGAACGACGAGTCGGCCGACACGACACTTCGCTCTCTCGGATAATTGTCAATGGTGACACTACTCTCAACTAGTAGTGCAGATTTAATGATTCGCGAGGGTCCCAAGAGCCCCCGTACCTACGACTTTGACACACGCCCCGTGTGTTTTCGCAGGATGAATGTTGCCGCGAACGCGACGAAAGTGATGATCGCAGATATCTGAAAAGCCCGCTGATATCCGGCTACTTCTGATACCGCTAAAGACGCGTGGTGCAGTACCGACGACGTTTCGTCAGCCGCAACGGTACCGAGTATGGCGAGCGCGAGCGAGCCTCCGACTTGGCGCGAAGTGTTGAGTACACCCGAGGCGAGTCCCGCCTCGGCGCGGTCCACGCCCGCTGTCGCGGCGGTCGCCAAGGGAGCGAACAAGAGTCCCATCGCGAGGGCGCAGAGGAACGCGGGCGCCAGAATGTTGCCCCAATACGTACTATCCGGTTTGATGAGAGAGATCCAAATGAAGCCAATCGTGGCCAGTGACGCGCCGGTCTGCAACAGCGGGCGTACACCGGTTTTCACGAGCAGTCGCGACGAGATCTGGGCGCCCGCGATGATGGCGATGGCCATGGGTAGGAACGCGAAGCCCGCCTTCACGGGGCCGTACCCCAACACGTTCTGGAAGTAGAAGGTCAAGAAGTACCACATGGCAAAGAACGCACCACCGATGAGGAACATGATGCCGTTCGCCGTAGAGAGCGGGCGCGAGCGAAAGATGTGAAATGGCACCAGAGGATGCGAGGCAACCTTGGATTCCCAGAAGGTGAATGCAACGAGTAGGGCTAACCCGGTGAGTAGCCAATCGACGGTGGAGGACGAGGTCCAACCGAGTGTAGTCGTGTTCACGACGCCATAGATCACTGAGGCGAGTCCACCGGTCACCAGTACCGCGCCCGTGACGTCGAGTTTCCTCGTGGCGCCGCGATTGCGCATCTCGCGCAAATACAACGTCGCGGCGATCGCGGCGATCAGTCCAAAGGGCACGTTGATGAAGAAGACCCAGCGCCACGACGCCCATCCGGTCAAGATCCCACCGAGCAGTCCTCCCACTGCGCCGCCGGCACCAGCGACGGCGCTCCAGGCGCCGATGGCCTTGGGCAGGCGAGGGCCATGAAACGTTGTCACGATGATCGTCAACGTGGCTGGTGAAAGTATCGCGCCGCCAATGCCCTGCACCGCTCGAATGGCGATCATTTGTCCGCCGGTCTGCGCGAAGCCCGCGCCGATGCTCGCGAGGGTGAAGATGGTAATGCCAATGAGATAGACGTGACGACGACCGAAGTAGTCCGCGGCGCGCCCGCCGAGTAACAAGAATCCAGCGAACGTGAGAACGTAGGCGTTCACTACCCACTGGGCGCTCGAATGCGTGAAGTTTAAATCGTGTCCCATTCGCGGCAGCGCGACGTTGACGATCGAGACGTCGAGCACGACCATGAACTGTGCGAGACACGCAATGGAAAGGATGAGCCAGTCAGGAGCGTGACGATGATCCGCGACGGTTGACGTCATGAGATTGTCAGTCATGGGACGAGTGTAACGGTGCGTTTCCAAGAGTTGCGACGTCGAGAAATGCTCGTCATCAGGATTTCGGTAACACTTGAAGAGATGGTTGCTCAATTCATTTTCACCATGCGCGACCTTCGTCGTTTCTATCCACCGGACCGTGAGGTCTTGAAAGGGATCAATCTCTCGTTCTATCCCGGTGCCAAGATCGGCGTCATTGGTGCGAACGGCTCGGGCAAGTCGTCGCTGCTGCGCATCATGGCGGGTCTCGACGATGGCTTCACCGGCGAAGCGCGACTCACCCCGGGTTTTAGCGTTGGCTACCTCTCCCAAGAGCCCCAACTTGACGAAACGAAGGACGTCGTAGGCAACGTTGCTGACGGCGTCGCTGAAGCTCGCGATCTCCTTCTTCGATTCAATGAAGTTTGTGCCGCGATGGGTGATCCCGACGCTGACTTTGACGCGCTGCTCGATGAACAGTCGAAGCTCCAGACCAAGATTGACGCCGCCAACGCGTGGGACCTAGAGCGAACCCTCGAGATCGCTATGGACGCGCTTCGCCTGCCCGCACCCGACGCGAACGTGTCGACGCTGTCGGGTGGGGAGCGCCGCCGCGTGGCGCTGTGTCGTTTGTTGTTGTCGAGGCCTGACCTACTCTTGCTCGACGAGCCGACGAACCACCTCGACGCGGAGTCCGTCGCGTGGTTAGAGCGCACCTTGCAGGAGTACAGCGGCACCGTCGTCGCGATCACGCACGACCGTTATTTCCTCGACAACGCGGCGCAGTGGATACTCGAACTCGACCGAGGACACGGCATCCCTTGGGAGGGGAACTACTCGTCGTGGCTCGAACAAAAACAGGCTCGACTCGCCGCCGAAGAGAAGGCCGACAAGGTTCGCCAAGCGTCCCTCGAACGAGAGCTCGAGTGGATACGTCTCTCGCCGCGCGCGCGACAGAGCAAGGGCAAAGCCCGACTTACGTCGTTCAACGAACTCGTGGCCGAATCGGAGTCTGCGGAACGTCGAGCTGACCGACTTGAGATCGTGATTCCACCGGGTCCACGTCTGGGCGACGTCGTCGTCAACGCGACGGGACTCACGAAGGGTTACGATGATCGACTCTTAATCGAGGACCTCTCTTTTCTTCTTCCGCCGGGCGGCATCGTGGGCGTCATTGGCCCGAACGGTGCGGGCAAGACCACGCTGTTTCGAATGATCGTCGGACAAGAGACCCCCGACGCGGGGTCAATCGAAGTTGGCTCGACGGTGTCGTTCGCCTACGTTGACCAGTCGCGCGACACGCTCGAAGGGGAGAACACGGTCTTTGACGAGATCAGCGGCGGCCAAGAGCACATGGTCGTGGGATCACGCGAAATTCACGCGCGCGCGTACGTGGCGAGCTTTGGCTTCAAGGGCAGCGATCAGCAAAAGAAAGTCGGCGAGATCTCCGGCGGTGAACGTAATCGCGTGCAACTCGCCAAAGTCTTGCGTAGTGCGGGCAATGTGCTCTTGCTCGACGAACCGACGAACGACCTCGACGTCGACACGTTGCGCGCACTCGAAGACGGACTGTTGTCGTTTCCCGGTTGCGCTGTCGTCATTAGCCACGATCGATGGTTCTTGGACCGCATCGCGACCCACGTACTGGCCTTCGAAGACGACGCGGTGGTTCGTTGGTTCGAAGGAAACTTCTCGGACTACGAGGTCGATCGCCACAAGCGTCTCGGCACCGACGCCGATCAGCCCCATCGCCTTCGCTACAAGCCCATCACTCGCACGTAGCCCTCTTTGCGCGCTCGGCGTAAGGTTCACTTTGTGGCAAAAGGGACTGACTACTCGACGTATCTACGCATTAATGACTTACTTAAACTGCAGATTCCCTTAACTGGCGACGCGCCCGACGAGTTGTTGTTCATCGTCGTGCACCAGTCTTACGAACTCTGGTTCAAGGTGATGATCGATGAACTGCAGCGATCGGCTTCGTTTCTGCACCAGAACGAGCCGTGGCGAGCGATCTCGCATTTGCGCAGAATGGTCGAGATCGAAGAGTTGCTACTTAGTCATTTGCGCCTCCTCGACACGATGTCGCCCGAAGGATTCTTAGGGTTTCGAGACCCCCTCGATCCGGCGTCGGGCTTTCAGTCGGTGCAGTTTCGAGCCATCGAGTTCTTGAGTGGTGGCGGGAAAGTCGCGACGTTGAGTTTCGACTTCTTCGACGACGAGCAACGAGGGTGGCTTCGTGAGATGAGTGACGTGCCGTCCGTATGGTCGGGCTTTGAGCACTCGCTGCGCACGACGGTGGGTGCCTCGCAAGACGAGGATTTGCTCGACATTGTGCGAACTCTCTACCACTCGCACGTTGACGCCCCGAGGACCGCGTTGCACACGGTGGCGGAACTTCTCATGGACCACGACGAGAATCTGGCTATCTGGCGCCACCAACACATGTTGATGGCGGCCAGAGAGATCGGTCGGCGCCCAGGAACCGGGGGCAGCGAAGGTATGGCGTACCTCGACACGACACTCGCGCAACGCCTCTACCCCGTGTTGTGGGAAGTGAGGTCGGTGCTGTGATGAACCGCGACGACTGTCGTGGGCTCGACGACGCGGACGAGCTCGCTTCGTTGCGCGATGAGTTCACGCTGATTGAGGGCGAGATCTACCTGGATGGAAACTCGCTCGGACCGGTTTCCAAAGCGGCAAAAGCGCGCGTTAACAACGTCCTCGATAACGAGTGGGCCAAGGGCCTCGTGCGCAGTTGGAACGAAGCTGGCTGGATGGCGATGCCGACGCGCCTCGGCGACCGTGTCGCGCCGCTCATTGGTGCACAACCGGGCGAGGTCCTCGTCGCCGACACCCTCACGTTCTTCCTCGCCAAACTCATTGGCGGCGCGCTCGAGCAACGTCGAGATCGACACGTAGTCGTGACCGACGTGGTGAATTTTCACTCCGATCTCTATATCGCCGAGGCGATGGCCGCGCGAGCCGGACGGCCCATCACGGTCAAGGCCATCAATCGAGACGACCTCGACGATGTTCTCGACGACGACGTCGCGCTGGTGATGTTGACCCAGGTCGACTTTCGAAGTGGCGAGGCCCTCGACATGAAGGCCATTACCAAAAAGGTGCACGACGTCGGGGCACTCATGCTCTTTGACTTGGCGCACTCGGCTGGCGCGGTGCTGCTCGACGTGACTGGGGCCGAGGTGGACTTTGCGGCGGGCTGTGGTTACAAGTACCTAAACGGGGGACCTGGCGCGCCAGCGTTTCTCTACGTGCGCTCAACGTGGCAGGGGGTGTTGGAGAATCCGTTGCCGGGTTGGCTGGGACACGCGCGACCCTTCGACTTCGAATTCGAGTACGAGCCGGCAAAGGGTATGCAGGCTTTCGTGACGTCGTCGCCGTCGATTATCGCCCTCGCCGCTCTCGACGGCGCGCTCGACGTGTGGGACCGCGTGACGATTGCTCAGGTTCGAAAGAAGAGTCTTGCGTTGACCGATCTATTTATCGAACTCGTGGAGTCGAAACTGCCCGGCGTCTTCGAGGTCGTCACGCCGCGCGAGCACGCCAAGCGCGGTAGCCAAGTCGCGTTGCGTCACCCAGAGGCGTACGGCGTCGTCCAAGCGATGATCGAGGCGGGCGTGATTGGCGACTTCCGGACTCCCGACATCGCGCGCTATGGCTTTGCGCCGTTGTACGTGCGCCACGTCGACGTGTATGACGCGGTAGAGCGACTCGTTACCGTGATGAGCAGCGAACGCCATCTCGACACCAAATTCGATCTGCGTAATCCCGTTACGTAGTCGCCGACGGGGACAATGTCGAGGGTTGTTCAGGGGCTGTTGGTATCCGTATGAAATGACGCGGCGTCGAGGCGGCTGACGGCGGCGTCGACTTCGCCGCCCACCAATATGGCCAGACCAGTGAGGTAGAGCCAGAAGATGAGGATCGCGACGCCCGCGAACGCACCATAGGTTCGTCCGTACGAGTTGAAGCTCGACGTGTAAAAAGAGAAGCCGAGAGAGACAACTGCCCACAACAACGTGGCGCACAGCGCGCCCGGGCTCGTCCATCGCCATCTTGCGCGTTCTCGATTGGGAGCAACGTAATAGAGAAGTGACATCAAGAGGTTCATGAGCAAGAGGGCGAGAAGCCAGCGCGCCACTGTCCACGGAGCGCTGAACGCAGTGCCGGCGACCGGCATTGAATCTCTGATGAGAGTCCCCAACTGGGGGCCAAAGATGACGAGCGCCGACGCGCCGCCGCCGAGCACGGTCGCGCCAAGAAGAATCGGCATTGCCACAATTCGCTTCACCAAGAATGAACGATCGCGCGGCAAGTCGAAGGCCATGTCGAGACCTTCTTCTACGATCACCATTCCCGACGTCGCGTTCCAGAGCGCCACCACGCTCGCCACCACCGTCGCCAAGAGATCAGCTCCGGTGTGGTGGCCGGCATTCGCGATTGCTCCAGTGAAAACCTGCGCCGCACCCGTCGGTAATGACTTCGTGACTCCCTTGATGAGACTGATCACCACGTGGGGAGGAATAGTCACGAGCGCGGCGATCCCCAAGAGCGCGATGATGATTGGAAAGATGGCGAGAAACCATCGGTAGGCGAGCGCGCCCGCGGCGACGTTGACGCGGTTCAGCGTCATGTGGGTGAACGTTTCGCGGAGCACCGCCTTGTATCCCCGCTGGCTCCCTTGCACGCCTTCATCGTAAGACGCGCCGCCTCTCATACGTGGCGGAGGCGGTGTTCGAAGTGTTATCGCTCGCCCAGTGCGATCAATGAGCTCGGATCCAGAAAGGGCGTCCTTCCTTTTTGCGACGCACCACTGCTGAGTGTCTCACCCGTCATCGTCTCAGAGAAGATTTCGGGCGCAACTGACATTGGCGTTGATTCGGGCAGGGGAATTGCAACGTCCTCGTTCGTCTCGGAGCCGAGAACATCGACGCCAACGTCCACATTGCTTGATGAATCGTCACCGTCGACAGGGATCCACGGGGGACTTGTGGATCCTGCCGACGAGAGGACCACCGTGTCCACGGTGGGGGGAATCGAACTGTTACTGCCATGCATCGTGGACCTCTTCGTTGGGATGAAGAAAGAAACCGACGGTGTTTCGCCTATCGCCAGTCCATAGAGAAGTGACGACCCGTTTCAGGAATGACCTAGCGCGGGCGACAAAAGCGCTGAGCATCGTGTCTGGATGACCCACCTGGAACCTTCCTCGGAGGCACCTAACACGCTGTCAGGTGGGAGGGAAGCGGGGTCTAGGCGTCCTAGTTTTGAGCGTAACACCTAGAAAGAAACGTCACCCAAGAATTTTTCGTGACGAAAAGGCGCCGAAAACTCGTTCTAGCGTTGGATTCTGATCTGGTGCTGGCTGATCAATAAATGTCATTCACTCGTTCGTCACGTGCACGAATGCGACACGTCGTGGACACGTCCCTGTGCCGTTGGCGACGGCAGCGACATAATGGAACCACGCGAAAAGTGACGAGACACGATGGCCTTAGTCAAAACCTATAGAAATCAGTGAAATGAACAAGGTCCTCGAGTCGTTTGGACTGACGACTCGCGACTCGCTCGCCGGTGCAGAGGAAATGAACGTCGGACGCGTCGTCATCGTGCACGGCGACAGCGCCGACGTCATGTGGCTGGGCGACGACGGCCTTGAAGTCACTTCTCGCTGCGGTCTCGAGTCGGGGCTGAACATGGTGCCCGTCGCTGGCGATTGGGTTGGCGTTCGTGATGGGCGAGTAGCTCGGGTGCTAGCGCGCCGTAGCGAACTACGCCGCCCCCATCCCAACGGACGCGACGTGCAAGTTCTCGCGGCGAACGTCGACCTCGTGCTCATTGTGGTGCCCGTCGATCTTGGACTGAACAGTCGCCTCTTAGAGCGACTGTCGATCATTGCGAGAGAAAGCGGCGCTCGTCCACTCGTCATCGTCACCAAGATTGATCGCGCGAGTGATCCCACGTCGCTCCAAGAACAGATTGAGAGCGACGACGCAGGGGTCGAGGTGGTCCTGACGAGTTCAGTAACCGGAGAGGGTATTGAGGAGCTTCGTGACTACTTGCCCCTTGGCGTGACCGCCGTCATGCTCGGAGCGTCCGGCGCGGGCAAGACGTCGCTCTTGAACGCACTGGAGGGTACGGACGAATTGACGAAGGATGTCGGGCGCGACGGTGAGGGACGCCACGCCACCACGACGCGCAAGCTCTATCGACTCTCTTCTGGAGGTGTGTTACTCGACATTCCGGGAATTCGACTGCTTGAGGTCATGGTCGATGAAGAGGGGCTTCGTCAGATGTTCGAGGACATCGAGGAACTGGCACTTAAGTGCCGATTTCGAAACTGCCATCACCGCGGTGATGACGGATGCGCAGTAGAGCTCGCCGTCGCGTCGGGCGCGTTGAGTGCTCGACGACTTGAGACGTGGCGAGAGATGCAGTCTGAGATTGAGAACCACGACCGGCTTCGTGATCCGGCGACGGTGAGGGCACAGCGTAAACCTTCGAGGACGCCGCCAAAGGGTTCGTAGTTTTCAGAGTGGCCGAGGTTTCATTACCGTCGATTCGGATTGTTACCTCGAAAGGAGCGTTCGTCTCGCGTCCTTAACAAGGAGCAGTAAGTGCAACGGGTCGGTCGGACTTTGCTCAAGTTCAGGAATGAGACGGACGTAAAAGTCGTGCGCACAATTCCAGGTACGTCTTTGCAGAGCAGCGTCACGACGTAGTTGATCACGAAACCTCTTCTCCTCTAGTCAGCGTAGGAAGTTGACTGATCTCTTCGATTTCCTCGAGCGGGTGTGATGAACGCTGGTGTGACGTTACGACTTGTACGAGAAGAATCCTTGACCGGACTTTCGGCCCATGAGTCCAGCCTGGGTCATTCGCGAGAGCAGCGGTGGCGTCGCGAGGTGGGGCTCCTTGAACTCTTCGTAGAGCGACTCAGCCACCGCCAATGTCGTGTCGAGGCCAATGAGGTCGGCGAGCGCGAGAGGCCCCATCGGGTGGGCACACCCCACCACCATGCCGGTGTCGATGTCCTCGGCGCTCGCGAATCCCGACTCCAGCATGCGAATGGCCGACAGCAGGTAGGGAATCAGGAGAGCGTTCACGACGAAGCCTGCACGGTCGGGCGAGGTGATCACGCGCTTGTTGAGCGACTCGGTCGCGTAGGTGCGAACACGCGCGGAAGTTTCTGGACTAGTCAACAGCGACGAAATGAGTTCGACGAGTTTCAACACCGGAACCGGGTTAAAGAAGTGCATGCCGATGACTTGCTCGGGACGCTTGGTGGCCATGGCGAGCTTGATGATGGGAATCGAGGACGTGTTGGTCGCGAGTAGTGCTTCGGGGTCTTTCACCGCGACGTCAAGCTTTCGAAAGATGTCGAGTTTGATGGCTTCGTTTTCCGCGACCGCTTCGATGACCAGCTGGCGGTCAGCGAGTTCCGCAAAATCCAGGGAGAACGAGAGGTTCGAGCGCGTGCGCTCGGCTTCGTCGTCGAGCATCTTGCCCGACGACACCGCGCGGGCGAGGGACTTTTCGATCCGCTCGATTCCTCGCTCCATTGCCGTGGCGTCTTGTTCAACCACGACGACGTTCGCTCCGGCTCGAGCTGTTATCTCGGCGATACCTGATCCCATGAGACCGCAACCTACGACGCCAACTCGTTCCATTCTGACCTCCATATCCAAAGAAGCACTGGCTTCTCGAAGATTCATCCTAGGTCCGGGCCCGCGTGATCTTCTTGTGAGAGCGACGTGCGCATCGCCGCGCTGAACGGATTGAGTGCTGGGGTCGGTGGCTACGATTGAGCCCAACCGGGTAGTAGCAACTACACCGAGCGACGAAGGAGCCTTTCCATGGATACGGTCAACGTCATCGTTGAGATTCCGCGCGGAAGTCAAAACAAGTACGAATACGATCACGACAATCACACGATCAAGTTGGACCGTCACTTGATTGTTTCGATGGGCTACCCGGCTGAGTACGGCTTCATTCCCGACACCTTGGG
>JGI20195J14853_1000889_pt1 | contig 10187 bp, 10 predicted proteins | sample NGESurdeep092012_3_FD_14853 | JGI IMG/M metagenome (IMG submission 14853)
CCTTGACCGGGCGGCTGGCCGAGTTGGAAACCCGGCTGGGCAAGAACTCGCAGAACTCCTCCCAGCCGCCGAGCTCGGATGCATTCGTCAAGCCGCCGCCGTCGCTGCGCCGCCAGTCCGGCCACAACCGGGTAAGGGGCCCGGGCTCAAGGCAGGAGCCCAGTGCGTTAGTAGCGCACGCTGGGATCTGTGCGGGGGGCTGCCCGCAAGGGCAGTCCCTACCGCGATCGGCTTCGACGTCGACCGCGAGCCGTGGTGCACGCGTCGTCCTTGCGGAGTCCGGCCTAACTAACAACGGAAACCGCGTCGCTACTCAGCGGACCCCGACTCGCCGAGAGCAATCCTGTGGCCGGACATCGACGAGGGCACTCGGGCCCGATCGGCCACCCGGATTCCTTACGTGCGAGTGTGCGTGGACACGCGCCAACGCGGTCACACGGAGCCACGGCGGAACCACCGGAATGTCGTCACGCACAGGACGAGGCCGCTGACCGCCCACAGGGTAAGGACGAGGGCGATGCGGCTGTGCTCCCAGGCTCCAGCCATCTCCTTGGTTGCCATGGAGTCGGGGTAGAACACCGAGCGCATTCCTTGGGCGATCCACTTGAGCGGGAAGATCGCGGCGAGCTGCTTGAGCCAGTCAGGGACGTTCTCAAAGGGGATGAAGACACCGGAGATGAACTGCAAGACGAGCAGTGGGCCCGCGACCACCACGCCGATCGAGCGTGCCGACGCGATGGAGGAGTATGCGATGCCCAGGACGGTGCCGGCGAAGGCGCTGAGCGTGAAGACCCACCCGAGGGTGCGCCATCGTGACGCGTCGGTGGGCAGCTGCACGTCGAAGGCCAGCCGGGCGACGACGAGCAGCAGCGCGAGCTGGGCGACCGAGCTGAGCAGGACAAGCCCGACCTTGCCCAGGAAGTAGGAGACGGGTGACATGGGAGTGCTGCGCAGCCGCTTGAGAGTGCCGTCGTCCCGCTCCAGCGCCACGGTAAGGGCGACGGTCTGAAAGCTGGTCAGGAGCACCCCGACGGCTGCCATGCCGGGAAGGAAGTAGCGAGCGGCGTTCATGCCGTTGCTGCGCGCCTGCTCGTCGACCTGGGCGGCGAAGACGACAGCGAAAAGGGTGAGCAGCAGGATCGGAGAAAGGAACGAGAAGAAGACCGACTCCTTCTCCCGAGCGTACATCTTCAGCTCGAGGACCGTACGGTCCCAGCCGAGCACGAGCGCCTGTGTCATGCCGGCACCTCCTGCACTTGCAGGTCGTGGACGTGGGGGGCGATGAGGGTGAGGTAGGTGTCCTCCAGGCTCGGACGCGACACGACCAGGCCGGGCACCTCGCCGCCGAACCGGGCGCCCAGCCGGGCGACCTGGGCGGTGGGATAGTCGGTGCGCAGCAAGCGCCGCTGCCCGTGCTCCTCCCACGACACGGTCGCCTGCTGGGAGTCACGTCCGCCGAGCTGGTCGGGGGTGTCGACGGCGAGCATGCGGCCGGCGGCGATGACCCCGACCCGGTCGGCGAGCTGCTCGGCCTCGTCCAGGTAATGCGTGGTGAGAAGGATCGTCGTGCCGCCCGCTCCGCCGAGCCCGCGGATGAGCTCCCAGAAGTCGCGCCGGGCCTGCGGGTCGAAACCGGTCGTCGGCTCGTCCAGGAACAGCAGCTCGGGCCGGCCGACAATGCCCAAGGCGACGTCGAGCCGACGGCGCTGACCACCGCTGAGGCTGGAGATGCGAGCATCGGCCTTGTCGGCCAGGCCAACCGACTCGACCACCTCGTCCACGCGACGGGGCTCGGAGTAGGCCCGAGCGGTGCTGCGAAGCACCTCCCGGACGGTGAGCAGGTCGAGCCCGCCCGTGGACTGCAAGACGATGCCGATGCGGTTGCGCCACGCCCGATCGGCACGGCCCGGGTCAGCGCCGAGCACGTCAACCTCGCCGCCGTCGCGCTGCCGGAACCCCTCGAGGATCTCCACGGTGGTTGTCTTGCCTGCGCCGTTAGGGCCAAGCAGCGCGAAGATCTCGCCGGTGCGCACCTGCAAGTCCAGGCGGTCCACGGTCGCCCGGCCGCCGTAGCTCTTGGTTAGGCCCCTGATGGTGACGGCCACTGTCATGCCCCCAGCATCTAAGGTCTGTCACAGTAGTGACAGTTGACGGCCCGGGGCAGGTGACCCTGGTCAGCGGCCGCCTCGACCGGGTTCGTCGTCAGCGGGCACACGGTGACCGAGGCCGTTGCATCGAACCGATCGTCCTGACCGCTGGTCCAAATCGCGTGCCGATGCTCAGGCGGTTCATCGCCGGGAGCCCGACCTGGCTCGACTTCCGGGCACGAACGGCAAATGGACCAAGGCTCGCCGTCCGCAGTCGTACGGGTGTCCAGGACCCGTGTGCCGCGCCGGATCAGGACCTGTACGAGTCGGCGATCGCGGACTCGGCCACTTCGACGTGCTTGTAGCCGCTTGCCTGCAGGAGCTTTTCGGCGCCGAGCCTGCGCAGCTTGGGGTGTGGGCCAGGACTGATGACGACCTGACGGAGGGCCTCCTCGGCGAAGCCGATGCAGACGTAGGGCACGACCCCGAGGTTCCCGCCCGATCGGAAGAACAGGTCCGTAGCTCTGTCGACGGTCACCCTCCACTCGTTCTCTTCCTTGAAGGCGGAGTTCTTGACGCGGGCCAGCCAAGGCAGAACCTCACGCTGTGCGTACGCGTATCCACTGGCGCCGGGGTGTCCCGTGGGTGGCAGGCCTTCCATCTCTGCGATGAGTGGGGCGACGGCCTCGGCGCCGTAGAGGACTCGCTCGAGTCGTCCTCCGATCTCTTGTGCCGTCGAGGCCAGCGCTGCGGAGTCGAATCCGAGCGCGAAGCCCCCGCTCCGGCCATAGCCGCGCCACTGACTGAGGAGGTCATGGTGGTTGCAGAAACAAGTAACGAACACCTGGGCGTAGCGGCCATCGGCGTGGCCGTCGACTCCCGCGGCGATCCCGCGGAGACGCTCTGCCCGCCCCCACCTGGTCCCGTCCGTAGTCTCTTCCCGCCCTTCGGGGCAGAGTTCCTCCGCGCGGCTTCTCAGGCGCGCGCTGATCTCGCGCGCGGCGTAGACCAGTTCCTCACCGTCGTTAAGGAACTGGACGTCGGTGGCCCGCATGGCCTTCTTGGTCACGATGCCGAGCAGTCCGTTGGAGTCGGTGTAGTGGTAGAGGTCTCGGGTGGTAGAGGTCTCGGGTCGATGCCCTTGGCGCCCAGTGCGCGCAGCGCCGGCAATAGCTACCGGCTGGTGATCTTGCGACGCCCGAGCCATCAGCCGCTCCCCCACCGCCCGACAACGTCCATCACTGCCGCCGCGCGCGCAGTTCTCGTCATCACGCCGACTTGGGTTCCGCCGCGACCGGGTCCTGTTGCAGGGCGCGGTAAACGGTGGCGCGCGAAACGCCGAAGCTGTGCACCAGCTCGGAGATCGACTCCCCGTCCAGGCGCAGGGCGCGGACCTGGCGGGCCGAGGCTTCGGAGAGCTTTGGCGGCCGGCCGGTGTGCCGACCGCGCAGTCGGGGTGGAGTAGTCGATCCCCTCCCGCAGCGACCGGAGCAGCACGCCGGCCGCCGTCAGCGTCTCCACGGTACGGATCACCCCGGACAGCGACCGGCCGAGGCGGTCCAGGGCCACCACCACCACGGTGTCCCCGGCTCGCACGTACTCCAGCAGCCCGGCCAGCCCGGGCCGGTCGTCGCGCACCCCGGACAGCTGGTCAGTGAAGATCCGTTCGCAGCTGGCCGCGGTCAGCGCGTCAGCGCGTCGCGCTGCGCGTCCAACGACTGGTGATCAGTACTGACCCGGGCATACCCCGCCATCGACACGCCGGGCAGCATCGCAGAAGTCGGCGCGGTGACTCCGTCCGCCGCGCCGACTATCGGACCACCTTCTGAGACATCGGACCAAGCGTCCGGCACTCCCGCGATCATGTCTCAAGGGCGCCGTCTCACAACCAAGGATCTGAGAAGACCTGACCGCGGCTGTGTCAAGTTGATCTGGCCCCAGGGTGACCCGTGGTCCCGCCTACCGGGTGGGCGCGAAGCTGACCTGGTTACGGCCGGCGGCCTTGGCCCGGTAGAGCGCCAGGTCGGCGGCGACCAGGAGATCGGTGAGGTCCTGGCCGTGCCGGCCGAGCACGGCCGCGCCGATGGAGACGGTCACCTGCACGCTGTCCCTGCCCACCGGCACGACGGCCTCGGCGACCAGCTGGCGCAGCCGGGCGGTGATCCGGGCCGCCTCGTCCAGGTCGGTGCCGGGTAGGGCGATGGTGAACTCCTCTCCCCCGAACCGGCCCAGCACGTCGTAGCTGCGCGAGCCCGACTGCAACGCGGCGGCGGCCGCGGCCAGCACCTGGTCGCCGACCAGGTGGCCGTGGCGGTCGTTGACCTCCTTGAAGCGGTCCAGGTCGGCGATCAGGACGGTCAGCGGGGCGTGCGTCCGGGTGGCCCGGCTGACCTCTCGGGTGGCCTCCTCCTGCCAAGTCGCGGCGTTGAGCAGACCGGTCTTGGCATCGGTGCGCGCGGCCGCGCGCAGTTGGTTGTGGGTCAGGGTCCGGTGCAGGTAGATCATGGCCGGCAGGGCCAGGACGGCGGTGGCGGGTGAGGCGATCCAGGCCGCCGCGATCACCGTCCCGACGGTCAGCTCCAGCAGGTCGAGCAGGACATCCGCGCGCTGACCGAGCAGCTGCCGCCAACCGATCTCCGGCGTGCTCAGCCGGACCGCCACGGCGATCAACACCGCGTTGAGCTGCACGCAGCCGAACCCGACAACGACCGCGGCCAGCAGGGTCAGCGCCATGCGGCCCTCGCCACGGCGGCCGACCTGGGCGAGCGTGCCGCCGGCCAGCAGCTGGAAGACCGTCGCCCGCCCGTAGCCCTCCAGGCCGATCACCGCGGCGCTGAACACCCGCCGGTGCAGCGGGCTGCGCCCCACCCGCAGCTGCTTCACCGCGGTCAACAGCGCGGGCGCGAGCAGCGCGTACACCGGCGGCAGCAGCAGGGCGATCGGCAACGTCCACGCGGACAGCAGGTCCCGGGACACCCCGGCCGGTTCCCCGGTGTGCCGGGAGGCCTCCAGCGCGACGACGCCGCAGCCAACCAGCAGCCCGAAGGCCGCCAGCTGCGCACCCCGCAGCGGGGTGGTCGCCACCTCGTGTACGCCGACTGCCACCGCCAGCGCGATCACCGCTAGCAGGTACGCGAGCAGGGGAGCAGGCGCGGCCCACACCGGCCAGCCGCGGACGGAGCCGGTCAGCGCGGCACGGGCTCGGTGCCAACGGGCCGGGGTACCCGTCACCACCACCATGACCCCCCAGCTGTCGGCGCCCCATGACTGACGTTCAACTCGCCATTGTGCCCGTGTTTCACCTTCCGTGCTGTGATCGTTACGGATAGTTATTGCTATCGGCAACGCACCGAAGGGAGCACCGCCATGCGCAGCGTCCAGTGGGCCTGAGCCGCCGACCCGTCCGGGCCGTCCGCGAGCCGAAGGGAGCACCGCCATGCGCAGCGTCCAGTGGGCCTGAGCCGCCGACCCGTCCAACCGATTCTGGCCCGCGCGACTGAGGGACCCGGCGAGCAGTACAGCAGCCACTGCGCCCCAACCCGCCGGCGCCGGCAACGACGAAAGCAGGAGCGACGTACTGGCCCGCGGCCCCGGCCAGCACGATCGCCGCCCCCTGCACGGTGATGATCCCGGCCTGGGCCAGCCCGAAGACCTGGCCGCAGACGGTGGTGGGCACCGCCTGCACAAAGGCCGCGTTGGCGGCTAGCTGGTAGGCCGTGCCTCCCCCAGAGACCGCGAGCAGAGCCAGGGTGACCGGGATACCCGGCCGCAGCGCGCGCTGCGATCGACGAAGACGTGAGGGAGGCCACCTCCTTGGCCTCTAGCCTAGGCGGCACTGAGGGCGTAGGCGTCTCGCAACTCACTCACCGGTACGCCGTAGTCGTCAACGACGTCCTCGAAGAACTCCCCTGCCCGGATCGAACCCAACACGTTGTCGACCCGAACACCGCCCTTGGCAAAGATCGGGTGGCCAAAGGCTCGACAAGGGTCCACGACCACCTCGTCCTCCCCCGGTACTGCGGAAGCCGGATCAGGGCGGCGTAGCCGTCCTGCAGGTTGAGGGGGACTTGGCGCAGGTACTCGATCAACAACCTCTCGGAAGACGTACCCCGCGTGCGGGTAACTCACAGCGCATTGGCGAGCGTGCCGATGGTTACCCCGCGGCCCGCCGCGAGGTCGAACGCGAGCGACGCCCTCAGGCGCCCCGCCTCCAGAAGGCAGGGGTCGAGACGCCGCTCCCCCAACCCCCCAACCTCCGCCGCCTTGAAGATAAAGGACGTTCCCTTCCGATTCCGCTCAGCCTCAGCGAGCCTCCCCCGGGTGCTGGATAAGGGGCATCCGGGGGTATTCAGTTCAGCTGACCGGACTTACCCAGGTCCCCAGGTCAGGGTGCTCGCCAAGGCCGCGCCGCTGGTGGGCGGTCCAGGCTGGGCGGGTGTCCCCCTGTCCCGGGCGGCACGGGGCTCGCTGGCCCTGACACTCGCTGGCCTGACACTTGCTGGCCCTGACACTTGCCAGTGTCGGGCTCCCACAGCGGCGCCGTAGTGCTGGCTCAGCTGCCACATGTGCCACGGGCGAGTAAGGCTGCGCTGCGCCGGAACGTCGGCGGGCGAGGCGGCGGCACCCGACCCCGCTCAGCTGCCGTCGTGGCGCGCCGGCGCCGGAGTTCCAGGCGCAGGCTCTCCTCGCCGCGCGCCATCGCCCACCGGTGGTTGGCGGCGAACACCGGCTTGAGCAGCCAGCTCAGGAGAGCGGAGCAAACCGTGGGAGGTTACGCGGCAACGGCGAGCCCGGCTNGCGAGCCTTCGATGGTGTGGGTGAAGCCGGGGTGCCAGCGGCGGAACTGGTCGGCGAGGTCGTCGTTGAGCACACGGGTGCGGACTTGAAGGAGTAGGTGCGCGCCTCGTGGCGTCCAGCGCATTTGCTGCTTCTTCACCATCCGCTTGCTGACGACCTGGTTGATGGTGGACTCGGCGAGGGAACTGGAGATGACCTCGCCAGCCCGGTAACGCTCGCCGTAGTTGGGGATGCTGGCGGCGTTGGCCCGCAGGTAGCCGGCGAACTCGCCGCCGCTTTGCACAGCTTGCGCTGCTCGGGACCGGCGCCGTCGACGTCGAGGTCGAACTCGAGGTCTTCGACGGTCTGCAGCGCCCGGAAGACGTTGCCGTGCCAGCAGAACCACTTGAGGCGCTGCAGGCCTTCGGCAACCGCCGCGGCGGGGTCGGCCGGCGGGGGGGACGCCCTCCTCCTCCTCCTCCTCGGGTGGTGCGGCGCGGAGGCTCTTGGCCATGTTGGTCATGACGGTGAGGCGCATGGTGACGTGGAACCAGTCGAGCAGGTGCTCGGAGTCGGGGTTGAGGTACAGCGGCAGGTCGCGGACGTCGTCGCCGCCGTCGGGGAGGAAGGTGACGGCTGGTTGGCTTGCATGCCCTGGGAGATGAGCAGGTCGAACAGGGCGCCGTTTGGGTTTGGTGTCGTAGGTCTGGACGAACCCTGCCGGTGCGCTACGAGTCCGGGCTGTGGAGCATGGTCTTCCCGCTCGGGATGTACGCGGTCGCGAGCATCCTGTACGGCCGAACCGAACACCTGGGCTTCATGGTCTGGATCGGTCGGACGGAGATCTGGGTGGCACTCACTGCCTGGGTCGCGGTCACGCTCGGCATGCTCCATGCCGCCCGGCGGTGACCCTTCCGCCGAGCGGGGACGCCGGCGGCGACCGGGCGACACGCCGCCAACTGCCGGCTTCGAGGAGGAGGTGGCTATGAGGCAGCCGAAGGTCCAGGTCCGGCGCGTCTACCAGGAGCGGAGGCCGGGGGACGGCGCCTGGGTGCTGGTCGACCGGATCTGGCCACGCGGGTTGACCAAGGCCAAGGCCGATCTCGACGGGTGGTGCCTGCACGTTGCGCCGTCCGCGGAGCGGCAACCTCCGCAGGCTTTCGTGCACGCGCTGTTCCTCGAGAGCTCGATCCGGCTGGCCCGGCCGGCGTCCGACCCATCCGCACAGATCTGACCGTGAGGAGCACCATGAGCACACCACAGGTTGTCGTCGTTACCGGCGCCAGCGCCGGCATCGCCCGGGCCGCCGTGCGCCAGTTCGCCGGCCGCGGCGCCAAGGTGGCCTTGCTGGCCCGGGGGGAAGCGGGGCTCGCCGGCGCCGCGCGCGACGTCGAACGGGCCGGCGGAACGCCGCTGGTCCTGCCCACCGACGTCGCGGATTACGACCAGGTCGAAGCCGCCGCCGCAAAGGTGGAGGAGAATCTCGGGCCGATCGACGTCTGGGTCAACGTCGCGTTCACCTCGGTCTTCGCGCCCTTCACCGAGATCACCGCGGCCGAGTTCAAACGGGTCACCGAGGTCACCTACCTCGGCTTCGTCTACGGCACCATGGCCGCACTGTCCCGGATGAAGCCGCGCGACCGCGGCACCATCGTGCAGGTCGGCTCGGCGCTGAGCTACCGCGGCATTCCACTGCAGTCGCCGTACTGCGGCGCCAAACACGCCATCAACGGCTTCACCGAGTCCATCCGCACCGAGCTGCTGCACGACAAGAGCAATGTGCACATCACCGTGGTGCAGATGCCGGCGGTCAACACTCCGCAGTTCTCCTGGGTGCTGTCCCGGCTGCCCAACGATCCCCAGCCGGTGCCGCCGATCTACCAGCCGGAGGTAGCGGCCCGTGGCGTTCTCTACGCCGCTGACCACCCGCGCCGCAAGGAGTACTGGGTCGGGGCAAGCACTGCCGGCACCATTCTCGGCCAGAAGTTCGCCCCCGGCCTGCTCGACCGCTATCTGGCCCGCACCGGTTTCTCCTCCCAGCAGACCAACCAGCCGGTCCGGCCCGAGCGACCGAACAACCTGTACCACCCAGTCGACGGCGATGGCGGCCGCGACCACGGCGCCCATGGCGCCTTCGACGACCGTTCGCACGCCCACAGTCCGCAGCTGTGGGTCTCTCAGCACGTCCGGACCGTCCTTTTCGCCGCAGCCGCGGGACTGGCCGGCCTGGTAGCCGCCCTCCGTCGCCAGGGGTGATCCGAGGAGGAAGCCGATACTGCCAGCCGGGGGTGGCAGTGTCCTTGCTGTCGGGGTTTCCGCTGAATCGCCCCCCAAAGACATCACCGGCTGATCAGGTCCCTGGGGCCGAGATGCTTGGCGACAATGCGGGTAGCGACATCGCGAAGCTTCACGTGGGTGTGTTGCGACTCCTGCCGCAGCGTTGCAAACGCTTCATCGGCTCCGCAGCGGTCGCGGGCCATCACGATTCCCTTGGCCTGCTCGATGACGGCTCTACTGGACAACGCTTCGTGCAGGTTGTCGACCAAGCGGCGATAGGCGAAGTACAGATCGGCGTTGCTGAGCGCGATCGCGCTCCGGGCGGTAGCCCCGCGGTTAGCTGATGAAGCGGTGAATCAGGCTTCCGCCACCATCGCGTTCGGCTCAGGTGCCGAAGCTGGGGTCTATCGGGGCTCTCTATTGGGCTTCGGTGTCGAATCCGCCCTCGCCGTTCGTCGACATGGTGAGCGGTGCACAGGGCACCGCCGCCAACTAGAAGGAACCAACCATGTCCACCGTGACCACCTCCCCCGAAATCACTGTCGAGCACGCCCCGTCCCGGTTGACCAGCACGCTGCCGCGCACCACGGTCTCGGTCGGTGTCCTGGCCGCCGCGGTCACGACCGCCGGTGCGGTTGCCCTGCGGGCCGCCGGAGTCCCGCTGGCCGTACACGGCAAGATCCCACTCGCCGGCTTCGCCCAGATCACCTTCATCGCCGCCGTCATCGGCGGTGTGCTCCTCGCCTTGCTGAACCGGCGCAGCTCCACCCCACGTCAGCGGTTCGTCCAGATATCCACCGGCCTCACGGCGATCTCCTGCGCCCTCCCGGCGGCGTTCGCAGACACGACCGCCAGCAAGGTCGCCCTGGTTGGACTGCACCTGGTCGCCGCGGCGATCATTGTTCCGGTGCTCGCACGACACGCCGACTGACCCGAGACCGACCGCTGGTCGGGTAGCCGGCGGGAATCTCACCCGCCGGCTCCCACAGATCCGTACGTGAGCCTCTCGGCTCATACGGCTCTTCTCACCCAGCTATCAGAACGCAA
>JGI20195J14853_1000892_pt1 | contig 10176 bp, 10 predicted proteins | sample NGESurdeep092012_3_FD_14853 | JGI IMG/M metagenome (IMG submission 14853)
CGGCCGGCCAGTTCGCGCGCAAGCGCCCGCCGCAGCGCCGCCAGGGTGTCCTCGAGCGCGCGGCGGTGGCGCTCGCGCGTCACCAAGGCCTGCTCGGCGCCGGCCAGGAAAGTCTCGGCATAGCGGGCCAATTGCGCCAGCACCCGATCAAATCCTGCACCTGAGGTGGCTGATATACTGAACTCCGACTCATTCTTATTGAATTCTGATTCACTATTACACCTTAACCCGGAATTAACCATATCCTTTATGGTCTTATTAGATCGTAATTCTTGTTCACTACTATGTATAGTTCTAGTTTCTGATTCACTCTTTACATCCAGGCCGACCAGGTCAATTTTATTGCGCACCAGCCAAATCGGCGGGTTCGCCGACGCCTGATTGGCGGGTGCGGGTTCGTCCGGCTGCCCGGACCCCCGCAGATTGTCGTCATTCCGGGAGCCGCCGGCCGGCGGCGCGGCCATTGCACGACGTTCCGCCGCCAATGTCGGCACCAGGGACGGGCGTGAGCCGAGCGGCTGGGCCATTGAACCAGTCGCCGCCTCGCTCGCATCGACCACCCACAGCACCAGGTCGGCGCTCGCCGCCCGCGCGCGCGCCCGCCGCACGCCTTCGAGCTCGACCGGGTCTTCGGTCTCCCGGATGCCGGCGGTGTCGAGCAGCGTCACCGGCAAGCCGCCGAGGTCGAGATGCACCTCGATCACGTCGCGGGTGGTGCCGGCATAAGGCGAGACGATCGCCGCCTCACGCTTGGCCAGCCGATTGAGCAGCGTCGACTTGCCGGCATTCGGGGGACCGGCGATCGCCACCACCAGGCCTTCGCGCAGCCGTTCGCCGCGGCCGCCATCGGCCAGCGCCAAGGCGATCTCGCCTTCCAGCTCGCGCGCGATGCTGAGCGCCGGCGCCACCAAGTCCTCCGGCACGTCGGCCTCGTCGGAAAAATCGATGCGGGCCTCGACCAGCGCAAGCGCCTGGATCAGCCGCTGCCGCCAGGTTTCGGCGCGGCTGCCGAGCAGGCCTTTCATCTGCCGGAACGCCTGCCGGCGCTGGCCCTCGGTCTCCGCCATCACCAGGTCGGCGAGGCCTTCGACGGCAGTCAGATCGAGCTTGCCGTTCTCGAAGCCGCGGCGGGTGAACTCGCCCGCCTCGGCCGGCCGCAGGCCCTCGATGCCACGCAGCGCCGCCAGCACCGCGGCGATCACCGCGCGGCCGCCATGCAGCTGCAGCTCGGCGACGTCCTCGCCGGTCTCGCTGTGCGGCGCCGGAAACCACAGCGCCAGCGCCTCGTCGATGATCTCCGCCGTTTGCGGATCGCGCACGCGCGCCAAGCCGGCTTTGCGCGGCTCCGGGATTTTGACGCCCAGCGCCTTGAGCGCGTCGCCGGCGCGCGAGCCGGAAATGCGGATGACCGCAATGGCCGCGGGTGGGCGGCCGGAGGAGAGGGCGAAGATGGTGGGGTGGGTGGACATCACGGCGACGGAAGCGCCGGGATGGAGTGGGGTCAAGGGGGCGAAAACAATCGCGGTTTCGTGTCTCAGGGGCTGCCATTGCTGGCCCTACGACGGCGTGTAGACTTCGTCCAGCACACCCGCTGGCAGCTACTGCGGATACCCAGAGGAATCATGACGACAACAAAAGGCGACCAGCCGATCAAACCGCGTCTATCCGTTCCTTGGTTTGGTGCCCGCAAGATGGCGCGCCAACTAATGGCTGAAGTTCAAGAGCTACGCGTACAGCGCGACGCGGCGCGCAATCAGCTCGAAAGAGTTGGCGGAATGGCAAGCGAACTGGTGGCTGAAGTTAAAAAGTTGCGCGCGCAACGTGAGGCCGCACTCAAACAGCTGGAAATACTTGGCGCGCTCCCCGTCGCGCAACTCGAGGCCCGTCGGGTCCAACTCGAAGCCGAGATCGCCGCACAGACGACACGACTTGCACGAGAGAAATCCGATGCAGCCGACGCCCTAGCGGCTGTGAAAAAACAACTCAAGGAAGCTCACCGGGCGATTGTCGAGACCGAAGATTTGGCTCTCTTGCAAGAAGTTGGGGTTTACCAATACCGGCATCCGTTGACCGATGCCGTCGCTTACGAAAAGCAGCTTGCAGCGATTGAAGATGACATTAAGGCCATGACCAGAAAAGACGGCGGAGCTGTGCTCGCCACGACTGATTGGACAGTCAATGGATCTGCCGCAGATGGCCGAGCAATGGTCCGAGATTTTTCGAAATTGATGCTGCGTGCATTCAACGCGGAGGCCGATACTCTTGTGCGCGGCCTCAAACCTTACAAGCTCGATGGGGCACTCGACCGGCTGAAGAAAGTCGCCGAGACAATTGAGCGCCTTGGAAAGACCATGAAAATTCGGATTTCGACGTCATACTATAAAATACGCGTCCGTGAACTTGAACTCACTTCGGACTTTTTACAGAAGCAGGCTGAGGAGAAGGAGGCCGAGCGCCTGGCGCGAGAACATCTGCGAGAAGAACGAAAGGTACAGCAAGAGATAGAGAATGAACGTGCGCGTCTTGAGAAGGAGCGCCAGCATCATGCTAATGCCCTCGAGGTCATGGTCGCAAAAGGTGACGAAGCTGCGGTTGCGCGGTTGCGCGAGCAATTGAGCGACGTCGATCGGGCTCTGGAAAAGGTGGACTATCGCGCCGCAAATATTCGGGCCGGATACGTTTATATCGTCTCCAATATAGGTTCTTTTGGAGAGAAGATGGTCAAAGTTGGCATGACACGACGCTTGGAACCTGTGGACAGAATTCGGGAGCTCAGTGACGCGTCGGTGCCATTCAACTTTGCCGTTCACGCTCTGTTTTTTTCAAAGGACGCAGTCAGCATCGAAAGAGCAATGCACGAACGACTCGCTAACGTGCAGGTGAACACTATCAATCGACGACGTGAGTTTTTCCGTGTGACTCCGTTAGATGTCAGAGCCCATCTGAGTGAACTCGCCGGCGAATTATTGCAGTTCCAGGAAATTCCAGAAGCAATTGAGTACCGCCAATGCCTGCGTGCGCAGGCGGAGGTGAGGCACTAACCCCTCACCCGGCACACACTCGCATTCGCTCCGCGCGCGCCACCCTCTCCCACATTAAAAAATGCCGAACTCGGGTAAACCCGAGTTCGGATGGGCGAGGGCAAGTGAGAATGCCGCGCGGCTCGCGACACACCCCTCCGCTGTCATTGCCGGGCTTGACCCGGCAATCGATGAAGACGTCCAGCAATATCAGTCTTACGTAAGGCTATCGCTAGCCGCGAAGCATCATGGATGCCCGGGTCAAGCCCGGGCATGACAAGCCATAATTCACGCCCCGGAATTTGCCACCGCCACGCAATCGACCTCGACATCGACATCGACATCGAACGGTCCCGGCCACGCCGGGTCAAGGGAAACGTGGAAGCCGTCTAACGTGAGCCACTGACGCAGATCAAGCTGGCCAACGGCTGGTCGAGTATCGGATATTGTTCGATGACACTCTGGCTACCAAGCATGTCAAACAAAGTTTGAGCTACACTGAGGGAGACGCGCATGAAACTTGTACGATCCTGGCTGCTGGCGGCGGCTGTTGGACTCGCCGGCATTATGTTCCCGCAAGCGCCAACATTTGCGCAGACTCCAGCGGCGTCTTCGTCATCCGAGGTGTCGAAGCCAACGGTCGTGAGCAAAATAAAAACGTGGACACGCGCGCGTTTGGCGGCGGCAAAAAAACGCTGGGCCGAGGACAACGCCAAATTCACCGATTGCTCGAGGCAGCTCATAGAGCAACAGAAAGTGAGGCGGCTATCGCTGCATCGGCAAGGGCATTTCCTGCAAGACTGCATGAACCGCAAGCCCTAGCCGAATTGATATCTTGGGATGTCCAGTTGCGTGGGCCGCGGGCTCACACCACCGCCACGCAATCGATCTCGACATCGAACGGCCCGGTGAAAAACGGGACATGCAGAAAGATGCGGGCCGGGGATTCGGTCGGGAAGTAACGTGCGTAGACCGCATTGAACTTGGCGAAGTGCGACGGGTCGGGCGTGCAATAGACATTGCATTTGACCACGTCGCTAAGCGACGAGCCGGCCGCTTCCAGGCACAGCTTCATCTGGCCGAGCACGAGTTCGGCCTGGCGCTCGAACGGTTGCGGCTTGATGTCGCCAGTTTCGGGGTCGAACGGCGGCAGACCCGACAAATAGACGAACCCGTTCGCGACGATGACCGGATAGATCGGCCCTTTGCGGCGCCGTTCCAGATAGCTCGATATTGGCTCCACGCGTATGCGTTTCATCGTTTGCCTCGCGCTTTGAATTGAGGCCGCCACCATAGGGTCTGTGCGTCACGGATGGTTCGGCCAATACCGAACTGTCACTGCTTGCTGGCGGCGCGCGGGCCGCGGTAAATTCGCCCATGGTCGCGGCGGCAACCATGGTCGAGGTGGCGGCGCTGGTCGGCGACACCGCGCGCGCGACCATGCTCGCCGCCCTTATGGGCGGGCAGGCCTTGACCAGCAGCGAGTTGGCCGCGCTGGCGCACATTTCCCGGCCGACCGCGAGCGGGCACCTCAGCAAGCTTGTCGGCGCGCGGCTGCTCGCCGTGACCCAGAAACGCCGCAACCGCTATTACCGCATTGCATCGCCTGGTGGCCAAGATGCTGGAAAGCATCAAGGCGGTCGCGGCACTCGAAACGCCGGCGCGCTATCAGCCACGCTCCGCGCAAGACGACGCGCTGCGCTTCGCGCGCACCTGTTACGATCATTTGGCCGGCCGGCTGGGCGTCGCGATCGCGGATGCGCTGGTGGCGAAGCGTTATATCGTGCTGACCGAGGAGGGCGGCGAGGTGACCGCTGCCGGCGCACGATTCCTGACCAAATTCGGTGCTGAACTGAATGCGAAATCCGCCAGCCGCCGGATTTTCTGCCGCGCCTGTCTCGACTGGAGCGAGCGGCGCTATCATGTCGCCGGCTTGGTCGGCGCGGAAATCTGGCGGCGCTGCCTGGAGCTGGGTTGGGTGACGCAACAGCGCGACACCCGCGCGGTCCGCGTTACATCCGCTGGCCGGCGCGGACTGCGCGATACGTTCGGTATAAAAGTTGCAGTTTGAGGGCAGGCTGGCCGGAGGAGAGGGCGACGCGACGTTGAGCGCTCCCATCTCGGAAACAAGACCACAAATTGTCCGCAGCGGCGCCATCATATTGCGTCTCGGCCCATAGACGCTCGCTGCCATTGGCCCTGGCAACCGCCCATCCGCCCCGCTAGATAAGCGGCGGGAGAGCCATGATGAAGCGTGAAAGCAAGGCTGCCAAAGAAAGGGAGGTGTGGGCGAAGCTCTGGCCGAGCCAACACCCGGAGAAATCCATTCCGCTGTTGCAGGCGCTGCATATTCTGACGCGCGCGGGCGCGCTGAACGCGGATTCGCGGCGTAAGCTCACCCAAGTGCTGCACCTGACGCAACTGCTGCGTCCCGCTTTGGAATCCTTGCTCAAACAGCCAAACGAGCCGGTGCTCGCCGATGTCGGCGCCGGAAAATCCTATCTTGGTTTTATTCTCTACGATCTGGTGTTCGGTCCAGCCGGTCGCGGACGCGTCATCGGAGTCGAGGCGCGCGAAACGCTCGTCGACTCATCGCGGGCGCTGGCAACGGCATCGGGTTTCGAGCGCATGCAATTTATCGCGTCACCGATCGCCGAGGCAACGATTCCGGGCGGCCGCGCCGACATGGTCACGGCCCTGCATGCCTGCGACACCGCCACCGACGACGCCATCCGCTTCGCGCTGCGCCATGAGGCGAAGACGATTGCCCTGGTGCCCTGTTGCCAGGCCGAAGTGGCGCGGTTGTTGGAAGGTGAGGCCGGCCCGTTGCGTCAACTGTGGCGCCATCCGATTCAACGGCGCGAATTTGGCGCGCATGTCACGAATGTCATCCGCGGCCTGGTCTTGGAGGCGCACGGCTACAAGGTGCGCGTGACCGAATTGACTGGCCTCGAACATTCGATGAAGAACGAACTGATTCGCGCCGAGCGCCATCAGCGCGGCAATGCGCAAGCGCGCGGAGAGCTCGCTCGGCTCATCGACCAGCTTGGCGTTAAGCCCGCGCTCCTCGACACGATCTAGGAGCGCACCGTTGGGTGCCGACATCAACACGATGCAGAACAGCGCGGGTATCTATGGCACGCCGCCGGCGGAAGTGTTGGACTCGCCCGTCAACGCAATTCAATTTTCGCCGCTGATGCCGGGCGCGTCGGCGCTGGAGCTGCAGGGCGAAGGCAGCCTCGCCGCGATGACAATGTTGGCGCCACCGGGGACGCTGGAGCGACGTTATGCCATAGCGCTGGCGTTGCGCGCGGTGGCGCCGAGCGGCTCCTTCAGCGTGCTCGCTCGCAATGATCGGGGCGGAACGCGGTTGCGCAAAGAGCTGCAAGCGTTCGGGGGCACCGCCGAAGAAACCGCGCGCCGGCATCATCGCATCGTGGTTTGCGCACGGCCCGCCAACGTGACGGGCGTGCACGAAGCGCTGTTGAATGGCGGTCCCCAGCTGGTCGCAGGTCTTGATCTTTGGTCGCAGCCCGGCGTGTTCAGTTGGGACCGCATCGATCCTGGCACGGCGCTGCTGCTGCATCACCTGCCCGCGCTCAGCGGACGCGGTGCAGATTTTGGCTGCGGCATTGGCATTCTGGCGCGCGCGGTGTTGGCATCTGCCAAGGTCGCGCAGATCACGCTGATCGACATCGACCGGCGGGCGATCGAGGCCGCACAACGCAATCTCGATGATCCACGCGTGCGCTTTTGTTGGGCTGACGTGCGGGACCCCAATCCTGAACCGGCTGAGCTTGATTTCGTGGTGATGAACGCTCCCTTCCACGATGCCGGCACTGAGGACCGAATGCTCGCGCTAGGCTTTGTTAAGCGCGCCGCCGCGGTCCTGCGCAGCGGCGGCGTTTGCTGGCTCGTCGCCAATCGCCATTTGCCGTACGAGGCGGTCTTGCAGCCGCTGTTTAGGCGGGTCGCACTGACAATTGAAACGGCTGGATACAAGATTTACATGGCGACCAAATGAGCAAAGGTCCCCCGACGCTGCGGCTCGATCGGCTGCTCGCCAATCTCGGCTACGGGTCGCGCCGCGAGGTGCAGCGGCTGGTCTGGGCGGGCCTGGTGTCGCTGGATGGTGTCACGTTGCACGACAGCGACCAACGCATCGCTGTCACAGCGGACTTGTCTGCGCGCATGTCCGTCGATGACGAGCCGCTCGACCCGCCTCCCGGCTTCGCTCTGATGCTGCACAAGCCAATCGGTGTGACCTGCTCGCACAAAGAGCAGGGACCCTTAGTTTACCGACTGTTGCCGGAGCGTTGGCGGCGGCGCGAGCCCGCGATCTCGACCGTCGGTCGCCTCGACAAGGATACCTCGGGCCTGTTGTTGCTGACGGATGACGGCGCGCTGCTGCACAAAATAATTTCTCCGCGCCGCCACGTTACCAAGCGCTATGACGTCACGCTCGATCGGCCCTTGCGTGGCGGCGAGGAAACTATCTTCGCATCCGGTGAATTGCTGTTGGAAGGCCAATTGAAGCCGCTGTTACCGGCTCAGCTGGAGGTTGTTTCCCCGACGCGCGCCTATGTGACGCTGACCGAGGGCCGCTATCACCAAGTGCGCCGTATGTTCGCGGCGGTCGGCAATCACGTCACCGCGCTCCATCGTGACCGGGTCGGAAGTTTGATGTTGCCGGACGATTTGCCGGCCGGACAATACCGCATCCTCAGCGAAACGGATCTTGCCTTGGTGCTGCAGCCGCGTTGATCCCGCTGAGGGACGCGCCGTGTGAACCAGCCAGCGTCGCCCGTCACCCAATTCAAGATTTTTCGAAAATTGCTCCATAGTGGTAGGGCGGCAATTCGACGACCCGACTCAATCTGAATCCCGCTGGCTCCACCGCCGCCTTGGTGGCCTCGGGCGTCATCCTGAGTTCGGTCGCAGGTCCGCGCGGCTCTCCTAAAATCGTCGTTTCCGCGCGCGGCCGCGCATGCCAATTCACGATCGCAAAATGTCCGTGCGGCACCAGTGCATTCGCCAGGGCGCGCGCAAGCCGGGTCCGCTCCGTCACGCCGTGAAATGCATTCGCCATGAACACAAGGTCAGCCGGCCGTGGCACCAGTCTGTCGATGTCGTAAGCGCTGCCTTCAACAAAATCGCAATTCCTGATGCCGCTGTCAGCGAGACGCGCACGGGCCACGTCCAGAAGCTCACGGTCGATGTCGATTGCGGTCACGTGACGCACAAGTTTGCCGATTTGCAATGTAAACCAGCCGTCCCCTGAGCATAGATCGATGACGTCCATCCCAGCCGCGATTCCGACCCGGGTGAGGACCGTGGCCGGATCGGGCCACAGCGCCTCCCACCAGCCGGCGGTGGGCATTTCAGTTCCTTTGAAGAATCCCGGAAGCACCACGCATCCGTCTCCTTGTTGCTGTACGATAGACGTGTGGTCCTCGATAAGTGCAAAGGATGCAACCAATTACCGATAAACAAAAGGGCGATACTGCACCCCTCCTGAACAACAAATCGCCGGCGACGGCTTCGGTGTTTTCACCCGATGCGCTTTTGCGCGAAGCGCGGCGACAAAAAGGGCTTGCGCCGCTCGATGTACCGGCCATTTGTATCCTCGATCCCGATGGCGACATCCTCCGCCATTTGCGCAAGTCCGGCCGAGCCACGCGCTTCGATGCTTGGCCTTGCTACCACACCGACCTCTATACGTTTCGTCTTGCGGAACAAACGGTCGGCATCATCGGCTGCGTCGTCGGCGCACCTTTCGCGGTATTGATCGCCGAAGAATTATTTGCCTGTGGCTGCCGCTTTCTGCTCAGTCTGACCTCGGCCGGTCAAATCAGCGCCGCCGGGCCAACGCCCTATTTCGTGGTGATCGACCGTGCGCTCCGCGACGAGGGCACCAGCTATCATTACGCCGCGCCCGCCGAGTTTGCCGAAGCCGACGCGCAGCTCGTCGCGACCGCCGCCAATGCCCTAAAACGGGCGGGCTTGCGGATTCTGGTCGGTCCGAGCTGGACCACCGATGCGCCATTTCGGGAAACCGCCGAAGCGATCGCGGCGGCACGCGCGCAAGGCGTGCTGGCGGTGGAAATGGAGGCGGCGGCGCTCTACGCGTACGCGCGGGCACGCGGCAAATCCGTCTTATGCCTCGCGCATGTCACCAACACGATGGGGCAGGCCGAACGGGATTTCGAAAAAGGCGAATCCGACGGGACCATCGATGCGTTGAGCGTTCTCGAGACAATCGTGAAAACGGTGACGTGAGAAAGCTGGCAGCGGCGCGCTCAGAATACCAAAACCTTATCCGCCTCCGCGGTCGCATTCGCCAGCGCATCCATCGTGCTGCGCTGCGCGCCTTCAAGCAGCTCCGCCTCACTCATGCCGCGCGCATCCATGCAGGTGCCGCACAAGAGCACAGACCCCTTGCTGCTGATGACCCGCTTTAGCATTCGCTCGATGTTGTAATAGCCCTCGGGTGTTTTCTGCTGGGCCTTGCCTGCAACCACGGCGTCGCCCATCAAAAAGATCGTCGTCTGCGCCGCCGGATCTTTCTTGACCAGGGCGTGCGCGAGCCGAAGCGCATTATAGACACGCTCGGTGCCGTAGGGCGGGTCATTGATGATGAACAGAACCCTCATGCTGCTCATGTCTATGAAGGCGACAAGCCGCCGCATTGATGCCGATCAAATCTCGGAAATCCGCGCTCTTAATGTCCATTGGTCCGAAAAGACGGCGACGACCTAGCGGCTACGTGCCGATCCACATTTCACTGACGCTCAAATCCACGTTAGTCTGCGCCGGTGTCCTCATCCCCCAACACCGCGCACGAAAATCGCCTGGCGCAGGCGACCTCGCCCTATCTGCTGCAGCACCAGCACAATCCGGTCGACTGGTGGCAATGGGGACCGGAGGCGCTGGCCGAGGCCAAGCGCAGCAACCGGCCGATCATGCTGTCGGTCGGCTACGCCGCCTGCCACTGGTGCCACGTGATGGCGCACGAGTCGTTCGAGGACGAGTCGACCGCGCAGGTGATGAACGAGCTGTTCGTCAACATCAAAGTCGATCGCGAGGAGCGGCCCGACATCGACCAGATCTACATGAACGCGCTGCATCTGCTGGGCGAGCAGGGCGGCTGGCCGCT
>JGI20195J14853_1000896_pt1 | contig 10164 bp, 6 predicted proteins | sample NGESurdeep092012_3_FD_14853 | JGI IMG/M metagenome (IMG submission 14853)
GCCCGCCACGAGCGCCGCGCAGGCGGCGACGAGGCCGTTCTCTGCGTTGTGTCGTCCTGCGAGACCGATAGGAGCCGTGACGGTGCCCGTGGCCGAGAGGCCCGCAATCTCGAGGCTCCCCTCCCCCGCCGGGCTCACCTGCCACTGGCCGGCGATAGCGGTGGCGAGGCCGCGGGCAGTGCCGTGCGTGCCGGCGAGCACCGCGGCGGCGGCAGCCGGATCCTCGTCGGCACTGACGACTCGCACCGCGACCAGCCGGCCGGGCCAGTCGCGCAGCCCCGCGAGCACCTCGCGGACGCCCGGATCGCCCGCGTTCGCGACGAGGACCGGGTCCTCCCCTCCCCCGTCGAAACGACGAATCCAGGCGCCGAACGCCGCGACGACCGCGGCGCGGTCCGGGAAGACGTCCGGGTGGTCCCAGTCGGCGTTCGTGAGGGCGCCAATCACCGGGCGGTACGGGTCGAAGTTCCCGGCGTATTCGTCGGCCTCTACCACGAAGTGGCGCCCCCCACCGAGACGGACGGTGGACGGGCGCGAGCCCCCGACGAGCGTCGGCGGGAGGAGGGCGCCCACGAACCCCGACGGATCGAGCCCCGCGACGGCGAGAAGATGGATCAGCCAGCCGGTCGTGGTGGACTTCCCGTGCGTCCCCGCCACGCCGACGAGCGCCGCGCCCCGCGTCGCTGCACTGTCCGCGATCAGCTGCTGGACGCTCGTCGCGGGGATGCCCCGGGACCGGGCTGCGAGGAGCTCGGGGTGGTCGGGATGGACCGAGGTGAGCGCCTTCGTGACGGCGAGGCGGTCCACGAGCACCGACCCGTCGCGCGCCACGTGCGCCGGGTCGTGGGTCCAGCTGAGCGGGATCCCGGCGTCCTGGAGCGGTGGTGTGTACTGCGAGGGACCGCCGGCATCGCAACCGGAGGCGAGCGCGCCGACGTGATGCGCGAGGAGGCACGCGGCAGCGGCGGCGGCACCGCCGGCGCCGACGACGTGGATCCGCTCGCCGGGAGGGATGGGCCGGGCCGCGCGGGCGCGCTCCAGTCCGGCGCCGATCTCCCCGGCGTCGCGGTGGATCACGGTGCCGCGGGCGTCCCGGGATCGGGCTCGTCCGGCTTCGGCTCAGGCGCCGCCTCGGGTTCGGGTGCGGGACCGGGCTCACGCTCGGGCTCGTCCGCCGCCGGCTCCGTTTCGAGCCTGGGTTCAGTCACTGGTTCTGCGGTATCCGGCTCCGGTGCCGGCCGCTCGTCGGACCCTGCGTCGGGTTCCGGCGCCGGTTCGGGCTCCGGTACCGCCTCCGGCTCCGGCGTCGCGGCCGAGTCGATGGCCGCATCGGGCTCAGGTGCCGCCTCCGGTTCCGGCTCCGGCGTCGGTTCAGGCTCCGGCGGCCCCGCGACGATCGCGGGCTCCGCGTCCGCCATCCGATCGACAGAGACCCAGCGACGATCGACCACCAGGTGGAGGACGGTCGGGCGGGCCGCCGCGAGAGCGGCCCGAAGTGCCGGTTCGAACGCATCGTCCCGTTCGATGCGGGCGCCCTGGGCGCCGTAGCCCTCCGCGACCCGGACCCAGTCGACCGGGCCGAGATCGGTGGCCACCGGCGCGAGGCCGCGCCGCACCTGGTGGTCGTGGATGGTGCCGTAGCGTTCGTTGTCGAAGACCAGCACGACCGGGTGGACGCCGACGCGGACGGCAGTCTCCAGCTCCGCGATCGTCATCCCGGCCCCGCCATCGCCGACCAGTGCCACGACCGGTCGTCCCGGAGCCGCGAGCGACGCCGCGACCGCGGCCGGGATCGCGAAGCCCATCGCGCCTGCCGTCGTGCCGACGAACGTGCCCGGCCTGCGCAGGATCAGGCCGCGCGCGGCCCAGCCGCCGAAGTTGCCCGCGTCCGTCGTGATGATCGTGTCCGGCGAAAGGACTCGGTTGAGGGTCGCGATGACGCGGCCCGGATGCACGCCCGGCCCGTCCCACGCAGCATCGTCGACGCGGCGAGCGTCCTCGTAGGCGGAGCGATCCGCGGCGGTCGCGGCGCGCCGTCGCTCCAGGCCCGCGGCATCGAGCACGGCTGCACCAAGGACGCGGCGTGCCTCCCGAAGGAACGTGCGGGCGTCAGCCGCCAGCGCGAGGGTCGGCGGCGCGAGCCCGGGACGCGACCCGAGCGGCTCCGCGTCCACGTGCGCCCAGCGCGTCCCGGGAGCCGGGATGGCGTAGTGATACGTGGCGACCTCGTTGAGGCGGCTGCCGATCACGAGGATCGCATCGGCATCCTCCAGCCGGCGCCGAACCGTCCGCGCTGCGAAGTAGCCGCTCATCCCGAGGTAGCGCGGGTTGTCGTTGGGGAAGACGTCCGGGCGGCGCCACGCGGCGATGACGGGCACATCCACGAACTCGGCCAGGCGAACGAGGTCCGCCGTCGCCCGCGAACGCAGGACGCCGCCGCCGGCGAGAATCACCGGCCGTTCGGCGTCGAGCAGCAAGTGCAGGATCCGGCGAACGTGCACCGGGTCGGGGGGCGACGTGCGAGACGGCCCGAGCGCGGCCGCGGGCGCGGCTCGCGACGGCGCATCGGCGACCTCCTCGGCCAGGAGGTCCTCCGGCAGGGAGAGGAGCACCGGCCCGGGTCGGCCGGTCGTGGCGCGCCGGAGCGCCTCGTCGAGCGCCGCGGGCAGCGCGGCCGCGTCGCGCACCTCGCGGGCCCAGCGGCAGTACCCGCCGATCGTGGCCGCCAGGTCCACCTCCTGGAATCCTTCGCGGCCGCGGGTGGACCGCTCCACCTGGCCGATGAGCGCGATGACGGGGAGCGAATCCGCGTTGGCGACGTGGAGGCCGATGGCCAGGTTCGCAGCGCCCACGGCCCGCGTCCCGAGGACCGCGGTCGGGTGGCCGCTGAGCGCCGCGGAGGCGGCAGCCATGAACGCCGCGCTGCCCTCGTGGCGCGTCGCGACAACCCGGATCCCGGCTCCCATGAGGCCGTCCAGGAGGGGGAGGAAGCTCTCTCCCGGCACGGTGTACGCGACGCGGACCCCGGCCGCGGCAAGTGCATCAGCGATCAGCCGGCCGGCCGTCCGCGGTGTCCCGGTCACGGACTTCCCTTTCCTAGCGGTAGTTGGAGAACTGGAGCGGGACGGTCTCGTCGAGCTCGCGCAGCCGCGCGATCACCTTCTGGAGGTCGTCCTTGCTCTTGGCGCTCACACGGACGGCGTCGCCCTGGATCTGTCCCTTCGTCTTCGGGAACTCGTCCCGCAGGATCTTCGTGACCTTCCTGGCGAGGTCGTCCGGGAGCCCGCTCCGCAGGGCGACGTGCTGGCGGACCTTCATCCCGCCGGCCTGCTCGATGGCGCCCCAGTCGAAGATCTTGAGCGAGAGGCTGCGCCGAATGGCTTTCGACTCGATCAGCTCGCGAATCGACTTCGCCCTGAGCTCCGAGTCGGCCACGATGGCGAGCGCGTCCTTCTCCTGGGTGATCTCCGCCGTCGCGCCCTTGAAGTCGAAGCGCGTGGCGATCTCGCGCCGGACCTGGTCCAGCGCGTTGCGGAGCTCCTGGGCATCGAACTCGGAGACCACGTCGAAGGAGAATTCGCCAGCCATCGCTTCCTCCGTATCGCCCAGCGCGCACGCCGGGACCCTTCGGTCGTTGCAGCAAGTATGCCGATTCGCGCGGGTGCCTGTCCGTCAGCCGGCGCCGCCGGGCTCGTCGGAATCCGCCGGGTTCGCCGCATCGCGCGGTCCCGGCGTCCCCGCTGCGATGGCCGAGGCCCGCTCCAGGAGGAGCTCGAGCGCGGCCCGTGCGCTCGCGTCCTTGTTCGCCTCGCGGTCGCCAGACCAGGCGAACCGCCGGATCTCGATCCCGGCTGGGTCAGCCACGGCCACGTACGTGAGGCCGACCGGCTTTCCGGACATTGCCCCGGACGGGCCCGCGATCCCCGTGATGGCCACGGCGAGATCGACGCCCAGCCGCGTCCGCGCCCCGGCGGCCATCGCCCGGGCGGCCTGCGCGCTGACGGCGCCGTGCTGTCGGATCACGATCGCCGGCACGCCCAGGAGCTCCTCCTTGATGGCATCGGCGTACGCCACCACGCCGCCCCGGACGTAGCCCGACGAGCCGGCCACGTCCGTCAACGCGTCGATGACGCGCCCGCCCGTGCATGATTCGGCCGTCGCGACCGACAGCCCGGCCCCGAGACAGATTTCCTGGAGGCGTCCCGCCAGCAGGCGCAGCTCCGGCTCGGCCATTCGCGCCCTCAGGTCCGGTTCGTCCGCTTCGGCGGATTGGGCGGCTGGAAGAGCCACGTCTCCGGCGAGCCGCCCTTCCCGAGGACACCGAGGCTCGTGCCGTTGAGGGTGAACGAGGTGGCGCCGGCGTTTCCGGTCCTGACCTCGACGGAGGTTGTGCCGCTGAAGGTGAGCGTCTGGCCGTCGTTGACGACGAGCCCGCCGGTTCCGGTCGTCTTCGACACGGCGCCGTCGACCCACACTTTCAGCCATGCGCGACCGCCCTTGATGTCCACGACGAGGTTCACGCCCCGGTAGACGACCGTCACGTTCCGCGTCAGCGTGGTGGTCTTGCCCTCGCCGCTCTTCGCGGCGATCGTCAGCGTCCAGCGACCGGCGGTCAGGTCGACGTTGGTGGTAAACGAGCCGTCATTGGCGGGCGTGACGTCGATTGGCGCGGGCGAAGCCGGCGTGGGAGCGGCGGACGCCGTGGGCACTGCTCCCGGCGCAGGGCCCACGTACGCCGCGGCAACGTTGACCGTCGTCGCGTCGGTGGCGTGGCCGGCGACGGGGATCGCCCCGTTCTGGAACGTGGCACCGTCTGCAGGCGAGTCCACCGCGAGCGTCGGGGCAACGACCGNGCTGAACGGGACGGTGATCACGAGTCGAACCGGATGCTCGGCGGCCTTGCCNGTCTTCGGGTCGACCGCGCTGACGTCGAACTGGTTCTTGCCGCGCCGGAGCTCAACCGTGGCCAGCCACGNCCCATCGCCGGCCGCGGTGATNTTGAGCGGGTCGCGNCCCGGCGCCTCGATGGTGACGAGGCCACCGGCGACGGTCGTCCCGCGGAGCGCGTACGTGCNGGCGCCCTCGGCCACTTCCGTCACCGCGGTCGGCGGCTGGACGACGTTGAGCGGCGGNGGCTCGGAGAAGCGGACGAGCTGGAAGCCGATGTAGGCGAGGATCGCGAGCACGACAACCGTGACGACCGCTGCGACCACGATGCCCGAGCTGAGCACGAGGCCCTTGCGGGCAGCAACCAGGGGCCGCGGCACGACGATCACCGGCTCGGGCACGTCCGCCGGTGCCTCGCGGTGCCATTGGGCGACGGCCTCATCCGGGTCGAGGCCCAGGTATTGGGCGTAGTTGCGCAGGAAGCCACGGACGTAGACGCCGCCCGGCAGCGACGCATAGTCGCCACGCTCGAGCGCGGCGAGGTAGGGGCGCCGGATCTTCGTCTCGCGCTCCGCACGGAGGAGGTCGATGCCTTTTGCCTCGCGTGCGGCAACCAGTCGCTCCCCCAGTGGATCGGTGCCCGCGCCCGGGCGCCAATCCACGATCGGCTCGCGATCCTGCTCCGCCCCGGCCGGGCGGGCGTGGTTGCGCGTCCTCATCGGTCGTCCCCGTCGTCGGCGTCCGCCGGTGCCACCGTGCCGCCCGCATCGCGCCGGAGCACCTGGCGTGCGTTCGAGCCGTCGAACGTCCCGATGTAGCCGCGCGCCTCGAGCTGGTCGATGATCCGGGCCGCACGGGCGTAGCCGATCTTGAGGCGCCGCTGCAGCAGCGACGCCGAGGCGCGATCGTACTCCTGGACCACGCCCACGGCATCCCGCAACAGCCGGTCTGCGTCGTCGTCGGCGAGGTCGTCGACCGATCCGGTGGAGTCTTCCTCGTCCTCCAGGATCCCCAGGTCGTAGTGCGGCTCCGCCTCCGCCCGCCAGTGGGCGGTCACCGCACGGATCTCCCGATCCGCCACGAAGACGCCCTGCAGGCGGAGAGGTCGCGGCAGGTCGGACGGCTGGAAGAGCATGTCGCCGCGGCCGATCAGGTCCTCGGCGCCGGGCGCGTCGATGATCGTCCGGGAGTCGATCTGGGACGCCATCGCGAAGGCGATCCGGGACGGGAAGTTGGCCTTGATGAGCCCGGTCACCACGTTGACCGACGGTCGCTGGGTGGCGAGGACCAGGTGGATCCCGGTGGCGCGTGCCTTCTGGGCCAGCCGGACGATCGGGTCCTCCACCGTGCGGCCATCGCGCATCATGAGGTCGGCGAGCTCGTCCACGATGATCACGATATACGGCAGCCGATCCGCCGGGTCGACCCGCGTCTCGTTGTACGAGGTGATGTTCCGGGCGGTGGCGCCGGCGAACTTCCGGAAGCGCATCTCCATCTCGGCGACGGCCCACTTGAGCGCGGCCTTGGCCCGGTCGGCCTCGGTGATGACCGGGACGAGGAGGTGCGGCATCCCGTTGTAGTCGGCCAGCTCGACGCGCTTCGGGTCCACGAGGATCATCCGGACGTCGTCGGGGGTGGCCCGCATGAGCAGGCTCGTGATGAGCGCGTTGACCATGACGCTCTTGCCGGAGCCGGTGGCCCCTGCGATCAGGAGGTGCGGCATCTTCGCGAGGTCGGCCGCNCGGGCGTGACCCGCCACGTCGCGGCCGAGGGCAAACGCGATCCGCGACGGGATCGCCGCAACGTCCGGATCCTCCAGGATCCGCCGGATCGCCACGACGTTGAAGTCCATGTTCGGGATCTCGAGGCCCACCACCGTCTTGCCGGGGATCGGCGCCTCGATCCGGATCGTCCGGGCCGCCAGCGCCATGGCGAGGTCGTCCGCGAGCCCCTCGATCCGGCTCACCTTGATGGAGGGGTCCGGCTCNACCTCGTACTGGGTCACCACCGGGCCCGCGCTCCAGCGGATCACGCGGCTGGGGATGTTGAAGCTGGCGAGCTTGCCGACGATGATCGCCGCGTTGCGCGCGTGGTCCATGCCGACGTTGGATGTGCGCGGCGCGACGTCCTCGAGGAGGGTCATCGGCGGGAGGCGGTACTCCCGGCGCGCCGGTGCCCCGGCCTTCCCTCCCGCGCCGACCCCGAGCCCGCCTCCGTTGACTGGCCCACCTCCGGGCGCCGTAGCGGCCCCTTCCGGGAAGAGCGTCAACCGCTCGCCGGTGAACGGTGCCGGCGGCGGCCCGGCGAAGACAGATGACATCTGCGCGGGCTGCTCGAGCGGCGACGGGATCTCCGGTCGGGCGGCCTCGCGGGCGCCTCGCCCGCCCCGGAGCGTGGTCCCGGTGCCCGGCGCCGCCGTCGCCTCGGCGCGAGCGCGGCGNGCCTCCTCAACGGCNGCCGCCCCGGCCGTCGCCACGGGCGCGGCGAGCGCACTGCCCAGGCCACGGGCGCCACGCCCGAACGGGGCCAGCAGCACGCGGACCGGTCGGTCCAGCGCAACCACGAGCCCGGCCAGGAGGACCCCCACGAAGACGATGAACGCGCCCGGCGGGCTGACCAGGCGGCTCGCGAACGTCGCGAGTGCGGAGCCGATCCGGCCGCCCGAGCGTCCGTCCAGCACCCCGGCGTCCGCGAGGAGCGCGATCAGGGCGAGCGCCGCGGTGAACGCGACTGCGGATCCCACCAACGTCCGAGGCCAGCCTGCCCGCACGCCCCCTGCCCGTTCCAGCCAGATCCCGAGGCCGATCAGGATCAGCGGCAGGAGCCAGCGGCCGGAACCGAACCACGGCGCAATCACGTTGAGGATCCAGTCCGTCAATGCGCCACGACCCTGGAGCACGAGCCCGATGAGGATCACGGCACCCAGCACGAGCAGGACCACCGCTACCAGCGACCGCGTGACCTCCGGCGAGAGTCGCGGCATCCCCGGACCCGGGGACGACCGTCGGCGGGGCGTCCGGGTCCGGGACCGTGCGGCCGGCTGGCGGCGACGCGTCGCCACCTAGACCTCGACGACGACCGGGAAAACCATCGGCCGTCGCTTCGTCTGCTCGTAGAGGAACCGCGAGACCCCGTCCTTGATCTGGGTCTTGAGGAGCGCCACCTCGCTGATGTGGTCGCCTGGGTTCTCGATGGCCGCCACGACGCGGCGCACGGCCTCCGCCATGATCGGGTCCTTCTCGTTGAGGTGGACGAAGCCCCGGGTGATGATCTCGGGCCGCCCCACGACGTGCCCGGTCTGCTTGTCGACCGTGACGACGACCATGAACATGCCGTCGTTGGCGAGCGCTCGCCGGTCGCGGAGGACGACCTCACCGACGTCTCCCACGGACAGGCCGTCGACGTAGACGTAGCCGGCGGTCACGGGCGTGCCGCGGCGGGCCGTCCCGTCGGCGAGGATCTCGATCGGCATCCCGTTCTCGAGGATGAAGACGTTCTCCGGCGCGACCCCGGTCTCGATCGCCAGGCGCCCGTGCTGGACCTGCATCCGGAACTCGCCGTGCATCGGGATGAAATGGCGCGGCTTCGTCAGGCCGAGCATCAGCTTCAGCTCTTCCTGGCTGGCATGCCCGGAGACGTGGGCGCGCTTGATGGCGTGATAGAAGACGTTGGCGCCGGCCTTGAAGAGGTTGTCGATGGTCCGGGCGACGTACTCCTCGTTGCCCGGGATGGGGCTGGCCGAGACGATCACCGTGTCGCCCGCCTGGATCTCGACGAAGCGATGGTCGCGGTTGGCCATCCGCGCGAGGCCGGCCATCGGCTCGCCCTGGGCGCCGGTGGTGCAGATGACGAGCTTGTCCGGCGCGACGTCGCCGATCCGCTCCTTGGCCACGATCCGATCGGCGTCGTAGGTCAGGTAGCCCAGATCGCTCGCGATCCGGAAGTTCTGCTCCATCGAGCGGCCGATGACCGCGACCTTCCGGTTGAAGCTGGCCGCCGCGTCGAGGACCTGCTGGACGCGCGCGATGTTGCTGGCGAAGGTCGCCACGATGACCCGGCCGTCGAGCGGCTCCATGATCTCCCGGAACGCATCGCCGACGGTCCGCTCCGACGGCGTATAGCCCGGGTTCTCCGCCCGCGTCGAGTCCGAGAGCAGGCAGATCACGCCCTCCTCGCCAAGCTTGGCAAGGATGTGGAAGTCCGAGAGCCTGCCGTCGACGGGGGTATGGTCGAACTTGAAGTCACCCGTGTGCACGACGGTGCCGACCGGCGTCCGGAGAGCGATCCCCATCGCGTCGGGGATCGAATGCCCGATCCGGAACGGCACGACGGTGAACGGCCCGATGGGGATCTCGTCCCCGGGTTCGAGCCCGACGAGCGGGTTGTTGTGGAGCTTGTGTTCCTTGATCTTGTTTCCCAGGAGCCCGCGCGCAAGGATCGACGCGTAGACCGGCACCCCCGGAAACTCCGGGAGCACGTACGGCAGCGCGCCGACGTGATCCTCGTGGGCATGGGTGATGAGGAACGCACGGACGTTGGCGCGGCGCTCCTTGAGGTAGGTGATGTCGGGGATGACGAGGTCGATGCCAAACATCTCCTCGTCGGGGAACATCAGGCCGCAGTCGATGACGACGATGTCGTCCCCGTACTCGAAGACGTACATGTTCTTGCCGATCTCCCCCACCCCGCCGAGCGGGATGATGCGGAGCGGCGTGTCGCTGGTTACGGGCGTCTTTCTGGTCATGGCCTCACGTGAAGAGCGTCAGTTGGTCGGGTTCGGGTGGTCGGGGCGGCAGGTCGACTGCCGCGGGAGAGGCCGAGGGCGCCGCCGGGTCAGGCGTCGTGCTCGGCGCGGTTGTCGATGGATCGCGGAGCCGCCGCGCCTCCAGGAGCGCCGCCGGGATCCGGGCGGCATCCTCGAAGCTGGCGGTCTCCACCGCCGCGGCCCGCAGCGCGGCTGCCGGGTGGTACATGGCAAGCACCTGGGCGTTCGCAGCGCCGGACGCAGGGTCCACCGGAGCGCTGGTCCCGTGTGCCCGGCTGATGGTCGTCCCCGGCATGAACCGGCCCATGGAGTGGCGGCCCAGCGTCACGACCAGGGCGGGATCCAGCACCTGGAGCTGGCGCCGCAGGTACGGGGCGCAGGCCGCGATCTCGTCGGGCTCCGGGTCCCGGTTGTCCGGCGGCCGGCACTTGACGACGTTCGTGATGAAGACGTCGCCGCGCTGCCAGCCGATGGAGGCGAGCAGGCGCACGAGGAGATCACCCGCCCGACCA
>JGI20195J14853_1000897_pt1 | contig 10157 bp, 6 predicted proteins | sample NGESurdeep092012_3_FD_14853 | JGI IMG/M metagenome (IMG submission 14853)
TTTTACAGGCCATGGGCGGCTGGATCTGTTCGTGGGTGGCCGCCTGTCACCGAGAAACTATCCGTATCCCACCAGGAGTTATTTGCTGCGCAATGACGGCGATCATTTCACCGACGTCACCGAAGAGGTCTGCCCGGAGCTGGCTCATCCCGGAGGCATGATCACCGATGCGGTCTGGATCGATTTTGACGGCGACGGGCGCCTGGATCTGGTCACCGTGGGTGAATGGATGCCCATCCAGTTCTACCGGAACGATGGAAAGCGATTGCGCAACGTAACGCAGTCCACGGGCCTACCACCTTTGCGCGGCTGGTGGTACAGTCTCGCGGTTGGAGACTTCGACAAGGACGGTCGTCCCGACCTGATAGCCGGCAATCTCGGGCTGAATTACACGTACACGACGTCGAAGGAGAGCAGGTTCGGGGTCTACGCCGAAGATTTCACTGGGAACCGGACCACGGATATCGTTCTCACCCAGGAGATTGACGGGACCGAATACCCGTTCGCCGGTATGGTCCCACTGGGCCAGGTGATCTATACGCTCGCCGTGCGATTCCCGACCTATGGATCGTTCGCCGAAGCGTCTGTCCCTCAGCTGTTCAGTCCCAGTCAGTTGCAGCAGGCGCTCCATTACCAGACGGATACTTTTGCCAGCGTCTACCTGCACAACGACGGAGGAGGCGCCTTCAGCTCGTCGCCGTTACCCAATCTGGCGCAGATCGCACCGATCAAGGGGATCATCGCCACTGACGTGGACGGCGACGGACACCTCGATCTTATCGTCGCGGGGAACCTCTACGACGCTGAGCCAAATACGCCGCGAGCCGACGCAGGCAATGGGCTGTGGCTCAGGGGCGATGGCAAAGGCCACTTCACGCCTGTGCCTCCGACGCAAAGTGGCTTTCTGGCTCCCCTCAATGTCTCGGGTCTGACGCTCATTAACACACCGAGCGGTAAGGCGGTGATCGTCGCCAATAGCGGAGACTCTCTCCAGACGTTCACGATCAGGAAGCACTAAAAACAGAGCACTGGTCAAAAAAACACACTGGTCAAAAAAAAGCACCGGTACAGTGAAGTACCGGTGCTTTTTTCAGGAGCGGTTGCTTACCAGCCAGGATTCTGCTTCAGGCTGGGCTGACCCGCGATGAGGCTCAATTGAATCTGAAGGTCCGGGATCGGATACCAGCGATGGCGACTCGTGAGTGGTTCGGCGGCTAGCAGGTAAGCGCGCCTGGCTGGCTCGTTTCCGCCTCCAATGCCCTTGAGGTAGCCGTTCATTACGGTCTGGTAAGTTCCATACCGTCTTAGATCAAAGAAGCGCTGCCCTTCCTGCGCCAACTCGAGGCGACGTTCCGTCTGAACTGCATCACGCGCGTATTGCTGGTTCGGAAACGATGGGTACGGGCTAATGCTATACACTGCCCAGGTAATCGAGGGGTCGTTGATCGGGACAGCCATGCGACTGTCCGTCGCGCATTGTGGGTACATGGTCTCCAATGTAGTCTGAGATCCAACATCCGACCCTTTCCCACAGCCCTGGGCGGCAACCGCTGCGCGCGCTCTGATCTGATTTACAATCGTCAGCGCGGGCCCCAGATTGCCCGTTTCAACATCCGCTTCGGCCAGCATCAACAGCAGGTCGGCATACCGGTAAAGATGGATGTTCATTGAGCTCTGCTGCTGTGGCTGCCAACCGACGGTGGCTTCGGCCCCGGCAGCGTTTTCATAAATCGTCTTCTTGGCGGCGTACGGGCCTCCGTTCTCCGGGAACCTCGCCCACGTTGTGTCGTAGACTCCCCAGTCCTTGAANGGCACGAACTTCCGACCAACCGTCCAATCCAGCCGTGGATCGACGGGGGCGAGATTCATCGCCTTGAAATCGGTGTCCGAAGCGTTCCACGTAGCGTCGGACAAAGAGAGCGGCAGACCGTTCGCGTCAACCTTGAAGAAGTTGACAAGGTTCTGCGTCGGTGGATTGAAGCCGCAGCATTGGAAGTGACTTGGCGCATACGGGAAGTTGAGGCGCTCGCCGTAGTTGGAATTGGCTGCGTTCGGCTCGCCGTCATTCACGGAAGCCTGGAAGGCGAATATCGTCTCGGGGCCGTTGGTGTTGGACTGAAATGCGCTCCAGACCTTGTCAAAGCTTGTTTCCAGCGCGAAAGGCCCGCCGGACACGATGCCCTCGAACGTTGCCTTGGCGTTGGCATACTGGTGGTCATAGAGCTGGACGCGCCCCTTGTACGCCTTGGCCGTCCAACTGGTGGCACGTCCCAAGTCCCCATTGCGCGGCTTTGCCGGCAGCAGCTTGATCGCCGAATCGAGATCCTTCAGGAGCTCGACCGCGACCGCGCTGCTGTCGATGCTCGCCTTCCGGAAATCGGTGTCGTCTTCGCGGTAGTACGGAATGTTGCCCCACATCCGCCACGCCTCGAAGTGGTAGTGCGCCCTCAGGAAAATTGCCTCTCCCGCGATGCCATTCGCATCCGCGGTAGAAAACTCGCCCGGGCTCGCGGCTTTAACCTCCTTCAGAAGTCGAAGGGTCGAATTGGCCCGGACTATCCCTTCGTAGACTATTACCCATTTGGTGTTCAAGTACGCCGCGGCGCCGGGGCCGCCCCAGTGGTAGCCCTCGAGGTCGTTGATCTGCCCCTGATCGAGAGGAGAGGATCCCTTGTAGGAATCGTCGGCAACGACGTTCCCAAAAACCCAGTTGCTGGCCGCGCAACCCCAGGTGTCGCTGGTTGCACCGGTGCAGTCGAGAGTTCGATATGCGGCGATGAGCGATCCTTCGACGCCCCCGCGATTCGCGAGCGTCTGTTGATTCAATGTCCCCTGTGGCTCGGACGCGCTGGACAGGAAATCCTTGCAGCCATAAAGTACGGCTGTCGCAAGAATGATCGCTGCCGTACCGCGGAGCAGAGGGTGTTTCGTTACGGGTCTCATCTTCAGTTATTCCTTGAGAAGGCCAGGTCGTTAGAACGAGGTCACGATGCCGATGCTGAATACTCTGTTGCTCGGGTAAGAGCCCCGGTCAACACCCATGAACTGGTCCCGAACGTCGCCTGCCGCACCGTAGGCGTTGGCCGCTGGCAGAGCCGGATCGAGTCCGTCATAGTTGGTCTTGGTGAACAGGTTCTCGCCCTGCAGATAAAGTCTGGCGCCCGGCAGATAACGCGCCGCCGTCGGAAGCGTGTAGCCAACCTGCATGCTGCGGAGCCGGGTGTACGACCCGTCCTTCACGTAGTAGCTGCTGATGACCCCGCTGTAGGTGTCGGTGACATCGAGCCGCGGATACTTGGCGTTGAGATTCTGGGGTGTCCACGAATTCGCCAGCAGGTCCTTTCTCACATTCGTAGCAAAGTCCTGGAAGACGTAGAAGTCCATCTGGTTGTCAAAGATCTTGTTGCCGTACGTTCCGAAGATAGTCGCGCTGGCATCCCAGTTTCCGTGATGGGCTCCGAGATCGAGGCCCATTGTGAACTTCGGGTGGGGACTGCCGATGATGGTCCGATCGCTGGCGTTGATCACCCCGTCGGGGACCATCTCTCCATTCGGACCGCAGCACACGTCCCTAAATTTGATTCTGCCGGGAGCCGCGCCGTCCTGCGTGGCGTGGGCTGAGACGTCGGCCGCGTCTCTGAAGAATCCGTCCGCGATTAAGCCGTAGAAGGCGCCGATTGGCTGGCCGACCATGTTGATCGTCTGATTGCCGGCGAGGCGCGTGCTGATCGGACCAAAGAAGAAGTTTTGAACCCCGTCGATCGAAACGATCTTGTTCTTGTAGTGGCTGCCGTTGAGGTTGGCGCTCCACCAGGAGCCCGTGTGGCCGAGTGAGAAATCAAAGCCCTTGTTTTCCATCTTGCCGATATTCACGATCGGCGGAGATGCGATGCCTGCCGTCGCCGGGGTTCTCGGATCGAACAGCAGGTTGTTGGTCGCGCGCTTGTAGATGTCGAAGACGAAGTTGAGCTGGCCCTCGAAGAGCGAGATGTCCGTGCCCACATTCGTCGATCTGTTCTCTTCCCATTTCAGGTTTGGATTGCCCAGCGATGCCTGGCGGAAGCCCGGATTGATGGTCGTGTTGGAACCGCTGATGTCGTAGAAGGTATCTCCACGATCACCCCCGAACTGGGAGACGATGCGTCCGGAAGGAATGTTCTGGTTTCCGGTGACGCCCCACCCGTAGCGAAGCATCACGTCGGACAGGATTCTGTTGTTGGCGAGGAATGGCTCGTTCGTGATCCGCCATCCCAGACCGACCGCCGGGAAGGTTCCCCAACGGTTAGTAGCACCAAGGTTGGATGAACCGTCCTTTCTGAGCGTGAAGCTCGCGACGTACTTGTCGGCGTAGTTGAAGCCGGCTTTTCCGAAGAACGACAACAGGGCGCTCTTGCCGCCACTGCTGTAGACGTTCTTGGTTTTCGGGTCGGCGAGGGCGTCTTGCACGAATCTGGAATTCGGATCGATGCTCAGAAGATTGGCAATCGATCCGTCGAGATACCGATTGTTCCCGGCATTCGCCTCCTGTCCAACCAGAAGATCGAAGCTGGTCTTGGAAATTGTCTTCACGTATCTCGCGGTGTTGCTCCACGTCCAATCGGTCGACTGATAGTTGTTCTCGTCGATCGAGTTGGAGAACGACGCCTCGTTGTTTTGCGGCGTGATGCCGAAAAAGCCGGCGAACGAATTTTGCTGGAGGTTGAAGCCGAGGCTGGTCCTCAACGTGAACGCCGGATTCAATGACAGACCGGCAAACACGTTTCCGAAGACCTGGTTGTCCTTGTTAATGTTGTCCTTGGCGTCAAAAGCATTCTTGAGGGGATTGCTGCTGTTGACGTCCGGTATGCCCCTGCCTCCAGCGAAATTTCCATTGATGTCGTAGACCGATACAAGAGGTTGGATCAGAATGTCCTTGCCGAGAATTCCGTTTTCGTTGGAGTTGTCGTCAAAGGTTCCGGTGCCGCCGTAACGACGATCGACCGCGAGTGCGATGTTCTCGCCGAAGTTCAGCTTCGAGCGGTTGAACGACGTATTGACCCGTACGCTGCCCCGCTTGAAGTCGTTGTACGCCGCCGTGCCGACCTGGTCGAAGTAGTTGAAGGAAACGGCGTACGCATTGGCGTCGCCGCCCCCTCTCACGTCGAGGTTGTAATCCTGCACTGGCGCCGAGCCGAATACGGTTTTCCACCAGTCGGTTCCCTGACTGCCAGGCATGATCAGCGCATGCGGATAGGAGTACTTGGAGGGATCCACGGTGACGATTCGCCCGTACGAGTCCCTCGTCAGGACCGCGCCTGGATCGGCGTATGTGTAGTTCGGCACCGACGGGTTGTTCGGATCGCCGTAGACACCGGTGGGAATCGGCTGGCCGGCGTTGATATAGCGCTGCTTTTGCATCGCGAAGTAGTCGAGCGAGTTCGTAAGAAGCATGTCGTCGTAACCCCTCGTCGGCGTCGCGATGCCGGTCCTCGCCCGCAACGTTGCTCTCGGCGGTCCCGGGGGGCCGCTCTTGATGGTCTCGATCACGATCACGCCGTTGCTGGCCCGGGATCCGTAGATCGATGCGGCCGACGCATCCTTGAGGACCTGAATCGATGCGATGTCCTCGGGGTTCAGGAAGTTGATATAGGAGTCCGAAACCGGCGTACCATCGACGATATAAAGAGGATCGTTGTTCTGAAACGAGCTGATGCCGCGAATTCTGACAGTGCTTCGCGAACCTGGCGAACCGCTCGACTGGACCGTCACGCCCGGGACGGCGGCATCCAGTGCCTTGAGCACGCTAGCTTGCGTCTGCTTGGTGGCGGACTCGATGTTGACGCTGGCGACGGCGCCGGTGATATCCGCTCGCCGCTGTTCTGTGTAAGCGGTAACCACCACTTCTTCGAGATACGTTACTCGCGCCATCGTGACATCGACGATGTTACGCCCGGCGACCGTCGTCTGAACGGGGTGCTGGCCGACAAAGGAAAAAGTCAGAATGGCATCCGCTGGAGCACTGATGCGGTATTTTCCGCTCGCGTCCGTGATCGCGCGGACATCGGTCCCTTGCACGCGCACCGTCACCCCCGAAAGCGGAGCACCTCCGGTGGACGTTACGGTTCCGGTGATGGGCACGTTCTGGCCGAATGCGGTCCCAGCAAGTGCCAGCGCGAACAGCAGACTCATTCTGACCGCGCGAAGCCAGCGTGAGCGGCTATTCAAGAATGAATGCTTCCCTACCAATACTTTCTCCATGAGCAATCCTCCAGGTAACTGCATGAGCACTCCTCCAAATAACGCACGTACGTTCTCAACCTTCCGGTCTTCGCATTGAGTTCAGGCCTTGCATGGCGATCAATTGGCGATACGTCAGGAGCTGGATGTTGTGGGCCTTCAAGGCGTCCCTGAACCGCTGTGACGTGAGCGCATCCGACGAGTTTTTCGAGAGCCATGTTCACGCTATGACTCATCCCGGCATCGTCAGTGCGGATAATCAGGTAGACCTGTTCGGGAGTACCGGGATGTCTCGACGTCTCGGCCTGACCGGTAACGTGGGTCGGCGCAGCGAACAACAACGGGCCACATAGCAGCAGGCCGACGGAACGAAACAGCTGCGTACGACCTCCTGAAGGACGGGCCAGGTGAGTCTGCCTACTTCACACGTGTAGTCCGACGCCCACGCAACACGGCGTGGGCGTCGCGGGAAGACCCCCTCTATTATCGTTCCGGGTTCGAGTTGTCAAGTAGGATCTCTGTAGGGATCGACCGGCTGACGGACGGCACATTTCCCTGCGGGCCGTCGCGGCGGCTGCCTCGACCGTTCGTCGCCTCTTGCTCGTGATCCAAGGGCTCTCGATACTGCGCGTGGCGGTGTTCACGCGCGCCAGACCTTCATCTAATCTTATTCATATAGTATAGGCGTAGTGCAAGCTGACCGCCTCGACTCTGTCGCGGCCGTCGGCATTTGGTTCTTTCTTCAACGCGCACGATGAACTCTTTCTCCATCCGCCGCTGCACGGTCGATGATGCCGCGACGATGGCATCGCTTGCCGCGCGGCTGTTCACGGAGACGTACGGTCCCACGCATCCCGAGCCGGAGCTGAGTCGCTATCTGGCGCGATCCTTTTCGGTCGAAGGGACTCGTGAAGCGATTGCGGACGACGGCGTCACCATGCTGATAGTGGAAGATCCCAAGGGAAGCGCGATCGCGTACGCGTATCTGCGCTCCAGTGCCGACCCTCCCGCAGGCGTTGACGGAGACCGCGCGCTCGAGATCGTCCGTTTTTACGTCGACGGCGTAACCCAAGGGCGTGGCGTCGGCGCGGCGCTCATGGACAAGTGCTTCGACGATGCGAAGAATCGCGGGGCAGACGTGATCTGGCTCCAGGTCTGGAAGGAAGCGCCCTGGGCCGTCGGGTTCTACGCGCGGATGGGATTCTTGGTGGTCGGCTCTGCTCCCTTCTACTTCGGGGATCAGGTCGGCGACGACCACATCATGGCGAAGTCACTCTGATCGGGAGCAGGTAACTAATGATCTTTTGTTTCAACAGAAATCTTCAAAAAGGCGTGACTGCGGTCGCACGGGAACAGTCTCTTGAGAGTGAAGATCTCCATCCAGGCCAAGAAGTGGCGCCGTTCGGTCCCCCGCGCGTGGAAGCAGACTCAACTCCTGCACCCCACGAAAATTGCCGGGTGCGTGGCGATCTCCGCATTCAATATCCTCTGGCACGGACACGGGATATTCAGGTCGTCTCCGTCGGTCCTGCGCTTCGCCATCGTTGGCGTCGTCTGCTATGTCGTGGCGACGATCGCGGAGTTTCTCTGGCTCTTGTACAGTGGCCCGAGCTTTACCGGCTTCGAATCACCGACGGCGGCGAAGAGCGCGACTCAAGCCGCTTCGACTGATCCGCTAGTCGAACAGTTGAAGGAGCTGCCACCCGCGGAGCTCCGCGAAGAGGTGCTTCAGCTCGCGAAAGAGATGAAATCATTCGAGGCTGTCAGCGATCGCGAGTTCGTCGACACCCTCGCCGGCGCCAGGCCGGTCAATGTCGCCACTGAAGCTGAGCGCGACGAAGTGCTGGACCAGCAGAGCGCCGAGCTGATGCAGCACAACCTCCGTACGTGGCGGGCATACAGGGAGAGATTCTATCGGCCCGCGCGCGCATTTCGTGACGAGCTTCGCAAGCGGCTCGGGATTCGCAACGTCAACAGCGAGCCGAGGATTCCGGCGCTGGACCGGGCGGCGCTCACCGGAGCCAACCCTATCGCGCAGGCGGCGGACTATCTGGCTGGGTTGGCGCGCCGACTGAAGTGAGCTGAGTCCCGGCGGTTGGTCAACTCTTTTTCGGGTCGCCGAGCCCGATTTCGAGCTGCGACAGAGCGTCCGGCGAGATTGCGTGGGTCGTCGAGATGTCGAACTTCCGGCGCAGATATTCCTCGAAGCTTATCCACTCGCCTTCGTATTCGACCGATCTCGTCCACGCGCACAGCGTCACGAGATTCCGGTAATGTTCTGCCCCGCGCGCAATGACGAGGAGCGCGATCAGCATCACGGCGAGCGCCGTGGCAAGGCCCAGAGAGACCAGGTCTCCGCGATGCAGCTCTTCTACGAGCGCCTGCTGCCGGTCCCGCAGCAGACTCGCCTCTTCGGCCGTCATCGCCTGGAGACCGGACCGGATCGAGGTCATCAAGCTGTCGCTGTGATTCGTACGTACGATGCTCACCGCCAGGTCATGCTTGCCCGCACGCTCCAGACTGATCCTCGAGTCGAGCTCGGCCAGCTTGGCGCGCGAAAGCGACTCGACCATCAGNAGGCGTCGCAGCTGCGCGGGATCGTCCGCCAGCAGACGCCGCAGGTTCAGGAGGCGGGTACGGACCTCGCTTGTTGCCACCGNGTATGGGGCCAGGAAGCCAGGCTGGCCAGTGAGGAGGTATCCCCTCTGCCCGGACTCCGCCTCGCTCATCCGCGCTTCGACTGTGGCAAGCTCCCGTTGGTTTTCCAGGGTGTGACTCACCCATTCGAAGGATTCGACGGCGGCGGTTCCATCATTCCACTCCAGCAGAAGCAGGGCGCACATGACGAGCGCGGTCGACGCCAGGCCGAAGGAAACGAGAATCGGTGTGCTATGGGGAATTTTCATCGTGGCCTTGGGGCGAAACTAGCGAGGGGGCTGATTCTCTTATAGGACGATTCACGAAGGGGTGGGTATCCACGCAAACTGCAACTCTTTGCAGTTGCCGGAGCGACGCTATGGGGTATCATTCACGCCGTGCCCACGCCGGCTCCTCCCCGAAAAGAAGACCTCCCACTCCACGACGATGTTCGGTGGCTTGCCGGCGCGCTCGGGCGGGTCATCAAGCGGCTCGAGGGTGACGAGGCGTTCACGACCGTCGAGCGGCTGCGCGTCGCGACGCGGGCCCGCCGGCACGGTGCGCCAGACGCGCCCACCCTCGACGAGCTGCTCAAGCTGATCGACGGATTCAGCGTGGCGCAATGCGCGATGGCGGCGCGCGCATTCACGCTCTTTTTCCTGCTGATCAACACCGCCGAGCAAACGCACCGCGTCCGGCGCCGCAATTCGTATCTGGGCAAGGGCGTCACCGATCCCCAGCCCGCATCCGCGCGCTGGACAATGCGCGAGCTCCGCAACCTGGGCGCGAGCGCCGAGGCAATCGAGCGGGCGATGCTCACCCTGGATATCCGCCCCGTACTCACCGCGCACCCTACCGAATCCACACGCCGCACGCTGCTCGGGCTCCAGGCACGAGTCGCCCACGATCTTCTCACGCGTGAATCCGCGCCGCCGGACGAGGTGAGGCTGATCGAGCAGTCGCTGGAGGGCGAAGTGGAGCTGCTCTGGCTGACGAGCGAGGTCCGGCAGGACCGCCCGACAGTTCTCGACGAGGTGAGCTCGGCGCTCTGGTATCTGGAAACGCGACTTCTCGAGGCGGACGCGTACGTGCACGCGACGCTTGCGCTCGCGTTCGAGGACGAATTCGCGCGCTCGGCCGACGCGTTCAGGCTCGCGGTTCCGCTGCGATTTGGAACGTGGGTCGGCGGGGATCGCGACGGGAATCCGTACGTTACACCGGAGATCACGATCGCCACCGCGCGCCGGGCGAGCTACGTGATACTCGGGCGTTATCGCGAAGCGCTGGACGATCTGACGCGGCGG
>JGI20195J14853_1000902_pt1 | contig 10123 bp, 9 predicted proteins | sample NGESurdeep092012_3_FD_14853 | JGI IMG/M metagenome (IMG submission 14853)
TGTGGTGCCCGACCGGCGGGCCGCAGTCGCGGCCGACGCAGCCGCGCTTGCGCGCGAGCGGGGACTGGCGACCTTCGACACATTCGAGCGCGCGGCGGGTGCGTTTCGCGCCGCGGCTGAGTATTTCGAGCGCGCGGGAGCGTCGGCAAAGGGACCGATCGCTACAGGTTGTTGAAATCGGGGACTCAAAACGAAAAGTCTGCTGCTATCCGCCATGAAGCAAAAGCCCGCATGGCTTCGAGAGCTCTTCCCATGGGAGCAGAAAACGCTGCGCGTCAACGGCCGCAACATGGCCTACGTTGACGAGGGGAGCCGTGACGCGCGGCCCGTGATCCTCCTGCACGGAAATCCCACGTGGGGATTCCTTTACCGCGACTTCATCGACCCGCTCGTCAAAGCGGGCTACCGCGCCGTGGTTCCCGATTGGATCGGGTCGGGCTACTCCGACCATCCGCGCGTCGATGCCGCGCTTACGCTGGCGCATCATATCGCCGACCTGGTCTCGCTAATCGACCAGCTCGATCTGCGCGGCTTCGTGATCGTCGGACAGGACTGGGGCGGCCCGCAGGGCGTGGGAGCGGCTCTGCAAAGACTCGATCGACTCGCCGCGCTGGTCCTCATGAACACCTGGCTTTACACCGATTACGCCGGCAAGTTCCATCAGTCGCCGCTCCCGTGGACGACCTGGCATGCGCCGCTAATCGGCCAGCTCCTGATGAAGCGCTTCAAGGTGCTCTCCCATGCGGGACCGTCGGCGATAACCGTGCGCGGGATGACGGACGCTGAGAAGCGCGGCTATCATCACGTCTTCGACGAACCCGATTCCGATCACGTCGTACTTACCTGGCCCAGGACGATCCCGCTTCGCGAGGGCGACCGCGGATGGGCCGACATGACGATGATCCAGCGCCGGCTGCCCGAGCTGGGGCGTACGCCGACCATCCTGCTGTGGGGGCAGGAGGACGCCGTCTTCCCGATCGAGTACGCCAATCATTTGAAGGAGCTGATGCCGCACGCGGAGGGGCCGATCCTGTTCGAGCGGGCCTCGCACTTTTTGCAGGACGACCGCGGACCCGACCTGGTCGCCGCGATCATCCCGTTTCTGAATCGGACGGCGGGGAATCGCTTATGAACTTCGTGACGCCGAGCGCGGACGAACTGGCCGGCTTGCGCGCCGACCCGATCCTCTGGGAGCAGGAACTGGACACACGGCCTGAAGTGGCCGAATCGCTCGAACGTGCGGCGGGCAAGCGCGCGGGCCGGGTTTACTGGCGATCGAAGAGCGGCCATCTGTACGCGCTCGAACTCGCGGACCTGGGGCGCGGTCGGCCGTCAATGGCGATGGTCTACGGCTTCTGGAACCGCTACGAGCCGCGTCCGCCCGAAGATCAGATCGACCGGGATCTGATCGATTTCTGCCTGTGGGTTGCGCAGCTCTGCGACGGCCTTAACCCCGAGCATCTCGCGCGCGTCCTGACCTTCGCCGGCCACCCCGTCGCATGGCCGCGACCGTGAACACTGCGCCGACGCGGACTGACGATCGCGCAGGGAAAATCTCGCGGTGTCACGCTTATGTCAGCTAGAGGGTGTAGCTCGAGATTCTTTAATTTTCCCGATGAGGCGCAAGAGGCCGTCAAGGATTGTCACGGGGTGTGGCGGACAGCCAGGGACGTAAAGATCTACCGGAACGATGCTGTCTGAGCCGTTGAGAACCTCGGGATGATCGCGAAATGGACCGCCTGAAATTGCACAAGCGCCCACCGCGATTACAATTTTCGGGTAGGGCACGGCTTGGTAAGTCTTGTCGAGGGCCAAGCGCATGTTCTGAGTGACGGCGCCGGTAATCAGGAGTCCATCCGCATGGCGTGGGGACGCCACAAACTGAATGCCGAATCTGCCGAGATCGAACACTACGGTATTCAGAACATTAACGTCCGACTCGCATCCGTTGCATCCACCGGCGCTGACCTGTCGGAGTTTGAGAGAGCGGCCAAGGATCCGGTGGGTCTGTTCAGCTAGACGGCCCGCTAGTCGCAGCGTTTCTCCTTCGCTCAAGACCAAATCATTCCGATTGCCGGTCGCGAGTTGATATTGCGAAGTGAAACGGATCGCTCGTTGGGGGCATGCGTTGGCGCACTCGGGGCAGAACAGACAGCGACCGAGATCGATTTGCAAATCTCCGTCGCTGGTAATTGCATCGGTCGGGCAAGCATCCGCGCAACTCGTGCAACCGGAAGGACATCGTGCCTGATCCAGAACGGGTAGACCGCGGAATCGCTCTGGTAGAACCGGTTCGGTCTCGGGAAACGGCAACGTGCGTTTGCCCTGACGGAATCGAGTGAGTATCAAGCTCGGCACTGGCTATCCTCAGAGATCGTGACCGCAATATGAGAGGTTGAAGCTTTTGTTGCACAGAGGAAAATCGGAGATTTGCTGATTGCGCATTGCAATCGCCAATCCCATCCAATTGTGGAACGAGGGATCGACTATCTTATAACGTGCGAAGCGCCCGTCTGCGTCAGTGATCGCGACGTGGCAAATTTCTCCGCGCCATCCCTCGACCAAAGACACCACAAGATGATCGGGGAGTAGCGGCCCTGCCGGCGACAGTATGGGTCCGTCGGGCACGGAGGCGAATTGCTCTCTTAGGAATGCACCCGAACGCTGAATTTCAAGCCATCGCAGCCAAGCCCGCGCAAAGACGTCCCCGCTATGCCATTTAGATATAGGGATCTGCGCGAATCTGAAGATGCCGCTGGGAAAGTCTTGTCTGATGTCTCGCTCAACCCCGCAGGCGCGCGCCGCGGGACCAACCAGCCCGAGCGCCTCACACGTTTCTCGCGTTATCGTCCCGGTGTGCTCGAAACGCGCCTGGACCGATGGTGCGTCCCATAGCAGTGCGAGCGCGTCCTCGACATCCTTCAAGGCCGCTTGCAACTGCTGCTGTAGCTTGGCGACGAGCGGCTTATCCAAATCGAACCCAACCCCGCCAGGTCTGATCAATCCCCGGCCGAAGCGGCTTCCGCACAGTGCCGCCGTTAAGTTGAGGAAGTCTCCGCGAATGCGGCCGCAATAGGCCGCGGTCGGGAGATACCCGACATCTCCCGAAAGAGCGCCGAGATCGCCGGTATGGTTTGCAAGACGCTCGAGCTCCAGTGCTACCCCGCGGATCACTTGCGCCCGGGCTGAAACCGCGGTGCCGCTCAAGGCTTCGATCGCTTCACAATACGCAGTCGAATGTCCGATCGAGGTGTCGCCGCATAGCGTTTCCATCAGATGGATCGTTCGCTTGCCGGGTCCTCCCACGAGTGCCCGTTCAACCCCCCGATGCTGGTAGCCGAGCGATATCTCCAGGTGAAAAACATCCTCACCGTGACATTGGAAACGGAAATGGCCGGGTTCGATGATTCCCGCATGCACGGGGCCTACCGCGACTTCGTGAACCTCGGGTCCGGCCATCGCGAAAAAATCAGTCACCCCCGGGACTGGTGCCGGAGATAAGCTGCTGCCCGACCGGTAGGGCGCGTGAAATCGAATCGGCTTCAGCCAAGGGATGCCCTTGCGGATGAATCTGCCACTGCTCGGCGATTTCACGCTCGAACCAATGAGCTTGCGGGCATTCGAGCGTCAGGCATGGGTACGACTGGCTGACTTTGGTGCTGAGAATCGAGAGGCTACTCGTCACCGAGTCAGCCGCGACGGCGATCAGTCGCACATGGCCATTCTCGGCGGGCATCCCGAACAGCGCCGCCAGGCTGCAGGTTCTGCTCACCGCGGAGAGAATCGCGGTTCTGAACTCCGCAATCGAGAGATTGGGAATGTTTTGAAGCGGAATTGCTTCGCCATTGTGAAATGATGAAAGAGCAGTCGCCATTTCAACGCTGACCAAGCAGGCGCGCGGCTTCATGGATTGTCCGACTCAGGACCGGAGGAACGTAAATGCCCATCAGCAGAATTGCAGCGCCGAGTACCGCCGGGACCGCACTCAGCGCAACACCCCGGCCTGCCGGGACAATGATGTCTTCGCGCGGAGTTCCCTGTGCCATCGCAAGCACGGGCGTAGCCATTCCCACCAGAATGATCGCCAAAAGAATCAGATAAGCAATCGCAACGAAAGACCGGCCCTGGTCCAGCGCGGCTTTCAGGATCGTGAATTCACTCAGGAACGGGCCGAATGGCGGCGAGCCCGTGATCGCAAGAAAGCCTAACACCCACAGCAGACCGGATACCGGCAAGACCTGCAAAGCTCCGGTGACATTCTTCGCAGTCTTCGTATGGTAAACGGCCAGAAGGTTTCCAGCCACCATGAACAGCATCACCTTGGTCAGCGAATGATTGATCACATGGAGCATCGATCCGAACAGCCCCGCACCGCCCAATCCCACGCCCACCGCCAGGATGCCCATATGCTCGACGCTCGAGTATGCAAGCATGCGTTTGTAGTCAACCTGGCCGGTGATGAATACGGCAGCTACCGCCATCGAGAGCAGGCCGAGAACCAGCAGCAGCCGTTCGCTGAAATCAACTAAACCGCTCGCGACACAGACTTGGTGGATTCTGAGAATCCCGAGAAACGCACAATTGAGCAGCGCGCCGGAAAGCAACGCCGACGCCACTGAAGGCGCCTCACTGTGGGCGTCGGGCAGCCAGGTGTGAAACGGGGCGAGCCCCATCTTGGTACCGTAGCCGACGAGCATGAGCACAAACGCCGCTTTCAGCCATAGCGGATTCAAGTGCGGCGCGTCAGAAAGCAGATCTTTCAGAACCAAGGAGACCGCGGCAGTCCCGGGACTGGTGGCGGCTACCGCAAGGAAGAAAATTCCCAACAGCGCCAGCGCGATTCCGACCGAGCAGATCAGCAGATATTTCCACGTCGCCTCAAGCGAGCGATGATGCCGATGGAAATAAATCAGCGGAGCACTGGCCAGGGTTGTAGCCTCGATAGCTACCCAAAGAAGTCCTAGCTGTTGGCTAAGGGTGACCAGAGTCATCGCGGAAAGAAAGACAAGCAGGCAACCCGTGAAGCTCGCCTCGCGTGCGTTTGAAAACAGAAACCCTTCCTCGAAATCCGAGTGCGACTCACCGCGCTCTCCGCGCAGGTAAGCAACCGCGTAAAAGCTTGACGCCAGAAAGAGGAGGCTTGTGAGTGTCAGGAACAGCCGCCCCAGTGCGTCTTCGGCCAGCCAACCGCTAAGAGCGGGCGCGGGTGGCAGTATCCAGGTTGCAACGCTCAATGCGAATTGCACGAGTGCAGTGGACACAAGGAGCCCGCGGCGCAACGAATCCCGCCCGATGAAGAATGCCGCTACTCCTGCCAGCGCCGGAATCAATATAAGTAGCAGGATCATGGGACCCGGTCGGAGAGAGTTACGAGCCGCCCGGTATCAATAGAATCAAACTGGCGACTGATATGAAATATCGCGATGCCCATCACGAACACTCCAACAAAGACGTCAAGCAGAATGCCCAGTTCCACGAGAATGGGCATTTCCAGCGCAACTGCGGCCCCGAATGCATACACGCCATTCTCCAGAGTGAGATAGCCCAGCACTTGGGTAATTGCCTTGCGCCGCGTGATTAGCAGCACAAAGCCCACCAGGCACGTGAAAAACGCCGCTGGCACCAACAAGAACGAAGTGGGTTGGTTGGGAAGGGGCAGGCGCTGACCCAGCCACAGCGAAAACCCAAGTGCTACCGCTCCGATAATCACCGATAGGTTGTAGCCGATGAGCGGCTCGATCTCGCGGGCAGTGTCAGCGTCGCGCATGGCGCGAAGGATTAGCCACGGCAGGATGAAGCCCTTGACCCCGGCGCTGATAAGCGGAAGCAGCACGCCAAACACGGATAGGTGTCCATCCTGCGCGGCGATGGCCAGAGGACCTAGCAGTATTCCCTGAATTGCAACGGCGCGGATACAGGCGACGAGCCGGCTCGATGCCAGAAGCAGAAAGCCGGTTAGCACCAGGAAGACCAGAATTGCATTTACCAACTGGTTCATCTCTTCATCGTTGAACCAGCGCCAGAGCCAGGCCGGACAGCACGATGGCGGCGATCAACAGTTGCGTTATGCGAAGCAGCTGCAAACGCGCCATCGAGGATTCGATGAGTCCGGTTACTACTGCCAAGCCGAACATCCCGGCAATCGCGCAGCCGCCGTCGAGGATAGGATCGCCTGAATGCCAGGGGACGGCGATCGCGATTATGACTGCGCCCAGCAGCCACATTTTGAGCGCCGCTGCGTACTGGATCATCGCGAAATCAGGACCGCTGTGGTCGAGCACCATAACTTCATGAATCATGGTCAACTCGAGATGCGTGGTGGGATCGTCCACAGGGATACGAGCATTCTCCGCAAGAAATACGACACCCAGGCCCGCAATAGTTAGACCCAGCGCCGGCGCGGCTCTCATCCACATGGCCGTAGAAACCGATCCGAGCATGGAAGTAAGCGAAAGAGCTCCAGTCTGCCGGGCCAGCGCGGCCAAGCCCAGAAAAAGAGCGGGTTCTGCCAGTGCTGAGAATGTGACCTCGCGGCTGGCGCCCATTGCTTCAAAGCTGGAACCGGTATCGAGCGCGGCGAGGACCGTGAAGAACCGAGCCAGCGCCAAAAGATATGCGACCATCACGAGGTCGCCCGCGAATGGCGCAAGCGCCGGAAAAGCTCCGAAAGGAAGTAGCGCTATGGCGCAGATCATGGACGCAAGACCCACTACTGGTCCCGCCCGGAAGACCCACGTAGTCGTCTGGCTATATACGGCGCCCTTTCGTAGCAGCTTCCAGAGGTCGTGGTAGGTCTGCAAGAGCGGCTGGCCGACACGACCGGCGGCGACGGCCTTGGTGCGATTGATAACTCCCTGAATGAGGGGAGCGAGAACCATCGCAAGCAGCAATGGTAATGTTGATCGCAGACTCATGAGTTACGCTAGCTGCCAAAGCAGAAGCACGAGGAGAGTGACGGCGATATACAATATGTAAAGCTGGACCTGCCCTTGCTGCAGCGGTCGCAGCAGCAAGAGGTCGCGGCCGATAGCGCGGAACAGCGGGCGAAAAATGTATTCCTGATACGGATCGGGAGTCTCCGTAGCAAAACTGGCCTCCTTCGGAAACAAGCCATGCGGCGCGATCACACGGCGGCGTGTTTGCAGCATCAAATCGAAGGTGTCTGTTAAAGGTTGAGCGAACGACGATGCGGTATATTGCATTCGCCGCGACGGTTCGGCATAGCCACAGTCCCAGGTCACATTTGTGGAGACCGATCGTTTGGAAAGTGCGATCGCGCGGCCTATCGCGAGGAGCNTAGCTATCCCGACCAACGCCCCACCGGTAATGCTCACCAACGCGACGGAGTGTGCGGCGGTCGAGAGGCTTGTACGCACGATAGTCGCCGACAGCCCTGTCACTTCCGAAATCAGCGGAGCCATCGAATTCACTACGATCGCGCCGAGCAGACCGATCAATATGCATGCCGCCGCCAGTACGAAACCGGGGATCACCATGGCAAGCCCGACCTCGTGTGCCTGCTCGGCGTGCTGGCTTCGCGGTTGACCGAGAAAAACGATACCGAAAGCCTTCGTGAAGCAGGCCGCGGCCAAGCCTCCGATCAATGCGAGTCCCCCGATCGTAGCCAGCATCGGCACGCTATTGATGCCATCGAGCGTCACCGCTCCTTTGAAGCTCGCGAGATAGATCAGGAACTCGCTGATGAAGCCGTTTAGCGGCGGGAGACCTGAAATCGCCGCCGCTCCAATCAGGAAGATCACACCGGTACGTGGCATTCGCCGCAGCAAACCTCCGAGATGGTCGATCTCGCGGGTATGACTGCTGTGCACAACGTTACCAGCGGCCAGAAAGAGCATTCCCTTGAAAAGGGCGTGGTTCAGGACATGCAATAAGGCACCGGCGAAACCCATGGCCGCCACTGCTGGGAGACCCACGCGGAGTCCGAGCGTTCCCACACCTAGCCCCAAGGCGATGATGCCGATGTTCTCGACGCTGTGGTAGGCAAGCAGGCGCTTGAGGTCATGTTGCGCCAGCGCGAGGATGACGCCGATTACCCCGGAGGAGAGACCGATCCCGCATAGCACCCATCCCCACCAGGCCTGAGGGGCGCCCAGAAGCATCATGACGCGAACCAGGCCATAGATGCCGGTCTTGATCATGACGGCCGACATCACGGCGGACACGTGACTCGGCGCGGCTGGATGCGCTTCGGGAAGCCATACGTGCAGCGGGATGAAGCCCGCCTTGGTTCCAAATCCGACCAGCGCCAGCACGAACAGAAGTCCGGCGCCCGAAGATGCCGAGAACCGATCGAAGTCCAAAGATCCGCTTGCTCTGCCAAGCAGCACGAACAGCACCAGCAGAAAAGCAGTGCCGATGTGACTGGCGACAAGATATATCCATCCCGCTTGCCGCGTACTTTCTTTTTCGTCTTCGAAGGTCACCAGGAAGAACGAGGACAGCGCCATCATCTCCCAGGCCATCAGGAACAGGACACCGTTGCGAGCAAGAATAACGACGACCATGCTGGCGACGAGCAGATTGAAAAAGAACCACGGCGGGGCGAGCGCCTTCCTCCCGCGATAAGCCTCCAGATAATCTGCACCATAAACCGCGGCCAGTGCGCACAGCACAAAAACAGGAATCAGAAAGAAACCCGACAGCGGATCAAGTTCGAGGAAAAGGCTGCCGTAAGGCACATCCCACGCCATCCGGATTGATTGTGACTGTTCGCCAAGCACCACGCGCACAGCAGGAACAATTCCGCACATACAGCCGATCAGGATTCCGCCTACACCGCATATCGTCGATCCTCGGCCACGATTTGCGAAGACCAGTGCCCCCAATCCGCCGATGCCAAAGGACAACAGCGCTATCAGCAGCGCCGACATTATTCAGGCGTCATCCGCGGCTCCGAGGTCCGGTTCCTTGATCGCGCGCTCGACACGCTCAAACTCGGCGAGGATTTCGTCGCGCGCCGCCCGATGCACGAGCGCGGTCTTCAACTGCGAATCGTGCAATGCGAATGAAAGCCGAGACAGGAGATGAAGATGCATGCGGGCGGTTGGGCTGATTAGCAGGAAAATAGCGAAGACCGGCTGACCGTCGAAAGCACCGAAATCAACGGGCTTCTCGAGAAAGCAAAGCGAGATCGCCGGACTGGAGGTATTCAACAAGATTGGTCTGCGGACGTGAGGGATGGCGATGCCCTCACCGATCGCGGTCGAACCAAGTGCCTCGCGCGCCAATAGGAGCTGCGCGAGCGATTCTCGATCGGTGTTCGACGGCACCGCCAGGCTGTTCACGATTGCACGCAGAACTGTCGCCTTATCATCGCCCCGCAGTCCATAGAAAATGCCACCCGCATTCAGCGCCTCGGCCAATCGAGGGATAAAAACTCCGGCAGAAGAGGGAACTTCGAAGATCTGCGCGGGGATGTCTATTTCGCGCGAGGACGTCCGCTCCAGCAGATCGCTACGATGCAATCGGTACTGATCATTGACGCGATCGGCTCGCAGGATTCCGCGGTTGATCCAGTCGTAAACCTTCTTCTCCGAGACCTTCAGCAGTTTCGACACTTCCCTGACGTTCAAGTGCATAACGACAGTTCTCCGCCGTGCGGCACGTTAATCGCCCGTAGTTCTTTCAGCGCCGCAAGTTTCAAAGAAAATTCAACTCTTGCTCGGGTTCGGCAGTCGGGCGCGGCTTGGCCGGCGGGCCGCGTTACGGAAACGAGGCAGTCATACGCGACAGACCAGGCATTAAGCTGTTTCTGTCGGGAGATTGCTCCGCTCGATATCCTACCCAAGAAGGTAATTCATCGTATTTCCAGGAAGTTTGACGTAATCTAGCGACCTTGTCAAACATAATCCGTAAAATGACGAAACCTTCTTCCGAATCAACCGATTAGCTTGATGACTGTCCGCCAACTCGCCGCCTTGTCTTTCTTCAAAACTTAATCCGCACAAATTCATTGGTGGTTTCGAACGCCTGGCGATAGCCTGCCTTCAATGATGATGTCAACAAGCGGAGCGGCCCCGGTCGCCCGAAGCGAACCGCGAAGTCGTCGAGCCCATCAACGAGGGTTCTTAATCCATGGACTTGCGGAAGCGCGCCACGCTGA
>JGI20195J14853_1000903_pt1 | contig 10120 bp, 10 predicted proteins | sample NGESurdeep092012_3_FD_14853 | JGI IMG/M metagenome (IMG submission 14853)
AGCGGACGGGGGCAGAGGAGTAGGGGAAGGGTGAGGTACGGAGAATGAGCCAACCTATTGTTGCGTCCATGGATAAGAAGACAGATCGAGGGGCCCGGCTCGGCGCCCCAACGGATGCGGGCTCGACGCGACCTCGCCGGCCGGCGAAGTCAAATGACCTTGGCGCCGCGAAGGACGAAGCCTTCGACCTTCTGGGCGCCATGATGGTCGCTGCCCGGGCGGCCGGGCTCGTCGCACTCGGGCTGGAGTTGGGCCTGTACCGGGTGATGGCGGGGCGGGGACCGCTCACCAGCGTCGAGGTCGCCGATAAAGCCGGGCTCCATGAGCGGTGGGTCCGCGAGTGGCTGTACGCGCAGTGCGCCGCCGGTGTCGTCAACTACGTCGGCGATGCACGCTTCGAGGTGAGCGATGAGGTGTCGGCGCTGCTGGCTGATGAGTCGAGCCTGCTCTACATGGGGGGGAACTTCACCATGCTCCCGAACCAGTTGAGCCTGCTGCCCCGACTGGGCGAAGCGTTTCACACCGGGCGGGGGCTGACCTTTGACGAGCGAGGTCCCGGGTCCGCTGAGGATGGTGAACTCCTGATGGGGAATTGGTATCGCCAGGTCCTGGTCACGACGGCGTTGCCGCAGTTGGACGGGGTGATCGATCGGCTACGCGAAGGCGCGGTGGTGGCTGACGTGGGCTGCGGCTCGGGAATAGCGATCCTCGAGATGGCTCGGGCATTCCCGGCTTCTACTTTCCACGGCTATGACGTCTCGGTGCACGCACTTGAGAGGGCTGAGTCACGTCGGGCCGCGCGCGGTGCCAACAACGTAACCTTCCACGACGTCGAGTCAGATCCCCTGCCCCGTGAACCAACGTTTGATCTAGTGACGACATTCGACTGTCTGCACGACATGACTCGACCGGTTGATACCGTGAGGGCCATCCGCAACGCGATCGTTGATGATGGCGTCTGGTTCATCGTCGATATCGACTGTGCCCCCACATTCGAGCAGAACCTTCGCCGACGCCGCTTCGCTACCATGCTGTACTCCACCTCGGTCTACGCGTGCCTGTCGTCGGCCATGTCCGAACCGGGTGGAGCAGGATTGGGAACCTGCGGACTCTCCGAGCCCGTCCTTCGCGAACTTGTGGGAGAGGGCGGTTTCAGCCGGTTTCGCCGTCTGGACATAGAGCACTTGATCAACGCTTTCTACGACGTTCGACCGTGACGTTTTTCTTGGTGCAGAGTATCTGTTCAGGTGTTACTAACTACTTGTGGTGGGGTCAGTGACCATTCCTTAACAGTGCGAGCATCCATGGGTTCACATACGAACTGAGTGGGCGTACCAAGGCGACCTACGAAACGTCAACGGTAAACCTCGGACCGACAACTACCTACACTCGACCGGCCAACTCCACAAGGGTGAACCAGAGGGTGTGGTGGGAGTACTGATTGTCCAGCCTCCAACGAGTACACCCGTGCGCATTACGCGACGAACCCACACGTTCCACGATCTGCATTTAGCGCAGGTCATTAGAAAGTGTCGCGCAATGACCCGGGCCGGACGTTCGGTTTGACAATCGATGGTTGACGACTTCGACAAAGCAGCGAAGACTCTCGGTGACTACACCTAAGATGCCGGCATGACGAAGTTCGACGTTTCTAGCACCGTGTCCCAACTGACGCACACCTCGCTTGACGAGTTGGCCCAGGAAGCGTTTGCGAGTGCGCGAAAGGCTCACGGGTACGTGGCGACGTATTCGCCCAGAGTCTGCATTCCACTTACTACGTTGTGTCGGGACCGCTGTGGTTACTGCACCTTCACTCAGGCTCCAGCTCACGTGACAGCTCCGTACATGAGCCTCGACGAAGTCATGGCCGTGGCACTAGAAGGATTGGCGGCAGGCTGCACCGAGGCCCTCTTCACGCTCGGCGAACGCCCCGAACTTCGCTACGACGAGGCGGCGCGCTGGCTGGCGGCGCGCGGTTATAAGTCAACGATTGATTACGTCGCAAGTGCCGCGCAGATGGTCCTCGAGTCAACAGGTCTCTTGCCGCACATCAACGCGGGTGCGCTCTATCGCCATGAACTGGAACAACTCCGCGAGGTCTCGGCGTCCCAGGGCATGATGCTCGAATCCTTGGCCTGCCCGCCCGCCCACCGCCTAGCCCCCGACAAGGATCCCGGTTGGCGCCTCGACACGCTGCGCTTCGCTGGTGAACTGAAAATACCATTCACGACGGGCCTGCTCGTGGGCATCGGTGAAAGTCGCGAGGACCGCCTCGTCACGCTCGAGGCAATTCGTGCCTCGCACGAAGAATTCGACCACGTGCAAGACGTCATTATCCAGAACTTCCTGCCCGAGCCCCGCACCGCCATGGCCAACTACCCTGCCCCGTCACACGAAGAGTTCCACTGGACCATTGCGGCCGCGCGACTCGTCCTGCCCGACTCCATTCATCTCCAGGCTCGCCCGAATCTCAGCAACGATCCCGCAGAGCTCTTGGCCTTTGGTATCGACGACTTTGGCGGCATCTCGCCCGTGACAGCCGATCACGTTAATCCCGAACGGGCGTGGCCGCCGCTTAGCGTGCTCACCAGAGAGTGCGAAGCACGATGCCTGATGCTCACGGCACGTCTGACTGTCTATCCGCATTACATCGGTGACACGCTCGAGTTTCTCGACGAGAAGGTACGGCCCGCGGTGCTCGCCCACGCCGACGCCGCGTTCCTCGCTCGTGACGACAGCTGGTTCTCTGGTTCCGACGTTGCTCCGCCTGAGCGTCCGAGATCACTTTCTCGTACCAGTGCAGTCGCGTCGATTCTTGCTAATTACATCCCGGGTGACGAATTCTCGCGCGACGAACTCGTAACCCTCTTTCTTGCCCGCGGCGCAGACTTCAATGACGTGGCCGATCTCGCCAACTGTGTGCGCCGGGAGTTAGTGGGCGACGCGGTCACCTACGTCATCAACCGCAACATCAACTACACCAACGTCTGCACCTTCAAGTGCCGCTTCTGCGCCTTCTCTAAGGGTCCACTTTCCCTCAACCTGCGCGGTGACCCCTACCTACTCACCCTGGACGAGATCAGCGAGCGGGTTCGCGAGGCCGAGGCACTAGGCGCCACTGAGGTCTGCTTACAAGGTGGCATTCACCCGAAGTTTGACGGCGACTACTACATCGACGTGGTGGCGGCCGTGCGGGCCGGTTCACCCAACATTCACATTCACGCCTTTAGCGCGCTCGAAGTCTTTGAGGGGGCCCGACGCTCCGGCCAGGACCTCACGACGTATCTCACTCGACTGAAAAGTGCTGGACTTAAGACACTCCCCGGTACCGCCGCCGAGATCCTTGACGATAAGGTGCGCGCAGTGCTTTGTCCGGACAAGATCAACTCCGACCAGTGGCTTGAGGTGCACCGCACTGCGCACAGTGTTGGACTTCGTTCCAACATCACGATCATGTTCGGCGCCATTGAGGGTGTCGACGGTTGGGCAACGCACTTCTTGCGAACTCGCGAACTTCAAAAGGAGACTGGTGGATTTACAGAATTTGTGCCGCTTCCCTTCGTCCATATGGCGACGCCGATCTTTTTGAAGGGCCGCTCGCGTCGCGGACCGACCTTTCGTGAGGCAGTACTTATACACGCGGTGGCCCGGCTCCACTACGCCACTCTGATTGACAACATCCAGGTCAGTTGGGTGAAAATGGGAGTTACCGGATCACGTCGAATTCTCGAAGCCGGCGCCAACGATCTCGGCGGGACCTTGATGGACGAGAATATTTCGCGTGCTGCTGGAGCAGTTCATGGCCAGAAGATGGACGTCGAGATGCTGCGCGAACTGGTCGCGCCACTGCAAAGGCCCCTCCACCAACGCAGCACTCTGTACCAGACCCTGTGAGTGTCAATGAATCGATCGGCAGGTTCTTAGCAGAACTTGAGGCCCAGCCCACATAGTCGTTGGCACAGCTGGCGATGGTGCGGGAACTTTTGCTGCGGGTGGCCGAACTCGCCGGGAGCAACACTAGCGCGGTGGGACTGACGGTGGCCGCAACGCACTTGATGAATTGCTCGAGCTGTCGGCCGTCTTCGCACGAAGCACGAACGACCCCAAGCTGACGCTCTTCGACTCGACCCGCACAACGCCCGAAGGTCCGATTACGAGATGACCTGACTACTGATGAAGAGGAACTCTTCTGACAATTGCATGTGAGCGAGTTGGGCAACGGGCCGTTCCTTTCCAACATCAAATGCGGGCCGAACGGTCAGCCCGTTGTGGTGAAGAAAGGTTCCGGTTCAATCACCGCTACCCCGGCAACCAGGGCGGAGATGCGAGACCAGGCGATTAAGTCCGCGGAGCAGAACTACGCGAGCTACGCCGCCACCTTCCTCTCATCGCCACTTAAGTTGATGATCGAGACCAGCCTCTGGGTCGAGTTGTGGGCGGTTATCGGCTTCTTGGTGGGCTTCGGCCTCTTGTTGCTCATGGGACAGCGCACCGTGCCGGTCGTGCTACTCATCGTCTACGAGATAGTCCTCACTCCGGTGCTCTCGACAGTCGGGACCCTCACCTGATAAACGCCCAGCGCGCCCTGGTCGGGTTGGCAATGGAACACATCGAACCGGCCGGCCTACCGGCGGTCTTCGGGGGAATGCGAGGCGGTGGTGGCGCCCAACTCCTCACGGAGTCGACCACCGTCGCGGTCATCGTGATCGTCGCCTGGATCGTGGTTTGGACGGGACTAGGCGCATGGCGGATGGCCAGACGCGACGCCTGAACCTCGCCGTCAACCGCCAGCCCCACCAGACGCTGACCTCGGACGGCGAATCGTGCCGTCGTTCGCTTAAGACTTGGAACGGCGTCCAGAGGGAGATCGAGGTTTCACACCACGCCTGACCCGCCGAGTGAGGGCGGCCACTGAATCAGACTTCGAAGTTGCGCTAATGAAATAAGGCGTTTGTTTGGTTCAGACCTTGCACGGTGACTTGGTGTGCAGAATCTACCCAAAATCTTGTGAACCTTTTGCAGACTTATTGCAACTACGTTCTCATACAGAAATCGAAACTCCGAGAGTGAATCGGTTCAAGACTTCCATCAATCTTTCACCGCATAACTCGGTGACGCGAACCGAAGGATAAAGTGAAGCCTCACGACTCGCCAGGAGGGCAAAATGCCTTTGACATCGAACAAGCAGATTGAAATCGATCCCCTTGACTTCCTTAACATCGAAACTCGACTTAGTGAAGAGGAGATAGCGATTCGAGACGTCGTCAGAGCTTTTGTCCGTGATCGAGTTGCACCATACGTTGCAGATTGGTTCGAAGAAGGGCGAAGTCCCAAGGAGCTCATGGGAGAACTCGGAGCATTAGGTGTCTTGGGAATGCATCTCGAAGGTTATGGTTGCACGGGAGCGAGCGCCACCGCCTACGGGTTGGCATGTCTAGAACTCGAAGCTGGCGACAGTGGCATTCGAAGTCTTGTTTCGGTTCAAGGATCCTTGGCGATGTTCGCGATTCACCGCTGGGGTTCTGAAGAACAGTGCCAAGAGTGGTTACCACAAATGGCCACCGGTGAGACGATTGGTTGTTTCGGGCTCACTGAACCCGATGCGGGGTCTGACCCCGGGAACATGAGAACGATGGCCCGTAGGGACGGATCCGACTGGGTGTTGAACGGGCAAAAAATGTGGATTACTAACGGAAGCGTGGCCGACGTCGCGATAGTTTGGGCCCAAACAGACGACGGCATTAGTGGATTCCTCGTCCCGAAGGGCACTCTGGGATTCTCGGCTCAAGACATTTCGAGGAAACTCTCTCTTCGTGCGTCGGTCACATCCGAGTTGATTCTAAACGACGTGCGGCTTCCGGCGAGTGCGCAGTTATCGAAGGCGCACTCACTTCGTGGTCCGCTTTCATGTCTTAATGAAGCGCGATACGGAATCGTGTGGGGCGCGGTTGGTGCGGCTCGTTCCTGTTTCGAAGCAGCATTGCGCTACGCAGGGGAGCGTCAAGTATTTGAGAAACCGATTTCGTCGTATCAAATTCAGCAACAGAAACTAACGATGATGGCGCTGGCCGTTAATCGCTCGTACCTTCTCGCTCTTCATTTGGGTCGATTGAAGGACGAAGGACTCCTCCTTCCCGAGCACGTGAGTATGGGCAAACTCAGTAATGTGAATGATGCTCTCGACGTCGCCAGGTCAGCTCGTCAGGTTCTCGGTGCCAATGGAATCTCACTTGAGTATCCCGTGATGCGTCATTTGGTCAACCTTGAATCGGTCGTGACCTACGAGGGCACCGCAGATATTCACGCACTCATGGTGGGCGCCGCGCTCACGGGAATTCAGGCGTTCCGGTGAACTCTATGTTGACCATGCCGAAACACGTGAGCGTCTAGTTTTCAGGTAAACATTGAATCGGGGTGGATTTTCGGACGCTGAATTAATTTATCTACAAACCAACTGAACTTCTCGAAGCGCCGACTGGTAGCGGGTTTCTCAAGACTCTTTGCACTCGGCGTCGTCCGCCGAATTCGATGCCCACGACCTGAGTCATCAGCCACTCGGATGCCAGCAGTTCGCCTAGTACGAGTCGAAACGATGTGTCATCACTACAACGAGCCCTGTGGCTCGTTGGGATCAGAGGAAAGCACTGACACCCGTCGCCGCGCGTCCGATGAGCAACTTTTGAATCTGGCTGGTGCCTTCGTAGAGGGTCATGACACGGGCATCACGCATGAACTTCTGGACTGGGTACTCGTCCACGTAGCCGTAACCGCCGAAGATCTGAATGGCGTTGTTCGCGGCGCGAACAGCGGCCTCGCTGGCGTAGTACTTGGCTTTGGACGCCTCGACGCCGAAAGGCTGACCGCGTTCGATGAGATCGGCGGCCCGCCAGACCAGCAAGCGCGCCGCGTCAGCTTCGACCGAGATGTCGGCAATCATGTCCTGGATCAACTGGAACGAAGCGAGTTGGCGGCCAAACTGCTTGCGCTCGCGGGAGTAGTCGACAACGGTTTCAAGGCAGCCCTGGATGATGCCGACGCAGCCGGCCCCGACGGACACCCGGCCCTTATCCAGGGAGAGCATCGCGATGGTGAAGCCCTCTCCCTCGGCGCCGAGGCGGGCGCTCTCGGGAACACGGACGTCGTTGAAGAAGAGTTCGGCAGTGGTCTGACCGCGCAGACCGAGCTTGCCCTTGATCTCGCGCCGTTCGAAACCGGGGCTGTTGGTAGGGACAAGGAACGCGGAGACGCCCTTCGGTCCGGGGCCGCCGGTGCGGGCGAAGACGAGGCACACATCGGCCCACATACCATTGGTGATGAACATCTTCTGACCACTGATCAGGTAGTCGGTACCGCTACGAACGGCGCGCGTACTCAAACTCGCCGCGTCTGAACCGGTGTCAGGTTCGGTGAGCCCAAAGCATCCCAGCAGTTGCCCGGTCGCGATGCCGGGCAACTGCTGTTGCTTCTGCTCCTCGGTACCGTGGGAAAGTATGACCTTGCCCACCAGACCCATCGACACCGACACGATGCCGCGAACAGAAGAGTCGGCACGACCGAGCTCTTCCATTCCGAGGCAGTAAGTGATGTAATCACCTCCGAGGCCACCGTACTGCTCTGGGATGGTCAGTCCAAAGAAGCCGAGTTCACCGAGTTTGGGCACGATGGCGAGGTCAACCGATTCGAGCCGGTCCCACTCCGCCCGATAGGGGACGACCTCCTTGTCGAGGAAATCGCGGGCGGTCTTCTGGAATGTCTGCTGCTCGTCGTTCAGCGCGAAGTTCATTTCGCCTCCTCAATCTTGGTGCCGTTACTGTCGTAGGTATAGAAGCCACGGCCCGTCTTGCGGCCCAGGTCACCGCGCTCAACCAGTGCGGTGACGGTGGCGCTGGGAGCGTCCGCCGGGTCGCCGGTCTCGGAGTAGCGGCCCACCTTCGTGTAGTAGCCGATGTCGATGCCGGTGAGGTCCATCAATTCGAACGGACCCATAGGGTAGCCGAGCGCGGTGCGACAGGCCGTGTCGATGGACGTAACGCTGGCATAGCCATTCTCCACGAGGTAGATCGCTTCGTCGCGTACCGCGTTGAGGATGCGATTGGCGATGAAGCCGGGAATTTCCTTCTCCAGCAGCACGGGGGTCTTGCCGATCCGTTTCGTGAATTCCAGCAGGGTCTGCACGGTGGTGTCGGAGGTCTGCGGTCCGCGAATGACCTCCACACAGGCCATGACCAACGCCGGATTGAAGAAGTGCAGGTTGGCAAACTGCTCCGGCCGACTGGTGGCATCGGCCATCCGCGACGGAACGAAACTGGACGTGTTGCTGGTCAAAATAGCGCGTGGTGGCGTCAGCCGACCGAGTTCAGCGAGGAGCGCCCTCTTAACGTCGATCTTCTCAACGACAGCCTCGATGACGAGGTCGGCGTCAGCAGCGGCACTCGGCAAGTCCCCGTGGAAACTCAGCCGCGCCCACGCGGCGTCGCGGTCGGCTGGTGACAGGCGCCCCTTGTCAACGGCTCGACTGAGCCAGACCTGCAGTGACGTCGTTGCCTTGTCCGTGGCCGCGTCGTTGACGTCGTAGACCTTCGTCTGCAGACCCGCCAACGCGCACACCATACTGATCTGAGAGCCCATCGCGCCGGCACCGGCAACGGTCACGTGTTCGATTGCAGTCATCTGTTTAACGTCCAGTAAACGTCGGGGTGCGCTTGGCGAGGAACGCCTCAACTCCCTCTCGTTTATCGTCGGTCGTGTAGAGCAATGCTTGGGCCAGCCGCTCCACGACCAAGCCGGTGTGTTGGTCAGTGTTCATACCAGTGCGCACGACCAATTTCGCCAGTCGCACAGCGAGTGGCCCCCTGGCGAGAATCTGGCGCGCGCAGTCTTGCGCCGCCTCGAGCAACACTTCACTGGAAACGACGGAGGTAACGAGGCCGATACGGTGGGCCTCCTCGGCGGAAATTCGCCGTCCGGTGAGAATCATCTCAATCGCTCGTCCGGTGCCGACGAGACGGGCCAGGCGCTGGGTGCCACCCGCGCCGGGCAGTATCGAAAGGGCAGTCTCGGGCAGGCCGAACGAGGCAGTGTCCGCGGCGATGCGGATATCACAGGCCATCGCCAGTTCGCAGCCGCCACCGAGAGCGTAGCCATTGACGGCGGCGATAGTCGGCTTGTCGAAGGCCTCGAGCTCATCGTAGAGATGTTGCATCCCCGCTGCCAGCCCCGCGTGCAAGTTGCGGTCGCGCAACTGAGCGATGTCGGCGCCAGCCGCGAATGTTCGCGTTCCAGCACCGGTAATGATCACGGCACCGACATCGTCACGCTCACGCACGCTAGCCAGAACGTCGTGGAGTTCAGCCTGCACCTGATCGTTGATGGCGTTGCGAACCTCGGACCGGTCAACCATCACGACCGCCACGCCTTCGCCGATTTCGACGCCAATAGTCTCGTAGTGCTCTGCGTAATCACCAACTGTGGCCGTCATCGCTCTCCTCCTCACACCGCTTCGAGCAGCACCGACACGCCCTGGGGCCCACGCCGACGCACATCGTGACCAGGGCCCGTCGCGCCTGACGGTCGGCTAGTTCGATCGCCGCGGTGAGAGCGATCCGGGCGCCGCTGGCGCCGAGAGGATGTCCAAGTGCGATCGCGCCGCCATTGGGGTTGACGTGTTCGGCGTCATCGGGCAGTCCCAACTCACGCAGCACGGCCAATGATTGGGCGGCGAACGCTTCATTGAGCTCAATGAGATCGATGTCGCCAATCTTCAGTTGAACCCTTTCCAGTAGGCGACGGGTGGACGGCACCGGTCCGATGCCCATGACCCGCGGTGGCACCCCAGCCGCAGTGGCGGCGCTGATACGGGCCAACGGCGTCAAACCGTAGCGCTCCACCGCTGCCTCTGACGCGACAAGCACGGCGACCGCGCCATCATTGACGCCTGAGGAGTTGCCAGCGGTGATGCTGCCCTGGGGAAAGATCGGGCGGAGCGCGGCGAGGGTCTCCAGCGAAGTCTGACGTGGATGCTCGTCCACTTCGACGGTGCCGGGCGCCTGACGGCCGCCCGGCACGATGATCGGCGCAATCTCGCGGGCCAGACGCCCTCGAGCGATTGCGGCCGCCGTTC
>JGI20195J14853_1000906_pt1 | contig 10100 bp, 7 predicted proteins | sample NGESurdeep092012_3_FD_14853 | JGI IMG/M metagenome (IMG submission 14853)
TGTTCCTCCCGCTCGAGCAGGAGACCGGCCGGGCACTGTCGGCCCGTCGGGTGCAGCGGCTCGGCGGCCGGCCGGTGCTGCTGCGCACCGCGGCAATCGGCCTGGTGGTCGTCGCGGTGGTCTCGGCCGCCACGCTGGCTGCTGCTCCGGCAATCGTGCGGCCGCTGTTCGACGGCAACAGCGCCATGGTCGCTGGCCTGCTGCTCAGCCTGGTGGGTCTTTGGGCCGCCCACGTGTCCCGAGGGGCGCTGGCCGGCACCGGCAGGTTCGGCCGATACGGTGCGCAGCTGGCGCTCGAGGGTGGCCTGCGGCTGGTCGGCTCGGTGCTGTTCGCGGTACTGGCTGTCCGGTCATCGGCCCCGTTCGCGCTGCTGGTGGGCGCGGCACCCGGGCTGGCGGTGCTGCTCGTGGTCCGCTCACCGCGGGGGTTGGCCGAGCCGGGACCGCCGGCCCGGTGGTCGGAGATCTCCGGCGCGCTCGGGCTGCTGCTCACCGGCTCACTGCTCGCCCAAGGCCTGGTCAACGCCGGACCGGTGCTGGTGAAACTGCTGGCCACCGATGCCGAGCGAGCCGCCGCGGGACAGTTCCTGGCCGGCCTCATCGTCGCCCGGGTGCCACTGTTCCTGTTCACCGCGGTGCAGGCCGCACTGCTCCCGCGACTTGCGGCACTGGCCACCGCCGGCCGGCGGGCCGAGTTCCTGGCCGGTGTGGCGCGCATGTGCGGGCTGGTAGCGGCGCTCGGGGTGCTCAGCTGCGCGGGCGCCCTGCTGGTCGGGCCGGAGGTGGTGCGCGCCTTCTTCGGTGCCGGTTTCGCCCTCGGCCGAACCGACCTGCTCTGCCTCACCCTGGCCAGTACGGCGTACATGGCCGCGGTCGTGCTCGGCCAGGCCCTGATTGCGCTGCAGCGACCCGGTGCGGTGGCGGTGGGCTGGGGAGTCGGGGTTGGCGCGCTCGGCGTCGTGACCGCGCTCGTCGGCGGCCTGTTCCCCCGAGTCGAGCTGGGGTTTCTCGCTGGCGCGACCGCGGCCGCTGTCGCTCTGGCTGCCCTGCTCGCGCGTCGGCTGGCCCAGCCGCCGGACTCAGCCGAGGGCACTCAGCCGGCTGGCCGCCAGGGATCCCCCGGCAGTGCGAACGCCTCCCGCAGGGCGTCCCGCCAGAGCGGCATCGGGGTCAGGCCGGCGGCGCGCCAGGCGGCGTCCGACAGCACGCTGTACGCCGGGCGCGGGGCCGGCCGGGGGAACGCCGCCGTCGTCGTGGGCAGCACCCGCGCCGGGTCGGCGTCCAGCTCTTCGAAGATCGCTTGGGTGAAGCCGTACCAGGTCGTGTGCCCGCCGCCGGTGCAGTGGTAGATCCCGGCCGGCGCATTCGACCCGGCCAGCTCGATCAGCCCAGCGGCCAGGTGCCGGGACCAGGTCGGGGAGCCCTGCTGGTCGTCGACCACCGAGACGGTCTCTCGCTCGCGCTCCAACCGGACCATCGTCTTGACGAAGTTCGTGCCGGTCTCGCCGTACACCCAGGCGGTGCGCACGACGTAGGCCTGGGCTCCGGAGCCGGTGGCCGGGTCGAGCACCGCCCGCTCGCCCGCCGCCTTGGTCCGGCCGTAGGCGCTGCGGGGGGCGACCGGGGCGTCCACCTCGTACGGCACGGTGGCGTCCCCGGCGAAGACGTAGTCGGTCGAGATGTGGATCATTGTGGCGCCAGCGGTCGCGGCGGCCGCCGCCAGGTAGCCGGGCACCTCGGCGTTGACCCGGTGGGCGGTGTCCTCGTGCTCCTCCGCCCCGTCGACGTTGGTCCAGGCGGCGGCGTTGACGACCACCAGCGGGTGTCCGGGCCCCGAGCCACCGGCCGCCGAGCCTCCGGCCGCCCAATTCCGGACGAAGTCGGCCACCGCCGCGCCGTCGGTGAGGTCGAGCTCCGGCAGGTCGATGGCCGTCACGTCGGCCCCGGCTAACAGTCGCTGCAGGTCGGAGCCGAGCTGCCCGGCCGCCCCGGTGACCAGCCATCGGGTCACCGGGCGCCCGCCGCGGCCGGCGCGGCCATCGCGGCCGGCGCGCCCGGCAACGCCGCCCGGCCCTTGAGCGGCTCCCACCAGTCCCGGTGCTCGCGATACCAGGCCACCACGTCGGCCAGTCCGCGCTCGAAGTCGATCCGGGGGGCGTACCCGAGCGCGGCCAGCTTCGCGCCGTCGATGGAGTACCGACGATCGTGGCCCTTACGGTCCTCGACGTAGGTGATGAACGAGGCGTCCCGACCGCAGGCAGTCAGCAGCCGTTCGGTCAGCTCTCGGTTGGTCAGCTCGGTGCCCCCACCGATGTTGTAGATCTCCCCCGGTTCGCCGCGCTCGAGCACCAGTTGGATGCCCCGGCAGTGGTCGTCGACGTGCAGCCAGTCCCGCACGTTCAGGCCGTCGCCGTACAGCGGCACCGGTTGGCCGTCGAGCAGGTTGGTCACGAACAGCGGGATGACCTTCTCCGGGAAGTGGTACGGCCCGTAGTTGTTGGTGCACCGGGTGATGCTCACGTTGAGCCCGTGGGTCACGGCGTAGGCCCGGGCGAGCAGGTCGCCGCCGGCCTTGGCCGCGCTGTACGGCGAGTTGGGCAGCAGCGGGTCGGTCTCCCGGAAGGACCCGTTGGCGATCGACCCGTACACCTCGTCGGTGGAGATGTGCACGACCCGCGGAACGTCGGCCCGCAAGCAGGCGTCGAACAGCGTCTGCGCGCCCAGCACGTTGGTGACGACGAAGTCGGCCGCCCCCAAGATCGAGCGGTCGACGTGGGTTTCGGCGGCGAAGTTGAGCACCGCGTCGTGCCCGGGCAGCACCTCGTCGAGCAGCCGGGCGTCGATGATGTCGCCTTGCACGAACCGGTAGCCCGGGTGAGTGGCGACCGGCTCCAGGTTCGCCAGGTTGCCGGCGTAGGTCAGCTTGTCGTAGATCGTCACCTCGGCGTCGGCATAACCGGCGGCATGACCGGCGTACCCGCCCTGGAGCAGCGTGCGGACGTAGTGCGAGCCAATGAACCCGGCACCGCCGGTGACGAGCAGTCGCATGCAGGTGACCGTATCGCCTGGAGCCGACAGAACTGCGGTCAGGCGATCGACACCCGGGAGTGGTCGCCGAGCATCAGTCGGTGCGCACGCGGGCGCACGGCCGACTGGACGACCTCGACCTCTTTGCCGATCAGCGAGTCCTCGATCCGGGAGATCCCCCGGATCGTGCAGGACTCCAGGATGATCGAGTGCTCGATCTCGGTCCGCTCGACGGTGCAGCCGGTGTAGATGGAGGTGAACGGGCCGACGTAGGCGTCAACGATCCGCGTGCCCTGGCCGATGATCGCCGGTCCGCGCACGACGGAGCGCACGATCGAGGCGCCTTCCTCCACCACGACGCGCCCGATCACCTGGCTGGCCGGGTCGACCTCGCCGCGCACCGCCGGCTCGATGCTCTCCAGCACCTTGCGGTTGCACTCGAGCATGTCCTCGAGCCGGCCGGTGTCTTTCCAGTAGCCGCTGACCAGGTGCGGCCGGACGTCCTCGCCGGAGTCGATCAGCCACTGGATAGCGTCGGTGATCTCCAGCTCGCCACGCCCCGACGGCGCAATGGCGCGCACCGCCTCGTGTATCACCGGCCGGAACATGTAGACGCCAACGAGCGCCAGGTCGCTGCGCGGGTCTTTCGGCTTCTCCACCAGCGTGGTGACCCGGCCCTCGGGACTGAGCTCGGCCACGCCGAACTGCGACGGGTTCGCCACCTTGGTGAGCAGGATCTGGGCGGCGTAGCCCCCCGCGGTGAAGTCCCGGACCAGGTCGCTGATACCGCCGATGATGAAGTTGTCGCCCAGGTACATGACGAAGTCGTCGTCGCCGAGGAAGTCCCGGGCGATGAGCACGCAGTGCGCCAGGCCCAGTGGGGCCTGCTGCCGGATGTACGTCGCCCGAATCCCCAACGCTGAGCCGTCGCCGACGGCCGCGCGGATCTCGGCCTCGGTGTCGCCGACGATGATGCCGACCTCGGTGACGCCAGCGTCCCGGATCGCCTCCAGGCCGTAGAACAGGACAGGTTTGTTGGCCACCGGCACCAGCTGCTTGGCCGAGGTGTGCGTGATCGGCCGCAACCTGGTGCCAGCGCCGCCCGAAAGCACGAGCGCCTTCATGGTCAAAGACCCTAGCAGCGGCGATCTTCTCAGCTGCCGAAGTCGCCCGGCTCGCCGCCCCGGACGCCGGGTACCGTCGCACCACCGTGTCGACCGGGCGCCCACCTCCGCCGCTGGGTGTCGGGCCAGGACCGCTGTGAGGCCACCGGCCTCCCGCTCCGCCCGACCAGGCTTTCGCGACGTCTGGGCCAACGCCGAGTTCCGGGGGATGTTCACCGCCCGGCTGTTGTCGCGAATCGGCGATCACCTGGCCAAGGTGGCGATCGCCATCCTGGTCTACGACCGCACCGGCTCGACCGCCCTGGCGGCGACCACCTACGCGCTCACCTTCCTGCCCTGGCTGGTCGGCACCCCCCTGCTGTCCGCAGTCGGTGACCGGTTCCCCCGCCGGTCCGTGCTGGTCTGGTGCGATGTGATCCGGGCGTTGCTGGTGCTCGCGATGGTGCTACCCGGCCTACCCACCGTCGCCATCTTGTGCCTGCTCGCGGCGGTGTCGCTGCTCGCTCCACCTTCCGATTCGACCTGGTCGGCGCTGCTCGCCGACGTCTTGTCCGGCGACCGGTACGTCGTGGGCTCCGCCTTGTCCAACGTCAGTAGTCAGCTCGCCCAGGTGGTCGGGTTCTCCCTGGGCGGCCTGCTGGTTGCGCTGCTGCGGCCCCGCGGCGTACTGGTCTTCGACGCGGCGACATTCCTGTTCTCGGCGCTGCTGTTGCGGGGGCTCGTCCAAGCTCGTCCGGTCGAGGCAGCGGCACCCGCTGGCGATCACGGACGGTGGCGCGAGGGTCCGCGCCTGGTCGCGCGGGAGCCGATGCTGCGCTTCCTGGTGTTGCTGGCCTGGGTGACCGCCGCGTTCGCCATCGCGCCCGAGGGGCTGGCGGTGGCTGTGGTTCGACAGCATGGTGGCAGTGCCGTCGATGTGGGACTGCTGACCGCTGCGCAGCCGATCGGCGTGGTCGTCGGCATGCTCGTGGTCAGCCGGTGGGTCGCGCCGCACCGCCGGCTGCGGCTACTCCTCCCGTTGGCGCTGCTCAGCGTCGCCCCGTTGACGGCCAGCGCCGTGGTTCCTGGTCTGGAATCGCTATTCGCGCTTTGGGCGCTGGCTGGGGTCGGGGCGGCCTTGAGCCTGCCGTCGGCCGCCGCGTTCGTCGCCGCGGTGCCCGCGCCGCTGCGGGCGCGGGCCTTCGGCGTCGCCCAGTCCGGGCTGGCGATCATCCAGGGAGTCGGGCTGATAGTCGTCGGGCTGGCGGCGGAGCACATCGCTGTGCTGCAGGTCGTCGCGGCGAGCGGCGCACTGGGCACGATCGGGGTGTGCGTCGTGGCGACGACGCGCCCTCGGAGCCGGAGGCGGAGCCTCCCAGACGGGGCAGCGCCGATGTCCGCTCCGACGACCCCTCGTGATGCTGGCGGCGGACCACATTCCGTCCGTACCGGCTCGTAGCCAGCCCTAGTTCGAAGCTACTCAGCACCAATCGGCACCGCGCATGACGCCTCCTCTCCCCTGCCTGACGCTGATTGCGGATGTCCGTCGCTTGCTCAGGCCCAATCGGCACCGCGCATGACGTCTCCTCTCGCTCGTCCTTGACAGCCGCTCTTTTTGGGGCAGACCCACCCATAGCGATTGGACCGCCACCATCACGCTGCCGCACCGATCTAGATAAGTATCACTCAGAGCCAGCGATCAACTGCGTAGCGCTGCACACTGGCCGACATCGCCCGATATCGGTCACTTCGTGTTGCCGGTCAACCGCACATGGTGTATTAAAGCCGGCAGACGGCACGAGAGGGGCCAGTCTTGACAGATCACCGCCCCAGATCCCGACCTGACGGCCTTATCGCCGCGATGCCCGGCTGGCTGTTGTGGCGGACTCCTGCCGTCTTCCGCGCCTTCTTCGTGGTCGTGGTGGGCGGTGCCTTCACGCTCACCGCGGTCTTCGCGACGACCGCCACGCTGCACGTCTCCGAGTTCCTCCTGTGGGCCGTCCTGTTCGGCGCGGGTTGGCTCTGCATCGAGCTGACCACTCATGGCAGTCAGCCGGCCGGCGTCACCCGGGACTTGCTGTCGGCCTGGAAGATCCCGGTTGCGCTGCTGTTGCCGCCGGTATTTGCCGTGCTGACGGCAATCCCATTCGGCGTGCTGAAGCAGGTCCGGGTGCGGCCAGGGGTGTTGCACCGCCGGGTATACAGCGCGGCGGCGATCGGCATCGCGGACGGCAGCGGCTCCTGGCTGTTCCACCGACTGCTGCCGAGTGGGGTCACTCCAGCCGGATGGATTCTGGGCCAGCCCACTCGGGCGGTAGCCACCGCGCTGTTGTGCGGTGCTGCTTGCACCGTCGTGGATAGTCTCTTCATAGCGACGGCAGCCCGACTGGCGTCGGTCGAGGCGTCTTGGCGCGCGCTGTTGTTCAACCGGGAAAGCCTGACCCTCGACCTCAGCGAGACCGGCACCGGCGTCCTGCTCGCGGTCGCCTGCGCGGTCACGCCGCTAGCCATCCCGATCGCGTTACCGCCGGTTCTGCTCCTGCATCGCAGCCTGAATCAGGCTCAGCTACGGGCCGCCGCCCGCACCGATCCGAAGACCGGCCTGCTCAACGCCGCTGCCTGGCAGGAAGAGGCGGAGCGCGAGCTCGTCCGAGCCAGACGTGAGCACCGGTCGCTGGCAGTGCTCATCGCCGACCTGGACCACTTCAAGCAGATCAACGACCGCTTTGGGCACCTGGTCGGTGATCGCGTGCTTGGCATGGTTGCCAACGCCCTGCAAGCCGGCCTGCGTCCGTACGACTTCCTGGGCCGATTCGGCGGGGAGGAGTTCACCGTCGTACTGCCGAACGCCGACGGCGTCGAGGCGGCCCAGATCGCCGAGCGGCTGCGCCGGGATGTGGCAATGACAATCCTCGAGCTCGATGCCGGCCGCACCGTGCGCATGACCGTCTCCATCGGAATGGCCGTTCTCGACCGGCACGGCACCGACCTCACCGACCTGCTCGCCGCGGCTGACGTCGCCCTGTACGGCGCCAAGGCGGCCGGTCGTAACCGGGTGGGTGCCGCCGCCTGACGCTGGTGCCACAGCCTGGTGCCGCGACGACGTCGTCGGCTCCACGCCGGCACCGGGGCAGCGGGGATGTCTGAGTGGACTCAACCGTTACCCTGCTAACAGGGGTGCTGCGGGGTGACCGCTGGCCCCGGCCGCGGTTACTCGCTGGGAGGTCAAGCGCGTGCGCGACGTACCGCGTCCTTCCGCCGGCCTGCCGCCGGAGCTGGACCCGCGGGGGGGCGGACCGGCCCGCAAGCAAGCGGCGCATGGCGCCGCCCTGGCTACGGCCGGCCGACCCGCGCGAGGCGCTCAGCTCGGACACTGGCTCAAGGTGGCGGCGGTCGTCACGTCGGCAGCCGTACTGCTGACCGCTGGCGTCGGCTGGTTCCTGTTCAAGCACTTCACCGGGCAGATCACCCGCAAGGACGTCTTCCACACCCTGCAAGGCGGCCGCCCGGCCCCCGCGCCGGACGCGGCCCAGAACTTCTTGCTGGTGGGCTCCGACAGTCGCGCCGCCCCCGGCGACGCCCAGTACCAGGGCAGCGGGTCCGAGTTCGTCACCGGCGCTCGGTCGGACACCACCATCCTGGTGCACATGTCCGCAAAACGGGACAAGGCGCTGCTGATCAGCTTCCCCCGGGACTCCTACGTGCAGATCCCGGCCTGCACCGACGAGCAGGGCAAGGTGCATCCGCCGGTGAAGGACAAGCTCAACGCCGCCTTCGCCACCGGTGGCGCAACCTGCACGATCAAGACCGTGGAGAGCCTCACCCAGATCCGAATCGACCACTACATAGAGGTCGACTTCGCCGGATTCAAGAACATGGTGGGCGCGCTCGGCGGCGTCGATGTCTGCCTGCCCAAGGCGACCAAGGACGACATGAGCGGGCTCGACCTGCCGGCCGGCGTCAGCCATGTCGACGGTGACCAGGCGTTGGCCTTCGTCCGGGCGCGCTACGCCCTGGGTGACGGCAGCGACCTGGGTCGGATCCAGCGCCAACAACAGTTCCTGGGGGCCATGACCCGCAAGGCGACCAGCACGGGGCTGCTGCTGCGACCGGACCACCTGCTGGCGTTCCTGAACGCGGTGACGCAGTCGGTCACGACGGATCAGAACCTTTCCGTCTCCGACATGCGCAACCTTGCCGTCAAGCTGAAGGGGCTCGACCCGGCGCGGGTGACGTTCGTGACAATGCCGCTGGCCGACGACAACTACGCGGTCCGGGGCGTGGGCTCGACGGTTTTGTGGGACCAGGCTGCGTCCCAGGCGCTGTTTGCGTCGGTCCGCACCGACGACGCGATCCCGGGCGGCTCGCCCGCGCCCAGCGAGGCGCCGACGGACCTGACGGTGCCGCCGGAACAGGTTCGGGTCCGGGTTCTCAACGGCGCCACGACGGCCGGCACGGCCAGCCGAGCGGCCGCCGACCTTCGCCAGCACGGCTTCGTCGTGACCGGGCTCGCCAACGCCGACTCCAGCGGCTACAGCGACACCGTCGTCCGCTACGGCCCGAGCCGCGTCGACTCGGCGAAAACGCTGGCGGCCGCGGTCCCGGGCGCCAAGCTGCAGTCCGATGAGACCTTGGGCAGCGGGCTGGAGCTGGTCGTCGGCTCGTCGTACGCCGGGGCGCGGGCGGTCACCGTCGGACCGGCCACGCCCATCTCCCCCGGCGCCCCGTCCGGGCCGGCGCCGGGGGCGGTGACCGCGGCCCAGGACCCCTGCGCCGGATGACCCCTGGCGGTGGCTCAGAGCAGTTCGCCGACCTGCTTCGGGCCGGCTCGGCCCCCGACCCGGCCCGGCCCTTCCTGACCTACTACGACGACGCCACCGGCGAGCGCGCCGAGCTGTCCTGGACCACGACTGCGAACTGGGTGGCCAAGACCGCGAACCTGTTGCGCGACGGGCTGGCGGTGCAGCCGGGCGACCGGGTGGCGCTGCTGCTACCGGCGCACTGGCAGACCGCGGCGCTGCTGCTCGCCAGCGCAGCGGTGGGCGCCGTGGCAACCCTGCGCGACCCCGACACCGATCGGGCCGCCGCGCTGTCGGCGGCCACTGGAGCCGAGGTCGTTTTGGCTCGAGCGGATCTGCTGCCGGCCGTCGTGACCGACTGCTCCGGCGAGGTCGTCGGCCTGGCCCTGGCGCCGATGGGCGGCCGGATCGCCGAGCTGCCGGCCGGCGCGCTGGACTACGCCGTCGAGGTGCCGGCGTACGGCGATGCCTTCAGCGCGGCCGGGCCGACCGAGGCGACCGCCGCCGCCCTCGACGTGGACGGCACATTGGTGTCCTCGGCCAAGGTGGCCCGCACCGCCCGGGCCGCGGCCGGCCGCTGGTCGCTGGGCCCGACCGACCGGGTGCTGTCCACGCTGGGCTGGAACAACTGGCTGGGACTGCATGCCGGGCTGCTCGCGCCACTGGCTGCCGGGGCGGGGACGGTGCTGTGTCGAGGGAGCTCCCCCGATCGGCTGGCGTCCCGGATCCAGGCGGAGCGGGTGAGCGCGGTGGCCGGCATGGCCCCGCCGCCGGGGTCGGGTGTCCGCCGCCTCGACGGTTAGAGGGCTTAGCTAGCGCCTGAGCCGCGCCGCCGAGCCAGCGATGCTCTCAGCGGGTGAAGCGCTGCCTTCGCACCCGCTTCACCCGCTGAGTGCACAGTCCAGACCCTCGACACGCCGGACCAGCTATGCCCTCAGCGGGTGAAGGTGCGAGCAGAGGCGCGCCGCGGGGCTGGGTCTACCGGGCGCTGGGCCGGCCCTGAGCCGGCCCTGAGCCGGTCTAGGAGCCGGCCCTGAGCCGGCCTAGTGCAGCACCGCGTTAATCCGTCGGGGGGCTGATCCAGGCGGTCGGGGAGGCGAGGTAGAGGCCAAGGGCGCAGTCGAGGGCTTGTTCGGGGGTGGCGGTAGGGCTGCCGTCGGGTAGCAGGGTG
>JGI20195J14853_1000907_pt1 | contig 10100 bp, 10 predicted proteins | sample NGESurdeep092012_3_FD_14853 | JGI IMG/M metagenome (IMG submission 14853)
CCGCCGGGCGGAATCACTTTGTGCAAGGTGACACCCGCTCTTCGACCAACGAGGGCCAAGGCCCGTGTTACCAGATTGTGTTCGTCGAGGGGCACGCCAGAGAAAGGACCCTCGAGACGTAAGTAGTCGCTGGACTCGTCGATCTCTAATCGGTCGGCGAAACCAACGCTCACCATCTCTGAGCGCAGTTCGTGCAGGCCGTCGTCACGACGGCCCGTAACTTCAAGGAACCACGTTAACTTCGCGGGCGCTAGAAGTTCTTTCACTTGGCCGCCGCCAACGCCGCAAACTCTTCCAAGGTCAGCTCTTCTGGCCGACGGGTCTCATCAACGCCCGCGCGCTCGAAGACCCCCTCACTCGACCACGCCGCAAGAGAACGTCGCAACATCTTTCGCCTATGGCCAAAAGCCGTTCGAACCACGTCAAAGAGCTCTGCCTCACTGACGAGCGCGGGGTCGACGCGCGGCTCGTCCCTGCGTACCAATGACACGAGTACCGAGTCAACGTTGGGCCGGGGCACGAAGACTGACGGAGGTACCTTGCCCACGATTTTCGCGTCGGCGAAGTACTGCACTCGTAGCGACACCGCGCCGTACGCCTCGTCACCGGCGTAGGCGGCCATGCGCTCGCCCACTTCCTTTTGAACCATGACGAGAAGGCGTCGAATGAGTGGCTGACTCTCGAGCAAGTGCAACACCAAGGGTGTCGCCACGTTGTAGGGCAAATTCGCGACGACGACGGCCGGTCGACCTTGAAGGATCTCGTCGTAGTCGGCTTCGAGCGCGTTGACGTGAAGGACGCTCACCCCGTGAACTTCCACGACGGATCGAAGCGGTTCGATGAGGTAGCGATCAACTTCAAGCGCGTGGATTTCTGCCCCGGTCTCAGCGAGGGCGAGCGTCAACGAGCCCAGACCCGCTCCGATCTCGAGTACCTGATCACCTGGCCCGACGGCGGCGAGGCGCGCAATACGGCGCACCGTGTTGGGATCAACGACGAAGTTCTGTCCGAGCGCCCTCGATGGTTTAAGTCCGTGATCCTTTAAGAGCGCGAAGAGTTCAGTGCGAGTATGGGTCACCAAGTGACCTTGACATTAATTACGCCCTTCGATAGTGGCGCCAATTGCGCGAACTGGGTCTCAGAGAGGTCGACCACGCGGTTGCTGCCAGAGCCCTCGCGATCGGTGATCACGCAGGTGATGGCTTTGCCGGTAGCGATATTGCGAACGGTGATTCGTGTGCCCTTTGGTAAGTACCACGTGGCGCAACGACCCGGGAAATAGTTGTACCAGGTGGCAACGCCAATCTTGAAGTTGGTGCCGTTAATCACGACGGAAGACACCTTTGGCGGCGTGGTCTTCTTTACCGGGGCTGGACGTTTCGAGCCCACGCGCACGGTGATCTCGGAGTGCCAAGGAACCTTGGTGCCAGCGGGCGGCGATTGGGCCAGGGCGATGGTCCATGAGGCGTTCGAACTCCCTGGTCCAACGGTCTTAAAGAAGAGCTGCGCGTCTCGAAGGGCGGCGTAGACCGCGGCCTTAGAAAGACCCCTCAGGCTTGGTACGAGGCGGGGTCCACGCAGGGACTGAGTCGTCACCGTCAGCGTCGCTTGGGAGTGCCAGGCGACGACCGTGCCCGCTGTGGGCGATTGGGCCGACACGGCGACCCACCGCTCGTTCGAACTTCCGGGACCTCTCGTTTGAAAGTAGAGCCCGTCGTGGCGCATGATCGCATAGACCTGGGCGCGATTGCGTCCAATCAAGTTGGGCATGTGGCGCGCGACGTGCGAGGTAGCGGCGCCCACCGAGAGGGGCGCGAGTAGCACCGCGCACGCGGCCACGACGGCCAACGCGGTACGAAGATGCCGTGGGCGCGTCTGCGCCCAACGTCGTGATGTACTCAGATATCCGTCCTCCGCCAGGACAGCGGGCATTTTGGTGTATTCCCGCCCCCCAACGCTAGGAGAGAGCGCACCATGAGGCAACTGCACCCCATAAAACCCTTAAAACGAAGAGAAATTAGGGTTGGCTGGCGTCCAAACGGAACAGTCGGGTCGAGTTCGCCGACGTTGCCGACTTAAGAGCCTCGACTTCGTCGCCGCGAAGTTCAGCCACGTACGTTCCCACAACCGACACGAACGCTGGCTCGTTGGACTTACCGCGATACGGTACCGGCGCCAAAAAAGGGCTGTCGGTCTCGACGTGCAGCCGATCGATCGGTACCAGTTTCGCCGCGTCTCTCAGTGAGCCGGCGTTCTTGAACGTAATGACGCCCGATATCGAAATGTCACATCCCAAGGCGAGACAACCCTCAGCGTCATCGGGGGTACCTGTGAAGCAGTGGATCACGGTACGCGCCGGCACGCCCTCACTGCGAAAGACGTCGTACAGGTCGTCGAAGGCGTCGCGCGCGTGCACGACCAGCGCGAGGTCGAGCTCGTGGGCGAGGGCAATCTGACCCGCGAAGGCCTCTCGTTGGCGCCCTCTAGGCGAATGCTCGTAGAAGTAATCGAGGCCGCACTCACCTATCGCGACCAGGCGCGAATGGCCGGCGCGCGCCAGTGCCGCCACCGGTTCGAGGTCCTCCTTGGCGTCGTGGGGGTGAAGTCCGACCGTGGCGTAGATGGCGACGGGACTGGCGACGCCAGTCAGTGCCAAAGCCTCGGCCGAGCTCGTCGCGTCGGTACCGACAACGACCACACGATCGACTCCGGCCTCGAAGGCCCGCGTCAACGTCAGGTTGAGTTCGCGCTGGGCGACGTCATCAGACGATGCTAAAAAGTGATCCTGCAGATGGCAGTGCGCGTCAGTCCAGCCGCTCATTCGTCGCTCTTGATGCGCGGAAACAGTGGATCGCCCTTTTCGACCTTGACGCTCCCGGGGTACTGACCCCACAGCGCGCTCTTCGACAGCGGCGCGGTCGCAGGAGAACCACTCAGGCCCAGGCGTCGCCAGATCTCGTTGGCGACGCTCGGCATCGCTGGCGACACCAGGATGGCGACGAGGCGGATCGCCTCGAGCGCGTCGCCCATTACCGCGTCAAGTGCCGCGCCCGTTTCCATCTTCCAGGGCGCGTGGGTCTCGAGGTACGCGTTGGTCGCGCCAATGAGTTCCCAGGTCGCTTCAAGGGCACGCTGAGGAGCGAAGTGCTCCCACGCCTGCGCGGCGTCACGGATTGACGTCTCGGCCGGTGCGCGCAGTGTCGAGTTCTCTTGGGGCTTGGGTCCGACGCCGGCGCACTTGGAGTGCACGACCGCGCCCACGCGCGCGACGAGGTTTCCGAGATTGTTCGCGAGATCGGTGTTGTAGCGCGCGACGATGCCTTCCTGGGAGAACTCACCGTCGTTGCCCAATGCCGTCTCGCGCAACAAGTAATAGCGAAGCGGATCGACACCAAATTCGTTCGTGAGATCGCGAGGCGAGATGTCGGTGAGGCGAACGTCGCCGTCGACGGCCATNGACTTGGAGAGNTTTTCTCCNCCCACCANGAGCCAACCGTTGACCTGGACGTGATGGACGGGATCGAGACCCGCGGCCATGCACATCGCTGGCCACCACACGCAGTGAAAACGAATAATCTCTTTGCCGATTAAGTGATGCGAGTACGGCCACCATTTGTCGACTTCGCTGTCGTCGCGGCCGTAGCCAATGGAGGTGAGGTAGTTGATCAGTGCGTCGTACCAGACGTAGAACACGTGCTGCTCGTCCCACGGCACGGGTACGCCCCACGCGATGGATGATCGTGTTATCGAGATGTCGCGCAGACCACCCTTGATGAACGAAAGGGCCTCGTTGCGCTTGGTCTCGGGGGTGACGAACTGGGGATGTGCTGCGTAGAACTCGAGGAGTCGGTCCTCGAACGCACTGAGTCGAAAGAACCAGTTCTCCTCTTCCATCTGGATGAGTGGTCGATGGTGAATCGGACAGTTGCCTTTCTCGCTCACCTCGAGCGTGTAGTAGTCCTCGCAACTCACGCAGTACAGACCCTTGTAGACGTCCTTAAAGATAAAACCGTTGTCGTAGATNGTGGTGAGGAACTTCTGCACGGTTAAGTAGTGGCGGGGCTCAGTCGTGCGGATGAAGTCGTCGTAACTTATGTCGAACAGATCCCACGTCTCGAGAAAACGCGCTGAGGTGAGATCAGTCCAGTCCTGGGGTGAGAAACCGTTCTTCGCCGCGGCGTCGGCAATCTTTTGGCCGTGCTCGTCAGTGCCGGTAAGGAACTTGGTCTCCTCACCGAGCAACCGGTGCCAGCGCGCGAGCGCGTCGGCGTTCACGGTGGTGTACACGTTGCCCATCGTTGGAGCGTCGCTCGCGTAGTAGATGGGCGTCGTGAGGTAGAAGCGATCCATGGATAGAGGATAGTGACCTAGGTCAATTCGCCTTTTCGAGCGTCGAGTGCGAGTTGGTACACGTCGCGTCGGGCGGCTCCCAAGAGTTGAGCAACGTAGTCAACCGCGTCACGCGTCGACGCGCCGGCAAGCAACTGCTCTTCGAGGGCGGCGCGCACCACGTCCTCGTCAACGTCAGCGACCAAGACGACGCCCTCGAGGACCACGACGATTTCGCCACGCACCTCACGCTGACCCATCATCGCGGACACCTCTTCGAGCGTGCCGCGCACGACTTCTTCGTGAAGTTTGGTCATCTCACGCGCGATGGCGACCCGACGACTCGGCCACAGTGCCGCGAGCTCGTTCAGTACCCGGCGAGACGCTGGGGCGACTCGAAGAAGATGATGGTTCGCTCTTCTCGGGCCCAGGACTCGTAGCGCAGCGTTCGTTCACTGGACTTTCGAGGCAGAAAACCCTCCATCACGAAGCGCTCGGTGGAGAGTCCACTTATGGTGAGCGCCGCGATAACGGCCGATGGTCCAGGGGCCGTGGTGACGACGAGCCCCGCGTCAGCGACCGCCGCGACGACACGGCTGCCGGGATCGGAGATACCCGGCGTCCCCGCGTCAGAGATCAGTACTACGAGCTCTCCCGCGCGCACCCTCGCCACAATGGTCTCGCTCTCCGCCGCCTCGTTGTGCTGGTGCAACGACTTGAGCCGTCCGCCGCTCGGAATGTCGTGCGCACTGAAGAGCGTGCGGGAGTGGCGAGTGTCCTCGCAGTAAATGACGTCAGCGGCTGCGAAGAGTTCGAGGGCCCGACGCGAGAGATCGCCAAGGTTACCCAGGGGCGTCGCCACCAGCACCAACTGACCAACGGTCCTTGGCTCATCCACGTTGTTTCCCTCGTTTGGCTCAAATCGGGCTCTACCTACTAACATTGTCACCTATGTCAAAGCGAACCGTGAAGCGCAAATTACGCGCCAAGAAGAAGGCCAACCACGGTAAGAGGCCGAACTGCGGTCGCGGCTAAGCCGTTATTCCAGCGTTCCGTCCCACGCACAGCCCCGTTGCTCTAAGAGAGCGACCAAGGGCGTCGGTCGATCACTCACCAGTCCGTCAACACCAAGGTCGAGCAGACGAGCCATCTCGTCAACCTCATTGATCGTCCACACGTGCACCGCGACACCCCCTTCGTGGGCGGCCTGAACGAACGACTCAGTGACGACCTTCACGTCACCAAACGTCGCTGGCACCTGAAAGGCACTCACTGGTGGCACGACGGGCTTTCCTTCTAAGTGCGAGAAGTAGAACGTCGCGGTCTCATTCGTGGCGGCCGACGTGGCGACGTTGGGCGCGACGTGACGGAACCGTTGGATCGCGTCGTCGTGAAAGGACGCGACGATCACCGAGTTCGTTCGCTCGAGCACTCGCAACTGCTCGTAGAGCAACTCTTCGTAGGGCGCAACGTCCGGACTCGTTCGTTTGATGTCGAGATTAAGGAGCACGCCGGGAAAAGCTTCGGCGACTTCAGCCAACGTCGCAATACCGAAACGCCGGTCCATGGGGGCGCGGCCGCGCAACTCGTACGCACTGGGATCGTGACCCGGGCTCACGACGTCACCCTCGATCCACCAGTAGGCGTTGTCCAAGTCGCGCAACTGCGACAGCGTGAGATTGGCGATCTCGCCGTGATGATTCGTCGTACGATCGATCGTCTCGTCGTGACAGACCACGACGTGGCGATCCTTCGTTGCGTGTACGTCGAGTTCAATCGCGCTCGCGCCGACGTCAAGTGCGTGTTCTATGGCGGCGATCGTCGAGGACGGACCTTCGAAGGATCCACCTTGGTGCGCGAACGCGATAACCCTTCGCTCGGTCCACTCGCTCACTTGGCGGGTAGTCCCTCAGGGTAGAGCTTCAAGCGCGTGCGATGTTCAAGGTAAAAAGCGAGTCCTGGCACGAATCCGGCGAACAGCATTAGCCCGAGGTAGGCCACGTTCAGTCGAAATCTCAACACCAAATTGAAGCACAAGATCATGTAGATCGGATAGAAGACGAGGCCGTGGACCACACCATCGATCTTGACGAACCACGACATGTGTTTCCATAGGTTGAGGTCCACCGCGTGCACGAACAACGTCACGAACAAAGAGAGAAGAGTGGTGCCGGTGATGAACGACATTGCGCGGTAGCGCCGAAATGTCGCGTTCACTCAGTGGCCCCAGAGGCGCCTCTTGGGCGCGCTCGCGAGCCGCGCCAAATGATCGTTGTACGCAGCGAGCGCGGGGTCTTCGTCGGCGCGCGCGGCGTCCCTCGCGATTTGCGCGTCCGCGCGCATCTTCGTTTCGTACGCACGTCGGGCCAGTTCATCGTCTTCGCTGTCCTTCTCTAGGTTGATAAGCGCGAACCAACCAAGAACACCGAGTACAGCAAAGGCCGGCCACTCAATCGCGTAGAGAAAACTCAATGAATTCCCTTGGACCGCACGACCAACTTGCCACCACGCCGCGACGGCACACATCACTATCCAAAGGATGAGTGCGAAGTGCAAGCCAATTGCTCGACGAGAGAAATACTTGGATTGCACGACGACATACTACAGAGCCGTTTTTCACCAGAAGCAGTGGTCGTAAGATGTACCAGTGCCCTCGATGACGAATGAGCCGTTTTCATGGCATCATCTCAATCAATGGCACCTGGGGGTGTTACCCTTCATTCTTTTGGGCGCCGCCGGGATTATCTACACGTGGGGTGTGACCCACGTGAGCTCGTGGCCAAAGGTTCGATTGGTCTGCTTCATTTTGGGAATCGTCGTCACGTTTCTCGCTACACAGACGATCCTCGGCGTGTACGACATGGAGTACTTCAGCGACCACATGATCCAACATCTCTTGTTGATCATGGTGGCCGCTCCCCTCTTTGCACTGAGTGCGCCGCTCGATCTCGCCTACGAAAGCGGGGGCGCAACGATCCGTCGTTGGCTCGACGGTCGCTTCATGGCAGCGGTGACGCACCCCCTCTTTGGCTTCGTGCTTTACTTCGTCTTCATCCCACTCACGCACCTCACGAGTCTCTTCAATTTGATGATGGAGCACCAGTGGATCCATCACCTCGAACAGATTGGGTTTCTCGTGGTGGGTTACCTCTTCTTTCGTGCGGCCTTTGGACTTGAGCGAGGTTTCAAACTTCACCACGGCCTTCGCCTCGTTTACGTGATGGCCGCCGTACCAGTCGACACCTTCACCGGCCTAGCGCTGTCCATGACGTCGACGGTCCCCTTTTCGGCCTACGCCGCGACGGCGCCCGCGGGCTCAACGAACGCGTCAATTTTGTTGAACATCCACCTCGGTGGTGGCCTCATGTGGATTGGCGGTGACGCGTTGATGTTGCTCGCGTGTATTCCCATCGCGGTGATGTGGGTTAAGTGGGAGACGGTGCGCACCAAAGAACTCGACGCCATACTCGACGCGCAAGGAATTTAGTTTTTAGAGCAGTCCCGCTTCGATGCCGAGCTCTTCAAGATCAGCTTCAGGTCGTGCGCCCAGATGCGTAATGATCTCACCAGCGCACAGTGAGCCAAGTTCCGCCGCTTCCACTGGATCGGCGCCCAGCGCCAGACCGTAAAGAAAACCCGAAGCGAACATATCGCCGGCGCCGTTTTGATCAATGACGTGTTCGACTTCTTTCGCGGGCACGCTGACGACACCCGAGACCGTGGCAACGTCGGCGCCGCGTGGTCCGCGCGTCACGACAGCGAGTACGCCGATTTCCTCGAGCGCGGCAAAAGCCTGGTCGAGTCGCTCGAATTGAAAAAGCGAGAGGATCTCGGTCTCGTTCGCGAGCAAGACGTCGACGTCGGTCGTCACAAGATCGAGAAAGTCCCGCCGGTGGCGGTCCACGCAGAACATGTCCGACAAAGAGAGCGCGACCATTGAATCGTGCTCGTGCGCGAAGTTCACGACTTTTCGAATGGACTCTTTGGCTGGAGGGAGGTCGAACAGGTAGCCCTCGACGTAGGTGATCTCGGATCGAGCAATGAGATCTTCCTTGATGTCGCCCACGTTCAACTTGTTCGACGCGCCGAGGTAGGTGGCCATAGTGCGCTGCGCGTCGTTGGTAATGAACACGTGACAACGCCCCGTCGCGCCCTCGCCGGCGTTGGCGACCGCGAGATCGAGTTCGACGCCCATTGAACGAAGGTCATGGCGAAAGCGCTCACCGAATTCGTCGTCGGCCACTTTGCCGATGTAGCCGCACGTTCCACCAAGCGCCGCGACACCCGCAATCGAGTTCGCCACCGAACCACCCGACATCTGAATGGTGGGGCCCATGACGTTGTAAAAGGTATCGAGTTGATGCTCCTCGATGAGGGACATCGCCGCTTTCACGAGCCCTAATTCGCGGTAGACCTCGTGCGCGTCTTGGGTGATGATGTCCAACATTGCGTTCCCGATGCCGGTGACCGCAAGACGATTCGGTCCGGGTTTCATGCGCAGGGAAACGGGCGTCGGGGTAGATGTCACTTAGCGAGCGTAGAAGATTTCCACCTAAGGTTGCTATTAATGACTACATCTTCCAACCCCTATCGTCTCGCCCGAAGTGTCGTTCCCTCGGCCTATCGAATCTTCTTGACCCCCGACCTCGAGACGTTCACCTTCGCCGGACGCGTCGAGATCGACGTCGAGATCAACGAATCAGTGAGTGAACTGACCCTTCACGCCGTTGAACTCGAACTCGGCGCGGCGACGATCAGCGCCGACGGCACGAGCTATCGCTCCCAAGAGCACCGTCTCGACGCAACCTACGAAACCGTGACGTTCGCGTTCGATCGCGAACTTCCCGCCGGTCCAGCCGTTCTCGAGATTGCGTTCGACGGTATCTTGAACGATCAACTCCAGGGCTTCTACCGCTCTACGTTCACCGACAACGAGGGCGTCAGCCACACTATTGCGACCACGCAGTTCGAACACTCGGACGCACGTCGCGCCTTCCCCTGCTGGGACGAGCCGGCTTTCAAGGCAACGTACCAAGTCAATCTCACGATCCCCAGTCACTTGGCGGCGTATTCAAACTCACCAGTCGCCTCCGACACCGACCTCGGCAATGGACACCGCACGGTGAGCTACACGCCCACCATGAAGATGTCGACCTACCTCGTCGCGTTCATTGTGGGACCCTTCGAGGAGACCGCGGAAGTCGACGTCGACGGTGTGCCACTGCGCATCGTCTACCCCATTGGTAAGGGCCACTTGGCGGGACTCGCGCTCGAATCGGGCGCCTTCGCGCTGCGCTTCTTCTCCAACTACTTCAACATTCCCTACCCCGGCGACAAACTCGACATGGTCGCCATCCCCGACTTCGCTTTTGGCGCGATGGAAAACCTTGGTTGCATTACGTACCGCGAGACGGCGTTACTCGTTGACCCGAGTGAAGCCTCCCTCGCCGAGATGCAGCGCATCGCTGAAGTGGTGGCCCACGAGATCGCCCACATGTGGTTCGGCGACCTCGTCACCATGGAGTGGTGGGAAGGCATCTGGCTCAACGAAGCCTTCGCCACGTTCATGCAGATCCTCTGCACCAACGCCTTTCGCCCGCAGTGGAAGATGTGGGTCAGCTTTGGCGTCGACCGCGACGCCGCTTTGCAAACCGACGGACTTCACTCGACGCGACCCATCGAGTACGAAGTGATCTCACCAGACGACACGCGCGGCATGTTCGACGTTCTCACGTACGAAAAAGGTGGCTCGGTTCTTCGCATGCTCGAGC